>Ga0307504_10000278_pt1 | contig 10667 bp, 10 predicted proteins | sample 19_S_MG_FD_194516 | JGI IMG/M metagenome (GOLD analysis project Ga0307504, IMG submission 194516) | Soil microbial communities from Populus trichocarpa stands in riparian zone in the Pacific Northwest, United States - 19_S | ecosystem: Environmental > Terrestrial > Soil > Riparian zone > Trees... | reverse complement strand
CGGCCTCCTCCACCAGGTGGGGGCCCCATCCCCACCGGTGGCCGTTCTGCTTCTCCTCCCCGGCCGGGGCCCAACAGGTCGGCCCAGTCGAGGCGGAGGGCGTCGCCCTCCACCACCCGGACGCCCCTCGGCTCCACCACCGAGCGCAGGACGGGGGCCAGGTAGCGGTCGAGTTCCACCGCCACCACGTGGGCGCCGGTGTCCGCCAAGGCCAGCGTGAGTGAACCCAGCCCGGCGCCGATCTCCACCACCCGATCGCCCGGGCCGACGGCTGCCAGCCGGGCGATGCGGCGCACCGTGTTGGGGTCGACCACGAAGTTCTGGCCCAGGGCCCGGCTGGGACGGATCCCGTGGCTGGCAAGGAGCTCGGATACGTCCCGCCGGGTGAGCGTCACTGCCGAGCGCCGGTGGACCAGCCGTTCTCCTTGAACCGGACCACCCCGGATGTGGCGAGATGAGAACGGGAGGAAGGTGACGGTGGTCGGTTCCGGCTCACCACTCGATCATGACGTCGATGACGCCCACCTGCGATCCGGCCACCTTGTCGAAGTCGGGCTTGGAGAGGTCGATGATGCGGCCGTCCACGTACGGGCCGCGCTCGTTGACGGTGCACATCGTGGAGCGGCCGTTGGCGGTGTTGGTGACCTTCACCAAGGTGCCCTTGGGCAGCGTGCGGTGGGCACAGCCGCCACTGCTGGCCGCCGCGTACCACGAGGCCCGCCCCCCCTGGCCGTTGGCGAACTTCGCCGCCGCCGTGGTGGTGGTCGTGGAGGGCTTTGGCCTCGTGGTGGTGGTGGTGGACGGCTTGGGCCTGGGCCTGGGCGTGGTGGGCGGGTGGGTGTGGGTAGTGGGGGTCTGCGCCTGCACCCGCACGGTGGTCGGCGGGGCCGGCGGAGTGGGCACGGTGGGGGGGCTCGCCGGGACGGCGGCGGCCACCACCAGCACCACGCCGGACTTCGCCGCCGGCGCAGCGGGCAGGCCAGCCCGGTGCCGGGCCGTGCCGCGACCGGCTCGGGCCGACGTGGACCTGGCCAGGTCGACGGCGCCCAGCCGCGTCACCTCGGCCGAGGCGTCCCGGGACACTCGGTTGACGCGTGCGGCGAGAACAGGTGCGAACAGCAGTCCGGAACACAGCAGCAGGGGGACCACAACCCGTCTCACCCGAGCTGGTGCTGTGCTCAGGTCGTCTCCTCTTGTGGCGCTGGGTGGGGAATCTAGGTGCGCCGGACAGCTACCCGCAAACCGGGTTTGTCGCGCCGGCAGACCCCGCGAACGCGGCCGGCTACCCCGGAAACAGCCGGAAGAGGCGCTCGGCGCCCGCCCATGTGGCCGCTTCCACCTCGGCCACGTCGAGCCCCTTGGCCGCCGCCACTGCCGCCCCCACCACCGGCACGTAGGCCGGCTGGTTCTTCTCGCCCCGGTGTGGCACGGGAGCGAGGAACGGGGCGTCGGTCTCGACCAGGAGGCGGTCGAGGGGGCACAGGACGGCGGCGGCCCGCAGGTCGTGGGCCGTCTTGAAGGTGACGATGCCGCTGAACGACAGGGAGGCGCCGAGGTCGAGGGCGCGCCTGGCCTCCACCGGCCCTCCCGTGAAGCAGTGGAAGACGGTGCGATCCGGCGTGCCCTCGGCCCGCAGGATGGCGAAGGTGTCGTCCCACGCCTCGCGCGTGTGGATCACCAGCGCCAGGTCGTGCCCCTTGGCCAGGGCGATCTGGGCGGCGAAGGCCTCGCGCTGCACGGGCCGGGGCGAATGGTCGTAGTGGTAGTCGAGACCGCACTCCCCCACACCGACCACCTTGGCCTCACCGAGGAGGTGGACGACGGTGTCGACCCCGTTCCTGGCGTCGTGCGGGTGCAGGCCCACGGTGGCCCACACCCCGTCGTGGGCCTGGGCCACGGCCACTGCCACCGCCGACTGCCCGGCGTCGGTGCCGACGTCGATCATCCGGGTGACACCGGCCCGCCGGGCGGCCTCGAAGACCTCCGCGACGTCGTCGGCACCGAGGCCCTCGTAGGGGACGTGGCAGTGGCTGTCCGTCCAGGCCATGCGCTACTTGCGGGGGAAGAGCGGCGTGCCCTTCTCCACCGCCAGGCCGCCCGGGTACCCACCCCAGGCCGCCGCCGCCGGCAACGGGTCGTCACCGGGCGAGCCGGGCAGGCCGATGCGCCGCCAGATCTCCGCGCTGGCGGCGGGCATGGCCGGGGCGGACAGGAGGGCCACGATGCGCAGCACCTCCAGGGCGTCGCCCAGCACGGCGTCGACCTCGGGGCCGGGCTCGGCCTTCCACGGCTCGTTGGCCTCCAGGTGGGCGTTGGCCTCGCGGATGAGACGCCACGTGCCCTCGAGCGCGTCGCTCGGCGCCACCCGGTCCCACGCCGCCGCCGTGTCGGCGTAGACCTCGGCCGCGAGCGGCGCCAGCGGGCTGCCGGGCGAGGGGGCCGGGCCGACGCCGCCGCACTTCTTGGCCACCACCGTGGTGACGCGCGACAGCAGGTTGCCGAGGTTGTTGGCCAGGTCCGCGTTGTAGCGGCTCACCATCCCCTCGTAGGAGAACTCGCCGTCGGGGCCGAAGGGCGTATTGCGCAGGAAGTGGTACCGGAAGGCGTCGACGCCGAAGTCGGCCACCAGATCGGCCGGGGCGATGGCGTTGAGCCTCGTCTTGCTCATCTTCTCCCCACCCACCAGCAGGTACCCGTGCACGTGGATGTGGCGCGCCGGGTCGATGCCGGCGGCCAGCAGCATGGCGGGCCAGTAGACGCAGTGGAACCGCAGGATGTCCTTGCCGATGAAGTGGTGCACGACCGGCCACCACCTCGCGAAGCGCTCCTCGTCCTCACCGAAGCCGACGGCGGTGGCGTAGTTGACCAGGGCGTCGTACCAGACATAGAAGACGTGGCCCGGGGCCCACGGCACCGGCACGCCCCACGTGAGCGACGTGCGGGTGATGGAGATGTCCTGGAGGCCCTGGCGGATGAGGCCGAGGGCCTCGTTGCGCTTGGACTCCGGGGTGACGGCGTCAGGGTGGGCCTCGTACCAGTCGAGCAGGGGCTGCTGGTAGCGGCTCAGCTTGAAGAACCAGTTCTCCTCCTTGAGCACCTCCACCGGTCGCAGGTGTACCGGGCAGCACCCGTCGACCAGGTCGCTCTCGGCGTAATACGCCTCGCACGACACGCAGTACGGGCCCTCGTAGGTGCCGAGCTCGATGTCGCCGTTGTCGTGGATCCGCTGGAGCAGGGACTGCACCGCCCGGTGGTGGCGGGGCTCGGTGGTGCGGATGAAGTCGTCGTGGGAGATGTCGAGCAGGCCCCACGCCTCGCGGAAGCGCTCGCTGGTGCGGTCGGCCTGCTCCTGGGGACTGAGCCCGTTGGACTCCGCCTTCCGCGCCACGTTGAGCCCGTGCTCGTCGGTTCCGGTGAGGAAGAACACCTCGTCCCCCAGGAGGCGGTGCCAGCGGCTCACCGCGTCGGCGTTCACCGTGGAGTAGGCGTGCCCGATGTGGGGCGCGTCGTTCACGTAGTAGATCGGCGTCGTCGCATAGAAGCGTCCCACGTGCCTAGGCTATGTGCGGGCAATGGGGAGGCTCCGTGGTTTCGACCGGGATGGCTCGCAAAGTGGATGACCTCGGCCGGATCGTGCTGCCCGTGGAGATGCGACGCATGTTCGGCATCCGACCCGGCGACGAGCTCGAGATCGGCGTCGACGGGGGCTCCATCCTCCTGCGCAAGATCGAGGCGCGCTGCGTGTTCTGCGGCGACGGCGAGGCCCTCCGGCCCTACCGTGAGAAGCAGGTGTGCACCACCTGCTCGAACGAGCTAGGCACCGGTCACTCGCAGGACGGCTTCGTAGACGCGCCGCTTGGCGACGTCCAGCTCTAGCGTCACCGCCGCCACCGCAGCCCGCTTGTCGTCCCCTCGTCCGATGCGGGCGGCCAGCGCCCGCTCGATGTCGGCATCCGTCGCCGCCTCCGGTTCGGGCGCCCCGCCGATCACGATCACGTACTCGCCCCTCGGCGCCACCACGGCCAGATGGCTCGCCGCCTCGGCGAGGCTCCCCCGCCACACCTCCTCGTGCAGCTTGGTGAGCTCGCGGGCGAGCGCCACCCGTCGCTCGGGACCGCACGCCGCCAGCAGGTCGTCGATCGTGACCCGGGCCCGGTGGGGCGCCTCGTAGAGCACGGCCGTGCGCCGCTCGCCGGCCAGTTCCTCCAGGCGCCGGCGCCGGTCGGCACCCTTGCGGGGCAGGAAGCCCTCGAACACGAAGCGGGCCGAGGGGAGACCGCTGGCGGCCAGAGCGGCCACCAATGCCGACGGCCCCGGCACGACAGTGACCGGTAGGCCCGCGGCGGCCACCGCCGCCACCACCCGCTCGCCGGGGTCCGAGACGGCGGGCATGCCGGCGTCGGTGACCAGGGCCACGGTCCTGCCCTCGGTGATGAGGCGCACCACGTAGCCGGCCTTCTCCGCCTCGTTGTGCTCGTGGACGGCCAGCAGCCGCCTCCCCGCCATCGAGATGCCGGCCGCGCTCAGCAGGGTTCGGGTGCGGCGGGTGTCCTCGCAGGCCACCACATCGGCCGCCGCCAGCGCCTCCCTGGCCCGGGGCGTGAGGTCGCCCAGGTTGCCGATGGGGGTTCCCACCACGAGCAGCCCCGACCACGCAGGGTCCTCAGGGCTCACCCTTTATCTCCAGCTGGTCGCCCGGAAGCAGCGTCCATCGCCCGAATGCACCCGCCTCGGCTTCGAGGACGCACCTGGCCCGGAGACGAGGCCGGCCGATGCGGTAGCGGGCCATCGTCACCGTGGCGATCACCCTCATCCCGCGGTCACAGAAGGCGACGTCGATGGGGAACCGCATGCCTATCGTGTGGACCGACCGGGCCGGCTTGATGAGCAGCGCGCCCTCCACGCCGTCACGCCCCAGCAGGCCACGGGAGCGGCCGGCCAGGCCCTCCACCACCTCGAGCACGGCCAGGACTTCGCCATCGCGCAGGAGCCAGGGCATCAGCCCATCTCACACGTTGAAGCGGATCTCGAGCACGTCACCGTCGAGCACCTCGTAGTCCTTGCCCTCCACCCGGAGGCGCCCCACGTCCTTGGCCGCGTTCCACGAGCCCAGCTCGAGCAGCTCGTCCCAGTGGATCACCTCGGCCCGGATGAAGCCCCGCTGCAGGTCGGAGTGGATCACGCCGGCGCATTCGGGCGCCCGGGCGCCGGCCCTGAAGGTCCACGCCCGCGACTCCTTGTCACCGGTGGTGAGGAAGGTGCGCCGGCCCAGCAGGTGGTAGGCGCTGCGGGCCACGCGGACCAGGGCGCCGTCGCCCAGGCCCAGGCCCTCCAGCAGCTCGGCCCGCTCGGCCGGGTCGAGGCGGGCCGCCTCCGACTCGAGCTGGACGCTGACGCCGAGCACCTCGGCCGCGTCGCCCAGAGCGTCGGCCACCGGCTTCACGATGGGGTCGGGGTCGGACACGTCGTCCTCCCCCAGGTTCACCACCGCCAGCACCGGCTTGTCCGTGAGGAGGTAGAACGGGCGCAGGGCGGCCCGGTCGTCCGGCGACAGCGCCTTGGGCCCGGCGCGGTAGAGGGGCGTACCCGACTCCAGGATGGCGCCCGCCGCCTCCAGGGCGGCCACCTCCCCGAGGAGCGAGGCGTCGCCCTTGGCCGCCCGGCGCCGGCGACCGACCAGGCCCTCGACGGCGGCGCTGTCGGCCAGCACCAGTTCGAGCTCGAGCACCTCGAGGTCCTCGAGGGGATCGCAGCCTCCGACCACGGCGTCGTCCTCGAAGGCCCGTAGCACCAGGCACAAGGCGTCGGTCTCGCGCACGCCGGCCAGGAAGCGGTTGCCCATGCCTTCCCCCGACGACGAGCCGGCGGCCAGGCCGGCCACGTCGACCAGCTCGACGGTGGCGGGGACCGTCTTCTTGCTCTTCGACATGGCCGAGAGAGCCTGGAGGCGGTGGTCGCCCACCTGGGCGATGCCGACGTTGGTCTCGGTGGTGGAGAACGGGTGGGGCGCCACGAGGGCCGACCCGCCCGTGATGGCGTTGAAGAGGGCCGACTTTCCGACGTTGGGCAGCCCGACGATCCCGAGGCGCTCCATTGGCCGGAGGCTACTGCCGGGGGGCTAGGGTGCTCCCATCATGTCGAAGAAGACCAACAAGCGGGCTCAGCGGGCGAACAAGAAGGCGAACCACGGGAAGCGTCCGAACGCTGGTCGCTAGCGCGGCCTCAGCCGCGTTGGCGGAGGACGCCCGCGAGGACGCTGGGGCGATCGGTCATGATGCCATCGACTCCCACCTCGAGGAGTCGGTGCATCTCGTCCTCCTCGTCGATGGTCCAGACGTGGACGGCGAGGCCGTGCTTGTGGGCGGTCTCCACGAATTGCTCCGTCACCACTGGGATGCCTCCGAATTCCTTCGGGACCTGGAGGGCTCGGTGGGTTGTGGCCGGGGCGACTTCGCCTTGGATCATGGCGAAGTAGAAGGCGGCTGTGGCGTTCGTCGCGGCGGCGGTGCTGATCTCCGGTGCAACCGCGGAAAAGGCGGCTATCGCGTCGTCCGAGAAAGACGCCACGATCACGTCGTCAGCTCTTTCGAAGTCCCGTAGGAGGCCGGCGAGCAGGTCCTCGTAGGGCTCGGTGGCCGGTTTTGTCTCCTTGATGTCGAGGTTGAGGAAGATGCCCGGGAAGGTCTCCAGCACCTCTCGGAGGAGGGGTATTCGGAGGTCGGGGTCTTCGGGGGCTCGGCCCCGGAGGGTGTAGTCGTCCACGCCGGCCTCGTGGTTCACCACCTGGTCCGGGACCCACCAGTGGGCGTTGTCGAGGCATTTGATGTGGTCCCAGGTGAGGTCGGCTATGCGGCCGGACCCGTCGGTGGTGCGGTCGACCGTGGCGTCGTGGCACACCACCAGTTGGCGGTCGGCGGTGGCGTGCACGTCGAGCTCGATGGCGTGGGCGCCGGCCTCGACGGCTCGGCGCATGGCGTGCAGCGTGCTCGACGGCCCCTCGCGGGCGCCGCCCTGGTGGGCGTAGTTCAGGACCCGGCGCTCCAGCCACGGATTGTCCACCGTCGGGACGGTAGCGGAGGGTCAGTCGGCATGGGTCAGGAGGTAGCCTCGACCTGCATGCTCGACCACGTACTGGTGGAGGCCATAGCCGCCCTCCGCAGGGGGCTGGAGAGTTCGCTGCTGGAGCGCCACGCCGCCGAGGAGCGCTTCCAGCTCGACGTGTTGCTGGGCGACATCTCGTGGGAGACCTCGTACACCCTGCCGTTCGAGGGTGTCCCTCCCCGGGTGCAGGCCGACATCGCCTTCGACTGGTCGACGTGGAGCCAGACCGCCTTCCGGTCGTGGAAGGTCGGCGACGCAGGGGACGACCCGCCCGAGATCGAGATCGAGGTCGTGCTGCGCATCCAGCGCCTCGCCCTCCAGCCGGACGCCGTCGCCGTGCTGGCCGCCCTGCCCGACGAGGGCCCCGCCATCCTGGGCGAGCCGCTCGAGCGAGAGGGGCCGATGGTGCAGCAGCACCTGGACCCGTCGGCCGGGACGGCCCAGTTCGCGGTCGAGGTGTCGTACGTGGGGGTGGCCCGGCTGCCGGTCGAGGTCCTCGAGGAGCCGGGCCGGCTCGATGCCCACCTCGGGCCGTTGGGCACCTGGGTGGCCACCAGCCTGGTGCGCCTGGCCGACCTGGAACTGGAGTTCGTGCCGCCCGAGATGGAGGAGGGAGGGATGCGCTAGCCGGTCGCGGGCTCAGCCGGGGGGCCGCGCCACCAGCGTCGCCAGCGGCACCTGGGGCCGGGCCCCGACGTGGCTGATGACCTCGGCGGCGGCCAGGCTCCCGAAGTGGGCGCAGGCGTCCGGCCCGGCGCCTGACGCCAGGCCGAAAAGGAAGCCGGCGGCGTAGAGGTCACCCGCCCCCGTGGTGTCCACCACATGCTCGACCGGGACGGCCGGGCAGTCGATGGTGGCGTCGGCGGTGATCACCTTGGAGCCCGACGGCCCGAGGGTGACCGCCGCCAGCCGGCACCGGCCCCGGTGCCGGACGGCCTCGAGCGCCTCGGGGAGGGAGGCGACCTCGAACAGTGACATGAGCTCCGCCTCGTTGGCGAACAGCACGTCGACGTCGTTGTCGATCAGGTGGAGGAAGTCCTTGCGGTGGCGGTCCACGCAGAACGGGTCGGAGAGGCTGAGCGCCACCTCACGACCGGCCCCCTCGGCCGCCCCCATCGCCACCCGGAGGGCCGAGATGGCCTCCGGCGGGTCCCACAGGTAGCCCTCGAGGTAGGTGAAGCGGGCCGCTGCGATGACGCGGGTGTCGATGTCGAGCGGACCCAGCCCGGTGGCGGCGCCCAGGTAGGTGGTCATGGTGCGCTGGGCGTCGGGCGTCACGAACACCAGGCAACGGGCGGTGGCCGGGCCCGACGTGGCCGGCGCCGTGTCGAACCCCACACCCGTGGCGCGGATGTCGTGGGTGAACACCTGGCCCAGCTGGTCGTCGCGCACCTTGCCGATGAAGGCCGCCCTCCCGCCGAACGAAGCGACGCCGGCCACCGTGTTGGCGGCCGAACCGCCGGACACCTCGACAGCAGGCCCCATGCCGGCGTAGAGCTCGTCGGCGCGGGCCGCGTCCACCAGGGCCATCGTGCCCTTCACCAGTCCGCGGCCGTCGAGGTCGGCGTCGACGGCAGTCGCCAGCACGTCGACGATGGCGCTGCCGACCGCCACCACATCGAGAGAGGGAGCCGTCATCGGGCCGACGGTAGCGGAGTCGCCACCTGGCTAGCCTCGACGTCCATGGCGACCGACGGCGCACACCGCCTTCCCCGTTCCGTCGAGCCCCAGCAGTACCAGCTCACCTTCACGGTGCAGCTGGACGAAGGCACCTTCGCCGGGGAGGAGCGGGTGAAGGTGACGGTGCACGAGCCGGTCACCGAGATCCTGCTCAACGCCGTCGACCTCGAGATCCATCAGGCCGAGCTGCTCGGCGACGACGGCAGCGCACACGCCGGCATGGTGGCGATGCAGCCCGACGACGAACGGGCCCTCATCACCCTCGACGGCACCGCCGATCCGGGGCCGTACATCCTGCACCTCACCTTCTCGGGGCGCATGAGCGAGAAGATGCACGGCGTCTACCGCAGCACCTTCGTCGACAACGAGGGTACGAAGCACGCCATCGCCGCCACCCAGTTCGAGCCCACCGACGCCCGGCGGGCCTTCCCCTGCTGGGACGAGCCCGACCGCAAGGCCACCTTCACCACGACGCTCGTGGTCGACAAGGGCCTGGCCGTCATCTCCAACTCCGAGGTCACCGAGGTCACGGACCTGGGCGAGGGCCGCACGCAGCACGAGTTCGCGCCCACCATGCGCATGTCCACCTACCTGGTCGCCTTCGCCGTCGGCCCGCTGGAGGCGACCGGGAAACTCGACGTGGATGGCATCCCGCTGCGCACCGTCGCCGTCCCTGGCAAGCAGCACCTCACCGCCTTCGCCCAGGAGATCGGCTCCCACTCCCTCCGCTACTTCGCCGACTACTTCGGGCTCCCCTACCCGGCGGCCAAGCTCGACCTCATCGCCCTACCCGACTTCGCCATGGGCGCCATGGAGAACCTGGGCGCGGTGACGTTCCGCGAGACGCTCCTGCTCGTCGACCCGGAGCGGGCGACCCGCGCCGAGCTGGAGCGGGTGGCCGACGTGGTGGCCCACGAGGTCGCACACATGTGGTTCGGCGACCTCGTCACCATGCGCTGGTGGAACGGCATATGGCTCAACGAGGCCTTCGCCACCTTCATGGAGCTGCTCTGCGTGGACGCTTTCAAGCCGGCGTGGCAGCGGTGGGTCACGTTCGGCTCCAGCCGCGACGACGCCATGGTGATCGACGCTCTCGGCACCACCCGCCCCATCGAGTTCCCCGTGGAGCGGCCGGATGAGGCCGAGGGGATGTTCGACGTCCTCACCTACCAGAAGGGCGCGGGCGTGCTCCGCATGCTGGAGCGCTACGTGGGAGCCGACGCGTTCCGCACCGGCATCAGCCGCTACATCGCCGCCCACAGTCACGCCAACACCGAGACCTCCGACCTGTGGGACGCCCTCGAGGAGGCCACCGGCGAGCCGGTCTGCTCGATCATGGACTCCTGGATCCTGCAGGGCGGCTTCCCCATCGTGACCGCCACCCTGGGCGACGGCGCCAGCGTGACGCTCACCCAGCGCCGGTTCCGGTACCCGCACCCCGAGGGCGACGGCGGCGAGGGCGAGTCCTGGCGAATCCCTGTCCACCTGCGGGCCTCGGTGGGCGGGCGCCTGGAGCAACGCCGCCTCCTCCTCGACGCCCGTGGCGCCACCGTCGACCTGACCGGGGACGGCGCAGCCGCCGGCGCCGCCATCGACTGGCTGGTCGTGAACGAGCACGGCTGGGGCTTCTACCGGGTCGTCTACGACGCCGTGCTGCGGGGCCGGCTCACCGCCCACCTCGACGAGCTCGACGCCACCGAGCGATTCGGCCTGGCCAGCGACACCTGGGCCGGCGTGCTGGCCGCCGAGTACGGCGCGGAGGTGTTCCTCGAGCTGGCCGAGCTGCTGGCCGGCGACGACGACCCCACCGTGTGGCAGATCGTGCTCGACGGGCTGGGTGCACTCGACGCGGTGATCCCCGAAGCCGACCGTCCCGACCTCCAGGC
>Ga0307504_10000277_pt1 | contig 10697 bp, 6 predicted proteins | sample 19_S_MG_FD_194516 | JGI IMG/M metagenome (GOLD analysis project Ga0307504, IMG submission 194516) | Soil microbial communities from Populus trichocarpa stands in riparian zone in the Pacific Northwest, United States - 19_S | ecosystem: Environmental > Terrestrial > Soil > Riparian zone > Trees... | reverse complement strand
CGCGCCGCCGAGCCGGACGACGTGGCCGCCGTCGCCGCCACCCTCGGCGACGAGGCGGCCGTCCTCGCTGCTACTGGGTGTACCGGGCCGTAAGGCCCCGTACACCGCCCTTGTAGCCGGGGATGGCGGTTGCCACGTCGCTCAGGAAGGGGGCGTCGCCGAAGGCGAACACCTTGCCGGCGTCGTTGGCCACCAGGTAGCCGCCGCCCGAGTTGGTGGCCTGGATGCCCCGCGCCGGCCCAGCCGCCCCGATGCCGGGCAACGACCCCTGGAAGGCGGCGTCGCCGAAGGCGAAGATGCCGCCGTCGGCGGCCAGCAGCCAGTAGCCGTTGCCCGTAGCCGTCGCTGCCATCCCGATCACCGGCTGGTTGAGCTTGACGGCGCCCGTGGAGCCCAGGAAGCGGGCGTCGCCGAAGGCGAAGATGCCGCCGTCCGAGGCGACCAGCCAGTAGCCGTTGCCGCTCGGCGTGCGCGCCATGCCCACCACCGGCTGGTTGAGCTTGAGAGCGCCGGTGGACCCGGCGAACCGGGCGTCGCCGAAGGCGAAGATGCCGCCGTCCCTGGCCACCAGCCAGTACCCGTTCGCAGTGGGCGACGAGGCCATGGCCACCACCGGCTGGTTGATCTTCATACCGCCGGTGGACCCCCAGAAGCGGGCGTCGCCGAAGCTGAAGATGCCGCCGTCCGCGGCCACCAGCCAGTAGCCGCTGCCCGTCGGTGTGGCTGCCATGCCCAGCACCGGCTGGTTCAGCTTGCGGGCCCCCATGGAGCCGAAGAACCGTGCGGCGCCGAAGGCGAAGATGCCGCCGTCGGAGGCCACGACCCAATAGCCGGCCACTCCGCCGCTGGCGTTGTTGGTGACCAGGAACCAGTTGGACTTCAGGCCGAACTTGATGCGGAAGTCGTCGCCCGTCATCGTCTGGCGGCCGGCCGTGCCCACCAGCACCAGTTCGAGGACCCGCCCGCCCAGATCACCCAGCTGGTTGCGGCGGGTGACGTCGACCGATTGCAGGCTCCCGATGGCGGGGTAGGCGGCCTCCACGGCCGCCACCGCCACGCTGGCCGTCCAGTCGTGGTTGGTGTTGCCGGGGACGGAATCACCCGCGTCGATCGCGGCAGGGAAGGTGCCTCCAGCGCTGTAGCCGCCGGTGGACGAGGAGAACTCGGTGGACACCACGGTGGAGGTGCCCGCGGAGAAGCGGACCTCGCCGGCCGTGTCGGCGACGGCGGTGTTGGTGGACGCCGACTCCAGGTCGCGGTACCCGGCGGCATCCTGGATGGCGAAGCCGCCGTAGACCTGGCAGGCCTCCGTGTCGCACGTCTTGGCGAACGGGTACCGGTTCTGGGACCGGGCATAGGAACGGGCGGCCACCGCCTGGGCCCGCAGGGCGTGCATCCCGGCGCCGCCGCCCAGGGCGCCCCAGGCCGCCGGGCTCTCCCGGGGCACCACGCCCCGCAGGTAGCTCTCGGTGCCCACCTGGTTGACGGTGCGCGACGCCGCAGCCGTGCTGTCGTACACGACGTCGAAGTGACCCCGGTACCAGCGGGCCGCAGCGCCCTCGCACAACTGCAGCATGGTGGTGTGGTCGTCGGTCTGCGGGATGGCCGAGCCCAGGGTGACCGGTCCCACGGACGTCGCGATGGGGGTGAACGGGCCGGCGCAGCCGGGGCCGGACGACACCTCGAAGGTGTTGGGGGCGACGAGTCGGGTGCGAAGGGCGGTGAACGTACTGCCGGGGTTGGTGCTGGTGGTGGCCTTACCCTGCTCGTGGGCCACGACCGTGTCGAGGCCGTCGAGGCGCACGATGCGCACCGACAGCATCGCATCGCCGACGGACCCGGCCACGGTGCCGCCGTAGTAGTAGTCGAGGATCTGCGAGTAGGGCCATCCGCCCAGGGCGTAGCCGAGAGCGCCGAACTGCCCCATGCCCCGGCCGTGACCGTAGCCGTGGCCCCGCATCTCGATGTTGGCCGCCGGGTAGGCCGCGGCCGGACGAGCCGGCGCGACCGCCGCCAGAAGCGGCGCGGCGACGGCCACGGCGAGGAGGGCGGCGAGCCGGCGCGGGCGCGACGAGAAAGCAGGGGAAACCGGGCGCATGAGCAGAATCTAGCCGCCGCAGGCCGCCGGGCCGGTCCCTCCGGCGGTCACTGTCACAGATGCCCCGTTGCCGGGCGGTACTCGGCGGGGCGGTGACGCCGCCGGCGCCAGGGGTGGGCGGCCGGACGTCAGCCGAGGGGTCGGCGCCAGGGGTGGGCGGCCGGACGTCAGCCGAGGGCCACGGGTACGTCGTACACGGTCATGTCGACGGCCGCCGCCGCGCCGCTCAGGCCGGGTTCGGCGCCGAAGAAAGGGGCCTGCCCGAAGGTGAACATGCCGCCGTCGGCGGCCAGGACGTAGTAGCCCAACCCGGCCGGCGTGGCCCGAAGCGCCTCGCTGCCGGCGTACGACGGCAGGCCCAGCCCGGGGATACTGCCGTCGAACGGCACGCCGAAGGCGAAGACCCCGCCGTCACGGGCCACCATCCAGTACCCACTCCCGTCGGCCGCCGGCTCCATGGCCACGATGGGGGAATTGAGCGCGATCGACCCGGTGGAGCCGGCGAATCGGGCATCGCCGAAGGCGAACACGCCGCCGTCGGAGGCCACCAACCAGTACCCCTTGCCGGTCGGTGTGGGAGCCATCCCGACCACCGGTTTGTTGAGGGCGATCGCCCCTGCGGACCCGAAGAAGCCGGCGTCGCCGAAGGCGAAGATGCCGCCGTCGGAGGCCACCAACCAGTACCCCTTGCCGCCGGGCGTCGAGGCCATGGCGACCACCGGCTTGTTCAGGCGGATGGCGCCGGTGGAACCCCAGAAGGCGGCGTCGCCGAAGGCGAAGATCCCGCCGTCGCCGCCGAGCAGCCAGTACCCGCGCTGGGTCGGCGTGGCCGCCATCCCCCGGATGGGTTTCGTGAGCCGCAGGCCCTTGGCGTCGCCCAGATGGGGCGCCGCGCCCAGACCGTAGACCGTGCCGTCGGCGCCGGCGATCCAGTAGCCACGGGCGGTGCGGACGCCGGACCCGGCCGAAGCCACCCGCTGGCGCAGGGCCGGCAGGGCGGCGTAGAGCCGGTCGCCGGGGCAGTCGGTGGCCCGCACGTCGCGATGCCCGGAGATGTTGGGAAAGCGGCTGGTGGTGCCGTCAGTGGCCTTGTAGAGCGACGACCCGAGCGGGTCGATCTCATGGCGGGTCGCCTTCCATGCCAGCCACGACTCAAGGCTGGCCATGGCAGCGGCCGTGGGCATCGACGACGTGAAATCGCCGAGCAGGGCCACGCCGGCCGAGCCGGTGTTGGCGCCCTCGGCATGGGCGCCGACGACACCCTGGCCCTGCAGGTCCTCGCCCGTGGGCACTTCCCCGGGCTCGTAGTCCCGGGCCCGGCGGCCCTCGTAGACCCGGCCCTGGGCGTCGACGAGGAAGTTGTACCCGATGTCGTCCCATCCGCGGACCTGTGTGTGGAAGGAGTAGATCGCCCGGACGGTGGCGGCCGGGTCGGGGTCGAGGTTGGTGGTCACCGTGTGGTGGACGATGAGCTTGGTGACCGGCGCGAACAGGGGCGGCGTCGCCTTACGGAGGGACTCGTCGGCGCCCCACTGGGCCCGGGTGACCACCGGCGGCTGCGGCGGCGCGCCAGCGGCGTCGCCGGGCGCCGCCCCGGCCGTGCCCGACCCGACCCGCACCAGGTGGCGGGGGCCCCGCTCGGTGTCGATGGCCGCCACCCGGACGCCCCTGGCGCCGGTGCCGAGCACCCGGGTCTGCGCCCGCGCCGCCCCCGGCTCCGGTACCCGCAGGAGCCCGCTGTAGACGATGCCGTGCTCGTGGTCCTCGAGATCGTGGGCGACAGGAACGTCCTCCCAGACGCCCCATCGGCCGTCCACCTGCCAACGCACCTGGACGTGGGCGTCGTCGCTGCCCGTCCAGCTGAGGCCGAGGTGTGAGGCCGGGAAATCGATGTCTTCGCCGCCTGCCGCCCCGGGCGCGTCGAGCACGGCCAGGCGGGTCGCCGGCGCGCTGAGGGCCATCTGGACGGGCACCACCCAGGCGGCCACACCGACCAGTACGGCGACGAGGAGTCGGATTCTCACGGGCACCACCGCCGCACGTTCAGGCAGCACCACCGCGGGGTCGGTGGCATGCTCTCTCGGACCATTCAACCAGACGCCCCCGGTTGACGATGCACATACCCCGACCGGTGATCGCCAGGGACACCTTCCTCCCCCACCACACCATCGATCCACGAGGAGCCATATGCGACCAGTCGCACCGATTCGGCGCATCCTTCCCCTTCTGCTCGCCCCGCTCGTGGCGGCCGGCACCCTGGTGGCGGCGGCCGGCCCGGCGGCGGCCGCCCCCGCCCCGAAATGGTCGGTCGACATCCCTGCGCCCATTCGGGAGTCGTCCCCCCTCGTCGTCGACCTCGACGGCGGCGGGCTCGACGTCGCCTTCGGTGCCCACGACGGCAAGGTCTACGCCCTGCACGGGAGCGACGGGTCGGCCGTGGGTGGGTGGCCCCGCGCCACGTCCCACGCCATCAACTCCTCCCCGGCGGCGGCCGACACCGACGGGGACGGTCACCCCGAGCTGTTCATCGGCAGCGGCGTGGGCAGCCACGGGACCTGCTCGGGCGGCGCCGTCTACTCCTTCGACCACGACGGTACCCAGCGCTTCCGGTACCAGGGCAGCGACCAGGACTGCGCCAGCCAGGCCGTCCACTCCACCCCGGCCATCGGCGACATCAACCGTGACGGCGTGGCCGACGCCACGGTCGGGATGCTCGGCCTCACGATGCCCTCGCTCTCCCAGTCGGGGGCGATGAACCCCGGGTGGCCCTATTACACCGACGACACGGTCTTCTCGTCGCCGGCGCTCGTCGACGTGAACGGCGACGGGCAGACCGACGTGGTCGTGGGCGGCGACTCCAGCCCCGGCGCCCCCATCGACTTTCGCGGGGGGATGGTGCGGGCCATCGGCGGAGCCGGCAACACCATCTGGGAGTTCCGGGTGAACGAGATGGTGCGGTCCTCCCCCAGTGTCGGCGACATCGATGGCGACGGCGTGCCGGAGATCGTCTTCGGCACCGGTGATTTCTGGGTGCGCAACGGCGGGGCGAGTGACGCCACCAAGGTCTACGCCCTCAATCTCAACGGCACGCTGAAGTGGGTGCGCGACACGGGCGGCTACACGCTGGCGTCGCCCACCCTGGCCGACTTCGACGGCAACGGCGTGCTCGACGTGGGTATCGGCACCTTCGAGGGCTCGAACCCCGGCATGGTGTTCGCCCTCCGGGGCACGAACGGCTCCGACCTGCCCGGCTTCCCGCGGGCGTCGGGCGGAGGCGTCGTGCTCGGCCAGATCACCACCGCCGACTTCAACGGCGACGGTGCCCAGGATCTCCTCGTGCCCACCGGCGGCGGGCTGTTCGCCTACGACGGCCGTACGGGCCGCCTCCTGTTCGGCCTGAACCAGGGGAACACCGCCTTCCAGAACTCGCCCGCCGTCGTCGACATCGACGGCAACGGCCTGCTCGACATCATCGCCGTCGGGACCCGGGCCAACGGCGGCGGCGTGGCCTACCGCTACGAGATGGGGTCGGCCGACAACGCCCAACTCGGCTCGCTCGGCTGGCACACCTTCCGCAAGGACGAGCGCCGCACGGGATCGTGGATCCCGACCCCTCTCACCCAGGCGCCGGTGAACACGTGTGCCCAGGCGGGGCCGGGCGGGTACTGGCTTGTGGCCAGCGACGGCGGCATCTTCGCCTTCTGCGACGCCAAGTTCTTCGGCTCCACCGGCGCCGTCAGGTTGAACCAGCCGATCGTGGGGATGGCCACCACGCCATCGGGCAACGGCTACTGGCTGGTCGCCCGGGACGGAGGCATCTTCGCCTTCGGCGACGCCAGGTTCCTCGGGTCCACCGGGGCGATCAGCCTCAACCAGCCCATCGTGGGGATGGCACGCACGCCGTCGGGCAACGGCTACTTCCTGGTGGCGGCCGACGGCGGCATCTTCGCCTTCGGCGACGCCGCCTTCCGGGGCTCCACCGGCGCCATCAAGCTGGCCCAGCCCATCAAGGGCATGACCACCACGCCGTCGGGCAACGGGTACCGGCTGGTGGCGTCGGACGGCGGCATCTTCGCCTTCGGTGACGCCACCTTCCAGGGGTCCACGGGAGCACTGCGTCTGGCCAGGCCCATCGTGGGGATGGCGGCCACGCCCACCGGCAACGGCTACTGGCTGGTCGCCAGCGACGGCGGCATATTCGCCTTCGGCGACGCCGCCTTCCGAGGCTCCACCGGTGCCGCCAGGCTGAATCAGCCCATCGTCGCCATGGCCCGCAACCCGGGCGGCTCCGGCTACTGGCTCCTCGCCCTCGACGGCGGCATCTTCTCGTTCGGCGTGAACTTCTTCGGCTCCGCCGGCGCCCTCAGGCTCAACCAGCCCATCGTCGCCATGGCCGTCCCCAAGGGCGCCTGACCCCGGCGCGGCCGGCCCTCCCAGCCGGTCTGGCGGCAGGAATCGACACCCTGGTGTCAGATCCCGCCGCCGGAAGCCGGACGCCGGGTCAGCGGGTGGCGCGATCGGCGGCCCGCTCGAGGAACGCGCGGTAGCGGTCGATGATCACGGGCCAGGTGAAGTTGCGGGCCACGTAGGCGCCGCCGCGGGCGGCCAGGAGGGCCCGCGTGGCCGAGTCGCCGGCCAAGCGGTCGACGGCCACCTCGAACTGGCCGTAGCCGGCGAAGACGAGGCCGCCTCCGGAGCGGTGGACGTGCTCGCTGGTGGCCACGCAGGAGGCGTTGACCAGCACCGGGATGGCGGCCGTCCACGCCTCGACGACCACGATCGAGAAGGCCTCGAAGGGCGACGGCGACACCAGCGAGTCGGCGCTGCGCAGCAGGCCCCACTTCACCGCCTCGGTGACGGGGCCGGCGACGATCACGTCGGGGGACGAGTTCGGGCGGTCGGCCACCGGGCCGGCGAGCACCAGTTTGAGGGGCCCGGGACGGCGCTGCTTGTAGGCGGCGAAGAAGCGGGCCAGGAGGCTGGTGCCCTTGCCGTCGTCCACCCTGCCGAGGCAGAGCAGGAACGGCTCGCCGCCGGCCAGACCCACCGCCTGGCGGGCCCCGGCCACATCACCGGCCGACGGCTCCACGCCCAGGCCCATCACGATCTGGGGGGTGGCGGCGATCGGGAACAGCCGCTCGGCCAGGTGCCGCTCGCCGTGGGTCTGGAACACCAGCCCGCCGGCTGCGGCGAACACGTCACGGAACAACGGGAGGCGTAGTGGCGGCTCGTCGTGGGCAGCCGGGTGCATGACGGCGCGCCGGCCGACGGCCGGGATGCCCCGCACCGTCGGGTGGTAGAGGTACGGGTAGAAGACCACCACGTCGGCGTCGCCGTCGGCGGCGGCGGCAACCATGTCGGGGTTCACCGGGCCCTGCAGGTCGATCCAGCGCTGCTCGTCGGCCGGCGCCGCCGACTCGGGCGAGCGCAGGACGCCGGCCGAGAAGGCCTCGAAGCCGGGGTCGCGGCCGGCCGCCGAGCGGAAGCGCCGTACCCGCACGCCGTTGAGGTCCACCTCGCCGGGCGGGTACTCGTCGGCCCAGGTGCGGGCGTCGAGGGCACAGGTGGTGAGGACGTCCACGTCCCACCCGAGCCGAGCCACCAGTCGCTCCGCCAGCATCCGGGCGCCGTACTCGGCTCCGCCCAGCACCTCGATGCCATAGCGGGGCACCACATAGGCGACCTTCATTCCCCGTCGAGGCCCCGCAGCAGTTCCAGCCAGCGGGCCCTGGTGCGCTCCAGGGTGAAGGTGGCCAGCCGTTCGGTGCCAGCCGCCGCCAGGGCGCCGCGCAGCGCCGGATCGGCCACCACCCGGTGGACGGCGGCGGCCACCGTGGCCGGCCGCTTGGCGGCCAGCAGGATGCCGGCGTCGCCCAGCGTGCCGGGTACGGCACTGGAGGCGAAGGCCACGATGGGCACCCGGTTGGCCATCGACTCGAGGAGTGGGATGCAGAAGCCCTCGTGCTCGGAAAGGCAGACGAAGGCGTCGGCCACCCGGTAGTGGGCCAGCAGCTCGCCGGCCGTGACGGACCCGGTGAGGTGGACCGACCCCGTGAGGCCGAGGGCGGCCACGTAGCCGTCCAGCGCAGCCGAGTAGCTGGCCGAGGACGAGCCGCCCACCAGGTGGAGGCGGGCGGCCGGGTCGTAGAGGCGGCGGTAGGCGGCGAAGGCCTTGATCACGTCGTGCTGGCACTTGTTGGGAGAGACCCGGCCCACGAACAGCCAGTCGGTCCCGACCTTGCCGTCCTGCAGGCGGCCCAGGGCGGCGGCGTCGACACCGCCTCCGCCACTGTCGAAGATGGCCGGGTCGAGCAGGATCGGGGCGGTGGCCGTTGCGGCGTAGCCGGCTCGGCGCAGCTCATCCTCGTTGTAGGTGGAGTCGGCTACCCCGAGGGTGGTGCGGGCAGCCAGCTCCGGGAGCTGGGCCCGTCCCCACGAGCACCCGTAGGCAGCGGCCGGCTCCCACCGCTCGTACAGCTCGGGCGGGGTGATGTTGTGGTGGTCGACCACCAGCCGCTCAGGGCGCTGGCGCACGAAGTCGGCCACCACCGAGCCGATGGCCACGTGGTACACGAGCACGTCGCCGGGGCGGGCCGGCACCTTGCGGCCGTAGTCGGTGTGGCGGCGGGCCTGGCCCTCACGGGCCGGGTGCACGAACTCGGCGAAAAGTTCCGCCTCCACGCCGAGGACCTCACGGGCGAGGCGCTGGAGCTCGAGCATGTGGCCGCCTACCGCGCCCGGCTCGAAGGTGGGGACGAACTGGTGCAGCGCCCTCACGCGTCGCCGCCCACTGGGCTCACGTGGCGCCCTGGCCGGCCAGGAACGTGCCGATCACCTCGGTGAAGCGCCGGGTGCTGTTGGCCAGCGAGAAGTCGTCGGCCCGGCGTCGGCCGGCCGCCACAAGCTGGTCACGGAGGGGCCGGTCCTCCAGCACCCGGGCCACGGCCGCCGCCACCATGACCGGGTTCTTGGCCTCCAGCAGCACGCCGGCGCCGGCCACCGTCTCGGGCACTGCCGCGGACGCGTAGGCCACCACCGGCACCGACAGGCGCATGGCCTCCACGACCGGCACGCAGAAGCCCTCGTGCTCGGACAGGCACACGAAGGCGTCGGCCGAGGCGTAATAGGCCTTGAGGGCGGCGGCGCTCACCGATCCGGTGAGGCGCACGGCGCCCCCGAGGCCGAGGGCGGCCACGTAGCGCTCCAGCATGGTGAAGTAGGCGTGCGACCCCACGCCGCCGACGATGTGCAGCCGGGCCTCGGGGTCATAGAGGCGGCGATAGGCGGCCAGGGCCCGCACCACGTCGTGCTGGCACTTGTGGGGCGCCACCCGGCCCACGAAGACCCAGTCCGCCCCACCGGCGCGCTTGGCGCCGGCCAACCGGTCGAGGACCTCGGGGTCGGGGCCCACGTCCGCCCCGTCCAGGTCGACCAGTACCGGCGCCACGGCGGTGTGACGGTAGCCGGCCGCTCGCAGCTCGCTCTCGTTGTAGGCCGACACGGCGATGCCCAGCTCGACCTCGCCCGCCATCTCCCGCAGCTGGCGGCGGCCCTCGGTGCACTCGACCGCCACGTGCGGCTCCCACGGCGCGAACAGCGAGGCGGTGGTGACGTTGTGGTAATTCACCAGCGTGGGCTCGGGGCGGGCCCGTACGAAGTCGGCCACCGCGCTGCCGGTGGACAGCTGGTACAGCAGCCAGGTGCGGTCGGGCTGGGGACGCCGCCCGTAGGTGCGGAACGAGTGCGCCTGGCGGCGGCTCGTGCCCGGCCGGCCCTCGGCGTAGATCTCGGACTCCAGGCCCATGCCCCGCAAGATCCGCCGGGCGTGCAGGGCATGGGTGCCGATGGCGTCCCGCGCCGCGAACGTGGGCAGGAACTGGTGGATGGCGGTCACCGCCGCCACCCCGCCGAGCTGGCGCCCGGGCCCTTCTGGCGGAAGGAACGCGCGCCCTGGAGCACGATCCTGCCGCCAGAAGGCCGATGGCCTCTCGCGCTGGGCGCGCACCACCGGGTCGTGCCGGTCGACGTCCCCATCACTCGCTCAGGGCCGGGTGGCGACCACGGCGTAGGCCGCCGGGGGGAACAGCAGCTCGTTCAGCCGCTCCAGGTTGGCGGCCAGTGCAGGGTCGGCACCGGGCACCGGGTGCAACCTTTCGGCGTCCGCCACTGCCTCCTCGTCGGCCACCCGGGCGTCGAGGTGCAGGGCGGCGAGGAGATGGCACCACGTCTCGGCCCGCAGGGGGCGGCCGGCGGCCAGGTCCGTCTCCACCGGCGGGCGGCTGCGCTCCCAGCCACGGGGGTCGGCGCTGAGCACCACCACCGTGCCGCCGGGCGCCACCTTCGCGGCGGCCAGGGCGGCCAGGTCGGCCTGGGCGCCCACCGGGAGGCGCTCCACGCAGCCGCTCAACACCAGTCCGCCGAGGGCGTCGTCGGGGAGGGCCGACAGGTGGTCGAGGGCCTCGTCGGTGCGCACCTCCACGCCCGCCGCGGCGGCCTGCTCCACCGGGTCGACGCCGTAGGCGTCGAATCCGGCATCGCTCAACAAGGCCACGAGGGCGCCGTCGCCGCACTCGGCGTGCAGCACCCGGCCGGTGGTACC
>Ga0307504_10000276_pt1 | contig 10698 bp, 8 predicted proteins | sample 19_S_MG_FD_194516 | JGI IMG/M metagenome (GOLD analysis project Ga0307504, IMG submission 194516) | Soil microbial communities from Populus trichocarpa stands in riparian zone in the Pacific Northwest, United States - 19_S | ecosystem: Environmental > Terrestrial > Soil > Riparian zone > Trees... | reverse complement strand
TGGGCCAGCAGGTGGTGCGACAGCAGCACCGGTTGTGCGTGCTGGAGGTGGGTGCGGCCGGGCATGATCACGTCGAGGTGGCCGCGAGCCTGGTCGGACAGGGCGCCTGCGAGATCGGCGACGAGCTCCGCGATCCGCTGCGCCTGGTCGAGCAGGTAGGACCGGAACAGCGTGGCGATCTGGTCGTTGCGGGACCGCCCGGCGCGCAACCGGCCGCCCGTCTCGGGGCCGACCTCGTCGAGCAGCAGCCGCTCGAGCGCGCCGTGCACGTCCTCGTCCTCAGGGGCGGGGTGGAGCTCGCCGTCGGTGTACCGCTGGGCGAGCACGTCGAGACCGCGATGGATCTCGGCCGCCTCCTCGGCAGTCAGGTAGCCCGCGGCCTCCAGCGCCTTCGCGTGCGCGTGCGATCCGGCGATGTCGTAGAGCGCCAGCCGCCAGTCGAAGTGGGTGGAGCGCGAGAGTGCCTCGAGCTCGGGCGACGGGCCGCCGTCGAACCGGCCGCCCCAGAGCTTGCCCTCGTTCGTACCGGCCATCAGTCGGTCCCCGCCTCCATCGCGGCGTGGTCCAGCGCCTCTTCCACGTCGGGGTCGTCGACCTGGCCCGACCTGGGGTTGTCGGTGATCCGGTCGAACCCGCCCGCCGGCAGCTCTCCCAGCAGCGTCCCGTGCTCGACCAGCACCTGGCCCTGGTCGATGGGCTGGGTCGCGTACAGCTCGAGCTTGGCTCGGGAGTCGGCGATGTCGAGGTTGCGCATGGTGAGCTGGCCGATCCGGTCGGTGGGACCGAAGGCGGCGTTGTCGGTGCGCTCCATCGACAGCCGGTCCGGGTGGTAGGAGAACGCCGGGCCGCTGGTGGCGAGGATCGTGTAGTCCTCACCGCGACGCAGCCTCAGCGTGACCTCGCCGGTCACCAGCGAGGCGATCCACCGCTGGATGGCCTCACGCAGCATGAGCGCCTGCGGGTCGAGCCAACGACCCTCGTACAGCAGCCGGCCGAGCCGACGACCCTCGGCGTAGTAGCTCGCCAGGGTGTCCTCGTTGTGGATCGCGTTGAGCAGTCGCTCGTACGCCGTCCAGAGCAGCGCCATGCCAGGCGCCTCGTAGATGCCCCGGGACTTCGCCTCGATGATGCGGTTCTCGATCTGGTCCGACATGCCCAGACCGTGGCGTCCACCGATCGCGTTGGCCTGGTGCACGAGACCGACCGCGTCGTCGTACGTCTTGCCGTTGATCGCCACCGGGCGCCCCTGGTCGAAGCGGATCGTGACGTCCTCGGGCTCGATCGCGACGGAGGCGTCCCAGAACTTCACGCCCATGATGGGCTCGACCGTCTCCAGCGACACATCGAGGTGCTCGAGGGTCTTCGCCTCGTGGGTGGCGCCCCAGATGTTCGCGTCGGTGGAGTACGCCTTCTCCTGGCTGTCGCGGTAGGGCAGGTCCCGCGTGGCCAGCCACTGGCTCATCTCGGTGCGGCCGCCGAGCTCGCGGACGAAGTCCGCGTCCAACCAGGGCTTGTAGATGCGCAGGTCGGGGTTGGCCATGAGGCCGTAGCGGTAGAACCGCTCGATGTCGTTGCCCTTGAACGTCGAGCCGTCGCCCCAGATGTCGACGCCGTCCTCGTGCATGGCGCGGACCAGCATCGTGCCGGTGACCGCGCGGCCGAGTGGCGTGGTGTTGAAGTAGGCGCGACCGCCCGAGCGCACGTGGAACGCACCGCACGCCAGGGCCGCGAGACCCTCCTCGACGAGCTGACGTCGGCAGTCGACCGCCCGCGCGAGCTCGGCGCCGTACGCCAGGGCACGGTCGGGCACCCCGGAGATGTCCGGCTCGTCGTACTGGCCGATGTCGGCGGTGTAGGTGCAGGGGATGGCACCCGCCTCGCGCATCCAGGCGACCGCGACCGAGGTGTCGAGGCCGCCGGAGAAGGCGATGCCGACCCGTTCGCCGACGGGGAGGGAGGTGAGGACCTTGCTCAACTAGGACAGCTCCTGGGATGGGGAGTCGGGACGGGTGAGGTCGAGGAAGCGTCGGGCGAGCTCGGCGCCGCCGTCGGGGTCGCGCCCGATGACGAGCACCGTGTCGTCACCAGCGATCGAGCCGAGGACGTCGGGAAGCTCGGCCTTGTCGAAGGCGCTGGCGAGGAAGTTCGCGGCCCCCGGCGGGGTGCGGAGGATGACGAGGTTGGCGCTGCCCTCCGCGCTCACGAGCAGCTCGCCGCACAGCCGGGCCAGCCGCTGACGCGAGGCGACGGTCTCGTGGGGGGCGTGCGGGGTGCGGTCGCCGCCCTCGGCGGGGACGGCGTAGACGAGGGCGCCGCCCCTGCCGCGCACCTTGACCGCGTCCAGCTCGACCAGGTCTCGGCTCAGGGTGGCCTGGGTGACGTTCAGCCCCGACTCCCCGAGCAGCTCGGCGAGCTCGGCCTGTGAGCGCACCTCGTGCGAGCTGACGAGGTCGACGATCAGCTGGTGGCGCGCACGCTTCGTGGTCGGCCGCAGCGCGGCAGAACCGTTGCGGTCAGTCATCGGAGCCCTCCAGGAGCCAGGTGAGGATCGCCTTCTGGGCGTGGCGGCGGTTCTCGGCCTCGTCCCACACGACGCTGCGGGGACCGTCGATCACCTCCGCATCGACCTCCTTGCCGCGGTACGCCGGCAGGCAGTGCAGGAAGATCGCGTCGTCGGCGGCCAGGGAGAACAGGGTCGGCGTGACCGCCCAGGCGCCGAAGGTCTCCATCCGCTGGTCGGCCTCGTCCTCCTTGCCCATCGAGATCCAGGTGTCGGTGACGACGACGTCGGCCCCGGCGACCGCACGCGTGGGGTCGGGCTCGAGGACCGCGCTGCCGTCCGTGCCCTCGGCGATCCGCGCCGCCTCATCGACCATCTGGGTGTCGGGCTCGAAGCCGTGGGGCGAGCTGATCCGGACGTGCATCCCGGCCGTGGCGCCGGAGAGCAGCCAGGAGTTGCCCATGTTGCAGGCGCCGTCGCCGACGAACGCGACCGTGAGGCCGGCCAGGTCGCCCTTGTGCTCCCGGATCGTGAGCAGGTCGGCCAGCAACTGGCAGGGGTGGAAGTCGTCGGTGAGGGCGTTGACCACCGGCACCCCGGCGTACTGGGCCATCTGGTCGAGCCGCTCCTGGCCGTAGGTGCGCCAGACGATCGCACTGGCCTGACGCCCGAGGACACGAGCCACGTCGGCCACCGACTCCCGCACGCCGATGCCGGCGAGGGCACCGTCCACCAGCATGGGGTTGCCGCCGAGCTCGGCGATGCCGGCGGCGAACGACGACTGGGTGCGCAGCGTCTGCTTGTCGAAGATCATCGCGACGGTCTTCGGGCCGGCCAGCGGCTTGGTCTCGTACGGCGCGGACTTGAGCCGGGCGGCCAGGTCGAGGACGGCCGCCTGCTGCTCAGGGGTCAGGTCGTCGTCGCGCAGGAAGTGGCGGGTCATGGTCGGGCCTCCTCGGCAAGCGCGGGCCAGGCCTCCGCAAAGGCGTCCAGGTCACCCTCGGTGATCGTGAGCGGCGGGGCGAACCGGAGCCGGTCGGGGCCGGTGTTGTTGAGGAGGTACCCACGCGCCTGGGCGCTCTTCACGACTGCCGCGGCGGTCTCGCCGGGGAGCTGGGCGCCGAGGAGGAGGCCACGCCCCTCGGGGACGGTGCCGGTGAGGGCGCGGGACAGCTGGTCGCCGCGGGCCACGGCGGCCTCCATCAATCCCTCCTTCTCGATCGTGTCGAGGACGGCCAGCGCCGCTGCGCAGGCCACGGGGTTGCCGCCGAAGGTGGTGCCGTGGTTGCCGGGCTCCAGCAGGGTCGCGGCGCCGCCGAGCCCGACGGTGGCGCCGATCGGGATGCCCCCGCCGAGCCCCTTGGCCAGCGTGACGACGTCGGCACCGAGGTCGGGGTCGTGAGCGAGCCATGCACCGGTGCGACCGATGCCTGACTGCACCTCGTCGAGCCAGAGGAGCGCGCCGTGCTCGCGGGTGATCCGCCGGGCGTCGGCCAGGTAGCCGTCGGGCGGCACGATCACGCCGGCCTCGCCCTGGATCGGCTCGAGGACGACGGCCGCGGTCTGGTCCGTGACGGCTGCGGCGAGCGCCTCGGAGTCGCCGTACGGCACCCACGTGACGTGGCCCGGCAGCGGCTCGAACGGCTCGCGGTACGCGGCCTTGTGGGTGAGGGCGAGCGCTCCCATCGTCCGGCCGTGGAACGAGCCCTCGGCGGCGACCAGGTGGGTGCGGCCGGTCCTCCGGGTCAGCTTGAGCGCGGCCTCGTTGGCCTCGGCGCCGGAGTTGGAGAAGAAGACGCGCCCCTCGGCTCCCACCAGTCCGAGCAGGCGCTCGGCCAGCTCGACCTGGGGTGGGGTGGCGAAGAAGTTGGAGACATGACCCAGTGTCCTCAGCTGGGTGGTCACGGCGTCGACCAGGGCGGGGTGGCCGTGGCCGAGGGCGTTGACGGCGATGCCGCCGAAGAGGTCGACGTACTCCTGGCCGTCCTCGTCCCACACGTGGGCGCCCTCGCCGCGGACGAGCGCGAGCCGAGGTGGGCCGAAGGTGTTCATGAGGGCCTTCGGGTACCGGTCCTTGAGAGTCACTGCGCAACCTTCCTCGTCCGCGTCGCCACACCCGGCAGGACCTGGGTGCCGACGCCTTCGTCGGTGAAGAGCTCGAGGAGGACCGCGTGCGGCTCGCGGCCGTCGACCACCGTCGCCCGCGCGACGCCCTGCTGGACCGCGGTGAGGCAGGCCGCCATCTTGGGCCGCATCCCCGCGTCCAGGCTCGGCATGAGGTCGGCCAGTGCCTCGGGACCGATCTCCTTGATGACGTCCTCGCTGTTGGGCCAGTCGCGGTAGAGACCCTCGACGTCGGTGAGGATCAGGAGCTTCTCGGCCTCGAGAGCAACCGCCAGGGCCGCGGCCGCGGTGTCGGCGTTCAGGTTGTGCACCTGGCCGGCGACGTCGGGCGCGACGCTGGAGATGACAGGGATGCGTCCGGCGGCGACGAGGTCCTGCACGGCCTCGGGGCGCACGCTCGCGACGTCTCCGACGAGCCCGAGGTCGACCTCCTCGCCGTCGATGATCGTGTTGACGGGCTCGGCGGTGAAGAGCCCGGCGTCCTCGCCGGAGAGGCCGACGGCGAGCGGGCCGTGCTCGTTGATCAGTCCCACCAGCTCGCGCTGGACCTGGCCGACCAGCACCATGCGGACGACGTCCATCGCCTCGGGTGTGGTGACCCGCAACCCGTTGCGGAACTCCGACTCGATCCCGAGCCGCTCGAGCATCCGGGAGATCTGCGGTCCGCCGCCGTGGACCACGACCGGCCGGAAGCCGGCGAACCTGAGGAACGCGATGTCCTCGGCGAACGCCCGCTTGAGGCTGTCGTCGATCATCGCGTTGCCGCCGTACTTCACCACCACCGTCTTGCCGTGGTAGCGCTTCAGCCAGGGCAGCGCCCCGGCGAGTGTGGCGGCCTTCGTGGCCGCGTCCGGGCTCGTGGTCATGTCGAGTACGCGCTGTTCTCGTGGACGTAGGCGTGGGTGAGGTCGTTGGTCCAGACCGTCGCCTGCTGGTCCCCGGCCTTCAGGTCGATGGTCACCGAGACCTGGCGACCACTGAGGTCGACGTTCTCCGGCGGCTCCCCCGGCGTCGAGGTCCGGCACACCCAGACGTCGTTGATGGCCACGTCGAGGTCGGCCGGGTCGAACGCGGCCTGGGTCGTGCCGATGCTCGCCAGGACCCGTCCCCAGTTGGGGTCCTGCCCGAAGATCGCGGCCTTGAAGAGATTGGAGCGAGCCACGCTGCGGCCGACCTCGACGGCGTCGTCCTCGCTGGCGGCGCCGAGCGTCGTGATCGCGATCTCGTGGTCGGCACCCTCGGCGTCGGCCAGGAGCTGCATGGCGAGGTCCGTGCAGGCCTGGGTCAGGGCCTCGGTCAGCGCCGTCTCGTCCGGCGTGATGCCGCTGGCACCGCTGGCGAGCACCGCGACCGTGTCGTTGGTGGACATGCAGCCGTCGGAGTCGAGCCGGTCGAAGCTGACCCGCGTGGCGGCTCGCAGCGCCCGGTCGAGGACTGCCGCGTCCGCGGCGGCGTCGGTCGTCAGGACCACCAGCATCGTGGCGAGCTGGGGCGCGAGCATGCCCGCGCCCTTGGCCATCCCCGCGAGCGACCAGCCGTCCTTCTGGACCAGCACCTGCTTCGGGACCGAGTCCGTGGTCATGATGGCCCGCGCGGCGTCCTCTCCGCCGTCCGTGCCGAGGGCCTGGTACGCCGAACCCAGGCCGTCCAGGAGCAGCTCGCGGGGGTTGGCCAGCCCGATGAGGCCGGTGGAGCACACCAGGACGTCGCCGGCGCCCGTCCCGAGCAGCTCGGCCGCCTTCTCCGCGACCGCGTGGGTGGTCTGGAAGCCCTCGGGGCCGGTGTAGCAGTTGGCGCCACCGGAGTTCAGGACGATCGCCCGTGCGACGCCGTCCTTGATCACCTGCTGGCTCCACAGGACAGGATTGGCGAGGCAGCGGTTCTTGGTGAAGACACAGGCTGCGTCGTACCTCGGCCCGTCGTTGACGACCAGCGCCAGGTCGGAGGCGCCGGACGACTTGAGACCGGCGGTGACGCCGGCGGCACGGAAGCCGGCAGGGGCGGTGATCACGGGGCGAGTCCGATCGCGCTGAGGCCGGTCTGCTCCGGGAGCCCGGCAGCGAGGTTGAGGCACTGGACGGCCGCTCCCGCGGTGCCCTTGGCGAGGTTGTCGATCGCGCCGACCGCCACGAGGACGCCGGCCGCCTCGTCCACGGTCACCTGGAGGTGGACGGCGTTGCTGCCCATGACCGCCTGGGTCTGCGGCCACTGGCCCTCGGGCAGCAGCACCACGAACGGCTCGTCGGCGTAGGCCTTCTCGTACGTCGTCCGGACCTGTGCGAGATCGACGCCGGGGGCGAGTCGCGCGGTGCAGGTGGCCAGGATCCCGCGGGACATCGGCACGAGGAGCGGGGTGAAGCTCACGACGACCTCGTCGTCGGTGAGCCCGCCGAGGTTCTGGACGATCTCGGGCGTGTGGCGGTGCACTCCCCCGACGCCGTAGGCCGAGGCGTTGCCCATGACCTCGCTGCCGAGCAGGTGCGGCTTGGCCGCCTTGCCGGCGCCACTCGTCCCGGAGGCGGCGACGACGGTCACGCGCGGCTCGACCAGGCCGGCGGCGACTGCCGGCGCCAGGCTCAGGGTGGAGACCGTCGGGTAGCAGCCCGGGACTGCGATCCTGGTCGCGCCGGCGAGGCGCTCGCGCTGGCCGGGGAGCTCGGGGAGGCCGTAGGGCCAGGAGCCGGCGTGCGCTCCCCCGTAGAACCGCTCCCATGCGGCGGGATCGACGAGCCGGAAGTCGGCCCCGCAGTCGATGACGATGACGTCGTCGCCGAGCTGATCGGCGATCTCCGCCGACTGACCGTGCGGCAGGCCCAGCACGACGGCGTCGTGACCGGCGAGCGTCTCGGCGTTCGTCTCGGCGAGGACCCGGTCCGCCAGGGGCACGAGGTGTGGCTGGAGGTCGCCGAGTCGCTGCCCGGCATTGCCTCCTGCGGTCACGGCCCCGATCTCGACGTCCGGGTGCCCCAGGAGCAGGCGCAGCACCTCCCCGCCGGCGTACCCGGTGGCTCCGGCGACGGCGACCTTGAGCGGCATACGCATGACTATACAGTCACGTGCATGACCATGTGCAACAGGCTCTGCGTGGCCTTCGTCATACGGGGTGGCTAGCCTCGGCGCCATGACCCGCCTCGAGCACGAGTCCTACCTGGCCCACATCGGCTCGGAGTCCCGCCTGTTCCGTGAGGCTCTCACCGACGTGGACCCCGCCGCAAGGGTGCCGGCGTGCCCGGACTGGACCGCGGACGACCTGCTCTGGCACCTGGGGACGGTCCAGGACTGGTGGGCCCGCGTGGTCGAGGGGCGGCCTGAGCAGGCGTCCGAGGACGAGCCGGAGCGGCCCGGCTCCCATGCGGGCCTCCTCGACTTCTTCGACGTCTCGCACGCGCGGATGATGGCGGCGCTCGAGGGGTTGAAGCCCTCCGAACCGGCCTGGACGTGGTCCTCCGACCCGGCCGACCACACCGTCGGCTTCATCTACCGCCGGCAGGCGCACGAGGCGCTGATCCACCGGGTCGATGCCGAGCAGGCGGCCGGTCGGTCCTCGGACATCGATGCCCAGCTGGCGGCCGACGGGGTCGAGGAGTGCCTGGACGTCATGTACGGCGGGTGCCCGCCGTGGGGCTCCTGGAGCCCGCTCCCCCACTACGTCCGCTTCGACATGAGCGACGTCGACCAGTCCGTCTGGGTACAGCTCGGGCGGTTCTCCGGCACCGACCCCGACGGCGTCCCGCACGAGGAGGAGGACCTCCACGTGGTGCCCGACCCCGGTCAGGAGCCGGACGCCGTCATCGAGGCCGCCTCCGCGGCCGCTCTGGACCTCCGGCTGTGGAAGCGCGGCCCCGGCGACGACTTCCATCTCGCCGGCGACCGCTCCATGGTGGCGCGGGTGCGCGCGATCACCCACGCACCGATCAACTGATCAGGTCCGCTGCACCGCTGCGGTGACCTCGGCCGCCCTGGCCACCGCCGCGTCGCGCGCGGCCGTCGCCTCGCCCTCCTTGAGGGTCCGGTCAGAGGCGCGGAAGCGCAGGGCGTAGGCCAGGGACTTCTTCCCCTCGCCGACCTGAGCGCCGGTGTAGACGTCGAACAGCTCGACGGACTCCAGCAGATCGCCGGCACCTTCACGCAGGGCGGCCTCGACCGCCGCGGCCGGCACGTCGGCGTCGACGACGAGCGCGACGTCCTCCTTGGCGACCGGGTAGCTCGAGAAGAGGCGTGCGGGGCGTAGGTGGACGGCCCGCTCGAGCAGGGGCTCGAGGTCGACCTCGGCCGCGACCGAACGCGGCGGGAGGCCGAGGGTCGTGCAGACCCGCGGGTGCAGCTCGCCGGCATGACCGACCACGGTGCTCTGACCCTCGCCTACCAGCCACAGCTCGGCGCACCGGCCGGGGTGCCAGGGTGCGAGGCTCGCCGCCTTGGCCTCCAGCTCGAGACCCAGGGCGTCGGCGACGGCGCGCACCCCCTCGACGGCGTCGCTCCACTCGACCAGCCGGCCACCGCCCCACCAGCCGGAGCGGGTGGCCTCGCCCGTGGCGACCAGCCCCAGGTGCAGCGGCTGGTCCGGGAGCGCCTTGAGCAGGGAGTCGAGCTCGGCATCGCTGGGCCGGCGGTCGACCGGGAGGATCGGAGCCGGATCGCTGCTGCGGGGCAGCGTCACCGTCGCGGTCTCGAACAATGCGACCGAGGTGGCGCCGTGCCCGACGTTGCGTGCCGCCGTCCGGAGCAGGGCCGGCAGCAGCGTGGTGGTCATCGCCGGGGCCTCGGACGAGAGCGGGTTCGAGACCTGCAGGAGGTTCCGGCGCGGGTCGTCCACCGGGATGCCGAGGTCGTCGAGGTCTCCTGCCCCGACGAACGGGAAGTCCACGACCTCGATCCAGCCTGCGCCGGCGAGGGTCCGACCGATCCGACGCCGGAGCTGCTGGCTGCGGGTGAGCCCACGGCCGCCGGGAGCCTTCGGGAGCACCGACGGGACGTGGTCGTAGCCGCGCAGGCGCACGACCTCCTCGACCAGGTCGTAGGGATCGGTGATGTCGGGACGCCATGGCGGCGGGGTGACCGTCACGCCCTCGGCGTCCGAGTCGACGGCGCAGCCGACCGCCTCGAGGTCCGCGACGACCTCGTCGGCGGAGATCGGCATGCCGGCGACCCGCTCCGGCAGGTCGTAGGCCATGCGGACTTCTGGCATGGCCGGCGGTGTCCCGACCACGGTCACGCCGGGAGCGGCGGTGCCTCCGCCGTACGTCGTGAGCAGCTCGACCACCCGGTCGGCGGCGGCCTCGCAGATCGTCGGGTCGACCCCACGCTCGTTGCGCTTGCCGGCCTCCGAGGTGATCTTGTGCCGCTTGCCGGTGCGGAACATCGACGTGGCGTCCCAGTGCGCCGACTCGACCACGATGTTCGTGGTCGTCCCGGACAGCTCCGTGGTCTCGCCGCCCATGACCCCGCCGAGGCCGATGAGGCCCGAGTCGTCGGTGACGACGAGGTCCTGCGCCGACAGCTCGCGGGCGGTTCCGTCGAGGGTGGTGAGCCGCTCGCCGTCACGCGCACGGCGTACGACGAGCGGGCCGGTCAGCTTGTCGGCGTCGTAGCCGTGGATCGGGCGGCCCGTCTCGAGCATCACGTAGTTCGTCACGTCGACGGCCAGCGAGATCGGCCGCATGCCGGCCTGCTGGACACGCTTGGCGATGAATTCGGGGGTCGGCGCGGCCGGGTCGAACCCGGTGACCTGGCGGGCGACGAAGACGGGACAGCCGTCCGGGTCCTCGACCCGGACCGGGTAGCCGTCGTCGTTGGCCGGCGGCGTCTCGCGCAGGGCGGGATCACGGTAGTTCGAGGCGCCTTCGACCGAGATGGCGACCTCGCGGGCGACGCCCCGCAGGGACAGTCCGTAGGCGCGGTCCGGGTTGATCTCGAGCTCGATGATCTCCTCGTCCAACCCCAGCACCGGCCGGGCGTCCTCGCCGGGTTCACCGGCGCCGGCGGGCAGCACGATGATGCCGTCGTGGTCCTCGCCGAGCCCCAGCTCGCGGGCCGAGCAGATCATGCCGGCCGACACGTGCCCGTAGGTCTTG
>Ga0307504_10000275_pt1 | contig 10703 bp, 8 predicted proteins | sample 19_S_MG_FD_194516 | JGI IMG/M metagenome (GOLD analysis project Ga0307504, IMG submission 194516) | Soil microbial communities from Populus trichocarpa stands in riparian zone in the Pacific Northwest, United States - 19_S | ecosystem: Environmental > Terrestrial > Soil > Riparian zone > Trees... | reverse complement strand
CGCCGGCGGTACCGGACTCGGAAGCGCGGCGGTCGCCAAGTCGACCGGTAAGGCCGTCATTATCTGGGTGGATACCGATGGGTTCGTCTCTGCCTCGCAATACGCCGGCGTCTTCCTGACCACGGCCGAGAAGAACATCGCCCAGGCGGTCCAGAAGGCGGTCGAGGACGGCTCAGCCGGGACCTACGCGACCACGGACTACGTCGGCACACTGGCGAACAAGGGCGTCGGGCTGGCCGACTTCCACGACTTCGCTTCGAAGGTCGATTCCGGCCTGAAGTCCGAACTGGATCAGGTGAGCGCCGACATCATCTCCGGCAAGATCACCATTTCGTCCAAGTCGCAGCCAAAGTAGGATCGCTTCCCACCGCGCCGGAAAGACGACGGCATGCGACTCGAGCTTCAGGGCATCACGAAGAGATTCGGATCTCTGACAGCCAACGACTCGATCGACCTCACGGTTGAGCCCGGCGAGATCCACGCGCTGCTCGGCGAGAACGGGGCAGGCAAGTCCACGCTGATGAACGTCCTGTATGGGCTGTACCAGCCCGATGCGGGACAGATCGTTATCGACGGGCACCCCCGCGTCTTCACCGGGCCCGGCGACGCGCTGGCGGCCGGAATCGGCATGGTGCACCAGCATTTCATGCTGGTGCCGGTCTTCACCGTGGCCGAGAACGTGATGCTCGGCCGTGAGTGGACGTCCGGTCCCCTGGGAAAGCTGGATCGCGGGACGGCCCGCGCCAGAGTGCGGGCGCTGTCCGACCGGTTCGGCCTGGCGGTGGATCCGGACGCGATGGTCGGTGACCTGCCGGTCGGCGTCCAGCAGCGGGTGGAGATCCTCAAGGCCCTGTTGAGTGACGCCAGCGTTCTGATCCTCGATGAGCCGACCGCGGTGCTGACGCCTCAGGAAATCGATGACCTGATCCGCGTGATGAGCGAGCTGAGGGCAGACGGGAAGTCGCTGGTGTTCATCACCCATAAGCTTCGCGAGGTCAAGGTGATCGCCGACCGGATCACCGTTATTCGCCGGGGCGTCGTTGTGGGCGAGGCCGAGCCCGGTTCGAGCGAGGTCGAGCTGGCCAGCCTGATGGTTGGCCGAAGCGTGCGGCTGGTCGTCGACAAGGCCCCGGCCGCTCCCGCCGACGTCGCGTTGGCGGTACGGGCGCTGGTGGTGGCCGACGACCGTGGTCACACGACCGTCGATCGGGTCAGCCTTCAGGTACGAGGTGGAGAGATCGTCGCCCTGGCCGGAGTGCAGGGCAACGGTCAGGAGGAGCTCGTCGAGACTCTGCTCGGGCTACGGGCGGCGCGGGCGGGCACGATAGAGCTGCTGGGCGAGAGCACCGGAGGACGGGCGGTGGCCGAAATCCTGGCCCTCGGGGTTGGCTATGTTCCCGAGGATCGCCAGCACGACGGCCTGATCGGCACGTTCACGGTGGCCGAGAACCTGGTGCTCGACTTGTACGACGACGCGCCGTTCTCACGTGGGCTGTCGTTGGACCTCAATAAAATAGCTGAAAACGCCCGAAACCGGGTGGTGGAGTTCGACATCCGGACGCCCGGAGTCGACACCGCCAGCGGCAACCTGTCCGGGGGAAATCAGCAGAAACTGGTCCTGGCACGGGAGATGTCGCGTCCACTCCGGGTGTTCATCGCCTCGCAACCAACCCGAGGTGTCGACGTGGGGGCGCAGGAGTTCATCCACCGCCGGATCGTGGCCGAACGCGACCGCGGAACCGCCGTGGTCATCGTCTCCACCGAGCTGGACGAGGTGTTGAGCCTTGCCGACCGGATCGTGGTGATGTATCGAGGCAAGATCATCGGCGAGTTGCCCGGCGGCGCATCCCGGGACGAGGTGGGCCTGATGATGGCAGGTGTCCCGGCCGCGAAGGCCCATGACGTGGCCGCGGCGAAACCGACCGCGCTGACCGCATTGGACCTCGACCCGGGCGAGACGCAACCGTGACCACCCCGAACGTCGTCGCGGCTTCGCACCCGGCGGGGGAGACCGAACCACCGGTCAACCTCGGGGGCCGCTCGACGAACTGGCTGCTGACCCTGCTCGCCATTCTGCTCGCGCTGCTCATCGGCGGCCTGATGATCGTCTTCTCCGACGACACGGTTCGGAAGGATCTCGGGTTCTTCTTCGCCTCCCCGGCCGACTTCTTCTCCGACGCCTGGTACACCCTGCGGGACGCCTATATCGCGCTGTTCGAGGGTGCCATCTTCGACCCGAGCCATTCCTCGACGATCCGGGCGGCGGTCGGGCCGATCATGGGATCGATCTACACCGCCACCCCGCTGATCCTGGGCGGTCTCGCGGTAGCCATCGCCTTCCGGTCCGGTTTGTTCAACATCGGCGGCGAAGGTCAGGTCATCGCCGGGGCATTCGCCTCCGGTTGGGTGGGTCTCGTCGTCGAGCTGCCACCCGTCATCCACCTGATCCTCGCCATCCTGGCCGGTATCGCCGGCGGCGCGTTCTGGGGTCTCATCGCCGGTTTCCTCAAGGCCCGTACCGGGGCGCATGAGGTCATCACCACCATCATGCTGAACTACGTCGCCCGGTTCGGGCTGCTCTACCTGCTGGCCAAACCGGGCATCGTGGCACCGGACAACGCCCAGGCCAGCAAACCCGTCCACGGCTCGGCCCGGTTGCCCCACCTGTTCGGCGCTGACCTTCGGGTGGACCTCGGCATCCTGCTGGCCGTCGCCGCCGCGGCCTTGGTTTCCTGGACCTTGGTACGCAGCACGATCGGTTTCCGGATGCGGGCGGTTGGCGCGAATCCCGCCGCGGCGCGCACGGCCGGGATGAGCGTGGGCGGGGTGACGGTGCTCGCGATGTCGGTCGCGGGTGGCCTGGCCGGGCTGGCCGGCACCACCCTCTCCCTGGGTGGAGCCACGTCCTACGCGGTGACGCCTGACATCTCCTCGAACATCGGTTTCGATGCGATCACCGTCGCCCTGCTCGGACGGAGCAGGCCATGGGGCGTGGTCGCCGCGGGGTTACTGTTCGGAGCGTTGCGCCAGGGTGGCGCGCAGATGCAGGCCGCTCCGGGCGTCCAGGCACCGATCGACATCATCACCGTCATCCAGGCGCTGATCGTGATCTTCATCGCGGCTCCGCGCCTGGTGCAGGCCATCTTCCGGTTACGGCGACTCGGCCGGACGGCACTGAATGCGGCAAGCACGAATCTGACGGTGACGGTGCGCTCGGCCCGGGTCGCGCACGTCCCCCGCAACATCGCCGCGGGCCTTACCACGCTGGTCCTCGGCGTCGTCGCGGGGTGGGTCTTCGGATTGTCCGGCAGGGTGGCCAAGCAGTCGATCTTCCAGTTCGCGCTGCCGGGCGCGAGGGTGTCCCTGGGCGCCTGGAAAGTGACCGCCCGGCCGATCGTGCTGGTCCTCTGCGCGCTCGTCCTGGCGGCCGGCATGTGCCGGATCACCCAATGGCTGGCTCCCAGGTGGTGCGCGGCGGTAGCCGTCGTCGGCCTCGTGCTGTCCTTCATCGTCTGGTCGGTGGCGGGATCGGTCAGCGGCCTGAATGTGGTCTCGTTGCTTCAGGGTTCGCTGTTCCCCGCGGCCGTCCCGCTCATCCTCGGCGCTCTGGCCGGTGTGATCGGGGAACGGGCCGGCGTGGTCAATGTCGCCATCGAAGGGCAGTTGCTGCTCGGCGCTTTCAGCACTTCGGTGGTTGCCACCGTGGCCGGCAGCATCTGGCTCGGAGTGGCCGGCGGGATGCTGGCGGGGTTGCTGCTCGGCGCCATTCTGGCCGGACTGGCCATCAGGTACCTGGTCGATCAGGTGATCATCGGCGTGGTGCTGAACGTGTTCGCGCTCGGCCTCACCAGCTTTCTGTTCAACAAGCTGTTGTCACCACACGCCGAACAGTTCAACCAACCGGGCTACTTCGCCACATACAAGATCCCGATCCTGGGAGACATCCCGCTGGTGGGGGCGGTCTTCTTCTCCGGGACGATTTTCCTGTACGTCACCTACCTGCTGGTGATCGCCGTGCACTTCGGGCTGTTCCATACCCGCTGGGGTTTACGGCTGCGGTCGGTCGGCGAGCATCCCAGGGCCGCGGACACCGTCGGCATCAACGTGCGACGGACCCGGATGCGGGCGGTACTGCTGGCCGGACTCATTGCCGGGCTCGGTGGCGCGTTCCTGGTGATCGGCGCCGGCTCGCCGGGGACCTTCCAGCTGAACATGTCAGCGGGCAAGGGTTTCATCGCCCTGGCAGCTGTCATCTTCGGCCGATGGAGCCCCAAGGGAGCTGTGCTCGCCGCCTTGTTGTTCGGCTTCGCCGACCAGCTCCAGTCGCTGCTGGCCCAGGCCGGCGCTCCGATCGACCCCAGTCTGCTGCTCACGCTGCCCTACATCGCGACGCTGCTCGCGGTCGCCGGGTTCATCGGCCGGGTTCGCGCCCCGGCCGCCGATGGCCAGCCCTATACGGTCGGCTGAGGATCTGCGATGCCGGTCGGTTGAAGACCTGCGAGGTCCAGCCCGATACGGTCGGCTGATGGCCGATGCCGAGAACGTCGACTGGAATCTACTGCGAGCCGCGGCCCGCCGTATCATGGCCCGCGCGTACGCGCCTTATTCGAAGTTTCCGGTGGGTGCCGCGGCGCTGACCGATGACGGCCGGGTGGTGTCGGGATGCAATGTCGAGAATGCCTCATACGGGCTGACGCTGTGCGCCGAATGCGGCCTGGTGTCGAGCTTGCACGCCACCGGTGGGGGTCGGCTGGTCGCATTCTCGTGCGTAGACGGTGAGGGTTCGGTGTTGATGCCCTGTGGGCGATGCCGGCAGCTGTTGTCCGAGCACGCGGCGCCGGGCATGCTCGTGGACACCCGCGATGGCCCCAAGCCGATGACCGAGGTCTTGCCGATGGCCTTCGGCCCGGGCAACCTGTCGTGAACGAGCCGTTCGACGCGGTCAGCGTGATCGTCGCCAAACGGGACGGGCGCCGGATTCCGGACGACCAGATCGACTGGGTCGTGGACGCCTACTCCAGGGGCGCGGTGGCCGATGAGCAGATGTCGGCGTTGGCCATGGCGATCTTGCTCAACGGCATGGAGCCGGAAGAGTTGTCGCGGTGGACGAACGCCATGATCGCCTCGGGCGAGCGCTTGGACCTGTCGTCGGTGCGCGCTCCGACGACGGATAAGCATTCCACCGGCGGCGTCGGCGACAAGATCACCCTGCCGCTGGCACCCTTGGTGGCCTGCCTGGGCGCCGCTGTACCCCAGTTGTCCGGCCGCGGTCTCGGGCACACCGGCGGCACCCTGGACAAGCTCGAGTCCATCCCCGGCTGGCGGGCCAGTCTGTCCAGCGGCGATTTCATCGCCCAACTGAACCAGGTGGGAGCCGTGGTCTGTGCGGCCGGCGACGGACTTGCTCCCGCTGACAAGAAGCTGTACGCGCTGCGTGACGTAACGGGCACGGTCGAGTCGATCCCGCTGATCGCCAGCTCGATAATGAGCAAGAAGATCGCCGAGGGCTCCTCGTCGTTGGTGCTCGACGTCAAGGTCGGATCCGGAGCGTTCATGAAGAACATTCCGGACGCGCGCAGCCTCGCCGAGACGATGGTGTCGCTCGGCGAGGCCGCCGGCGTCCACACCGTCGCGCTGCTCACCGATATGAACACCCCATTGGGCCGCACCGTGGGTAACGCGCTTGAGGTGACCGAAGCGCTCGAAGTGTTGGCCGGCGGCGGGCCTGCCGACGTAGTCGGTCTCACCGTGGCTTTGGCGCTGGAGATGTTGGCCGGTGCCGGCATCACCGGCGTCGATCCGGCGCGGGCCCTGGCCGACGGCCGGGCGATGGACACCTGGCGCCAGATGATCTCGGCGCAGGGTGGCGACCCCGAGGCACGACTGCCGGTCGCGGCCGAGCGGCACGTGCTGACCGCCCCCGCGTCCGGCCTGCTGAGCCGGCTGGATGCGTTCGCGGTAGGCCTCGCGGCTTGGCGGCTCGGGGCCGGCCGGGCCCGCAAGGAGGATGCGGTGTCGGCAGGCGCCGGCGTCGTCCTGCATGCCAAACCGGGGGACCAGGTGAGCCGAGGGCAGCCGTTGTTCGAGCTGCGAACCGACGATGCCGGGCGATTCGAGCGCGGTCTGGCGGCTTTGCACGGCGCCTTTGACATCAGCGACCCGGACGCCGAATTCAGGCCCGCACCGTTGATCATCGACCGGGTGACGGCCTGAGGTGAGCGGCGGCCCGGAGCGTGGGGCGCCCTCCGGTCCGGAGCCGTCGCCGATCCCCGCGGACGCTCGCCGGATACGGATCCCCGCCGCGAGGCTGGCGCGCTGGCTGGACGGTTTCGCCGACCGCCATGGTGCGCTGGACACCATCGCGAACGACCGCCGGGTCGAGGTCCGAGCGGCCGACGAGTCGACGGCCTGGATCGAGGTGCCGTTCCCGCCCGCCGATCTCAGCGGCGGCCGGCCGCTGACTTCGCTGAGCCTGCACGCGAACCGGCGCAGGCGAATCGGCGTGCTGCTCGTCCGGCGCGGGGGCTACGCGGTGGGGGTGTTCGAGGGTCGCGATCTGGTCGCCTCGAAGGTCGGTTCCAGCTATGTCCAGGGCACCACGAAGGCCGGCGGTTGGTCGCAGCAGCGGTATGCCCGGCGCCGGGGCAATCAGGCCCGGGCGGCGTTCGGCGAGGCCGCCGACGCCGCGGTGCGCGTCCTGTTGCCCGAGATCGGCCGTCTCGAAACGGTGGTCCGCGGGGGTGACCGGGGCGCGTGTGACGCCGTGCTGGCGGATCTGCGGCTGGCGGCCGTCGCTGCCCTGGTCGGTGGCCCGAGATTGGCTGTACCCGACCCTCGGCTGAGGGTGCTGCAGGCCAGTCCCGACCAGTTCCTGACCGTCCAGATAACCGTATATCCCTGAGCCGAACTAGCCCGGCTCGGGCACTGTGCCCAACGTTCCGGCTAATTGTCCGCCTTGACGCCAGAGGGCGATGGGGACAGACTCGCTGAAGTCGAGCGCCTACCATCCGTAATCAGCAGTGTTGGTCCCGGAACTTCGACCGCCGATTTCGCGGGGACGGCAATCGAAACCGGAGTCACTGGCCATCGCCGCACCGCGGGATGAATGTTTGGGGGGAATGTGAGACCAACATCGATGGCGGTGCTCGCCGCGCTGGCACTTCTGGCGGCGGCCCTGTCCGGCGCTTCGGAGGCGTCGGCGAGGACCATCTCGGCGCCCGGCACCGCCGGGATGGCGCGGCACAGCCCAGGCAGGATAAATGTCGACGGGCTGTCCTCGGGGGCTCGTTCGTGGTTCCTCGCGCCGCGGGCGGGCCGCGGCGTGAGCGTGCCGCGCTCGGCCCGGGTCGCCTTCGGCTCGAATGTCGACGCCGCCGATCCGAACGAAGACCTGGCGGCGGGCCAGTCCGAGACCGCGATCGCCGCGGCCGGTTCCACCGTCTTGACCGGGTGGAACGACGCGACAGCTGCCCTGGTGCTGCCCACCACCGAGCGGCGGGCCTCGTTAACCGGCTTGGGCCTGTCCACGAACGGGGGCCGGACGTTTCGTGATCTGGTTGGACTGCGCAACGGCAACTCCGACCAGCAATGGTCCGGTGATCCGAGCATCGTGGCTGTCGACCCGCGAACCTTCCTGATCGCAAGCCTGTACCTTCCGACGAACAGCCCCGACTGCTCGATCGGTCAGCAAGCCCGGTTCCAGCTCGCCGTCGAGGTCCTCACACTCGGCTCGACCGGAGCTGCCTCGCTGGGCCTGCCGGTGATCAGCGCAGACGGCGGTGACCTGTGCGCGTTGGTCGGCCCCAATCCACCACTCGATTTGGCGATGTTGGACAAGGAGTGGCTGAGCTACGACACGACCACCCGAACCCTCGCCATGTCATATACACGATTCTTCTTCGGCTTCGGCGGCCAGAGCGGCGCTGGGCAGATCGAGATGGTTCGGGCGCAGCTGCCCGCTGATCCGCGCGCGCTCACCGCCGCCAACTGGAGCGCCCCGATCACGGTGTGGCCGGAAGAGTTCAACACGCTGAACACAGGTGCCTACGTTTCGGTCGCGGCCAACGGAGACGCCTACCTGTCCTGGGAGCGCAACATACAATCCAACGCCACCAACGGAAACCCGTTCGTGTACATCCACGCGGCTCGGGTTCGGGCCCGCGACGTGTTCCCGGCTGTCGGGGGGTCCGCCGCTCCCCGGGTTGTGAGCTTGGGACAGCGCAACTCCGACGGTGCCGGCGGCGTCAAATCTCTGGACACGGTGGTCATCACCGGCTACAGCCGCGGCGTCGGGCAGGACTTCCCCCGCATCGCCGTGGACGAACCCAAACGCAAGGTGATAATCGTCTGGAACGATGCCAGCACGCATCCGCTCGGCGACATCTGGATGCGGGTGCTTCCGCTCAGCCTGAGCATCGACGCGCCGATCCGAAGGGTCAATGACGACAATTCCTTCGCGCTGCATTTTCTACCCGCGGTGAGCATTCGCGGCGATGGCACCGTAACCACCTCGTGGTATGACCGGCGGCGTGCCGGCCCGAACTCCTCTCGGACGAATTATTACGGTGAAAGCCGCACCACCGCGCAAGCCAACGCTCCCGACTTTCGGATCACGACCGGCAGCACCGACTGGATGAACACGTCCTCCTACCTCAATCCGAACTTCGGTGACTACACCGACAGCGCCTCCACCGCGACCAGGACGTACTTCGCATGGTCCGACGCCCGGATCGGCGTCCCGCAGCCCTTCGTCGACTCCCGATAACGCTGTCAGTACGGCAGCCTGACCACGTAGGCTGACCGATAGCGTGGGACGCATGCCCGTCGAAATAACCCCAGAGACAATTCGCCGCGCACCCAAGGTAGTGCTCCACGACCACCTCGACGGCGGCTTGCGGCCTCAGACGATCATCGATCTGGCGGCGGCCGTCGGTTACCAGAAGCTGCCGACCGCCGCCGCCGGCCAGCTGCGGCAATGGTTCTCTGACGCGGCGGACTCGGGATCGCTGGTGCGCTACCTCGAGACGTTCGAGCACACGGTGGCTGTGATGCAGACGCCGTCGGGGCTGCGCCGGGTGGCGAGTGAATGCGCTGAGGATCTCGCCGAGGACGGGGTGGTGTACGCCGAGGTGCGGTGGGCGCCGGAGCAGCATGTCGAGCGGGGGCTGAGCCTGGTCGAGGTGGTCGACGCCGTCCTGGCCGGTTTCACCGACGGATGCATGGCGGCCGCCGCCAGGGGGCACCCCATCCAGGTGGGCGCGCTGGTCACCGCGATGCGACACGCCGCGCGCTCGAAGGAGATCGCCGAACTCGCTGTCGCTTATCGTGACCGGGGGGTTGTCGGGTTCGACATCGCCGGTGCCGAGGCGGGATTCCCCCCGACAAGGCACTTGGACGCCTTCGAGTATCTGCGTCGGGAGAACTTCCATTTCACGATCCACGCTGGCGAGGCATTCGGCCTGCCCTCCATCTGGGAGGCCCTGCAGTGGTGCGGCGCCGACCGGCTTGGTCACGGCGTGCGCATCATCGATGACATCACCGTGTCTGGATCGAGCCTGGAGGACCATGTCGCTTCGGCTCGCCTCGGCAGGCTTGCCCAGTACGTCCGGGACAAGCGGATCCCACTGGAATTGTGCCCGTCGTCGAATATCCAGACCGGCGCGGCCCGCTCCGTCCTGCGACATCCGATCGGCCTGCTTCGGCGATTGCAGTTTCGGACGACGGTGAACACCGACAATCGGTTGATGAGCGATACCTCGATGACGAAGGAGATGTGTCAGCTCGTCGACGCCTTTGGCTACGACTGGTCGGACCTGCGATGGCTCACCATCAACGCCGTGAAAAGCGCGTTCATACCATTCGATCAGCGGCTCAACATCATCAATACCCAAATCAAGCCCCGGTACGCCGAGCTGCTGGCCTGAATCGGCCGCGCCCGAGATTTGTAGGACGATCTCGCGCCGGTGATCACCTCACTCGGTCTTGGTCGTCGATTCAATCGCCAGGCGCGGCATGGTCAACGCGCTATTCGATGGGCGTGGCGCTGCTGCCCTGCCAGCTGAGCCAGCTCTCGATCCGGTTCAGCGCCCGCTCCCAGCTTTCCGCGATCACATCACCCAGCCGGGTCCATTCGGCCTCGCCCTCGCGGCCGTGGTAGCTGACCTCACCCTCGACCAGCAGGGCGTACTCGCGGGTGTTGTTCAGCAGGGAGCGCAAGGCGCCGTCCTCGCACGCCTCGGCGATCCGGGCGGCGACGTCGACCGTGTCGCCCAACTCGGAGACGGTTACCGGGTCGGCCGGACCGGCGGCCCATTCGTACACCGCGTCGAAGTCATAGCTCGCCTCGTCGGCCGGCGCCAGCGCGTGCTTACCGCGGTCGGCGAAGGCCCGCCACGCCGGATGGTCCGCCAAGTCGTGGTCGGGGTGATCCCCGAGCCAGGTGTTCAGCTCGTCCACGGTCGCGAGCAGGACGATTTTCGACCCATCACCGAGAAACCCCTGCCATTCCTCACCATCGCTGTCCTGCCACGGCGGCGCGAACAGCGTGATTCCGGTCCGCCCGTTGGCGGTCAGTCGGATGGCGACGATGGGTTCGCTGAAGGACGGCATGCCCAGAACTTACCGTTTCGCCGTGGCTGGAGGCCGAAACCGTGCCGGACGCCGAAACCGTGCCGCGCGCCTAATCGATCAGACGCCGAGCGGGT
>Ga0307504_10000274_pt1 | contig 10728 bp, 8 predicted proteins | sample 19_S_MG_FD_194516 | JGI IMG/M metagenome (GOLD analysis project Ga0307504, IMG submission 194516) | Soil microbial communities from Populus trichocarpa stands in riparian zone in the Pacific Northwest, United States - 19_S | ecosystem: Environmental > Terrestrial > Soil > Riparian zone > Trees... | reverse complement strand
GTCGGCCCCTGGCCCCCCACCTGCGCCTGCCAGCCGGGCGGCAGCGTCACCGACAGGGTCGCCTCGTCCGGTGCCACCGTGGGCTGGCGGGCCACATCGAGGCGGTAGTCACCGCGGCGGACCCTCCCCGCCAGTTTCACGGTCACGGTGCGGGTCGACATGGACTTCACCGACACGAGGGCCGAGTACACCCGCCGCCCCAGCTCGTTCTGCCGGGAGAGCCGGAGGTCCTGACCGTCGTCGACGCTCATGCTCTCGAGCTCGAGGGGGCTGTACACCGACAGGAGGAGCAGGTTCTCCCCGAACGCCGTGTGGGGCTGACCGGGCGCATCGAACCCACCGAACCCGATCACCGACGGCGGCTGGCCTTCGGTGGGAGCTTCGTTGCGCAGGCGGACCTCCAAGGTGGCCGTCACCTCACCACTGTCCGGGTCGTAGACGGCGTCATAGGAGTAGGAGCGGTGCAGGAACCAGTCGATCTTGTTGCCGTTGAAGTTCTGGGTGACGACCCCGATGGAGTCGCCGTGTAGGGCCGGCACCGCCCCGGCCGCCCCGATACGGTCGAAGAAACGCTGCTCGCCAGGGTGGGTGCTGGCCAGCTGGAGGTGGCGTCCGGCGACTGCCGGCGCCAGGGCGTCGGCGACTGCACGCGGCGCCGGAAGAGTGGTCGAGGTGAGCCGGGTGAAGATCGTGCGCGTCACCGTGTCGAGGAAGTCGACCCGGTTCGTCTCGCCCTCCGCACCGAACTGGAGGTACTGGTCGTGGAGAAGGACCCGTGCGGCGTTGTCGGCGGTGAGCGGCTCGGCACGACCTTCCACCGGCACGGGGCCGATCAACTTGAGCAGGGCGGCGATGGCGTAGGGGTCCACACTGATGACGCCGTCGACCGGCGCCCCGCCGGACTGCGGGTACAACTCGCCGATCACCTGGGCCACGCTCGGGAAGTCAGGCGACATGGTGACCGTCTGCCAGTACAGATTGGGCTTGTAGGGCCCGTATCTGCGCACGTAGTCGGCCGGCTCGGTGATCCGCCGCGAAGGCGGGTCACCGGCGACGTTGAGCTCCTGGATGCGCCCGAAGCGGCCGAGGCTGATACGGCCACGGTCGGCCACGAGCTCACCCCAGTTGCCGATGAGCCCCCCGCTGGCACGTGCCTCGGCCGGCGTCTGCACGGCCAAGAAGTAGCGGCGGGGACCGTCGGCACCGAGAATTGCCGGCGCGTTGCGCAGGGCCGCCACCGCTGTCTCCGTGCTCGCCGACGCCGAACGCACACGGCTCGCCAATTCCTTCACGCGGGCTGCCACCGGTTCCACCAGCCACGGGGAGTCGGCCGCGTCGAGCCCGCGCCTGCTCCGCACCAGGCTGGCCCTGGCTGCCTCCAGCGGCTGGCGGACGCGCTCGAGAGCCCGAAGGTCGAACGACCCGTCCGTGAGACGAAGGCTGGCCGGATCGGCCTCGCGAGCGGCGCGCGCCCCGACCGCGGAGAGGTCGGCTCCCGCTCCGGCGAGGGCCCGGAGGGCTCGCGCGTGCTGGCCGACGATGGGGACGACCAGGGCAGGTCGCGCCCACCAGGCCCCGATCGAGCCGTTTGCCCTCGTGAAGGAGGCTGCTGCGTGGCCGAACCGGTCGGCGGCCCCATTCCGGTCCGACCGCTCCACCGCGGCCAGACCGTCTCGCGCCGCGCTCACACCGCCGTCGACCGACGTGCGAGCCCCGACAGCCGCCAGCGCGCCAAGGCCGCCGGCGGCCACCGAGAACAGCACCAGAGCGCCGGCGGTGCGGAAGGCGAGCCGGCGTACCCGCGTGGATGCTCCGGCAAGGCCCGCGACGAGGACAGGCGCCACGATGAGCGAGGCAGCCAGCGCGGAGGTTCCGGTGGCCGCCGGCCACTCCAGACGCAGCGCCGCCTGCGCGAGGCCTCCGCCTGCGACGGCCAGCAGGCCGGGGGCGTCCCCGCGGGAGACCAGCATCGCGGCGACCACGCCGACCGCGCCACCGGCCGCGACCGCGGCCGGCGTCGACCCCCCACTGGAGAGCACGGCCACGGCCCCGGCAACGACGCACACGACGGGACCGGCCCGCATCGCCGCCACCACCATCGCGGCGCCGAAGGCCGCGGCCAGCACGGCGTCGGCCACGGTCGAACCCGTGGGCCCGGCTCCGGCGAGCGCCGCTCCGAGCGCGGATACGGCCGCCAACAGGGCCACGAAGGCCGGCGTGGGGACGAGGGCGCCCGGCTCGGCGGAACGGAGGATGGCGGCACCGAGCGCAAAGCCGGAGGCGATGGCGAGAACGGCGAGCAGCGGGGCGACCTCCTGGGCGCGGGCGGGCCGGCGGGAGGCCGGAGCGGGCAGAGCCTACGTTCGCACGCCTCACCCCTATGCTCGCCGGTTATGCGTGTGGTGGTCACAGGCGGAGCCGGTTTCATCGGGGCCAACCTGTGCCGGCTCCTGGGCAGCGTGCCCGGCGTGTCCGAGGTCGTGGTGCTCGACGACCTCTCCACCGGATTCGCCTCGAATCTCGACGGTTTCGACCACGTCGAGTTCATGCAGGGAACCATTCTCGACCCCGATGCGCTCGACCGGGCCTTCGTCGGCGCCTCTGCGGTGGTCCACCTGGCCGCTCGGTCCTCGGTGCCCAGGTCCCTGGACGATCCCCTGGCCACACACGCGGCCAACGCGACCGGCACCATGGAGGTGCTCGAGGCGGTGCGCCGGGCCGGTGGCCCCTACCTGGTGCTGGCCTCCTCGTCGTCCGTGTACGGCGCCAACCCGGCCCTTCCGAAACACGAAGGCCTGGTTCCCATGCCGGTCAGCCCGTACGCAGCCAGCAAGCTCGCCACCGAGTCCTACGCGCTGGCCCACGCAGCCTGCTTCGGTCTCGACGTCCTCGCCTTCCGTTTCTTCAACGTCTTCGGCCCGCTTCAGCCGCCCCGCCATACCTACGCGGCGGTGGTGCCGGCTTTTGTCTCCGCCGCGATGGAGGGCCGGCCCCTCCCGGTGCACGGCGACGGCCGCCAGACGCGGGACTTCACCTTCGTCGACACCGTGGCCGGAGTGCTGATCGACGCCGTGCTGCGCCGGGTCGCCAGTCCCCGTCCGGTGAACCTGGCGTTCGGCTCACGGATCTCGCTGCTCGAGGTGATCGCCGAACTGGAGGCCATCGTCGGCCACGAGCTGCCCGTGGATCACCAGCCCGTCCGGCCGGGTGACGTTCGTGACACCCAGGCAGATCAGTCCCGGTTGCGTGAGCTGTTCCCCGAAGTGGAGCCGGTCGACCTGCGCGCCGGGCTGCGGGCGACGGTCGACTGGTTCCGGACCCGGCCGGCCGGGGGCTGAGGATCCGAGGTCTACCGGGGACGGGCAGGCGCGCCCACCGCGACGAGACCGGGGCCGAGCTCCCGCGTCACGACCGCACCGGCTCCCACGAACGTCCCGCGGCCGACGCGGAGGTTCTGGAGGACCACGGCGTTGCTACCGATGGTGACGTCCTGCTCCAGGTGCACGCCGCCCGCCACGTTTGCGCCCGGGAGGACCGATACGTAGTCCTCGAGCACCGTGTCGTGGCCCACGGTGGCGTTGTACTGCACCTGGACGTGGGCGCCCAGGGTCACAGTGCTGGAGAGGTGGGCGCCGGCCATCACGACGCAACCGTGCCCGAGCGTGGTCTCGGGGCCGACCATGGCGCGAGGGTGCACGAGGGTGACGGCCTGGAGGCCCCTGGCGTCGAGGAGGCCGGCCAGCCGGCGGCGGGTCACCGGGTCGGCGATGCCGATGACGTAGCCGTCACCGGGCCTGGCCTCCTCGGTGGCGAGGACGGTCAGGCCCCGCACGACGGTGCCAGCCAGCTTCTCGTCGAGGAAGGCGGTCACCGGCCGCACGAGGGCGAGGCCGACGTCGAGCGTCTCCCTACCGGTACCGCCGGCGCCGACGATGTAGAGGCCCACGCCGGACATCCTGCCTCGTGCCGTTACGGTGAGGACGCATGGCGACACCGCGTGTGTCGCCCACGCGGCCTGTTGACGTGGCAGGCGTGGTCCTCCTGGTCACCAGCGTGGGGTGGTCCGGCGTGTCAGCCCTCGCCGAGCGTGGCGATGCCATGCCCGTCATGGCTCTCCAGCTGGGCTGCGGGGGCTCGTACCTCCTCGCCCGGGTGCTCACCCGCTGTCGGCGCGGCTACGGCTCCGGCAGCTACTCCTCGGGCGGCGCCGGCAACGGGAACCCGAGGTTGACCCCGCCGGGGCCGGTGATGCCCTCGCGCCTGAACAGGTTGCGCACCGTCAGGACCAGGATCCGAAGGTCGAGGAGCACGGAACGGTTGTCGATGTACCAGATGTCGAGCTCGATGCGCTCTGGCCACAGGATGGCGTTGCGCCCCTTCACCTGCGCCCATCCCGTGATGCCGGGGCGCAGCTCGAGGCGTCGGCGCTGGTGCTCGCTGTAGTGCACGACCTGCTCCGGCAGCGTCGGACGGGGCCCGATGATGCCCATGTCGCCTCGGAGCACGTTCCAGAGCTGCGGCAGTTCGTCGAGGCTGCCGGACCGCAGGATCCGGCCGAGGCGGGTGAGGCGGTCCGCGTCGGGTTCGTCCACGTATCTGGGTGCACGCATTGTTCGGAACTTGGCGATGGAGAACTCCCGGCCGTGCAGGCCGCTGCGTTGCTGACGGAACAGCACCGGACGACCCAAGGTGAGCCGGATCGCCAGGCCCACCACGACCACCAGGGGCGACAGTACGGCGCCGGCGACGGTCGCCACCGCTACATCGAAGGCCCGCCTCACGGCGCCGGCCAGCCTGAGAGCCCTCGGTCGGCGGCGACCTCGGCGTAGGCGGCGAGTGAGGCCCGCGCCACCGTCCGCTGGTCGAACGCCTCGGTGGCCCGTCGCCGGGCGGCCCCTGCCAACCGGGACCGCAGGTCGGGATCACCCAGCAGGCGCGCCACCGCGTCCGTGAGCGCCTCAGGATCGTGGGGCGGCACGAGCAGCAGCTCGCGCTCGTGACGGCCGATTTCCCGGCACCCGCGTATGTCCGTAAGGACCATCGGCCGTTCGCAGGCGGCCGCCTCCATGGCCGAGCGCGAGAAGCCCTCCCGGTACGAGGGCAGAGCGAAGACGTCAAGGGCGGAGTACACCGCCGCCATGTCCCGACGCTCACCCATCAGCTCCAGCCCCTCTGTATCCCCGACGGGGCCCGTGCCCCACTCGGGCGGACCGACCCACGCGAACCGGGCGGACCCTGCCAGGGCCCGCGCCGCGACGGCCAGCTCGGCGACTCCCTTCTCGGCGACCCGCCGACCGACGCCGCCGACCAGGAGTTCTCCGGGCCCGACGCCCAGCTCCTTGCGGACGCGCTGGCGGCCGGCCTCGTCGAAGAGGAAGCGTCCCAGGTCAACGCCGTTTCCAACCACCCGGGTGCGACGCGAGGGGACGAACCAGCGAAGCGCCCGGCGGTCGTCCCCGTTCTGGTACAGCTCGGCGTGGGCAAACTGGGACGCCACCGCCTCCAACCCGATCACGGCCGCCCGCTTGGCCCACCCGTCGTCGCCACGGATCCACAACCCGTGACACGTGTCGACCACCACCGGCACGCCGGCCAGTCGGCCGAGCACGCGGCCGAGGACGCCCGCCTTCGGGGTGTGGGTGTGGAGAACGTCGAGGTCGAGGTGGCGGAGGACCGACCACAGCTCGCGGACAGCCCGGGCGTCGCCCGCCGGATCCCACGCCCGGGTGAGCGCCGGAAGGGGGACATGGGTCACGCCGAGCGACTCGATCTCCGCCACGTATGGCCCGGGGGCCGACAGCCCGAAGACCTGCAGACCGGCCTCGACGTCGACTCGAAGCTCGGTGGCCAACAAGAGCGCGAGGCTCATGTCCACTGTCGTCAGGTGGCCCACCCGCGGCGGACGATGGAACTGCACCCGCCGACGGCGTGGGCCCTTCTCAGGCACGAGCACCGAGGCGCTTGGCCGCCTTCACCGCCAGGTCGTAGGCGCGCTCGGGAAAAAGGGATCCGGTCAATTTGGCGGCGAAGAACTCAATGGGGTCGCTGCCACGGACGGGGACCCGCCGCAGGGACAACGGGTCGTACCCCGGCCGGTTCCGGCCAAGCCGGCCGGTAGCCGCGGAGCGGAACCGCACGCGCAGGGCCTGGCGCATCCAGGGCACCTCGACACCCCAGGTGTAGGCGAAGTGGCGGGGCCGGGCGCCGAGCCGGTGCTCGATGGCGTCGGAGCACTGATCCAGCTCAGCGGGCGTGAGCTTCCCGGGCGGGGCGTGGGTGTGCGTGTGATTGCCCAGCGTGCAGAGACCGGAGCCCGCCATCTCGGCCACCTGTTCCCAGCGAAGGGCCGGGCCGGGTGCTTGGGCCGTCGAGCCCTCCCAGTGCATGGTGCCACCCAGGTGGCCGGTGGCCAGATAGAGAGTGAACGGCAAGGCTCGCTCACGCAGGAGCGGCCATGCGTTGTCGTGGACATCGCTGAAGCCGTCGTCGAAGGTGAGGACCACCGATGGGCGGCGATCGTCCGCATCCAGGCGATCGAGCGCAACATCGAGCGCGAGCACCTCGTGGCCCGCCAGCGCGTCGAGCTGCCTTGCGAACGATGCCGCCGGGGTGTCGCGCTCGTCCGTCGAACCGCCCCCGACGCGGTGGTAGACGAGGAGGGTGGTTCCTTCCGCAGGCCCGTTTCGGCTCACACGGGCCAGCTGCTTCTTGAATGTGGCACGCACCACGGTGGAACGTACCGTGCCGTCAGGGGGTGGGTGGGTCACCATCGCGTGGTGAACATCCTCACCATCACAGACGTCCTGGCCAACCGGGGAGGTCTGGAGCTGCTGCAGACTGAGCTGTGCTCGCAGCTGGTGGCCCGCGGCCACCAGATCAGGGCGCTGTACAGAGCAGGAGGGGATCTCGAGGCCGAGTGGTCCCGATTCGCGACCGAACTTCGAGCGGTGCCGACTGTCGCCCTGGGGCGGGCCGGCGGCCGCTCGGCGCTCCGCTTCGCCCGCGCCGCCCTGCCGTCGCTGACACTCCCCGCCGATCTGATCTACGTCCACTACTACGAGCACCTCGAGCTCGCATGGCTCGCGGCCCGCGCAGGGCGGAGGCCGATCGTCGCCCACCTCCACTTGCGCGGTCCCGCCGGCCTGGGTCCATTCGGCCGGCGCCTGGTACGCGTCGCGGACCGTTTCGTCGCGATCTCCGGAGCGGTTGCCGAAGGCTGGGCGGCGGCCGGCGTTCCCCGGGAACGCATCGACATCGTCCACAACGGAGTCGACACGGCCATCTTCACGCCGGCCTCCCCGGAGCAGATCCTCCGGCTCCGGATCGAGCGTTCCATCGCACCCGATGCCTTCGTGGTCGTGTTCGCAGGCCGCATGGTCGAGCACAAAGGCGCGGGCACCCTCGTCGCCGCCATGAGCCTGGTAGAGGCGGCTCATCCCGGCGCCATCCTGCTGCTGGCCGGCAGCGGGACCCCTCCCGGCCACCCGGCGGCCGGGATCCGTCAGCTCGGCCACCTGTCCCGCCAAGAGGTCGTCCCACTACTCCAGCTCGCCGACGTCGTGGCGGTCCCGACTCTGGAGTTCGACGGCTGCCCGCTGGTCGTGGCCGAGGCCCTCGCCTGCGGCGTGCCGGTGGTGGCAAGCAGCGTGGGCGGGATTCCGGAGCAACTCTCGGGGGACTTGGCGGACTGGCTGGTTCCGCCCGGTCGACCCGACCTCCTCGCTGCGAAGCTCAGGTCGCTGTCGAGCTGGCGTGCCCAGGCGCCGGACCTCGCGGCCAGAGCGCGTGCCCGGGCGGTCGGCGGTTTCTCACGACAGCGCATGGTCGACGGCCTCGAACGCTCTCTCGAAGCGGCCATGTCCACTCACAGGTAGACGATGCGGTACCGGACGCTCCCGGCCAGCCGCCCTACGCGCTGCGCGCCGGTCCGCAGCCACCATCGGCGTCCCTCGGGGGATGGGAGCGCACGCGCCGCGAGGGGCAGGAGGCGCAGCAGGTCGACCAGTCCTGGGACCACTGCCGTCCGGGGGAGGCCGCTGCCGCGGTGGCGACGGTACAGGAGCGGCCGTTCGTAGCCGTACCGGAAGCGCTGCTTCACGAGCGCCGGCAGGGACCGTCGATCCCGGTAGCTGACGACCGCGTCCGCCGCGAACGCGAGCTCGAATCCGGCGAGCTGCAGACGAAGACAGATATCCACGTCGTACGCGACGAGGAAGGCGGTGTCGAAGCCGCCGAGGGCATGGAAAGCCCCAGTTCGTATCCCGAAGTTGGCGGTCGGGCAGTACTCGAGGAAACCCTCCACCCTCGGGAGCTCCGTCCAGACACCGCGCCGCATGTCCGGGTACAGATCACGGTTGAGAGAGTCGAGTTCGAGGGCTCCGCCGGCCGCCGGATGGGCCTCCAGCGCGCGCACCATGGCGGTGATCCAGAGGTCAGCCACGACGTCGTCGTGATCGCAGAACAAGAGCAGGTCGCCCCGGGCAGCCGCCGCCGCCAGGTTGCGAGCGGCGGCCGAACCGCGGGCGGCGGAGCCGTCCACGACCCGCATCGGCAACCGCTCCCTGAAGCCGGCCGCCACCTCGAGGGTCCGGTCGGTTGACCCGTTGTCGACGAGCAGCAGCTCCCACGTGCCGTCGTACCGCTGGGAGGCGAGCGCGTCCAACTGATCGGCCAAGTCGGAGGCGCCGTTCCTCACGGGCACGATGACGGACACCAGCATGGGGCATCATCCTCGCGGAATGCGACCATGGGCCGGGTGAGGATCCTTTACGTGATCGACAGCCTGGCGCCCGGAGGCGCCGAGCGTTCCCTGGTGTCCATCGCCCCCCACCTCATGGAACGGGGCATCGAGTTACGGGTCGCAGCGGTCCAGGACCGCGACGATCTGCGCGACGACCTCGAGCATGCAGGTGTCGAGGTGGTGCACCTCACGCCCGCCGGCCGGCCCGGGCGGGTACGCCAGCTGGCCGCACTGGTCCGGTCGATCCGCCCTGACCTGGTCCACACCACGCTCTTCGAGGCCGACATCGCCGGTCGGCTGGCCGCTGCGATGGAGCGGGTCCCTTGCGTCTGCACCCTCGCCAACGAGTCGTACGGCATGGACTACGCCGGCCAACCGGGCGTCAGCGCGGTCCGTCTCCGGGCGGCCCAGGCGGGCGATGTCGCCACCGCCCGTCTCGTCCGCCGGTTCCATGCCGTATCGGAAGGGGTGGCGGCCACGATGACAAGACGCCTGTTGATCCCTCGCCGGCGTATCGACGTGGTCCACCGAGGCCGGGACCCCGAGGTACTGGGTCGGCGGACGCCCGGGCGGACGCGGGCGAAGAGGCTCGCCCTGGGCGTGGGCGCAGGGCCCCTCGTCGTGGCGGTCGCCCGGCACGAATACGACAAGGGTCTCGACGTGGCCATCCAGGCGATGGCGCGGGTTCGCCGGCTGGCGCCCGACGCCGTCCTCGTCGTCGCCGGCCGACAGGGGAACCAGACCGGTGAGTTGGAAGGGCTGATTCGGGAAGCGGGACTCGGCCGGAGCGTGCGGCTCCTCGGCCCGCGTGACGACGTTGCCGACCTGCTGGCCGCTGCCGACGTGTTCATGGCGCCCTCGCGCCGGGAGGGTCTCCCGGGTGCGGTGCTCGAGGCGATGGCCCTGGAGGCGCCGATCGTCGCCAGCGATCTGCCTGCCATGCGGGAGGTCCTGGGAGACGACGGAGCCTGCGCGCACCTGGTCCCCATCGGGTCCGCCGACGCCTTCGCCGACGCCGTGGTCGACGCGTTTGGGTCTGCCGGCTCGATGGCCGCGCGCACGAGCAACGGACGCCGGCGCTTCGAGCAGATGTTCACCGTCCACAGAGCGGCCGTCGGCATGGTCGCCTTCTACGAACGGGCCCTACGCCCATGAACGTGAACGGGTTGCCGTCGATCCTTCAGGTCACCGCCAGCGCCGAGCGACGCGGCGCGGAGGTCTTCGCCACCGATCTGCACGCCGAACTTCACGCTCGGGGGTGGCCGGTGACGACCGTCGCCCTCGTGGCCGGCGACCGCCAACCCCGCCTGGCGCTCGAGACGCTCGGGACGAGGGCGCTCGCACCCTCCACGATCGCCTCCCTGCGCCACCGCGTGCGCGAGAGCGCCGCTGTTGTCGCCCACGGGTCCTCCACGTTGCCCGCCGCGTTCGCCGCCACCCGGCTGACCAACAGGCCGTGGGTCTACCGCAGCATCGGCGATCCCCGGTACTGGCAGCGTCACCCCCTGGCGCGCCAGCGAGTGCGGCTGCAGCTGGCCACGGCCAGCCGGGTGGTGGTCCTGTGGGAGGCGGCTGCGGATGCCCTCGCCGCTGGCGGTGTTCCGCGGAACAGGCTCGTGGTCATCCCGAATGGCGTCGTCGCTGCCCGCTTCCCTCTGGTTGACCGGCGATCATCGCTGGCGGCACGATCGGTGCTCGATCCCGAGGGCCTCCTGGACGGGCCGATCGCCGCCTTCGTCGGCAGCATCTCCGCCGAGAAGGGGCTAGACGTCGCAATCGACGCCGTGAGCCGGCTCCCGCGCGTCAACCTGCTCGTGGCAGGCGACGGGCCCCTCCGACCGTCGCTCACCGAGCGAGCCGAGCGGCTCGCCCCTGGTCGGGTGCGCTTCATCGGGACGACCGACGATCCCGCTCGAGTGATGGCAGCGGCCGACGTGGTCGTCGTACCGAGCCGGACGGAAGGGATGGCGGCGGTCCTGATCGAGGCC
>Ga0307504_10000273_pt1 | contig 10732 bp, 10 predicted proteins | sample 19_S_MG_FD_194516 | JGI IMG/M metagenome (GOLD analysis project Ga0307504, IMG submission 194516) | Soil microbial communities from Populus trichocarpa stands in riparian zone in the Pacific Northwest, United States - 19_S | ecosystem: Environmental > Terrestrial > Soil > Riparian zone > Trees... | reverse complement strand
GCGCGATCATTACGCGACCCGCAACCGACACCCTCGGTGAGATCCACGATCGGTGTCCGCTCGTGGTCCCGAAGAGTCTTTGGGTGCGGTGGTTGGATTGCGTCGGCGACGATGCCTCGCTCGCACGGGGACTTCTTGACGCCATGCCGGAAACGCATCTTCAACCCCGGGTCGTGTCGCGCGCGGTCGGCAACGTGCGGAACAACGGTCCACAGCTGATCGAACCCGCCGAACAGCGGCCAACCGCCGGGCAACTACCGATCGAGCTGGACGGCAGCGGCAGACTATGACCATGGCATCTGAGACCACGGCGCCGGACGCGGCGAACGCATCCGGGGTCGCGACATGGCGCGCACCCTCGGCCAGGGGCCCGCTGAAAGCGACGGTGTCGCTGCCGGGATCGAAATCCCTAACAAATCGGGCGCTCATCCTGGCCGCGCTCTCGGACGGTCCCACCCGGATCGGTTCGCCGCTGCGGGCCAGAGATACCGCGCTGATGGTGGCCGCGCTGCGAAGCCTCGGCGTCGAGGTGGCCGAGGACCAGGGTGACTGGTTGATCACGCCCGGAAGGCTTCGACCCGGCAACGTGTACTGCGGATTGGCGGGGACGGTCATGCGGTTCGTCCCGCCGGTCGCCGCGTTGGCATCGGGCGATACCCACTTCGACGGCGACCGGCACGCCCGGACCCGGCCGATGGCCACCTTGATCGAGGGCTTGCGGCGGGCCGGGGTCGTCATCGATGACAACCGGGCGGGTGTCCTTCCGTTCACCGTCCGCGGCCGCGGGTCGGTGACGGGCGGCATGGTCGAACTCGACGCCTCCGCATCGTCGCAATTCGTGTCCGCCTTGCTGTTGGCAGGTGCTCGATTCGACAAGGGCATCGAGATCCACCATGTGGGTGCGCCGTTGCCATCGTTGCCGCATATCGAGATGACCGTCGCCGCGCTTCGATCCGCCGACGTCGACGTCGACGATTCGGCACCGAACCGCTGGCGGGTGCCGCGGTCCGCGATCGCGATGCCCGATCTGCACATCGAGCCGGATCTGTCCAATGCCGCGCCCTTCCTGGGCGCCGCACTGGCAGCGGGTGGCTCGGTGACAGTGCCGCATTGGCCCAGGGCGACGACGCAGGCGGGTGACGCCATTCGCGGACTGCTGACCGAGATGGGCGCGCACGTCGAGCTCGGGACAGCCGGCTTGACCGTGACCGGTGGCGCGCGGATCTCTCCGTTGGTCGCCGACCTGCACGACGTGAGTGAACTGACCCCGGTCATCGCCGCGTTGTGCGCGTTGGCCGACGGTCAATCGCGACTGTCCGGGGTGGCGCATATCCGCGGACACGAGACCAACCGACTAGCGGCGCTGCGCGCCGAACTCACGTCCCTTGGAGGTGATGTCGACGAGACCGAGGATGGGCTCCTCATCCGCCCCGCGGCACTTCGGCCCGGTTTGTGGCACGCCTACGCCGATCACCGGATGGCGCATGCCGGAGCGCTGCTCGGCCTGGCGGTGGCTGGCCTGGCGGTCGACGACATCGGTTCGACCTCCAAGACGATGGCCGACTTCCCAGGCTTGTGGGCCGCGCTGGTGGCTCAGTGCGCGGGGACCGCCGATGGCCGCTGACCAAGCCCGGGCGGGACAGCGGGATAAGGGCATCCATGGCACGACGTGATGCCAGACGGTTGGACGAGGACGACGTTCGGCACCGGCCCTCACGCCGTGGCAGCCGTCCCCGGACCAAGCAGCGGCCGGCGCATATCGCCGCCGCGCCGGGCATGGTGCTCAGCGTCGACCGCGGTCGCTACGGCGTGCTGCTGGACGACAGCGATGTCCATCTGGTCACGATGCGGGCCCGCGAGCTGGGCCGGACGGCTTTGGCCGTCGGTGACCACGTCGAGGTCATCGGTGACGTTACCGGTCAGCTCGACACGATTGCCCGCATCGTCAGGGTGTTTGAGCGTGACACGGTGCTACGCCGGACCGCCGACGACAACGATCCCTACGAGCGGGTCATCGTGGCCAATGCCCAGCAGCTGCTCATCGTCACCGCGCTGGCTGACCCGCCACCCCGCTACGGCTTGATCGACCGGTGCGTCGTGGCAGCTCTGACGGCGGGCATGGAGCCGATCCTGCTGCTCACTAAAGCCGACCTGGCGCCACCGGACGAGGTGCTCGCCAACTACCGCGAACTGGACGTGCCGGCCGTGGTGATCGGTCGGGGCGCCGACCTCGCCGCCGTTCGGACCGTGCTGGACGCCAAGATGACCGTGTTGGTCGGGCATTCAGGCGTCGGGAAGTCGACCCTGGTCAACGCACTGGTCCCGGGTGCCGGGCGCAGCACGGGGATGGTGAGCGGTATCGGCCGGGGCCGGCACATCTCGACGTCGGCGATCGCATTGGCGTTACCGGCTCCCCTGCGAGGCTGGGTCATCGACACGCCGGGTGTCCGATCCTTCGGGCTGGCGCACGTGACCGCACAGGACATGCTCTGGGCGTTCCCGGATCTGGAGGACGGTGCGGTCCAATGCCCGGGCAGTTGCGAGCACCTTGCCAGCCTCGACGGTTGCCGGCTGGACTTCTGGGTCGCCGAGGGCCACTCGTCGCCGGCCAGGCTGGCCGCCTTTCGCCGGTTGCTGTTCAGTCGCGGCGACCTGGGCGAACCGTGACCGCTCACCTCAGATACCTGCCCAGGACCACGACCGCCTGCTCGATCTCGGCCGTGTCCCCGGCGAAGGAAAGCCGGGCGAACCGATGGCCTCGCTCGGTGTCGAAATCCAGGCCGGACGCCAGCGCGACCCCCGTCTCCTCCAGCACCCGGCGTACCCATGACAGAGAATCATCGGTGTAGTCGGATACGTCGGCGTAGATGTAGAACGCTCCATCCGCCGGGGCCAACCGGGTCAGCCCGACCGAGGGCAGGGCCTCGAGTAGCAGCGTTCGATTTTTCCGATACCGCTCGACGTTGGCGTCCAGTTCGGCGTATGCCTCGAACGCGGCGACAGCGGCCACTTGCGACAGGGCGGGCGGGCAGATCGCGTAGTTGCCGGCCAGCCGATCGACGGCATCCAGCAGGTCATCGGGCACCAGCAGCCAGCCCAGCCTCCATCCGGTCATCGAGAAGTACTTGGAGAAGGAGTTGACGACGACGGACTGTCGGCCGAACTCCCAGGCACTGCTGGCCGGATCGCCGTAGGTGATGCCGTGATACAGCTCGTCGGAGATCAGCCGCACCGCGTGTCGTTGCGACCATTCCACGATCTCGGACAGCCGCTGGCCCGCGATCATGGCACCCGTCGGGTTCGCCGGGGAAGCCACGACAAGGCCCTTCGGCATCGGATCCAATGCCAGCAGGGAGAGCATCGAAGGCACGAAGCCCTGCTCGGGTCCGCAATCGAATTCCCGCACCACACATCCCAGGCTGGCCAACATGTTCCGGTACGCGGGGTAGCCCGGACGCGCCATCGCCACCACATCGCCAGGGTCGAAGGCGGCCAGGAACGACAACAGAAACCCGCCGGACGAGCCGGTGGTGACCACAACGTTCTCTGCGGTCACGTCCAGCCCGTACCACGCACGGCTGTGGAGGGCGATCGCCTCCCGCAGTGCCGGAATGCCGAGCGCGGCGGTGTAACCGATCTTGTGAGTCGACAGCGCGGCCGTGGCGGCCGCGCGGACGGTGGCCGGCGCCTGGGTGGACGGTTGACCCGCGGCGAGGTTATACACCGGCAGCCCGGCAGCCCGGCGCCGCTCGGCCGCGCCGAAGATCTCCATGACGTAGAAGGGCGCGACCTCAGACCGCAGCGAATGTTTCACCGATCTTTCGACCAGTTCCCTTCCGCGGGGACTCGGCTCGGCCACCCTCAGCTCCCCCGAAGGTGCGGCCGGGCCGGCCGGCATGGACTCCCCTCCCAGCCAATCCGCCCATCGCTCACGAGCCGACGATAGCCTCTCGAGGTGAGCACCGAACACAACATCTCGTCCGGCCGCACCCGCCGGCCGCCGGCGGCGAACAGTGAGGCCGCGCTTGCTCTCGACCTGGCTGTGGCCTTGGACCTGGCGAGGATCGCCGATGCCATCACCACGGCCCGGTTCCGAGCCTCCGATCTGGTGGTGACCAGCAAGCCCGATCTGAGTCCGGTGAGCGACGCCGATCAGGCGGTGGAACGCGCTATCCGGGCGCATCTGGACTCGGTTCGCCCACAGGACGCCTTTTTCGGCGAAGAGTACGGCTCAACCGGTTCAGGTCCGCGCAAGTGGGTCGTCGACCCCATCGACGGCACCAAGAACTTCGTCCGCGGGGTCCCGGTCTGGGCCACCTTGATCTCCTTGCTCGAGGCCGACGAACCGGTGCTCGGTGTGGTGTCGGCGCCGGCACTCGGCCAGCGCTGGTGGGCCGCGGACGGTGCGGGTGCCTTCGCGCTCTCCCGCGGCACCGGGCCGCGCCGGATCCAGGTTTCCGGGGTGGCCGGACTCGCCGACGCCAGCCTGTCCTACGCCTCCCTCGCCGGCTGGTCCGCGCACGGTCGGCTGCCCGCGCTGGTCGAGCTCACCCAGCGGGTATGGCGGTCACGGGCGTACGGTGACTTCTGGTCATACGTGCTGGTCGCCGAAGGTGCGGTAGACATTGCGGCCGAACCGGAATTGTCGTTGTGGGACATGGCAGCGCTGGCTCCGATCGTCGTCGAGGCCGGCGGCCGGTTCACCGGGTTGAACGGAGTCGACGGAGTTCATCAGGGTAGCGCCGCGGCTTCCAACCGCCTGCTGCATCAAGCTCTACTGGACGCCGTCGGCTTCTGAACCGTTCTGGTCCGTTCTCGGCTAACCACCCGATATCAGTACATTACTTGAAATACACAGCGAAAGGGCTAATGGTGAGGTCGAAGAGCCAGGCCGTCGATATTCTCAGCCGGGCGCTGCCGGGCATCGGTGTCTGCCAGGAACTGCGATTACGGGCCGGCCGACGAGTGGGCGTCGTGACCCGCCGGGACGGGCTGCGGGATCTGATCATCTACGACGCCGAGGACCCCGACGCCGCCCACGATCAGGTGGAGCTGTCCCAGGACGAAGCCAACGCCATCGCCGAGATCCTCGGAGCTCCGCAACTGGTGGAGCAGCTGGCTTCCCTCCAGCGACAGGCATTCGGCCTGGTGGTGGAGCAGATCCCGGTCCCGGCCAGCTCACCATTCGCCGGGCGCACGCTGGGTGACACCCAGACCAGGACCCGAACCGGTGCCTCGATTGTGGCGATCATCCGTAACGGGATGGCCTCGCCCTCCCCCGGCCCGGACTTCGGCCTGCGAGCCGGTGATCTGGTGGTCGTGGTCGGCACCAAACGGGCGATAGAGCAGGTCGCCGCCATCATCGACACGAATTAGGGATATCGATGATCCGGGCCGCTGCCGATTCCGGTCATTCGCACGCCGCGCTACTGCTGATCGAACTCGGCGCCATTCTGTTCGGGCTGGGAATCCTCGGCCGCATCGCCAAGCGGCTGCACCTGCCGGTGATCCCGCTGTATCTGCTGGCCGGTCTGGCCTTCGGGCAGGGCGGCCTACTCAGTCTCAACGCCAGCCAGGACTTCATCAGCGTCGCCGCGAACATTGGCGTCATCTTGCTGTTGGTCATGCTCGGCCTGGAATACTCCGCATCCGAGCTGACCTCGAGCCTTCGGCTTCAGGCGCCGATCGGCCTGCTCGACGGGCTGCTCAACGCGCTCCCCGGCGCGATCATCGCGTTGGTGGCGGGCTGGGGGATCACCGGAGCGGTAGCGCTGGCCGGCATCACGTGGGTATCCAGTTCGGGAGTGATCGCGAAGAATCTCAGCGATTCGGGACGACTCGGCAATCGCGAGGTTCCGGCGATCCTAGGCGTCCTGGTCATCGAGGATCTGGCCATGGCGGTCTACCTTCCGCTGCTGACGGCCTTGTTGGCGCGAGGCACCCCACTGTCGATCGTGCTCTCGGTGTTGGTCGCAGCCGTCACCCTGGCCGTGGTGTTGTTCGCCGCCACCCGATTCGGTGGGCAGATCACCTCCCTGGTGTCGGCCAAGGACCCCGAGTCGTTGCTTCTCGGCGTCCTCGGCCTGACGCTGCTGGTCGCGGGCATCGCCGAACAATTCAAGGTCTCCTCGGCGGTCGGCGCCTTCCTGGTGGGCATTGCCGTGTCTGGGACCGTCGCCGAGACCGCCGTCGAGGTCCTCTCGCCGCTGCGTGACCTGTTCGCCGCGGCCTTCTTCGTGTTCTTCGGCCTCTCCACCAAACCCGAGTTGCTGCCCGGAGTGCTGCCGCTGGCCCTACTCATGACCGTCCTGTTCGGCGGCACAAAGATCGCCACCGGATACCTGGCGGCCCGCCGCGGCGGCATCGGCAGAAGGGGGAAGTGGCGGGCCGCGGTGGCACTCATTCCCCGGGGAGAGTTCTCGGTGGTGGTCGCCGCCCTCGCCGTTGGGGCCGGCGCCGAGGCGCAGCTCGGGCCTCTTACCGCCTGCTTCGTGTTGTTGACCATTGCGTTGGGCGCGCTCGTGAGCAAGTGGCCTGACCGGATACCCGCCCAGCCCCGAGCCGGCTGAACCGGCCCGGACAACGTCGATCAGCCGCTCGTCGATGCCTCGTCGGTAGCCGAGTCGGTGGCGGCGTCGTAGCCCTCGGCGGGGGTGGACATCAGGCTGAAGGTGGCCCCTGCCACATCCGACACGATCGCCATCCGGCCGAAGGGCGTGTCCCACGGCGCGCGGATCACCGCGCCGCCGAGCTTGACCACCCTGTCGACGGACTCATCCGCATCGTCCACCGCGAAATAGGTCACCCAGCTGGCTGGCGTGTCGTCCGGGCTGTCGGCGGAAATGCTCCCGATGCCTCCGACATCGGCGCCGTTCACCCGAAGGGTGGCGTAGTCGAAGCCGTCGCCCGACATGTCGTTGTATTCGAAGCCGATCACCGCCGCGTAGAACGCCTTGTTGGCCTGCCAGTCCCGGCTCATGTTCTCAGACCAGATGAAGGCACCCGGTGCGTTGGCGATCCCGACGCCAGGCATCGAGCGGGCCTGCCACACCCCGAAGACCGCACCCGCGGGGTCGGCGGCGATACCCATCCGCCCGAATTCCATGACGTCCATGGCGGCGAGCAACACCTGACCGCCGTTCTCGATGACCTTGGCCAGGGTCTCGTCGGCGTCTGAGACGGCAAGGTAGGTCGACCACATGCTCGGCTGCTCCACCGACATCTTCGGCCCCAGCCCCGCTGCGGGTCGGCCCTCCTTCAGGCACATCAGGTAGCCACCCGCCTCGGGTGGCCCTTCAGTGATCTGCCAACCGAACAGTCCCTCGTAGAACAGGCGCGCCGCGCCGACGTCATCGACGCCCAGATCGATCCAGCAGGGGGTGCCGTGCGGCCAAGGCTCGTCGCGGGTAACCATCGCGATCTCCGATCCGGTGAGGGTCGCCGATGTGGTGAACGCCGGCAGAGCGCACACTGCCACCACCGGACGACAACTTCCAGACTCGATCGGAACTCGACCAGAATCGCCGAGCGACGCCGCGCCACCCCGCAACCGGTGTCGCCTGGCTGAGTAACGTGCAGGACGCCGGCACAAACCGCCATATCGGAGAGGACCCAGCGGTGAGCACCGAGAACCCACGGCAGAATGTCACTTTCGAAAGCAACGGAGGCCAGGCGCACGGTTATCTCGCGGTGCCGCCGTCCGGCAGCGGACCGGGTGTCATCGTGATCCAGGAATGGTGGGGGCTGACCGACCACATCGTCGACATCTGCGACCGGTTGGCCGAGCTCGGGTTCGTCGCGCTCGCACCGGACCTGTTCGGCGGCAAGACCGCGCACGACTCCGGCCAGGCAGGCAGGCTGATGAGCGAGCTGCCGGTTGAGCGGGCCGCCAAGGACCTGGCGGGCGCGGTCGACTTTCTGCTATCGCACGAAGCGGTCACCTCGGATCGGGTCGGCGCGGTGGGCTTCTGCATGGGTGGCGGCTTCGTCCTGAAGCTGGCCGCCGAACAGGGCGACCGGATCGGGGCCGCGGTGCCGTTCTACGGCGTCGGATCCGCCGTCCCGAAGCAGTTCGTCGGGCTGACGGCCGCTGTCCAAGGCCATTACGCCATCAACGACGCTTTTTATCCGGTGGAGAACGCCAGAGCTCAGGAGCAGCAGATCCGTGACGAGTCCGGCGCCGAGGTGGAGTTCTTCTACTATCCGGCCGGCCACGCTTTTCACAACGAGGAGGACCTGCTCGGCACCTACGAGCCCGACAGCGCGAAGCTGGCCTGGCAGCGTACGGTCGAATTCCTTGCCAGCAAGCTCCGCTGATGCCCGAGCCGGGTAACGCACAGCGCGCTGAACTCCAAGCCCGACGGTCCACGCTTCGTCAGCGCTACCTACAGCCGCCGAGCCAACGTCGGGCAACGACCGGACGCGGCATCCACCACGCCGCGCTGATCTGTAGCGACCCTGAGCGCACAATCCAGTTCTATCAGGAGCTATTGGGTTTTCCGTTGATCGAACTGGTCGAGAACCGGGATTACCCCGGCTCGTCGCACTTCTTCTTCGACGTGGGCAACTCGACGCTGCTGGGCTTCTTCGACTTTCCCGGGCTCGGGCTAGCGCCGGGCGTCGAGGCGTTGGGCACGGTGCAGCACATTGCCATCTCGGTCACCGCCGAGCGACACGCCGAACTGCGCGCCAAGCTGGACGCGGCCGGCATTCGTTACGGCGGTCCCGATCAGGGCATCGAGGAATCGATGTACTTCCAGGACCCGGACGGCATCCAGATCGAACTGCTGCGGGACGAGCTCATGTACTTCGGCGGCGAATGGCTGGACGGCCGCGGTCGAACGAGCGCGAGCGAGTGAGGAGCGAAGCGAATGCGCATGAGCCCCAAAAGCAAATGAGTGAGCATCGAACGAGCGCGAGCGAGGAGCGTAGCGAATGCGCATGAGCGTGAGCAGGGTGCGCAAATGAGCGGATCTGTGCCGCTGCAACTGGGCTTCGGTCTGCCCGTGTCGGGCAGTTGGGCCACGCCAGCCATCATGCGCGACATCGCCCAGCAAGCCGAGCAGGCCGGCTACGCCTCGCTTTGGACGTTCCAGCGACTACTGCATCCCGTCGAGGGAGAGTGGGGCCCGACCTACCATTCGGTGGCCGACCCGCTGGTGTCGCTCGGCTACGCCGCTGCCCTGACCGAGCGAATAAGGCTCGGCGTGGCGATCGTGAATGCGCCGTTTTACTCCCCGATCCTGCTGGCCAAGCAGCTCGCCACCCTGGACCTGGTCTCGGGCGGCCGGCTGGATGCGGGTCTCGGCCTGGGCTGGGCCCACGAGGAGTTCGCCGCGGCCGGGGTGCCCTACGAACGCAGAGGCGCGAGGACCGAGGAATTCATCCACTGCCTGACCGCGATCTGGGCAGACAATCCCGTCGCCTTCGATGGGGAGTTCTATCACGTTCCGCCGTCACGGGTGGATCCGAAGCCAGTGCAGCGGCCACACCCGCCGATCCTGCTCGGCGGCGGAGCGGCGCAGGCGTTGCGACGGGTGGGACGGCTCGCCGATGGCTGGATCACCTCCAGCCGCCAGGATCTGGCCTCGGTGGAATCCGACGTCGCGACTATCCGGCGGGCCGCCCGCGAAGCCGGGCGCGACCCCGACCTGCTTCGGGTGATCGTGCGCGGCGTGATCGATCTGGCCGAGGTGACCGGCGACGACAATGCCGGGCGACGTCCGCTGCACGGCACCGCACAGCAGATTCGCGACGATCTCGACCGACTGCACGACAAGGGGGTGTCAGAGGTCTTCTTCGACCTCAATTTTCACCCGGCGGTGGGCTCGCCAGCCGTCAACGCAGACGAATCACTGCGATTTGCCCGACTAGTGTTAGAGACATTTCGGACTAAATGACCGATTATGCCTCGCCTGACACGGATTCGCTGAGATTCTGCTGACGAAGCGCTGATAACGACACGAGAATTTAGCATCTTCCCCTCAAGATGACTCCGAGAAAGACGAAATCAGAGCGTCCACGGTAGGGGAAGCCCATGCAGCAGATCGCACGGTTCGCGGTAAGTCGTCGATGGTGGGTGGTGGGCGGCTGGATCGCCTTCATCGTGCTGACCCAGGTCATTCTCGGCGCATTGGGAGGGTCCAACTACAAGGACGACTTCAAGCTGCCACATACCGAGACCCAGACGGTCGCGCAGTTGCTCAAGAGCTCGGGTCTGGACAGCAAGAACGGGGCAAGCGGCACGATGGTGCTGCACAGCAAGAGTGGCACCATCAGCGATTCGGCTCCGCGAGTCCAGCCCGAGCTGCGGAAGTTGTGCACCGCCGGTCTTGGCGTCGGTTCGGTCACCTCGCCGTTCGGCTCCATCTCCTGCAATCCGCCTCAGGCCGGCGGCTCGGCCGGCGCCGCAGACCCCGCCGCGGGTGCGGCCCTGGTCAGCCCCGACCGGACGATCGGCCTGGTCGAGATCAATTGGTCAGCCGCGCAGCCGCGGATCCCCGACATCGTAGCCGTGCACGATCGGTTGAAGACGCTGAACAACGGCAGCCTCGAGGTCGAATTCACCGGCAACGCCTTCCAGGCTCTATCAGCCCAGACCGGAGGGGTTCCGCCGGAGGTCATCGGCATGTTCGCGGCCCTGATCATCCTGTTCGTGGTGTTCCGGACGGTGGGCGCCACCGTCCTGCCGTTGGCCAGCGCCGTCGCGGCGATGGGCAGCGGGATTGCCCTG
>Ga0307504_10000272_pt1 | contig 10776 bp, 5 predicted proteins | sample 19_S_MG_FD_194516 | JGI IMG/M metagenome (GOLD analysis project Ga0307504, IMG submission 194516) | Soil microbial communities from Populus trichocarpa stands in riparian zone in the Pacific Northwest, United States - 19_S | ecosystem: Environmental > Terrestrial > Soil > Riparian zone > Trees... | reverse complement strand
TGGTGGAGTGGCTGCGACCCGATGCCTGGTGGGTGGCGGCGCCGTTCGTGATGCTGTGGATCGCAGCTCCCGCCGTTGCCGTCTGGATCAGCCGCTCTCCGCTCCTCGAGGGTCGCCTGGCGCTCAGCAACCCGGACGCAGGCGCCCTGAGACTGGTCGCGCGGCGCACCTGGCGCTACTTCGAGACCTTCGTTACCGCGGATGACCACATGCTGCCGCCGGACAACTTCCAGGAGGACCCGCGGCCGGTTCTGGCCCATCGCACCTCTCCCACCAATCTCGGCCTGTACCTGCTGTCGGCGGTCAGCGCCCGCGACTTTGGCTGGGCCGGCACCCTGCAGACCGTCGAGCGACTGGAAGCGACGCTCGCGACCATGAGCCGCCTGCAGCGGTTCCGCGGTCATTTCTACAACTGGTACGACACGCGGGATCTCCGTCCCCTGGACCCGCGCTACGTCTCCTCCGTGGACAGCGGCAATCTGGCGGCGCATCTGCTCGCCCTGGCGAATGCCTGCCGGGAATGGATCGACGCTCCCCGGTCACTTCGCGAGCCGTTTGCCGGTATCGCCGATGCCCTGACTCTCGCGCGCGAGGCCCTGCGGGAGCTGCCCGCCGACCAGCGAACCCAGGTGATCACGCACCGTCAGGTCGAAGAGGCGCTCGATGTCCTCGCGTCCGCGCTGGGCAGCGGTGCACTCGCCTCCGGGGAGCTCGCGCAGCAACTCGCGCACAGCGCGGCTCATGCCGCGACCCTGGTTGACATCGCGCGAGCGCTGGCCGGCGAACTCAGCGCCGACGCGGGCGCCGACATACTCTTCTGGGCGGAGGCGGCGCACGGCTCGATCGAGAGTTGGCGCCGCGATGTCGCGCAGACTGACGAGGAAGCCCGCAGCCTGAAACGGCGCCTGGCAAGCATCGAGTTGACGGCGCGCTCGATGGCCGACGCGATGCAGTTCGGCTTCCTGCTCGATGGCGAGCGGCGGCTTCTGTCGATTGGCTACCGCACTGCCGAGGGCGCTCTGGACCCGAGCTGTTATGACCTGCTTGCCTCCGAGGCGCGCCTGGCGAGCTTCGTGGCGATCGCCAAGAGCGACGTGCCGGCGCGGCATTGGTTTCGCCTCGGGCGCGCGGTCACTGCGATCGAACACGGGGCGGCGCTCATTTCCTGGTCGGGCTCGATGTTTGAATACCTGATGCCGTCGCTCGTCATGCGGGCGCCGGCCGGAAGTCTTCTGGAACAAACCAACCGCCTGATCGTGCGGCGCCAGATCAGCTACGGCGCCGAGCTCGGCATCCCGTGGGGCATTTCGGAATCCGCCTACAATGTGCGCGACCTCGAGCTCACCTACCAGTATTCGAACTTCGGCGTACCCGGCCTCGGGCTCAAGCGCGGCTTGAGTGAAAACACGGTGATAGCGCCGTACGCTACGGCGCTCGCGGCGATGGTCGATCCGCGACGCGCGGCGCGCAATTTGGCGCAGCTCACCCTGTGCGGCGCGCGCGGACGCTACGGGTTCTATGAGGCGCTCGACTACACGCGCAGCCGCCTGCCGGAAGGTTCGCGGGTTGCCACGGTGCGCGCATTCATGGCCCATCACGCCGGCATGACCATAGTGGCTCTCGGCAACGTCCTGTTCGATGCACGGATGCGCGAGCGGTTCCACTCGGAGCCGAGCATCCGGGCGACGGAGCTTTTGTTGCAGGAGCGCACGCCGCGCGATGTCTCACTGGCGCATCCGCGTGCCGAGGAAGTCACGACGGCGGCGCGGGTGGTGCAATTCCCGGAGGTGCGACGTCTGCTCACGCCGCACGCAGCCACGCCGCAGGCGCATCTGCTCTCCAACGGCCGCTACTCCGTGATGCTCACGGATGCAGGCTCCGGCTACAGCCGCTGGGGCGCGCTCGACGTAACGCGTTGGCGCGAAGACTCGACGCGCGACGATACCGGCAGCTATTTTTTCCTGCGCGACACCGAGAGCGGCGCCGTGTGGTCCGCGACCTATCAGCCGAGCGGCATCGAGCCCGACAGCTACCAGGCGACCTTCGCCGAGGATCGCGCGGAGTTCGTTCGCCATGATGCAATGATCGTGACGACGCTCGAGATCGTCGTTTCGCCGGAGGATGACGCCGAGGTTCGCCGCGTATCGATCGCGAACGGCGGCAACCGCGTGCGCGACATCGAGATCACCTCCTATTCCGAGCTGGCGCTCGCACCCCTCGCAGCCGACGCGGCGCATGCGGCGTTCTCGAAGCTGTTCGTGCAAACCGAATACGTCGCCAAGGTGGGCGCCATCCTGGCAACCCGGCGGCGGCGCTCGCCCGCCGAGCCGCAGATCTGGGCGGCCCATCATGCAGTCGTCGAAGGCGAGGCGCTCGGCAAGCCGGAGATCGAGACCGACAGAGCCCGGTTTCTTGGCCGCGGGCGCGGGATCAGGAGGCCGGTCGCGGTGTTGGACGGCCGGCGTTTGTCCAATACGGTCGGCACGGTCCTCGACCCCGTGTTCGTGCTGCGGCAGCGCGTGCGGGTACCGGCAGGCGCGACCGTGCGCGTCGCATTCTGGACCAGCGCCGCTCCGTCCCGCGAGAGCGCGCTGGACCTGGTGGACAAGCATCACGAGCCGAACGCCTTCGTACGCGCATCCACGCTGGCCTGGACTCAGGCGCAGGTGCAGCTGCGCCATCTCGGCATCGATGCGGCCGAAGCCAGCCTGTTTCAACGCCTCGCGGGCCACGTGCTGTTCGCGGATGCGTCGATGCGTCCCTCGAGCGACATCATCGGCCGCGGCGGCGGGGGGCGGGCGGCGCTGTGGGCTCACGGGATTTCCGGGGATCTCCCGATCGTCCTGCTGCGGATCAATGATGTCGAAGACATCGGCATCGCACGGCAGCTGCTGCGGGCTCACGAATACTGGCGGATGAAGCAGCTCGCCGTCGATCTCGTGATCCTGAACGAGAGAGCGGCCTCCTACGTCCAGGACCTGCAGATCGCGCTGGAGACGCAGCTTCGCGTCAGCCAGTCACGGCCGCAGCTGGGCGCGGATGAGGCGCGCGGCGCGGTATTCCTGCTGCGCATGGATCTGGTCCCGGAACAGACGCGCGCACGGCTTGCCGCCGTCGCTCGCGTGGTGTTGGTCGGACAGCGTGGCAGCCTGGCGGATCAGTTGGAGCCGCTGCACTCGCACCCCGCGCCCGCCCCGCGACCGCCGCCGAACGAGCCGCCGACGGAAGCGCCGGCGGTCGACCCGGTGTCGCGCGAGCTCGAATTCTTCAACGGACTCGGAGGATTCGCCGCGGACGGGCGCGAATACGTCATTCTCCTGGGGCCAGGGCAGTCGACGCCCGCTCCGTGGATCAATGTCATCGCCAATCCAGGCTTCGGCTTCCAGGTCGCCGCCGACGGCGGCGGTTTCACATGGTCGCTCAACAGTCGCGACAATCAGCTCACGCCGTGGTCGAACGATCCCGTCACGGATCGCCCGGGCGAGGTGCTGTATCTGCGCGACGAGGAAACCGGCGAGCTGTGGGGACCGACAGCCGCGCCGATTCAGGATGCGGGCGCGTCCTACCGCGCCCGGCACGGACTGGGATACAGCCGCTTCGAGCACGCCTCGCGCGGCATCGCGCTCGATCTGCTCGCGTACGTCCCGAGCGGCGATGCCGTCAAGATCTCGCGCCTGAAGATCCGCAACACCTCGCCGCGTCCGCGCAGACTCTCGGTCACGGCGTATGTCGAATGGGTGCTCGGGTCTTCGCGGCCCGCCTGCGCGCCGTTCATTGTGACGGCCATCGATCCCGACACGGGAGCCATGTTCGCGCGCAACCCGTGGAGCGCCGAGTTCGGCTCGCGTGTGGCGTTCGCGGATCTGGCCGGACGGCAGACGCAGTGGACCGCCGATCGGCGCGAGTTTCTCGGACGTCATGGCACGCTCGACAGGCCGGCCGCCCTCGTCGGGGGCACTGCCCTGTCCGGACGCGTAGGCGCCGGCCTCGATCCGTGCTGCGCCCTGCAAACTGCGCTCGAGCTCGCGCCGGGTGAGACCGTGGAGATCCTTTTCTTCCTGGGCGAGGCGGCGAATGCCACGGACGCGCAATCCCTGCTCGCACGCTATCGATCGGCCGATCTCGATGCCGTGCTGCGCGCGGTGATCGGGTACTGGGACGATGTACTCGGCACGGTTCAGGTGAAGACACCGGACCGCTCGCTCGACATCCTGCTCAATCGCTGGCTGCTCTATCAGACGCTCGTCTGCCGCATGTGGGCCCGCTCGGCCTTCTATCAGGCAAGCGGCGCGTACGGCTTCCGCGACCAGCTCCAGGATGCCATGGCGCTCGTCGTGTCGAGACCGGCGCTGACGCGCGAACATCTGTTGCGCGCGGCGGCACGCCAGTTCATCGAGGGCGACGTCCAGCACTGGTGGCTACCGCAGACGCGCGAGGGGTCGGGCGGTGCCGGCGTTCGTACACGTATTTCCGACGATCGGGTGTGGCTGGCGTACGCCACAGCTCACTACGTCGAGGCGAGCGGCGATCTGGCGCTCCTGGACGAGCCAGTTCCCTTTCTCGAAGGCCGCGCGCTGTTGCCGGACGAGCACGACGCCTATTTCCAGCCGGTAGTCTCGGATCACGCCGCCGCCCTCTTTGAGCACTGCGCGCGAGCGCTCGACCAGAGCCTGCAGATCGGAGAACACGGTCTGCCGCTGATCGGCACCGGCGACTGGAACGACGGCATGAACCGCGTGGGCGAGAGGGGCAGGGGCGAAAGCGTCTGGCTCGGGTGGTTCCTGCAGGCAACACTCGTGGCTTTCGCGCCTCTGGCGCGAGCACGTGAGGAAGATGCGCGCGCGACACGCTGGCTGGCCCACGCGGCCGCGCTGCGAAAATCGCTCGAGCAGGAAGCGTGGGACGGCGACTGGTACCGGCGAGGCTACTATGACGATGGAACGCCGCTCGGATCGGCGGGGAGTGCGGAGTGCCGCATCGACTCCATCGCACAATCCTGGTGCGTGATCGCCGGGGCACCCGAGCCGGCCCGTGCCCGGCGTGCCATGGCCGCCGTAGAGAGCGAGCTCATCCGGCGCGATGCTGGTCTGGCCTTGTTGTTTACGCCGCCCTTCGACCGCACACCGCTCGATCCGGGCTACATCAAGGGCTATCCGCCCGGCATCCGGGAAAACGGCGGGCACTACACTCACGCCGCCACGTGGTCGGTGATCGCGTACGCAATGCTCGGGCAGGGCAGCAAGGCGGCGCAGCTGTTCTCGCTCCTCAATCCGATCAACCGCACCAGCACGCGCGCGTACCTGCACCGCTACAAGGTGGAGCCCTACGTCGTCGCCGCGGACGTCTATTCGGTAGCGCCGCACGTCGGGCGCGGCGGCTGGACGTGGTACACCGGCTCGGCCGGCTGGATGTACCGGGCCGGCCTGGAATGGATCCTCGGATTTCGCGTGCAGGGGGCAAGCTTGCTCCTGACGCCCTGCATCCCTGAGAGCTGGCCGCACCTGGAGATCGTGTTCAGGTATCGCAGCGCACGCTACGAGATCCTGATCGACAATCCTGGCGGTGTCAGCCAGGGGATCGCCCACGGCGAGTGCGACGGCCGGACGCTGAGCGATGGGCAAACGCGGATTACGCTGGTTGATGACGGCAAGACCCACAGCGTGCGGCTGGTCCTCGGGCAAGGCTCTGCGTAGGCAGGGCCGGCGCAGTGCAGCAAGCCGTTATGCCCGCGTGCAGCCCCGATTGATGGTAGAAGTAGAGAAGGCAGGCGAGGTCGCCGCCGGGCGGCGTACGGACGGCGCCCGGCCGCGAGCGCAGGCTGCAACGAGCTAGCGGCGCGGCGGGACCGCGAGGACTCAAGAGACCGAGATGGACTGGAATTCCGCGCAAGTCAACTGGCAGCAGTTCAGGTGCGAGGTGCACGCAAACTGGGGGAGGCTCACCACCGGTCACCTCGACGTGATTGCGGGCGGGCGCGCGCGTCTTGCGAATAAGATTGAAGAGGCGTACGGCGTCACAGGCGACGAAGCCGAGCGGCAGATCAAGCGCTTCGAAGCGCGCAACCAGCACCCGCGTCCCGTGAGCTTTCGTTGAGCAGCTGTCGTGGCCGCGCATCCGTTGACACAATCCAGGCAGCTGAGCCAAGGCGCCGCACGCATATTGATAGTCGATGACGACGTGGATGCCGCCGCTGCTCTCGCGTCCTTGCTGCAATCGGCGGGGTACGGCGATACGCGCGTAGCGCACACCGGCGCGACGGCTCTGGCTGTGGCTGTCGAGTTCGTGCCCACGATCCTGCTCGTGGACCTGGATCTGCCGGACATGAGCGGTTATGCCGTCGCGCGGCAGCTCTCGCAACATCCGCAGCTGCAGAACCTGAGGCTGTTTGCCTTGACGACTAACAGTGCGCACCCCGGCCGCGAACTCGCGCGTGAGGCGGGGATCGAGCGATACCTGATCAAGCCGGTCGGCGCCGCGGCCCTGGAGGAGTTGTTCACCTGAGCTAAGAAGCCGGCGCGACTTCAGGGAAGCGGGGCAGCACTGTTGTGCATGCCTATACTACTCGGCCCGAGGCCGAGCCCGGGCCGGCCCAGACCCGTCGAGCCAAGTATGCCGCCAGGCCCAAACATAAGAGGCGGGTCCACAACGTCGTGTTCAAGAAGATGCGTGCCGAAGGCTCCTTCCTGGGCCACCACGATATCGCGGGCCAGGTTCGCGATGGTGATCGCCGCGCGAGTAAGCACGCTGGTTTCCCCCACGTGGGCGCCGATAATGAGCTGTACGCCCACACGCCTCGCCGCGCGAACAAACTCTATCGAACGAACTAACCCGCCCATCTTCGACACGCGCAGGTTGACGATCCAGCGTTGGGCGTCATTTCGCAGCGGCTCGAGGTGCGCGACATATAGCGCGCTCTCGTCGAGGATGATTTTCGCTCCAAGGGCGCGTGCTATCTCGCGCATACCGCCATGGTCGCCGGGCTGAAGCGGTTCCTCGATCGCGAAGAACGGAAATTCGAGCGACACTAAGTGGGCGACGGCCTGGCGTGGGTTACTCCACAAATTATTCGCATCGGCGCGAACCGAACCGGGGGCGATGCCCATGGACGCGAGCGCGCGCGTCTTCGCGTGATCGATGTGGCGATCGCCAGAGAGCTTGATTTTGAAGTCGCGGAACTCTGCCCTGAGGTAGTGCGCGAGCTGCGCCTCAAACACCGCGGGCGGCGTGTCACCAAGCACCGCCGTATACCGGAACTGCCCCTCGACCGCTGGAACATCGAGCAGGTATTCAACCGGGACACCTGTGGATTTTCCCATTAGATCCAGGATGGCGATCTCGACTGCTGACCACGCTGCGGGATTCGCGTCGATCTCGGCACTGTGACTGCCGCTCCAGTGTCTCAGAGAGTCGACGTCGTGAATTGCAGCAAGCCAATCCGTCCGATGGCGCTCCACGAAGAGCTGGGCGCTGTCGAGGCTTTCGGACGTGACGTACTCGCGCGGGCAGCCTTCCCCTGCACCAGTTTCACCATCGGTCGAGCGCACTGCAACCCACAGCGACTGCATGACGCTGCGCTCCGCGGAAGCATGCTTGAACGCCACCTTGAACGGTATGGAGAGCCTGCGAGCTTCGAGTGCCTCGATTCGCATCTGCGCTTCACACCACGTGCGCGTCGAGGTCGAACAGGAACCTGCGCCGGTAATCGAGCGACACCATCTTGAACTGGCCCTCACGCTGGCCCTGCTTTACGCAATGCTGCTTGTACACCTCGCCCGTGTCGGCACCCAACCAACGCGCCTCAATGGGAGCGAGTCGCTCACTTTCGCGCTTGGCCTGGTACTCGAGATTGAGCGCCGCGAGGCGCGCGTCCGTGCCCTGCGCCAACGCGTTGGCGTCAAGAGCCGGGCCAGGATCCGCCTCAACGTACAGCCGATAGCAGCGCGCGTCCTCGTCGGCCAGCATCATCACGAAGCGCGCGCTGCGGCCGATCGCGGCCATCGACTCTCTCACGGCCTGCAGCACTTGCGCCTCATAGAGCTTCTCGCCGGTAATGTTGGTCACACCCTTGCCCTTCTGCATAAACTTGAGCAACGGCGTGGCGTGGAGGAAGCCGGTCACCCTCACGACATCGTTGATGAAATAGCGGTATAGGCCCGAGGGTGTCGTCACGATGAGGTAGTAGTCGCAGCCCTTGTGCACCTGGTCCATGGTCAGATACCGAGGCTCACCCGCATCCCACCTGTCGCGTTCGACAAACTCGAAGAAATGAGTGTCGAAGGTAGGAAGGCCGCTGCCGGCGCGTCGGCCAATCGTGATCGTGCCTCGAAACTCGCTCGAGATGTAACCGAGCTCCATAATGCGCATGCGCTTGGAGAGCTCAGCGCGCAATGCATCGGCCGCCACGCCGGCACTCGCGCAGGTCCACGTGACGATCAGGCGGATCGACGGCCACAGGTCTGCGATGCGTAGCTTGGGACACTCGGCGCGCAGGCGTTCGAGCCGCTGCGCCTGCGCCGGATCGGCGTACAGCCTCGAGCGCAGCGCTTTCATGACGTCAGCGGGCACGCGGTCGGCCAGAAAGAAGGTGCCCTGGCGAAGGTCAGCGATGAGCTCGGCCTGATGCTCCCGATAGAGCTTGATCAGTGTGAGCAGCGTGGTTGGATTGGCGGCGCCAAGATAAGTCACATCGCGCCGCGCGATTGCCAGACGTAGCACCAGCAGGTACTTCACTCGGCTTTCCGCAATGGTCAGCACGGCCGCGGGAACCACAAATTTATCCTGAACGGCGGCGGGCGTATTCCCGGCGACGATACCCGAGGCCGACCCATAGGACTTGCCGTTCGCGAGCGCGCCTTCGAAGGCCGGGCTCACCATCGCGACGATGGCGCCTTCAAATCCTGCGGGGCAGACACGGTGCTGAAAGGCTACGGAGTCCTGATGCACTTGCCGCAGCGCCCGCAAGTGCGAGGGCGTAAGTGGCACATCCTTGGGTGCGCCCGCGGTACCGCTGGTACGCACGTACTGCACGGGCTCCTCCGCGGTAAGCGATTTTTCGCCCATGACGATCTCGGCGTCGACGAACGGGCGCAGTTGCTCGAAGTCGCTTACGGGGACCTGCGTCGCGAAGGCCTCATAGTCACCAATGCGATCGAAGCCGTAGCGTCTGCCGAAGGTGGTCTCGCGGTTCGCCTTTACGATGCGCACCAGCAGTTCGCGCTGCATGCGCATCGGATCGCCCATCGTTCGCGCGAGACGCCTGCGCGCGGAGATGCCCGTCATCCGCAGGCGCATGGCTACCAGCGTGTCGGCCACCCACACCCTGACGGAGCGTCGCCGCCGTCCATCGCTGCGCTGGAAAGGCACCACCATCTGCGCGAGGAAGCCCTTCGGATACTCGCGGTTAAGGATCCCAATCTCGCCCACCGGGCCGGGCATATGCCAGGTGCCGAATGCGAGATCCCAAACAATGGTCGTGTTGCCGAAGTTGCATGAAGCGGTCTTCGGATCGCGCGCATGGTGCCAGCGGTGTGTCTCCGCGCTGCCGACGACGTAGTTTAGCCAGCCGTAGCGCAACTTGAGGTTACTGTGCTGGAACAGACCGTTCACCGAATACAGGAGAAAGTAGCCCGCGAGCACTTCTGGAGCCACGCCCAGCAGCAGGAAGGGCGCGGTGTCGAGAGTGAAGTGCAGAAGCTTCTCGAAGGGGTGGAAGCGCGCCACATTGAGCACGTAAAGCACGTCGGGCGAATGATGCACCTCGTGAAGCCGCCAGAGCGGAATGAACCGATGGCAGGCGCGATGCAGCCAGTAGCGCACGAAATCGACTGCCAACACCATCGCTACTATCTGCGCCGCAAGTGGCCACCGGTGCGGCCACCATGCGCTCATAAAATTGGCGTGCAGGTATCCCGCCAGCGCGATCACTGCGACCATCATGAGTAGTCGCGGTAAAGCGATCATGACAAGGGCCATGAACGCCCCGTCGGCCACTACGTCGGATCTTGTCGGCCGCCAAACGCCCCGTTCGGTAAAGCGCATCTCCAGGAGCACGATCGAGACGCCGACGACGGCCACGGGAGCGTACGCGGCGACAAGGGGGGATACATCGTGCGCGAGCAGGACAAAAAATGCTGCCAGCGCAAAAATGAAGAACACTGGATACCAGACGTAAGGCAGGACTCGCGTCATTCTGATGTTGCCGGGACGGTCTGTCGCAACAGGTGATATCCCGCGAACGCTAGCAAAAAGGCGGCGAGCACGACGTGAAATACGCCGGAGATCCAGGCCCTGAACCACGCGGGCGCAGTTTCGATGGAGATTCCGATCACAATACGCGCGAGAGCCACCGTAACGTAAAGCGCGCCCAACCCTGTCAGCCATTTCATCGCGCTGCGGCGCGCAATTGTGTGGCCGTGCCATGCGCGGTGAGCGGTGGTTGCCATCGCGCCCAAGATCAGGAGTTGGATCGAGAGCAGCAGCGGATACGGCGTCGAGCTACCCTGCCAGGCTGTGAAAGGCGGAAGCCAGGGTTGTGGAACCCAACGCTGCACAGCCTGGCCGAAAACGCGCAACGAGAACAAGACGGTCAGAACCCACATCGCGCCCGCACAGAGGCGCCAGCGGCGAACGGGAGTCGGTGCCGTGAGTGAAATGTTCATGGCTCGCCGTCCTGGAATCTGGGCCCGGTAGGATTCGAACCTACGACCAAGGGATTCACTTGGCCCCGGCGTTTCCGCCGGGAGTGGACTATCTCTTCACCCGTGCACGAACCGTGCG
>Ga0307504_10000271_pt1 | contig 10778 bp, 5 predicted proteins | sample 19_S_MG_FD_194516 | JGI IMG/M metagenome (GOLD analysis project Ga0307504, IMG submission 194516) | Soil microbial communities from Populus trichocarpa stands in riparian zone in the Pacific Northwest, United States - 19_S | ecosystem: Environmental > Terrestrial > Soil > Riparian zone > Trees... | reverse complement strand
GTTCGCGAAAACCTCTTCACAGCGCACCGTCACAATGCAGCGAGGGGATTCCCTCTGGAAACTGGCGCAGGAAAATCTAGGGCGGGGCTCGCGCTGGCAGGAACTGCTGGCGGCTAATCCCGGCATCGTGGACCCCACTCGCATCGCTGCTGGCAGAGAGATCGTGATCCCCGCCAAGGTCGTCGGTTTGAAATCGGATCTAAAGGTCACGGTTCAGCAGGGCGACACACTCTCGAGGATTGCGCTGTCCAATTACGGCCTTGGCGCGGCGTGGCGCTGCATCGCGCAAGCTAATCCGGAGATCGCCGACGCTAACCGAATTTACGAAGGCCAGCAGTTGCTACTTCCCGCGCGTTGCAAACCGTAGGCTTCGCGATCCGAGATAAAAAAAGATACCGAATGGGCGCCGAGGGTTCGCAGAACCTTCGCCGTCAGACGTGGAGATTCACACTTGGCAGGAACTTCGGCGGTCTGCGGACCTTAGTGGCCTGCTCAAACGCGTAGGCCAGCCGGATGAGCACCGGCTCGCTCCAGGCGCGCCCGAAGAAGGAAATCCCCACGGGCATGCCGAAAACGAATCCCGCCGGGACGGTGATATTGGGATAGCCGGCCACGGCAGCGGCTCCCGAGCTGCCTCCCCCGAAGTGATCGCCATCGACCCAGTCGGTGAGCCATGCAGGGCCTCCTGTTGGCCCGACCAGCGCGTCGAGGTTGTGCTTCTCCATGGTCGCGTCGATGCCTTCTTTGCGCGCCAATTGGTGATTCTTCTCTAGGGCGTCGATGTATTCCTTGCTGCTCAGCGGGCCTTTCTCCTCGGCCTTCAGGAAAAAATCCTGTCCAAAATAAGGCATCTCTTTTTGGCGGTTTTTCTCGTTAAACTCGATGATGTCTTTCAGCGTTTTCACGGGCGCGCTGAAGCCGGGTCGCGTTAAGTAGGCGTTCAGGTCGGCTTTCAGCTCGTACATAAACACCAGCATTTCCGTCTCGCTCCACTTGTCGGCGGTTTCGATGTCCGCCGGATCGACGAGGGTGGCGCCTTCCTTCTTCAGGACCTCCAGCGCCGCTTCCATTACTTTGTCCACGGCATCCATGAAGCCGAAAGCCTTGCGCACCACGCCGATGCGGGCGCCGCGCAAGCCGTCGGGCTTCAAGAATTGCGTGTAGTCGGTAAACGACTTGCCCCGGCTGTCGGCGGTCGCGCTGTCGTCGGCGTCCACCCCAGTCAGCGCTCCCAGCACCGTTGCCGCGTCGCGGACGGTGCGGCACATGGGGCCGGCTCCGTCCTGGCTGTGCGAGATCGGAATGATGCCGGTGCGGCTCACCAGGCCCACCGTGGGCTTGATGCCTACCAGCCCGTTGGCCGAAGATGGGCACACGATCGAGCCGTCGGTTTCCGTGCCGATAGCCGCAGCGCAAAAATTCGCCGCTGCGGCCGCGCCGGAGCCTGAACTCGATCCGCAAGGGTTGCGGTCCAGCGCATAGGGATTCTTCGTCTGCCCGCCGCGCCCGCTCCAACCGCTACTGGCATGGCGCGAACGAATGTTGGCCCACTCACTGAGGTTGGTCTTGCCGATGATGACCGCGCCCGCCTCGCGCAGCTTCTGCGCTACCACCGAATCCTTCGGCACTTTGGATCCAGCAAGAGCCAGCGACCCCGCCGTGGTCATCATCTTATCCGCCGTGTCGATGTTGTCTTTGATGAGCACGGGAATCCCGTGAAGCGGCCCCCGTGCGCCTTTCGCTTTCCGCTCTTTGTCGCAAGCCTCGGCAATCGCCAGGGCATTGGGATTCACTTCGATCACGCTGTTTACCGCCGGACCGCGCTTGTCCAGCGCATCAATGCGCGCCAAATATTTCTCGGCAATCGCTCGGGCGGTATACTTCCCCGATTTCATCCCTTCCTGCAGCTCCGCAATGGTGCTCTCCTCCAGCTCGAACGCCGGCACCTCCGGAAAGCTTCTTGCGGCCCCGTCGCGATCTTCGGTGAATTCCGCTTCCATGCTGGGCGCCACTCCAACCACTAGGCCGCTCAGCAGGCCGCCCTGCAAAAATTGTCTCCGCCCCGTTTTCATTTTCAAGGTGTCGCTCCTCCTCGTAGTCCAGAATTGAGCGCAGAGATAGTACGCCAAACCGCAGGGCGTGCGCGGTTTCTTTTAACCCGTGTCCATTCAAATCGTCCTCGCACGCGTTCAATTTTCGCTAGAATAGAGACCGTGAGGAGCGCGCATTGATCCATCGCCACGTTTTTCATAACGACACGCTTTTGCCGATCGAGAAAGTTCGCCTTTCGCCCGGGCAAGCGGGGTTGATCTGCGGTTGGGGCTTGTTTACCACGATCCGCATCTCGCGCGGCGAGGCTTTCGCTTACGAGCGCCATTGGCGCCGCCTCGAAAAAGATGCCGCCCTGATCCGGCTGCCCATGGCGTACACGGCCGCCAAGATTCGCGTGCATTTGCACGAAGTCATTCGCGCCAACAACGTCACCGAGGGCTGCGCGCGCATCTATCTTGTCTACAACCAAGTCGGTTTTTGGCGCAGCGAGGAACAGCAGCCGCAGGTGGACCTCATCATTTACTCCGCGCCGCTGCCCGAATATCGTGAGCCGGTGCGCCTCGGCTTGCGCCCGCACGGCCGCCATGCCGCATCCCCGCTTGCCGGCGTAAAAAGCATCTCCTGGCTTCCCAACGTCTGGGCGGTCGCGGAAGCGCAAAAGGAAGGCTTCGACGAAGTGGTTCTGCTCAACGAACGCGAAGAAGTCGCCGAGTGCACCGCCGCCAATATTTTTGCCGTTAAAGACCGCAAGATTTATACCCCGCCGCTCAACTCCGGCTGCCTCGAAGGCGTCACGCGGGGCATCCTGTTCGAGATCGCTCCGGAAGCCGGTATCGGCGTCGCGGAGCGCGCGCTGCTTCCCGAAGATCTTTACTCCGCCGACGAAGTCTTCATCTCCTCCACCAATCGCAACATCATCGGTGTAGGCGAAATCGCCGGCCACACGATCGCTGCCGCGCCGGGCCCCATCACCCGCCAACTCGAGGAACTCTTTGCTTCTCACGTCGCCGACTACGTGACTCGCCGCCTGGCCGCTACATCGCGTTAGTTCCGCCCGGTCCCCGCCCCCGTACAGTTTCATTGACCCTTGTCGGCCGCCTCACTAAGATACGCACACCGGCCCGCCCTACAGCAGTTTTCCATTAGGAGGTCCCATGGCGTCGCCAACCAAGTGCGCTTTGGTCACTGGCAGTTCTCGCGGTATTGGCAGAGGCATCGCTCTCAAGCTCGCCGAACAAAAAATAAACGTCGCCATTAACTATGTGAAGAATGAAGCCGCTGCGAAGGAGACCCTGAGCAAAGTTCGCGAAAAAGGCTCCGACGGATTTGTCGTGCAAGCGGACGTCTGCCAGCCTCAAGAAATCCGGCGCATGTTTGTCAAGGCCAAATCTGAATTTGGCCACCTGGACATTTTCGTGAGCAACGCCCGCACGGAAGTGCCCTCCTTTTACAGCGGTCCCATGGACATCACTCTGGAGCAGTGGGACACCGCAATGAACTCCCAAGCAAAGGCATTCCTGGTCGGAGTTCGCGAAGCGGTTGCCCTGATGAAAGAAGGCGGCCGCATCATCGCCATCACTTATGCTCCCGGCGGCCGCACCGGAAGCTGGCAGCCCTGGGTGGCCATGGGCTCGGCTAAAGTCGCCATGGAGTCACTGTGCCGCTACTTTGCCGTTGCGCTCGCCAGCCGTGGAATCACCGTCAACTCCATTAGCCCAGGATGGATCGAAGATAGCGTCCTCAACACCTTGCCCCAACAGGCGCAGCAAATGATTCACGAATGGCACGCCAGCGGTTGGACACCCATGAAGCACCTCGGGCGGCCGGTCGACATTGGCAATGCCGTGGCCCTGCTCTGCTCCGAAGAAGCAAGCTGGATCACTGGGCAGCTTCTCACCGTCGATGGTGGATCCTCGCTGATGGACCCGGGTCTCCCCCTGGCCCTGCAGCTTGGCTAATTACGTGCCGCTCCTCCTTTCTTTTTTTGCAAACCGCTGACAAATAACCGCCAGCGAGTGCGTAGTGCTTTCGCGTTATTGCTGCGGCGTGCCGTCTCCGCTCTAATCCTCCGCAACTTTGGTGATGTTCGTCACACAGATGCTCCGCCTTCTGGAGCTATTTCGTTAGGTGCCGTCGAGGGTTTTCGCGTCTTCGGACAGGGGTGAGCCGATGCGTCGCTTTCTTTTGCTAAGCCTGCTGTTTGCCGCGCCGTGTGCTTTCGGACAGAGTAATTATGCGGTCGTTCGCGGCACGGTCTTTGACCCACAGCGCAATCCCGTGCCTGGCGCCGGTGTGCAAATCACGTCGGCCGCCACTCATGCCGTGCGTCGCGCCGTAAGCAACGACCGAGGCATCTTCGAAATCACCGCGCTCTGGCCCGGCGACTACGAAATCGCCGTGCAGTCCGCCGGCTTTTCGGACCTGGCGCAAACCGTTCGCCTCGAGGTCAACCAGCAGCTCGCCTTGGATCTTAATCTCAAGCTCGCTTCTGCCAACAGCACTCTGCAGGTCGTGGCCTCCATGCTCGACGTCTTGCACACTACCGACGCCAGCGTCGGCGAAGTCATCGAACCCGCTGCCGTCGAGGCTCTGCCTCTTAACGGCCGCATGCTCATCGATCTCGTCCTCACTGTTCCTGGCGCGCACGTCAGCCACGGCGCGCAGACCGGCGACAGGAACCCTCTTTACTGGCGCCCCGGCCAGCGCTCTGCGGTCAGCATCGGCGGCAACCGCCCCAACGCCAACTATTTCCTGCTCGACGGGATCACGGACACCGATCCCACCTTCAACACGCTGAACCTCAGCCCCTCGCCCGATGCGGTGCAGGAATTCAAGGTGCAAACGGGCAGCTACACCGCGGAAATGGGAGGCGCTGGCGGAGGCCAGATCAACATCGTCACCCGCGGCGGCACCAATCAATTCCACGGAACCGCCTACGAGTTTCTGCGCAACGGCGCGTTGGACGCGCACACCTTCGGCGACATGGGCGGCTCAAAATTCCTGGTACAAAATAATTTCGGCGCATCGCTCGGCGGCCCCATGGGGCACAGCAAGACTTTTTTCTTTGTCAATTACGAGGGCCTGCGTCGCTCCAAAGCGGACTCCATGATGGAAACCGTTCCCACGCCCGACGAAATTTCCGGCGATTTCAGCATGAGCGGCACGACCATCTACAATCCCTCCAGCGCCCACGCCAATCCCAATTTTGATCCCACCAAGCCCGTCAGCCCCAAGAACCCGCAAATCATCCGCGATCCGTTTCCCAATAATCAAATCCCGTCGAATATGCTGAGCACTGCGGCGCAAACGTTTCTCTTGAACTACCTGCCCGCTCCTAACATGGACATGGGTATGAACGGCTGCGGCATGACCATGATGGGTGCGCCACAGGTGGTCGGCGCCGGCCAGGACTGCAACAATTATCTCGACTCCCGCGACGAGCACCACGTCACGGACCAGGGCACCGTTCGCATCGACCACGTTTTCGACCGCGGCGACACGCTCTCCGCGCGCTATTCCCTCAGCGGCGAAAACGGTTTCATGCCCATCAATCTTCCCGGCTTCGGCACTTTCCACGACGACTTCTCGCAGAACGGCAATATTTCCTGGAATCGCATCATCAGTCCGCGCATGGTGAATGTCGCGTCCATCAGCGTGTCGCGCCTCTCCATGAGCCACACCACGCAAAGCGCCAACGTCAACGACATCGTCTCGCAGCTCGGTATCGTCGGAGTCGGATTCGGGGGCCCCGGGGCTTTCGGCGCTCCATGGTTCAATGTGCAGGGCTATTCCGGTATGGGCGACACCTACGCCGCCACTCCGATGCGCGCGTGGGACACCACCATCGAAGGCCGCGATCTTCTGAGCTGGCAGCGCGGCCGCCACAGCCTCAAATTCGGCGGCAGCTATCGCCGCTACATCTGGCCCATGTGGGGATTCTTCCAGAATCGTGGCTACTACCAGTTCACCAACGGCTACACCACGCAAACCGCCACCAATGACGGCACCGGCTCCGGCCTCGCCAGTTTCCTCCTTGGCCTTCCCGCGGTGAAGCAACGCCAGGCCGGCATCCCGCAGATGCAGCTTCGCAATTGGTCCGCGGACGGTTTCGTGCAGGATAATTTCCAGCTCACGCGCAACACCACGATCCAGATGGGCCTGCGCTACGAATACATGAGCCCGCTTGTGGACATCCGCTACACCAATTCGAATCTCATCTTCTCCAGCGGCAAGCCGCAAGTTTTCATCGGCGGGCAAAATGGTTACCCGGGCGGCTTGATGTTTTCCAACAAGCGCGATTTCGCGCCCCGCTTGGGCATCTCGCAAAATCTTCCGCGCTTCGGCCTCGTTTTCCACGGCGCCTACGGAATCTTCTTTACTCCCGTCGACCTCAACACCTGGTGCAACCAGCGCCACAATGTCCCCTACGTTTTCCCGGAGACGCAGCAATTTGATAATTTCACGCCGCCGGCAACTTTGCTTTCGTCAGCGCAGTCACAAACCTCGCTAAATTTCGCTCCCGCGGTCCTCGGCAAGACCACGGTGAGCTTTACCGCCTTTGATCCGCACGCACCTGCCGAGTACGTCCAGCAGTGGAGTACCTCTATCGAAAAGAGCCTCGGCCGTGAAACCACTCTCGAAATCGGCTATCTCGGTGCCCGCGGCATTCACCTGCAGCGCGCCGACCTCATCAACAACGCGCCTCCGGGTCCCGGCGCCATCGGACCGCGCCGCCCGCTGAAGTTTCTCGAGTTCGTAAACGGCACAAGCTTGCCCAGCACCGTAACGGTTGCGCCGACGCCTCCCGCCGGCTGTCCCGCCGGCGCGCTCTGCACTCCCGTCAGCACCATCAACCTGCTGGCCAACTCCGCGCAGACTTGGTACGACGCCGGATATATCAATGTCCGCCGCCGCTACGCCCACGGCCTCAGCCTGCTTGCCAATTACACCTACTCCAAGAGCCTCAGCAACGCCCCGGATTTCCGTTCGCCCATGTTCGAATCTTCCATCCCGCAAAACGATTCGAATCTCGCCGCCGAAAAGGGGCTCGCCTGCGATGTGCGCCATCGCTTCGCCGCCAGCCTCGTGTACGATATTCCTTCCGTGACGCGAGAACGCTTGCTGCGCGCCGTCACGCGCAATTGGAATCTCTCCACCGTCTACCAGGTACAAAGCGGATTCCCGCTCACCATCTCCGTCTTCGGTGACACCGCCAACGCCGGTACCGTTCTCGGCGAAAATCCCGTTCGCGCCAACCTCACTGGCCAGCCGGTTTTTCCCTCCGGCACGCACAACGCGGAAATGTGGTTCAACCCCGCCGCCTTCTCCACCCCTGCCGCTTTTACCTTCGGCAGCGTGGGGCGCAACACCGTGTACGGCCCCGGTATGCAAACTCTTGACCTAGCGCTCGCTCGCGCTTTCAATCTCGCCGAGCGCGTCAAATTCCAGTTCCGCGCCGAATTTTTCAACGCCCTCAACCATGTCAATCTCGGCACGCCGGATCGCTTCGTGAACACACCGCAGTTCGGCACCATCAGCGAAGCTGCTACCCCTGGACGTGAAATCCAGCTCAGCGCTCGCATATCTTTTTAGTTCATTTCTGGTCGCAACCTAGTTTTTCTTGACACAATGTGAGACTTCTTTGTAACCGGAAGCCGCAATGCCGCGTCATAGAGACAACATAAGGGGTCACTCATTTTTTTTATGAGGTGGTATCGATGCCGAAGCCTGTTCGATGCGAAGTCTGCGGCAAGCTCTTCAGTTCGAGTCATGTGAAAGCACACAAGCGCTTGGCGCACGTTAAGGGGAAAGTCGCGAGTCCTAACGGGCAAGACGCGAGAACGATTCTCGAACTCTACAATCGTCTATCCCCTGAAGAGAAAGGGCGCGTGCTCGCCGAGCTCGCAGCGCGGGAGCGAGAATCTACCTGAAGATCATGGGCGGTCAGTCCCCGAAACTTTTCTTGCCCGCCGATGCCATCACCCAGTTCTGCAGCACGCCCACAAAATGCGGTTTTACGTCGTGAAACGCCAGGCCCATTCCCAAGTGCGCGTGCGAGTACACGACAATCGCGGGACTCTCGAAAAAATATTCTTCGGTGAAAATCTTCACGTACACGCTGGTGCCCTTCGGCAGCGGGTTTAGCGTATCCACGTAGCATCCGTGCAGGCTTAGCTCACTGACCTGCGCATTCATGCGCGTTCCGGTATCGACCTCCAGCAGTTCAGCGGAAGCCACAAACGGCACACGGGGCATTCGGCGTCGTTCTTGATCCATCGCTTTCGCTCTCCCTCGCAAATCCAAATGTCGCATCGACTTGAAGCCGTGGCCCGGGTCCCTTTGATTTGATTTCTTGGCCTTTCCCTGAAACGAGCTATCCTCCGTTCATTTTCGCTTCCAATCCGCCCGGCGCGCCAGAATCGCGACAAGCCGTGTCCTGCAAGTTACTGAATCGCGCGCCATCACTGACCTTCCCAGCGCTGTTACGGAGTGCGTAAATGTTTAGGGCTTCGGCTTCGTTGCAGAGTCCTGCGGCCTGGAAGGGGACTGTCCGGCGGGAGCTGCGCCAGCGCGCTCCAGCGTAAATTCCTGGGCTTCGTCGCTTTGCACGGCGCGAACGAAAGCGTTGTAGTCGTCGGCGCGCTCTGCAGATAGTTCGCGTTGCAGAAAATTGAGATGGCGCGACGCTGTGGCCGTGCTGCCGTCGATGGCGTACCTCGACGCGAATGTCGCGTAGTCGCGGGTGACCGCGGTGCCTGTCGGCGGGTGTACTGTCGTGCCAGGAGGCAGATGCAATGTCGCATGGGTCTCAATCTCCAGCGGTGTGCCCAGGTCTATCGTTGAACTGGCTGGCCCCGAAGCCGCTTTGCCTGGCGGGTCGGGTAAACCGAGTTGCGGCAGCAGCGCCGGAATACGCACCGGCTTCTTCGACCAATCGACAAATTTGGGCTGCGTGATTTGGTACTCGACGCTAAAGGGCTCCTTCGTGGCGTAGGGATCGGATGCCGTAACTTGTGTTACTTTGCCGCGGAAACCGTCGGATACTGCCAGCAGTTGCGCGACCTCGCGCCATTTTTCCTTCGGCGATTGATGAAACGCGACGCGCAGCAGCAGTTCATTTTCCCCCCGTATTGAGTAGTGAACCTTGGCGTCGAGCGCGCCTTCGGGCGTCAGACTTGCATTCACCCGAACGTGCTGAAAGGACGCGAAAGGGAAACGCGGAGAAATCGTTTGCCACTCGTGGCCGGTTGAGTTCGTCACGTAAAATTCGCGTTCGAGCAAGAAGGCGCAACTCCTCACGGGTGTGGAGACCACTCCGAACGGAGCGACTTCTAGACTCGGATCAAGCCAAAAGGTCACCTTGGTGTTCCCTGCGGATATGAGCAGGTGGGTGAAGACCAAAGGCAACGGAACTCCATCCCGATTACAGTAACCCGTCAAGGCTGCGCGGGTTCTCAAGCTCAAGGCATGCGCGAGAGCAGAGAATAGGATGAACTTGTCTTCGGCAGTGGCGTAGCCTGACGAAAGGACTTCTGAAGCGGACCGTACGAAGAAGCCGGTCGATCCGATTGAGAGATCGACTGTCGCGATCTTCTGCGACACAAACTCGTAAATTGCTTTCAGTTTTTCTTCGTCTGTGTTGGTTTGCTTAGTGAGCTCCAGCGCTTTCGTTTTGACTTCGACGGCTATCTCGGGTTTTCGTAACAGCTCTTTTTGCTGGGCCTCAAGAGTGTGCAGATCTTTGAGAGCGACCGCACCCGGCAGCAGCTTCTCGGCGAGCTTGATTGATAGATATTCCCAGCTAAAGGACGATAACGCGACATCCGGTTCTTCCCTATTTTCTGCACCGGTGGAAGCCCTGCGTTCCCAATGATAGATGGCGCGAGCTGAATCACCCTCGCCAACGGTTTCCTTGGATGTCACCGGGCTGGCCTGATTGATGTGGACCGCTACGTCAACTCGCGAAGCTGGCAGGTCCGCGTCGAACACCTCTTGGGACACGAGGCCGGATCGATCGAATGAGTGTGAAAGCCAGACGTTCGGTGCCAGTGGGTGATGCGATGTTGTGGTGACTACACGATATTCCAGGATGTCCCCGGGGGCGAGGCCCAGGATGCGCACGGATTTCACGCGCACGTCCTGGTAGGCAGGGGCGTTGATCACCGCGGGATTGGGCTGATCGGCGATGGCGCTGGGGAGAATGTCGATGGTGCCGCCGCCAGCGTGCGTGATGCGCACGAGCGGAAACTCGATTTGCTGGAAGGAGCGATTGTAATCAAAAGCCAGTCGCGCGAACTGGTGTGCGCCGAGTTCATTGTTGATGTGTACGCGCGTGTGGACTTCCTTGTGGCTGTCGCCATTCTCCTCAAAGCGCACGCGGGTTTCGAGCAGCTCGATCTGCGCCGGCGGCTCGGGCTGTTTGTCGGAATGTTCGTGTGATTGCGGCGCCTGCTTGGTCGAAGATGGAGCGGAAGGAACTGCGGGTTCCTGGCAGCGCGCCGGCAACACGCCGAAACCGCAAAGCAAAATGAGTCCGCAGTCCAATCGCAAGGACAAGAAGTGGGGAAGTCGTCGCACCAGTGCCTCGTTGGGAGTGTAGGTCGCGCCGAAAATCAGGTAAAGCGGCGATTGGCGTATTAGTTTCAGGAAAGAAACGTCTTGCGTCCCTTGTGTTCCGACCTCAGTGCCCTCTGTGTTGAGCTTTTTCCCTCGCAGCGAATGTCTGC
>Ga0307504_10000270_pt1 | contig 10835 bp, 13 predicted proteins | sample 19_S_MG_FD_194516 | JGI IMG/M metagenome (GOLD analysis project Ga0307504, IMG submission 194516) | Soil microbial communities from Populus trichocarpa stands in riparian zone in the Pacific Northwest, United States - 19_S | ecosystem: Environmental > Terrestrial > Soil > Riparian zone > Trees... | reverse complement strand
GACGCCGACATCGCGATCCTCGGCGCCCCTGCCGCCGTCGCCGCAGCCCAGGGAGCAGGCGCCACCGGTGCCTCGGGCAGCGGCCGGCCGGTGACGACGTGGAGGAAGGCGTCGAGGAGGAGGAGGAAGCCGGCGCCACCGGCGTCGACCACCCCGGCCTCCCTCAGGACGCGAAGCAGGTCCGGCGTCCGTTCGAGGGCCTCGGCCGCGGCAGCCCTCGAGGCGTGCAGCACGTCGGGCAGGCCCTTGCCGGCGGCCGCCGCCTCGCATGCGCCGGTGGCAGCGGCCGCCGCCACGGTGAGGATGGTGCCCTCCACCGGGTGCATCACGGCGCGGTACGACGCCTCGCTGGCCGAGCGCAGGGCGGCGGCCACCTGGGTGGCGCCGACCGTGTCGGCGTCCTTCCACGCGTCGCTCAGGCCCCGCAGCAGCTGGCAGAGGATCACGCCGGAGTTGCCCCTGGCGCCCATGAGCGAGCCGTGGGCGATGGCCTTGCAGGTGGCGGCCATGCCCTCGGCCCCGTCCAACTCGGCCACCACCGACTCGAGGGTGAGGGCCATGTTGGTGCCCGTGTCGCCGTCGGGGACCGGGTAGACGTTGAGGCGGTTGACCCTCTCCTGGTGGGCACGCAGGGCGTCCCGGTACGCCGTCACCACGGCGCGCACGTCCACCGGTCCCAGCCGCTCGAGGGTGTCCACCGAGGCGATGGTAGTAACCTCCTCTGCATGGCAGCGGTCTGCGACGTGTGTGGGAAGCATCCCTCCTTCGGAATGAGCATCAGTCACTCGCACCGGCGCACCAAGCGCCGGTGGAACCCCAACATCCAGCGGGTGCGGGCGATCGTCAACGGCACGGCGAAGCGGATGCATGTGTGCACGTCCTGCATCCGGGCCGGCAAGATCACCAAAGCGGTCCACTGACCGTTCGGCGAAGCGGTCCACCGACCGCTCAGCCCGGCGGGGCCTCCAGCTCGAAGGCCCGTGCCAGCAACTCGTAGGACCGGCGTCTGGCCGCCTGGTCGTGGCAGACGGTGACGACGAGCACCTCGTCCACATCGAAGTCCCCGGCCAGGGACAGCACCTCGTCGCGCACCCGCCCCGGGTCGCCCACCACGACCCGGCCGCGGTCTTGAGCCATGCGGGCGCGCGTCACCGGGTCGAGGTCGCGGGCGGTGGCGGACGCCTCCCGCGGCGACGGCACCGGGCCCCGCCCGCCCTCCGGGCGCAGCCGCCAGACGGCCTGGCTGATGGCCAGCGCCTCCGCCTCCTCGTCCGTGGCGGCGCACACGACTGACACGGCGACTGCCGCCTGAGGCGAGGAGCACGTCGACGACGGCGCGAACCGGCGCCGGTACCGCTCCATGATGCGGGGCCCGTAGGCGGGGGTGATGAACTGGGCGAAGCAGAACCGCAGGCCGAGGGTGGCAGCCAGACCGGCGCTGTAGGGGCTGGAGCCGAGCAGCCAGAGGTCGGGCGAGCCCGCGCCGTGCGGCCCGGCACGGGCGCCGGCGTGCGGGTGGTCGGCCTCCGGGCCCTCCCCCAGGTACGCCACCAGGTCGGCCACCCGGCGGGGGAAGTGCTCGTCGCCATAGGCCTCCGGCCCCGGCCGGAGGGCGGCGGTGGTGACCTCATCGGCGCCCGGCGTGCGCCCCACCCCGAGGTCGATGCGACCCGGGAACAGCGCCTGGAGCACCCTGAAGACCTCGGCCACCTTGAGAGGGCTGTAGTGCGACAGCAGCACGCCGCCCGCGCCCACCCGGATGCTGGACGTGGCCGAGGCCACCCGTGCGACCAGCACCTCCGGCGCCGTGCCCGCCAGACCTCGGGTGTTGTGGTGCTCGGCCAGCCAGTACCGGGCGTACCCGAGCGCCTCGGCGGCGCGCGACAGTGCGACGGTCTCCCGCACCGCGTCGGCTCCCGACGACCCGCTCGGCACGGGAGACTGGTCGAGGACACCGAGCCGCAGGCGGCCGCCTACCCGACGCGCGCTCAGGTGCCCGACCCGCCGGGCAGCGGCGCCCGCACCGCCACGGCCCTGTCGCCACGCTCCCCGCCGGACCGGCAGGCTCCCCGGTGGCGGTCGGCGATGCCGTCGGCGAAGGAGGCCACCACGTGGCCTGGGCCGAGGCGGGCGGTGTGGTCGGTGAGGTTCGCGTCGTTCACCGTGCCCACGATGTCGGCCCGCTCCATCCCGGGTTCACGGGCCCGACACCGGACCCGAGGGCCACGCCGGCGCTGATGGACCGGGCGCAGAAGTGGCGGGCGGCCACGCAGGCGTCGGAGGCATCCATCCCTCGGGCCAGCTCGGCGCAGATGGCGGCCGACAGCACGCACCCGGTGCCGTGGGTGTGCAGGGTGGGGACACGCCGGCCCTCGATCCACACGACCGTCGCCGAGCCGGCCACCACCAGGCAGTCGGGCGACTGGCCGCCGCCCAGGTGGCCGCCCTTCACGAAGGCGACGGACGGGCCCATCTCCACCAGCGCCCACCCGGCCGCCTCCATGGCCGCACGGTCCTCGACCGCGAAGCCCACCAGGCGCGCCGCCTCCGGCAGGTTGGGCGTCACCACGGTGGCCAGCGGCAGCAGCTCGGCCCGCAGTGTGTCGACGGCGTCGTCGGCCAGCAGGCTGCTCCCGTGCTTGGACATCAGGACAGGGTCCACCACCAGGCGGGCGATACCGGCCTCGCGCACGGCTGCCGCCACGGCCGACACCAGCTCGGCTGACGCCAGCATGCCCGTCTTGGCTGCGTCGACACCGATGTCGGACGCCACGCTCGCCACCTGGGCCCGTACCAGGTCGGGTGACATCGTCTCGAAGGCCTGGACGCCGACGGTGTTCTGCGCGGTGACGGCCACCACCGCGCAGGTACCCCACACGCCGTGGGCCTCGAACGTCTTCAGGTCGGCGGCCACACCGGCTCCCCCGCCCGAGTCGGTGCCGGCGATGGTCAAGGCGACCGGCGGCCTGGCCGTCACCGGAAGTCGTGCTCCCAACCAGTGTCGGGGAGCGCGCTGCCGGCGAGGGTGCGCACGGCCGGATCGAACGTGCAGTAGCCGATTCCGAGGGGTTGGCGCAGGCCCGCCTCGGCGAACGTGGCGGCCACGTGACCCGGATTGGTGGCGGTGAACACCAGCTCGTAGTCCTCTCCCCCGCCGAGGGCCTCCGCGAGGGTGGCGCCGTCGCACACCGGGACGAAGTCCAGGGCCACGCCGAGTCCGGAGGCGTCGAGCAGGTGGCCGAGGTCGGCGGCCAACCCGTCGGACACGTCGACCATGGCGGTGGCGCCCGCAGCGCGCGCCGCTCGGCCCTCGGCCAGCCGGGCCCTGGGCCGGCGGTGGGCGACGGCCAGCGGGTGGTCGCGCTCGATCTGGCCGGCCCGCAGCAGGCGCAGCCCGGCGGCCGAGCCGCCGAGGCGGCCGGTGACGAACACCCGGTCGCCGGGCAGGGCCCCCGCCCGCAGAACGGGCGCTCGGTGGGCTGTCTCCCCGGCGACCGCCACCGACACGGCCAGTTGGGTGGAGCCCACCAGATCGCCGCCCACCACCGGGCACTCGTAGGCCTCCACCGCCTGGGCGATGCCCAGGTAGAGCAGGTCGATGTCGGTGTCGGGCGGGCCACACACGGTGACGAGGGCGTACAGGGGGCGGCAGCCCATGGCGGCGACGTCGCTGACGCTCACCGACATCGCCTTCCACCCCACGTCGTCGAGCTGCAGGACCGACAGGTCGACGTGGACCCCTTCCACCACCGCGTCGGCCGTGAGCAGCAGACCGCCCCGCGGCGGCATCACGACGGCGGCGTCGTCACCGATCCAGGTCTCCCCCGCCGGGGGGCCCGGTAGGAGCCGGCGCAGGCGGTCGATCACCCCGAACTCGCCGGCCATCACACGGCCCCACTAGCGTCCACCCGTCGAGCGTAGAGCCGGGAAGGCGGAGGCAACCAGGGTGCAAGGCGTCGTGAAGTCGTACGACCCGGCAACGGGTGACGGGACCGTCATCCGTGACACACCTGACCGCACCGAGTACGACATGGCCCCCAACGCCCTGGCCGGGTCCATCCTGCGCATGGTCCGCCAAGGCCAGCGGGTGGTGTTCGACCTCGACGCGGAGGGGCGGGCCGCCGGTCTCCGGCTCGGCTCCGAGGTCGACATGGGAACGCCGGGGGACCCGCCGGGGGCCTGAGATCCGGGCGCCCACGAGGTCGTAGCATTGGCCCCGTGGCGGCTCCCACCCGGAACCAGAGACTCCTGGACTGGGTGGACGAGGTCGCCGCCCTCGCCACCCCGGACCGGGTGGAGTGGTGCGACGGTTCCCCCGAGGAATACGACCGGCTGGCCCAGCTGCTCGTCGACAACCGCACGTTCACCCGCCTCTCCGACGCCAAGCGGCCGAACTCCTACTGGGCCCGCTCCGACCCCGGTGACGTGGCCCGGGTGGAGGACCGGACGTACATCTGCTCCGAGAAGGAGATCGACGCCGGCCCGACCAACAACTGGCGGGAGCCGGCGGAGATGCGCGAGACGCTGACCGGCCTGTTCCGGGGCTCGATGCGGGGCCGCACCATGTACGTGGTGCCCTTCTCCATGGGGCCGCTGGGTTCGCCCATCGCCCACATCGGGGTCCAGCTCACCGACTCTCCCTACGTGGCCGTCAACATGCGGATCATGACCCGGATGGGCAATGGTGCGCTCGAGGTGCTGGGCGACGACGGGGTCTTCGTGCCGTGCCTGCACTCGCTGGGCGCGCCACTCGAGCCGGGTCAGGCCGATGTGGCATGGCCGTGCAACGCAGAGAACAAGTACATCGTGCACTACCCCGAGAGCCGGGAGATCTGGTCGTTCGGCTCCGGCTACGGCGGCAACGCCCTCCTGGGCAAGAAGTGCTTCGCCTTGCGCATCGCCTCCGTGATGGCCCGCGACGAGGGCTGGCTGGCCGAGCACATGCTCATCGTGAAGCTCACCAGCCCGGCCGGCGAGACGCGCTACGTCACCGGCGCCTTCCCGTCGGCGTGCGGCAAGACCAACCTGGCCATGCTCGTGCCCAGCCTGCCCGGGTGGAAGGTCGAGACCGTGGGCGACGACATCTGCTGGATGAAGTTCGGCCCGGACGGGCGCCTGTGGGCCATCAACCCCGAGGCCGGCTTCTTCGGCGTGGCGCCCGGCACCAACGACGCCACCAACGCCAACGCCATGCTCACCCTGGCCGCCAACTCCATCTTCACCAACGCCGCCCTCACCGACGATGGCGACGTGTGGTGGGAGGGGATGACCGCCGAGCCGCCGGACCACCTCACCGACTGGAAGGGCCAGGACTGGACACCCGCGTCGGGCACGCCGGCCGCCCATCCCAACGCCCGCTTCACCGCTCCGGCGTCGCAGGATCCCGCCATCGCCCCCGAGTGGGAGGAGCCGGCCGGCGTGCCCATCTCGGCCATCCTGGTGGGCGGCCGCCGGTCGTCGGTGATCCCGCTCGTGACCGAGGCGTTCGACTGGGACCACGGCGTGTTCCTCGGCTCGATCATGGCGTCGGAGACCACCGCCGCCCAGGCCGGCGCCGTCGGCAAGCTCCGCCGCGACCCTTTCGCCATGCTCCCGTTCTGCGGGTACAACATGGCCGACTACCTGGGCCACTGGCTCGACATCGGCCGGGCCGCCGATGCCGACAAGCTGCCCAGGGTGTTCTACGTCAACTGGTTCCGCAAGGACGCCGGCGGCCGCTGGCTGTGGCCCGGCTTCGGCGACAACAGCAGGGTCCTCGAGTGGGTCTTCGAGCGCACCGCCGGCCGCGGTGAGGCCGTCGACACCGCCATCGGCCGCGTCCCCGCGCCCGGCCAGATCGACATCTCGGGCCTCGACGTCTCCCACGACGACCTGGCAGAGCTGCTCCGGGTGGACGAGGAGGACTGGAAGGCCGAAGTCCCCTCGATCGACGAACACTACGCCCAGTTCGGCGACCGCCTCCCGCCCGCGCTCCGCTCCCAGCTCGACACCCTCGCCAGGCGCGTCGGCGCCTGACCCACACAAGAACCCCTTTCGTCGACGAGGTCGGGCCGTCCGGGGCCCCGGGGAGCGGAGGTCTGACAGGGCATTGCACCCGCGAAGCATGGAATGCTATAAAACGCACCATGCGAACCACGGTCGGCGCCAACCCGCTCGAACTTCGACGGCTGTCACGGACGCTCGAGGACGGCGCTGAGGAACTGTTGCGGATCAGGCGCCGGGTCGACGAGGCGGCGGCGCGGTTGCGGCGTGGCGGGTCGGCGGCAGCCGAGCTGGCGACCGTGTCGCGGTGGCTGGCGGACGGCGCAGTCGACGCCCGCCGCCGAGCGGTGGCCCTCGAGGACGAGGGTCGCCGGCCCCGCCGCCATCCGGGCGGGCCGACCCCGATGTCGCCCTGGTTCGGCGACGACGCGTGCCCGAAGGTGTTGATCACGGTGCAGCTGCCGCTTCCCGGTCTCGGCACGAAGGCCAGGAGCCGGCCGTCCGAACACCTCGCGGTTGCGACCGGCTGCCAGACGGAGGTCACTGCGCCCGTGCCCGTGACGACGCCGGACGGAGTCCTGCTGGCACCCGCCAGTCTCCGGCTCCACACCGGCGACGACGCAGGGGACGAAGGTGGCGGCGGTGGGAGAGGCGCCGCCTCCGGCGCGCGACGAAGGCGGGTCCCGAAGGGCTTTGCGAACGCGGAGAGCTTCGCCGCCTTCGGGCGACGGTTACGCGCCGGCCTACGGGCTGCCGGCCTGCGTGACGCCGAGCCGGCCCTGCAGGGCAGCTCCGTACGCGGCTACAGCTTCCGAACCGGTGAGCTCTTCGACGTCGGCCGCACCAGCGATCTCGACGTGGCGATCGCCAGCCCGACCGCGATGTCGCGGGCCGAGGCCCTCGGCGTCGGCCTGCGGTCGGGTGGCGCCAGGACAGGCCCGCTCAACCCCGCCCAGCTGGAACGGCTGGGCCTGGGCGACGTGTCCCGCACCCTGGCGAAGACGCTGGGCCGCCCCGTCCACTTCATGGTCTTCGAGTCGATGGAGGCCGCCGCCGCCCGAGGGCCCGTCATCGCCGTGCCGGGCTCGTGAGGCGCTTCCAGCTCTACGGCTGGCGCGACCTGCCGCTCGCTGATGCGTGTGGGGTCCTCGCCGGCGCGACCGGTGCCACGTTCGACCTGCACGACAGCGACTACCGCGGCGGCGAGTACTACGCCGGCCGGGGTCGAGGTGGCGAGGAGATCACGGTGCAGGAGAACGCTGCCGACGACGAGGGCTACCTCGTCGAGCCGGACTTCCCCGGGCACCGCACGTTGGCCTACGTCACCACCGGGGATGAGGACCCCGGCCGGCACCTCGAGGCCGAGGGCCTCGAGCTGCTCCGCGACGAGGTCGTGTGACCGCAACACGTGGACCGCACCCACTTTCGAGTAAATAGGGTCCGGAATCCGGACCCTATTTACTCGGGACCGGGGTTTTCGGAGCGGCCACCGAGGTGCCTGGCCAGAAAGGCTTCGGCGGCGGCGTAGAACTTCAGGCGGTTCTCGGGTTTGGCGAAGCCGTGGCCCTCGTCCTCGAAGAGCAGGTACTGGTGGTCGATGCCCTTCTCCGTGAGGGCGGCCACGAACTGCTCGGACTCGGCCTGCTTGACCCTGGGGTCGTTGGCGCCCTGGGCGATGAGGAGGGGGACCCGCACGGCGTCGACTCTCGACAGGGGCGACCGTGACCACAAGAACTCGGGCTCGGTCTCCGGATTGCCGACGCGGGTGTGGAACTGGGCGACCAGCGGCGCCCAGTAGGGCGGGATGCTCTCGATGAGCGTCTGCAGGTTCGACGGTCCGACGATGTCGACGGCGCAGCGGAACAGGTCGGGCGTGAAGGTGGTGCCCACCAGGGCGGCATAGCCGCCGTAGCTGCCACCGTAGATGGCGACGCGATCGGGATCCGTGTAGCCGCGATCGACGACCCACGAGACGGCGTCGACCAGGTCGTCGTGCATCTTTCCGGCCCACTCCCGGTCCCCGGCGCTGACGAAGTCCTTGCCGTAGCCCGTGGAGCCCCGGTAGTTGACCTGGGCACACAGGTAGCCGCGGTTGGCCAACCACTGGGCCTCGGGGTTGTACCCCCACTCGTCGCGGGCCCATGGGCCACCGTGGACGTCGACCACGGTGGGGAGGACGCGCCGCTCGGCGCCGGCCGGGAAGGTGAGGTACCCGGCGATCTCCAGCCCGTCGCGGGCGATGAAGGAGAACGGCTCGGTGCGGGCCAGGGTGTAGCGCGACAGTTCGGGCTGGTGATGGAACAAGAACGTGGCGTCCTTGGTACGCCGGTCGAACGAGAAGTACGACACCGGGCCGTCGTCGGCGGTGAAGCCGAGCAGCCAGACCTGGTCGGAGTCATCCCGGTTGGACACGTGCAGGTCGCCCGGATGCAGGGCCTGCATGATGGCCACGTCATGGGCCAGTTCCGGGTCGATCACGTCCCACTCCAGGCGCTGGCGGAGGAAGCCCACGAGCTGGACCTCGTGGGTGTCGGGGTGCAGCACCACGTCGGCCACATCGAAGCGCGGGTCCTCGGCGATGACCTCGGGCTCCTCGGTCGCGCCCGACAACGGCATGCGGACCAGGCGGCCGGCATTGGCGTCCCTGGACGACAGGAGCAGCAGTGACGAACCGTCGGCCGTGAACGCCAGCGGGCTGGTGCTGAGCGAGTCCTCCTGGCCGACGACGAGGAACGGTCGCCAGTCGGCATCCTCGGTGTCGCGCACCATCACGGCCATGCCGCCGTCGGGCGTGGGCGCCACGCCGGCCCGCACCCGCATGTCCATGTCGGCCACCCAGGCGATGAAGCCGGGGTTCTCGGCCACCTTCTCCAGCTCGCCCGTCGCCAGTGCCAGCCGGTAGACGTCATGGAGCTGCTCGTTGTCCTTGTTCAATCCCACCAGGACGTGGTCGGGATGGCGGCGGGAGACGTCGACCACCTGGGCCTGCACACCGTCGAACGGGGTGAGGTCGCGAATGGAGCCGGAGAGCAGGTCCACGGCGTGGAGGCGCCAGTTCTCGTCGCCCCCCTCGTCCTTCAGGTACAGGAGGTGGCGGCCATCATGGGCCCAGAAGTACTGCCGGATGCCGCGGTCGCGGTCGTCGGTGACGGGCTTGGCGTCGTCGGAGCCCACGTCGCCCACCCAGACGTTGAGCACGCCGTCCACCGGCGCGACCCACGCCAGCTTGCCGCCGTCGGGTGAGATGCGGGGCAGGATCCGTTCAGGGTTGCCGAACAGGACCTCGCGCGGGATCAACTCAGGGGTCGTGGCCATCGCCCCCCACGGTAGAGTGCGAGCGCCCGCCAGGTCGTCGAGGAGGCAAAGCCCATGGCCGTCACCGCATATGTGCTCATCCAGACCGAGGTCGGCAAGGCGGCCCAGGTGGCCGAACAGGTCGCCCGCATCGAGGGCGTGGTGTCGGCCGACGACGTGACCGGCCCCTACGACGTGATCGTGCAGGCCGAGGCCGGCTCGGTGGACGAGCTGGGCCGCATGGTGGTGAGCAAGGTGCAGCTCATCGACGGCATCACGCGCACCCTCACCTGCCCCGTCGTGCACCTCTGACGTTTCGCCCTCAGGCGCGGGCGCCGACCAGCACCGCTCGGATCCCCAGGCCCATCACGAAGAGACCTCCGAAGCCGTACAGGAGGTAGAGCTTGTGGCGGAGTTGCTGGCGGTACGAGTACAAGATGCCGACGGCGATGATCGCGACGAATCCGTAGAACATGTGGAACTGGGCCGCCTCGATGTGCTGGCCCGCCACGAGTCCCACGCCCAGGAATACCTGCACGAACACCGACAGCTGGGCGAAGACGGTGAACCACCACAGGGAGCGGGTACGCAGGGCCTCCAGCCTGTGCGCGCCCAGCGCCCACGAGCCGGCCAGGCCGTTGCCGATGATGACGACCCAGGCCCACCCCTCGTGGATCTGGCGGAGGGAGCCGAGCAGCGCGGTGGAGGAGTGCAGGTGCTCTACGACGGGTCGACGATCTCGTCGCCCGTGAGCTCGGTGCGCGGTGTCCACGCCAGCTCGCCCGCGTCGGCCAGCTCGGCCACCGCCGGCACCGGGTCGGGGTCGGAGAATGCCCGCTTGTCCTCATAGTCGGCCGGGCGGCCGGTGACGTCGTACGCCCACCACGACGCCTCGAGGGCGATGCCGTTGGGATCGGTGAAGTACACGGAGTGCATGATGTCGTGGTCGACGACCTCGGTGATGCCACAGCCGGCCGCCACCAGACGATCCCGAAGGGCGACCAGGGCGTCCTCGTCGGGCAGGTTGAACGACAGGTGATCGAGCTGCACGGTGGCGCTGATGGGCACCCCCGCCTGCTTGGCCAGTGTGCCGGCCCCCTTCCACTCGAAGAAGGCGACCGTGTTCTGGGCCCCGATCTCGAAGAAGTAGTGGCGCATGGGTCCGGCCATGAGCGTGGCCACCAGCCGCATGCCGAGGACACCGTGGTAGAAGCGCACGGTGGCGTCCATGTCGGGCGTCACCAGCGCCAGATGGTTGACCCCGCGCCAGCGGGGTGCTTCCACAGTGGTCATACCCGCAAGGTTACGCCCGAGTGGCGTGCTGTTCGAGGTCGAAGGCCCACAGCTCCGAGCCGGTCGCGACAGGCGCCGAGGCGCCCTCCGGCTTGGCATGGCCCTGACTGAACGACTGTGACGCCACCCACGCGTCGAAGGACTCCTGGTCGGCCCAGCGGGTGTAGACGAGCCAGGTGTCCCGACCGTCAGACGGGCGCAGGAGCTGGAACTCCTCGAACCCGTCGGTCTTCTCGACCTGGCCGGCCCGGGCGGCGAACCGGGCG
>Ga0307504_10000269_pt1 | contig 10866 bp, 5 predicted proteins | sample 19_S_MG_FD_194516 | JGI IMG/M metagenome (GOLD analysis project Ga0307504, IMG submission 194516) | Soil microbial communities from Populus trichocarpa stands in riparian zone in the Pacific Northwest, United States - 19_S | ecosystem: Environmental > Terrestrial > Soil > Riparian zone > Trees... | reverse complement strand
CTCCGCTTCAGATGCCTGCGGGCCGATCAGCACGCCGCCGCCGCCGTAGCCGTCGACCGGCTTGGTGACCAGCTGGTCGAGCCGCTCCAGCACCGACTCGCATTCGTCCTTGTCGCTGCAGCGGTACGTCGGGACGTGGTCGAGCACCGGTCGCTCGCCGAGATAATAAGCGATCAGATCGGGCATGTAGCAGTACGTCGCCTTGTCGTCGGCGACGCCGTTGCCAGGTGCGTTCTCCAACGTCACGGTTCCCCGCGCGGCGGCGCCCATCAGCTGGGGTCCGATCAGATGGCCATCGCCATCGGTCAGGTCGACGACCTCGACGTCCAGCCGTAGGTAGAGCACGTCCACCTGCTCGCCCAGCACGGTCACCACACCGTCCCGAACGGCGAGGTCCGCCGGCTGGGCCAGCAGGAAGCCGGCCCGCTCGGCGAGCAGTCGATGCTCGAACCACGCCGAGTTCGCGGCTCCGTCGGACAGCAAGGCGATCACCGGATTGGCCACCGTCGCGCACTCGCGCAGGGTACGCGAGAGCAAGCGTGGCGCGGTGAACGTGGGACGAAGCATCGACGGGCGGGGAAGGTCGGGCATGACCGCGTCGATCAGCTGCCGGATCGCGATCGCGTAACCCGCACCGGACGGCACCCGGGCGTTGTCCTCCAGCACCCGCCAGGTGCCGGCGTCGTCGCGCACCAGGTCGAAGCCCAGGACAGCGGCCCGGACGCGATCGCGCGGTACCAGCCGTCCCTCGTCCCGCCAGCCGGGTGAGTCGTGGACGATGGAGGCCGGTAGCACTCCATCCCGGACCACCGCCGCATCGCCGTAGACGTCGCGAAGGAACAATTCGACGGCCCTGCCTCGCTGGCACAGGCCGGTGGCCAGCCGCTTCCATTCGTGCGCGGAAATTATTCTCGGAAGCAGGTCGACGGGCAGCGGCAGGTGATCGCCGTCCACGCCGAAGGTCATCCCCACGCCTGATACCCAACGGTCGCGTTCATCGAGACGATCGGTCAGCACCGTCGGCTCGATTTCGTCGAAGGCATCGATGACCCCCCGGTACAGTGGCCGAAGCGAGGACGCGCTGGCGAACGCCTCGTCACCCGCGGACCACTCGTATCCCGCGTCGCCGGTCAGTATCCGAGGTGCCTGCGGAATCGGAGCGCCGGCGATGGGCGCCACATCCTGAGTCTCGGCGACAACTTGAAGGACCACGTCGGCCAGCTGGCCTCGTTCGGCCAACGCGGCCCGCTGCCGATCCGCCGAGGTGCCCCGAGAGAGCGTGGCCTCCGCGAGTTCGCGGACCGTGTCCCAGTCGCCAAAATCCTCGAGTTGAGGACGGAGTCGAGTCAGAAGCCCGCGTACGGCGTCACCGGCCGGAACCGGCAGCGGCCTCGGGCGCCCGTCCAGCAGGTCCCCGCTCAACCCGCTGCGCGCGGCGCGCCACATGGCGCCTCGGTGCAGCGGAGCGGCCACCGGCTCAAGCGGCGTGTCGGCCTCGATCGCTCTCACCGCGTCGGCGACCAGCGCACGGAAGAGTCCCGCGATGAGTATCGCGTCGTCGACCAACGGGCACGCGTCACACACCCGCAACTCCACGGTCGGGACGTGCGCGGACGGACGGATGTCGAAATAGGCCATCTTGGTGTCCGTGATCACTCCCGAGCTGATCAAATCCGCGAGCAGCTCGTCGTACTCACGCGAGGTCGACATCGGCCCCGGCATACCGGAGGTCGGCCAGCGTTGCCAGATGATCGATCGGATGCTGGCATAGCCGGTGTCCGAGCCGTGCCAGATCGGCGAACTGGTCGACAGCGCGAGCAACAGCGGCAGATCCCGGCCCACCCGTTGCGCCACCGCGATGGCCAGATCGCGGTTGTCGACGCCGACATGCACCTGGGTACCGCAGATGAGCTGCTCCTCGACGAGTAGCCGGTAATCATGCTGCATCCGGGCGAAGCGGCCGGTGCTCGTCAGCTCGAAGTCGTCCGCGGTGGATAGCGGAACGGTGCCGACCGCCGCGATACCCAGACCATCCTTGGTGGCCAGCTCCGCGAGTTGCCGACGCAGCGCGACGATATCGGCACGCAGATCCGTGAGGGTATGCCACACGCCGGTATTGGTCTCGACGGTCGTGCGCTGCAATTCTGAGGAAAAGGACTCGGGCGGCAATTGGGCGAGCAACCCCGGCGCGCGGCCGGCGAGTCGGAGCGTCCTCAGATCGATGAGATGCAGCTCTTCCTCGACGCCGATCGTGAGTGGTGCAACCATCGCTGAACAGTATGGCCGATGCGTTGCGCGCTCGTGTCCGGGTGGTGGCTTACTCAGGCGGCCACGGTGGCGCTCGCGACGTCCGTATCGAGACCCGCCGCCAACCTGCGGCTCTCGTGCTTCTGCCGCGCGTAGGCCACCGCGCCGACAGCCAGGGCCACGAACAGCGCCACCAGAGCGAAATACTGCAAGTACCAGTGGTGGGCACCGACCGGGTTGTACACCGCATCGCGCGGCCAGGCCAGATTGATCGTCATCCCGATGCCCCAGGCGACCGCGAGGATGTTCACGGGCAGACCCCACCGGCCCAACGTGAAGAGCTTGCGTCCGGTGGCCGTGGTGAGCGCTTCCGGCACCGGCTCGTGGCGCCCCCGAGCCCGGCGGAACAGCATCGGACCGGTCACCATCAGATAGGCGATGTAAAGCATCATGATGCAAACGCTGGCCAGCGCGGTGTAGAGGGCCGGCTGGAAGATGTTGAGAATCAGCACGCCCATTGCCAGAATTCCGACTATCACCGCCGGTCCGACCGGGGTCCGGAATCGCGGGGAGACCCGTGACATCGCGGGCGAGAACGGCAGCACCCGATCGCGAGCCATCGAGAACGCCATCCGGGTCGTCGCGGTCTGGATGGCCAGGGTACAGACACACGCCGCGACGGCGACGTCCGCGATGAAAACCCGCCCGAGCAGCGGACCGAGCCGGTCGGTGACGATGTAGGGAAGCCCCACCGTGGACAGTTGGCTGTCCTGGGCGGTGGTCGGCGCGGCCATCATCGCGGCGAGCAGCAGCAGGGCGCCGAAGAAGCCGGACACCGTCACGGCTCGGATGATGGTCTTCGGCGCTGTGCCCCGCGCGTCCCTGGTCTCCTCGGATAGTTCCCCGGCGCTGTCGAATCCGACCAGCACGTAGCCCGCCATCAAACCTGAGATGAGCAGTGGCCAGACGTATCCGGAGTGGCCGCCCAGCCCGTTGGTCTTCAGCAGCACGCCAGGACCTCGTTCGGCCCGGGAGAACAGGGCGATGATCAACAGGATCACGCCGACGAGTTCACAGGTGACACCGGTGCTGTTGATGATGGCCATGACCCGGACCCCGACCGCATTGATCACGGTGCAGGCGATGAGCAGGACGAGCCCGAGGATGGCCGCATTCGTCGAGCCGGTGGTCGACGCCAGCGAGGGGTCGCCGCCGACAAGCTGGAATCCCGACCATAATGACGGCAGGATCGCCTGTAGCGCGATCGCGGCCGCCGCGACGGTGACCACCTGCGCCATCAGCATGAGCCAGCCCGCGGTCCAGCCCCACAGCTCGCCGCCCATTCGCCGCGACCACTGATAGATGGCTCCTGAGATCGGCCACCGGGCCGCGAGTTCGGCGAACAGGAGCGCCACCAGGATCTGGCCGACGAAGACGGCGGGCCACGTCCAGAAGAACGCGGGACCCCCGAAGCTGAAGCCGAATGCGAAGAGCTGGAACACGGTGGTGAGGATCGAGACGAAAGAGAATCCCGCCGCGAAGGAGGCGTACGTCCCGATATTTCGATCCAGCTCCTGCTGGTAACCGAAGCTGCCCAGATCAGCGGCTTCAGCCGAGCGGGTCTCCCCGGACGGGGCGCGATTGGCGGTCTCGGTGGTGTCGGTTGTGGCGGCCATCGGGAGTCCTCCCTGGGCGGGGCCGGATGCATTCCGGTCCGCACGGATGTCTCCCGGGCTTTTGTCCCGCCGTGGCACGGAGCGGCCCACTCCGCGTGCGTCCCTCGGTCCAGACCCGGGCAGTGGCGCAACCCGGCGGAACCCTAGACGCGCCCCGGATCAGGGTCCGGGTCGGTGTCCATCCCAGATGAGGCTGGTTACATGCGTTTATCGGTTGCGTATCGAGTCCGTGACGTGGCCGAGGCGAGCCCACGGGGCCGACGCAAGCGGCCGACCATGTGGTGAGATCAACGCACCTCAACCCGCGACCGCTCGAGGGAGAACCCGTGCCAACACCGTCCGGCCCGAGTGATGACTCTGTGAAATCCGCGAACACCGGTGAGTCTGCCGAACCCACCGCCGTCGCCGAGTCCCGCATCTCCGCGGCGGCCGGCAGGCGCTTGGAGGTCGCCCGCCAGGGCTCGTGGGCCCAGCAGGCCGAGAGCGAACTGCCTACCCGGCGCCTGGCGGAGGAGATCGAGCGGGGTCTGGCGTTCGGCCTGTCGGCCGCCGATTCGATTACTGACCGGAGTTTGCCGACCTTCGCGCGAGGCGAGGTACCGCACTTCGCCGGCGAGCGGGGCACCTTCCTCAAGTGTCCGTACGTTGCGGACGTCCACGATGTCGGTGATGCGGAGGTCGCGATTTTCGGGGCGCCTCTGGACGCCGGTACCACCTACCGGCCCGGCACACGCTTCGGTCCGCAGGGGATCCGCCGCGCCACCAACCTCTTCGGCACGTACTCCTACGAGCTGGGCGTGGACCTTCGGGAACAACTCAACCTCGTTGATGTCGGTGACGTCTGCACGATTCCGGCGAACATCGAAAAGTCCTTCGACCAGATCAGCAAGGCCATCGGGCACGTGTTCTCCTCCGGTGCGATGCCTGTTGTGCTCGGTGGGGACCATTCCATTGGGTATCCGACGATTCGCGGCATCTCTCCGTATGTCGACGGCAACATCGGCATCATCCACTTCGACCGACACGTCGACACTCAGGAGCTGGACCTCGACGAAAGAATGCACACCACGCCGTGGTTCCACGCAACCGACCTGCCGAACGCGCCGGGGGTCAATCTGGTGCAGATCGGGATCGGTGGTTGGCAGGCTCCCAGGGCCGGGGTGCGGGTGGGCCGAGCCCGCGGGACGACTGTGATCACCGTCGGAGATGTGGAACGCGTCGGCATCGAAAAGGTCGCCGAGGTCGCCTTGGAGGTCGCTTGGGCCGGGGCCAAGGCGGTTTATCTGTCATTCGACATCGACGTCATCGATGCCGGCTTCGTGCCGGGCACCGGCTGGCCCGAGCCTGGCGGTCTGCTGCCCCGCGAAGCTCTGGGTCTGGTTCGGCTGGTCTCCGAACCCGGCTTGGCCGGTATCGAGGTCGTCGAATGCTCGCCACCCTACGACTGGGCCGAGCAGACCTCGCTGATCAGCGCGAGGGTCATCCTCGACTCGCTGGCGACGATGGTGCGTTCGGGTAAGCTCGGCCGCAAACCGTCGTCCCGTCGTCCGGATGCCTGGGGACCGTTTCCCAGCCCCGACCGTTAGCGCCGGGCGTATACGCGCGACGGTCGATCAAGGGAGCCGGGCACGGTCCGCGCCGCGGGCAGCTCAGCGATCTCGACCGGAAGGGTGATCGTGAGCACCATGCGCCCGACCGCCCGAATGCACACCGCCGCTCCTCCGAGCGGGTCGATCCGGTCCCGCAGATGGGCCAGGTCGATCGTCGAAGCCGTTCCACCAGCGATCACAAGGCGAAGCACATCGTCGTCGACGCCGAGGTGCACCGTCACCGGTGGTCGCATCTCAGCGGCGGCGCTGACGAAACAGAAATAAGCCGCGGATTCCAGCCGGGGATCAAATCGGCGCGCTGATGCCGAGTCGTCCACGGTCACCGAGTCGGCACCGATAGAGGCCGCTGCCCGGGCAGTCATCGCCGATCCCAGGCCCGATCGCGTCAGCTGAGTCGAATAGATCCCCCGGGTGAGATCACGCAAGGCTTCCAGCGCCCTCGTCACGTCCTCGATCAGCTCGCCAACGGCTCGCGCGGGGGCTCCCTGGCCTGGATCGTGCCGCAGCGCGTCGAGCCGGCTCGGAATGTGCTCGAGATGGCGCACGACGTCACGGTGGATGGCGCGTTCCAACCGAACCTGCTCCTTGTCGCGGGCGTCGATGATTCGAGTTCGGGACGCCGCCAACTCCGCCGTGCGACGATCGAGAAGCTCGACTTGGGCGTCCAGTTCCATCGCGAGCCTGGCATTGCGGAACGCAAGGGCGGTCTGCTTCGCCACATCGGCGAGTATCGCTCGGTCGGTGGTCCGCAATGCCCGGCCCGGTGGCATCCGTACCTCTATCAGGCCCAGGTGGTCGCCACGATCGGTGACCGGTACTTCGAGGTCGGCCGTCGAGTCCACCTCGCCTTCACCGCTTGAGTCAGTGGGCCAGCCGGCAAATCGATCGGCACCTTGTCCCAGGTGTAATCGAACGATCGTCCGGCTCGCGCCGACCGCCTGTGCGGTGGCCCGCGCGACCGCCGGAAGCAGCAGCTGCGGATCCGGACTGTCGCCGAGCCTGCGACTGAAGTCGGCCAGTGCCTCATAGGGCGCGGCGCGCGCTCCGTAGGCCAACCGGCCCGCGATACGTACGACCCATCGCCGAATCGGTTGGAAGGCGAGTGCGATGACGGCGGTGGCGAGCAGTGAGGGCCAGAATCCCCGCGTGTTCGCACCCACCAAGGTCCCGATTCCGACTACCAGCGCCACGTAGCCGGTGGCGGCAAACGCGGTACCGCAGGCGAGCACGACGGCCCGGTTGATGATCAGGTCGATGTCGTAGAGCCGATAGCGCAACACCGCGACCGCTGTGCAGATTGGCAACGCCAGATAGGCGGCGAACAGCGGCACGCTGGCCAGCCAGCTCTGCCTGCCGCCGTTGGTCATCTGCACCACGACCATCACGATGATGCCAACCGGTAGCGCGGTCGCGGCCGCGGCGATCCACCGCAGCTGCTGGCGCAGGTCGCCGTCTGCCCGCCGCAATCTGAGCACCAGTGACACCGCCGAGCCGGCCAAGGCCAATCCGATCAATACGAATCCGACATTGAGCAGCAGCAGGACGACCGTGCCGGGGGAGTAGGAGTTGTCGCCGACCACGATCTTGCTCGGCGGCGTGAGGAACAAGCCACTGAGCCAGAGAAGTAGGCCCGTTACGGCGGCGAGGGCGACGTAACGCCACCTTCGGGACAGGAATCGTCCATCCGGCGAGATCAGGAACATGACCGTCAACCCGCTGAGCGCCAGAGCGCCGCCGAAGAACGCCGAGATCCACGCGGCGAGGTGGGCGGCCGATGTCGGGCCCGGGCCGTTCCCGTTGATCACCCACAAGCTGTAGGCCTCGGTGACCATCGAGAACGAAGATGTGGTCCCCAAACCTGATAGCAGCCAGCCGATCGGGTGCTTCGGGTAGCGCGACACGATGAGGGCGCCCATCACGGCGGATCCAAGTGAGGCCGCCGTGGTCAGCGGCCAGCCATGAACGGCAACCGACTGCTCGGACAGCAGCGGCCGGTAGGCCGCCGTCATGGCGGTATCCACGACCGCGCACACCGCCGCGAAGGCAGCCAGCAGCCAACCGATTCGAGCGGGCATCAGACTGGCCCGGCCGCGAGCGTTGCCAGTTCGAGCGGTCATCGGAGGGCACCGACCTCGAGCATTGCCGCCGCGGGCATTCGGACCTCTAACGCGGTACCTCGTCCTGGCTGGGAGTCGACCGAGATCAGACCTCCGGCCGCCTCGATCCGGTCGCGCATGTTGGCCAATCCCGCGCCCTGATGGCCATGGGCGGTGTCGAATCCACAGCCGTCGTCGGCAACGGTGAGCGCGAGCAGGCCGTCTTGAGCAGGACCGATGCGTATGCTCACCCGCCGCGCGCCGGAGTGTTTCGCCGCATTCTGCAATGCCTCCAGGCAGCAGAAGTACAAAGCCGCTTCCACCGCACGCGTGGGTCGTTCGAATTCCTCCGCCACAACGTCGACGGGCACCGAGCTGGCATGCGCCGCGGCGCGGATCGCGGCGACCACGCCGTGGGACTCCAGCACGCGAGGATAGATACCGCGCGACAGTTGCAGCAGGGTGTCGATCGCCACCTGCGCTGCCTCGCTTTGATCGGCCAGCACTTGCGCGGCGCGCTGCGGTGAACGGGTAATCAGGGTCTCGGCCAGCCGGAGGTTCACGGTGAGCGCTACCAGGTTCTGTTGCGCACCGTCGTGGATGTTTCGCTCGAGGGTGCGCCGCTCGTCGTCCTGCGTCTCGATCAAGCGTTCGCGAGAGGCGCGCAATTCCTCGGCGCGAACAGAAAGCTCCCGAAGTCGTTGGGACAGCTCCGCGTGTAGCCGGGCGCGCCGAAGCACCAGAGCCGCCTGGGCGGCCAGCCCGGTGAACAGCCGCTGTTCAACCGGGGTCAGTGGATGATGTTGATGCTCCCGCACCCGCAACGCACCGAGGATCTCCCCGCCGTCGCGCACCAGAACCGAATGCCAGGGACGATCACGCTGCCCTCGACTCGCGTGAGTTCCGTGCTCCGGCCGCGCGCCGCGCGGCGCGGGTGGCCAGGTTGCCGCGAGCGTTGACCGGTCAGCGACCATCAGCCAGACCTGTGCCGTCTCGGCACCGGTGCCCTCGGCGAGCAGCTTGGCCATTCGTGCCGGCAGCTCATCGTCGGCGTAGCCGGTGTTCACACTCTCGGAGAACCGGCTCAAGATCTCGTACGGAGACGGCGAGCCGCTGTGGGCGACGCCGGCGGCGAACCGTTCGAGACGGCCTTGCACCGGCTCGAAACCGAGCGCGACGGCTGCGGTTGCCAGCACGGACAAGCCGACGTCGGGTGACCCGGTGTGTCCGATCAGGTAGCCGCCGCCGAGGACGATGAGAAGGTAGACGAGGCCGACATAGCCTATTAGGCCGCCCAGAACAAGCACGCTTACTCGTCCTCGCGTGTGAAGACGCCGATAACTACGCAGGGCGGCCATGCCTGAATTGTGCACCCCTCAAAGTGATTCGTTGAAGGACGGACGCGAACTGGGGGCGTGCTCGCTTGCGACCGAGTCGCGGTGACCATCGTCGCCGGGACACCGGACTGGTTGGGTGGGAAGGCGGCTGGTTAGCGGATGAAAACTCGGTAGCCCCAGCCCGGCAGACTTATCGTGGTCGCGCGTTCGAACGAGATCGGTTCGCCGTTGAAGGCGTCGGTGTATGCCCCGTGAGACTACCAAGCGCGCCCTTTCGGTTGTGCTCGCCGATCGGGTTGATAGGCATCAGCCAGATGATGTCCACGCCGAGGTCTCGCAATCGCGCAGATGCGCTTCGGCGGCGCGGAAGTTTCCCTCTGGGGTGAATTGGCGCTGATTGATCTGATAGAGGGTCGCATCCCGGCTCCAATTCGGGTGCTCTACCTGGACTTCCCGGACAGGCCGGTACGGATTGGCAGTGCGCACAGAATCCTCCTCAGTGGTCAGGTCGCCCAGTTCGACGCGTCCGATCGTGCGGGCAGCAGGTGCTGTACCGTCGGCGGCCCATCCGCCATTGCCTGGGCAGCAGCTTCAAGCTCACGGTCCGATCCGGTCAGTCGTCCACGATGTTGGCGCAGATGCTCACCCCAAGTGGGATACAGGGACACCTCGACGTACCGAGTCGGATCGGCTCCGTCCCGGTACAGCGTCGTCGTCGCGGCACCGGTTCTCAGTCGCGTCCGATGCACCGGCCGCATCGCCTCGAGGAATGACGGCACACGCTCGATCGGGACGGTGTAGGTCAGGGTAACCAGCACCGGCCCATCCGCTGGATCGGGCTCGTCGTGCAGCTCGGGCTCGGGCCAGTACACAGCGGGATCCCGGTTGAGTCCGCTGATGTCCCGGAGGGGCCACATCCCTACCGTGATGGTCGCCGCGGCTAGCAGGATCGCGGCGAAGAGCAGCGTCGGGACCAGTCCGACCAGCTGGGCCAGCACGCCCCAGGCAACGGCTGCCACAGCCTGTCCGCCCGCGAAGAAGATCTGATAGATGGCCAGGCCCCGAGCACGCACCCAGCGCGGCAGGAATACCTGCAGAGTCCCGCTCAGCGTGGCCAATACCGTCAGCCATGCCATCCCCGCCGGTATGAGAGCGAGCAGCACCACCGCCAGGTTCGGGACCGTGACACAGACCAAGCTCGCTGCGGCGAAGACGAGACCAGCGACCAACACCAGTCTGTTCATCGACAAGCGGGCCGCCACCCGGGGTCGCACGGCGGCACCTATAACCGCTCCGATACCCAGCGCGGCCAGAAGCAGGCCGTATCCGCCGGAGTCCAAACTGAGACGCCGGCTCGCGACCAGTGGCAGCAGGGCCCACAGCGCTGCGGCCGGTACTACGAATAAGAGGATGCGGAGCAGGATGCGTCGCACCGCGGGGGAATGGCGCACGAACCGGGCGCCGAGCAGCAGAGCGCCGCCGAAGCGTTCCGGTAGCACGTCCAGCTCCGTGGCCGGCCGTGGGAGGGCCGCCAGTACGGCCGCTAACACTACGAAGCTCGCCGCATTCAGCGCGAAGACCGCCGCCACACCCACCTGGGCGATGAGCACCCCGGCGATTGCCGGACCAACCGCACGAGCCAGATTCTGCGCCACACCATTGAGTGCCGCGGCCGAACGCACTTGTCCGGGCACAAGTTCGGCTACCAAGACCTGATACGCCGGGATTGTCAGCGTGCTTCCGCAGCCAAGCAGAAACGTCAGCGTCAGCAGCACCGACGGTGGCAGCCGTCCGGCGACGGCCAGCAGTGTCAAAGCGGCGCCGACGCCGACTTGGAACAACTGCGCACCGATCAGCAGCCGCCGGCGGTCGACGATGTCGGCGAGCGCGCCGGACGGCA
>Ga0307504_10000268_pt1 | contig 10869 bp, 12 predicted proteins | sample 19_S_MG_FD_194516 | JGI IMG/M metagenome (GOLD analysis project Ga0307504, IMG submission 194516) | Soil microbial communities from Populus trichocarpa stands in riparian zone in the Pacific Northwest, United States - 19_S | ecosystem: Environmental > Terrestrial > Soil > Riparian zone > Trees... | reverse complement strand
TGAACTGGAGGCCCGGGTGCGGGCAGGCGGGCTGCCGTTCGAGCTGCTCGACGTCGAGATCACCGAGACCGCCTTCGCCGACCCGACACCGGCCGTGTTGGGGTTGCTCACCGAGATGCGCCGCCGCGGCGCCCGACTGAGCATGGACGACTTCGGCACCGGCTACTCCTCGCTGCTGGCCCTGACCAGCCTGCCCTTCGACACCCTCAAGATCGACCGCAGCTTCGTCGCGCCGCTGGACGCCAGCGGCGACCGCACGCTGGTGTCGGCGGTGTCGGCCATCGCCGCCAGCCGCCGGCTGCTGACCATCGCCGAGGGTGTCGAGACCGACGACCAACTCGCCGCGCTGATCGGCGCCCGCTGCGACATGGCGCAGGGCTACCTGTTCAGCCGGCCGCTGGAGCGTGCCGGAATGGCGACACTGACAGCGGTGGAATCACAGTTCGGCGAGACTGTCCGCCGGGTCCGGCAGGCCGCCGGCATCGATCACGGCCCCGCCGCGGTCCGACGGGCTCGCGGCGGGCCGACGTGGGACGGTCACCCGGCCGCTTTGGCGGCGGTCCTGCGGACTCCGTGGCGCCCGAAGCGGGTCCCGCTGCCGGACGGATCGTAGGGGTCAGGATCGCCCCATTCGTCCAGGCCTGACGGCCTACCGCAGTAGGGTCGGCGGAAGCGTTAGATGGCGGTCTCGTCGATGACGATGAGGGCCGCCTCGTCGGCAGGTGCGGTGATGTGACGGAGTGCCACAGATGGTGAGATTTCAGTCTTGAATATCGGGAACAACTGCTAGCGTCAGCGCTCATGCACCAGACCGCCTACACCCATGGCCACCACGAGTCGGTCCTGCGTTCGCATGCCTGGCGCACCGCCGAGAACTCCGCCGGGTATCTCCTACCCGTGCTGCGTTCCGGCTCGTCTGTCCTTGATGTGGGGAGTGGTCCGGGGACGATCACGGCCGACCTTGCCGGGCGGGTAGCCCCGGGACGGGTCACGGCAATGGAGGTCACCGAGTCCGCGCTCGAGTTGACTCGCCGCGAGGTTAAGCGTCGGAGGCTGAACAACGTCGATCTCGTCATAGGAGACGTTCACGCCATGGAGTTCGCAGACGCCGCGTTCGATGTCGTGCACGCGCACCAGGTGCTCCAACATGTTGCGGATCCCGTCGCGGCGCTGCGCGAGATGGGCCGGGTCTGCTCACCTGAAGGCGTCGTTGCGGCACGAGACAGCGATTACGCGGCCTTCACGTGGTTCCCCAGCATGCCTGCGCTGGACGATTGGATGGTCCTATACCAGAAGGTTTCCCGCGGTAACGGCGGCGAGCCCGATGCCGGGAGGCGGCTGCTGTCCTGGGCGCGTCGGGCTGGGTTCACCGACATCACCGCTTCGTCGTCCACCTGGACGTTCGCCACGCCCGAGGACCGGCAGTGGTGGGCAGGGATGTGGGCAGACCGAATCACGTCATCCCAAATCGCGATCACCGCCGTCGGGCGCCGCCTGGCTACCCTCGACGACCTGCAACGCATCGCCGACGGCTGGCGCACGTGGGCCACTGCCCCCGACGGCTGGATGTCGATCCTGCACGGCGAGATTCTGTGTCGCCGGGCTCGTAACGGGCGCGGTGACGAACGACACGCCATTGGCGAGCCGAGCAGCGACCCCCACGTGAGTTGATGCGCTGCGGGCCGGTTCACCTCGAAGTCCGCGAAGATCGAGACGCAGGGCCCTGTTCGGTGGCGAGCCGTTCCGCGCGCTGCTTGATCCCGAGCAGCATCTTGCGTTCCATGACGAGCGAGCCAGGTTCCATCGGGATCATGCCGAGCTTGTCCTTCAGCTTCGGCAGCCGGAAGCGGTTGCGGCTGATCAGTCGCGTTTCGCCGTCCTGCTCGGTGAGGACGAACGTCCAGACCCAATTGCCGTCCGCTGACCGGATCGCCAGGACGTGCTCGGGCTCGACGATCGCGAAGCGCATCTTGTTCGCTCCGAAACCGAACCCCTCGCCGACCTGCGGGTGCTGGTAGTCGGGCAGGATCGTGGCCGCGCTGTGCATATTCAGGCCGAGCAGGTTCTCGATCCAGTCATAGGTGTACGCGCCGCCGCGCGGGTACGGCCCCAGCTGCGCGATCCACGGCCACACCGCCGAGGCGGGCGCGTGAATCGTGATCGCGCGCGTCGCGACACCGTCTGCTTCTTCGAGCAGCTCATCACCCGGCAGCCGCGCCGCCGCCTCGTCCTCGGATGCGCCCCAGGTGAGGATCGGCTGGCGTAGGAGCTTGCGGTACAGGATGACGCCGCCCGCGAGTGCTGCTCCTGCGACCGCGTTCGTCGTGGCGGTCACCGTCTTTCCTCCGGCTGGGACTTGCGTCGTCCGTATGTGAAGTAAGCGATGGGCACAGCGCCGACCGAGTTGATCAACGTCAGGGCCACCGCCCAGCGCGCCTTCGAGCCACGGACCTGACTTGACGGTCGCCGCGCGAGGTCGATCAGGGCAGCGACCTTGAGCACACCCTCGAGGGTGCCGGTGATGATGATCAGACGACGAGTGCGAGGGTCGAGTTCGTTCCATTTCCTCCTGGCCATGACCTCATCTTGCGCGGCCGCATCACTCAATGCACGCAACTGACGTATGAGTACATCGTCGACGTGCCGCCTCGACGTGCCGCGAGGGCGCTGATGATCTGCTACCTCGACACATCGGCGGCGAGCAGCGACAGCTTGTCGCGTCGTGGCTGCTGCACACGGAACTGCACTGTGCTGCCAATCGTCACCCCGACGACGTCGACATCGAGTCAGTCGGCATCGTCCTGGACACCGTCTCGCTGATCGATCTCCCTCGCGGCGACCTGCTTACCGCTGGGACCCTTCCTGGGCGCCTGCGGTCCAACGACGCCATGCATCTGGCTGTCGCGTTCCGCGTCGGTGCGGACGAGATCGTCACGTACGACACAGAGCTCGCTGCCGCGGTGAACGCCGCAGGTGTCGTCGCAGTCAAGCCGAGTTGAGGGCGGAGCGCAGAGCGATGCGTCGAATCACCGATCTCGGCTGGGGGTTCCAGCCTCGGCGTCACCTGGCGAGTCGCCGCCAGCCACCCGCTCGGTTGTTGGCGATGACCGCCTTGAACAGAGCGAGAATCGCACCCTCGTCAATGTCGTCGTCCTGGTAGATCTGGATCGCTCTTGCCGTGGCGTTGCCGTGTCCCTGGTTGATCACGCCTTGCGGGTCCGGAACGGTCGGGTCGTAGATGAAGACGTTGACATGGTCCTTTGTGCCGAGCAGGGCGCAGATGTTCCCGTCGAGCGCGAAGTAGGGCTGGACCGAGCGTTTGATCGTCTCCTCGACGTCAGGGTCCGCCGCGTGTGCGAGCTCGCGGACCCGCTGGCAGATTTTCTGTTGCCACGGGGCCAGGCGTGCGATGTAGTCATCAACCCGAGGGTCGCGCGACGCGGTCACGCTGTGACTGTAGGGCACCGGCAAGCGGCTGGGGCACCGGCGAGCAGGTAGGGCACCGGCATGCAGCTGGGGCACCGGCAAGCAGCTGGGGCACCGGCGAGCAGGTAGCGCAGCGCGGTGATCCAGACCCGCGCGCGGTTCTCGGCCCACAACCGGAGGGCCGGCGTAACGTGCGGTAGGTGACCTGTGAACCTTCGAATCCATCGGCGGATGAACAGCCGACCGGGGGAGCCAGGGCGCGGACAGTGGCCGTGCAGGGGCTGGCGAACCGGGTGGTTCGGGGGCTGCTGCGCACGCCGCTGCTGTGCCGCGTCGTGGGCGCTCGCCTGGTCACCCTGTACATCGTGGGCCGTAAGTCCGGGCGGCACTACACCGTCCCGGTCGCCTACACACGCCACGACGGGATACTTCTGATCGGCACGCCGTTCACGTGGGGGCGCAACCTCCGTACGGGTGACCGGGTGGATATTCGATTGAGGGGCAAGCGGCGCCCGGCCGACGTCGAAGTCCTCACCGACGAAGCCGGCGTCGTTGAGTATTACGCCGTCATGGCGCGCGACAACCACCACTTCGCCAAGTTCAACAGGATCGGCTTCGACCCGGCCGGCAACCCGAGCACTACCGACCTTCACCTTGCCTGGGCCGCGGGTGCCCGGGTCTTCCGGCTGAGGCCACGCTGATTGAGCACGCGGCCGCGGGTCTCAGTTGGCCGAGATTTCAGGACGCGGCCGCCGGCATTGGGACGACGTCCGAGTTGCCGCACAGGACTGTCACTTCAAGCACGGCCTGAGCGGCCGGCTGTTCAGCTCGACCCGTTCGTCGGCTGGTCGATCAGCCGTTGGTGGATCTCGGTCGTCAGCTGGTGTACCAGTCTGGTCAGGTCGGTGTTGGCGTGCAGCTCCAACTCGCTGGCCACGAAATCGTGGTCGGCTTTGGCCTGCTGAAAACCGGCCTGTCGGTTCTGGCCGATCATCACAAAGGTCGAGAGAAAGATCGCCTCGAGCGAGACGATGAGAGTCAGCGTGGGCCATGGGCTCTTCTCGAGTTCCAGCATCCACACGATGAAGACCAGGGCGTGCAGGTAGACGAACTTCATCGAGCCGGCGAAGGCCGTTATGGCGTCGGCAACCCGCAGCTGTAGGTCGGCCGACCGCTTCTCGGCCAGGGCAAGCACGGCCGGGTGGTGCGCCTGGCGGTGATTGGATTGATTCATCTGGCAGATGTCCTCTTCTCGATGATGGAGAATCGCTCAGCGTTGGGTCTGGTCCAACGGATCTATCTATTGTGTGTTTCAGGATGGCTGTCGATGTTCTGCGCGGGCTTCGTGATGGTCGTTGATGACCGCTCCGGCGAGGGCGCTCCCGCAGATCAGTCCGCTGAGGACGACCAGCCACACCGACAGGACGAATGTCGCGCCGATTGGGCCGTAGTCGCTGACTTCGGCAACAATTTCGTGTGACATCACCGAGCCGGACAGTGCGACCAGGATGGTGATTCCCAACGCCATGCACGCCGCACCGGGGAGCAGTCGCCACCACGTCACCCGGCCGGCGAGCAGTAGGTGCTGAGACCACCAGAAGAACAGCAGGGACACCAGCAGTTGGGTCACCGGGCCGGCCGGCCGGCCGGCGTGCAGCCGCCGCCCGACGCCGTGTCCGAGCCGGCCGGCGTAGAGAACGACGACGAGATAGCTGATCAGCCCGCATACCCACAGCAGCTGGCGCCAGCTGTCACGCATCCCGGTTCGGGACTGGGACCAGAGGAGTTCGAAGAACCGCTGCTGCGTCGCCGCGACACCGGTCCCGAAGACCAGCGCGAGGATCAAACCGATGATGGTGTCGGTGGCGCTGCTGTGGCCGGAGCTGTGGAACAGGTCCACGACGTCGGCGGCGGCGGGCGGGGACAGGCCGAGGTAGCGGGACAGCGCATCGCCGGCCTGACCTCCCGCGTGGCGTTGCACGAGCGCGGAAAAGGCCACCAGCAGCGGGGCGGTGCAGAGCATCTGCTGAGCGGCCAATGCCAGGCTGTGCGTCGGCAGGTTCAGTTCGACGGCGCGCCGCCAGCCGCGCCCTGGCACGCTGTCACCGATCGACCAGCCCATCTGCATCACGATTCCAGGATCGCCCGCGGTCCGCCATCTGGCAGCGGTGCCCGCCCGGACGTCCGATCGGAGAGGATGGACCGACGAAACGAGCGCCCCGCGTCGCGAACCAGGCGCGAACCGGGTCAGCGACGGCAGATCGGGCTCGAATAGCGGCAGGCCACTGGTTGGGGCGTCTCGATCGGCGTGCCCGCATCGATTGACCACGCGAGCCGGATGAACTGTGCGTGAGTCCAGGCGAGCGGGGTGGCGGAGAACGTCGGCTCACCGGGTTGGAAAGCCGGACCGGTGGTCGCGGGTGGACGGTGATCCCATACCTGTTCCGGCAGCAGCCAACTCGCGTTGTCAGCGGCACGGGCCATGGTGTCAAGGTTGTTCTGCGCGCCCAGCCCAGCGGCGAGCCGGTACTCGCCGCGTTCGCCGGTGAGCAGTGGCCAACCGCGCCCGAGGGTGAGCCGCGACCCTGCCGGAGTCGGTTCCCATTCCGACCCGTCGCGCTTCTCGCCGTATCCGTCGAAACTCGCGCGGTGCCAGAATGGCCCGTTCGGCGTGGAGTAGCCCAGGTACCGATCCACCAGGCTCAGTGTGTTGAGGATCTGCGGGTCGTCTGGGCCGAGCACGCCGAGCCGGACGAGTTCTAGGAAGCTGGGGTCCAGAATCCTGCGTTGATCGATCAGCGGTCCGCCGTCGGAGATCTGAATCTTCGTGCCGGCGTTGGCATTGCCGTCGGCAGTGATGCGAAGAAAGTAGGGCTGGCTGCTGTATGGCCCGTTCGTCGTGACGGTCCATTGCTCCAGGTTATGGCGCCATGTGTCGGCGACCTGAAGATAGAGCCGCGCACTGGAATCGTCGCCATTCTTGCGGGCGACGGCGGCACCGACCACCAGGCCCGAGATCTCCGCGGCGATGGTGGCCGGGGAGTAACCGGAAGCGTTCTCCCAACGCTCCCCGGGCGTGCTCGGCCCGTTCGCGACGACGAAGTCCTCCGCTTTGCGGATGTGCTGCCAGTCCGCTGGCTCGGTTCGGCCCAGCTGCCAGGCCAGCACGCTGGGAAAGGACACCTCATCCATCTGGAGGCCACCGAACACCGGCTCGCCCGACAGCCTGCTGTTCTGCGGGTACGAGCCGTCCGGCCGCTGCTGAATGGTGAACAGATAGTCCAGTGCTCGGTTCGCCGCCGCCCGATCGCCCATCGCCATCAGTGCGGTGGCGATCTCGTACAGGTCGCGGGACCAGACTGCGTGGTAGACGGCTAATGACTGGAGCACGTTCGCCCACGCCCAGGGCCGCGCCGGAGCCGCCACAAAGCCGCCGCGGTAGGTCTTGTCCTCGCTTGCGGCCAGGACCATCTGTGAGACGTGATATTCGGCCGGGTACCGCTCCACCGCCCTCGGGACCGGTTTGAGAGTCGCGAGATACCTGTGCCAGCCGCCCGCGTATGCCTGCCGCACGACGGCGAAGCCGGAAGTCAGCGACGCACGCGCCGTCGACACCGCGGCGGTGGTCGTGGTGTCGAAGCCGACCGCGAGGGTGAGGTGCTCCCCGCCGGTAAGGCCGGTCAGCCTGGTCCGGCCCGTCTGAACCACGTTGCCGGGCTGGCCAGCGGTGTAGGTCCAGTCCATCTGGTGGTCGCTGGCGAGGTCGGTCCACCCGTCGCTGACGCCCTGGTAGCCGCTGGAGGTCTTCTCGAAGCCGCTCGACACGAGGACCGCGTCGCTGTTCGACCCGTCGGTCGCCACGAGTGCCCCGCGCTGGGTCGACCCGGTGTCGTCATCGCCGGTCATCGTCAGGGCGGGATCGTGCAGGACGTAAACTTGGTAGGGCTGCCCGGTAAGGGAGCGGAAGGTGACGTCGACGAGCACGCTGGAGCGCCCCGGATCGGTGACATAGCTCTTGGTTATAACGTACTTGCCCGACCTCGCACGGTCGATCTGCTGATAGGTCAGACTCCGCGGGTCGAGCAGGCGCACCCGGTGGGTCGTGTCGGTGCTCTCCCGGTCGGTGAACGTGTGACCGTCGGTGACGACGAGCTGCGTGTCACGGGTGCTCGGAGTGTCGATACGGGGGTAGTAGATCTCGCTTAATTCCCCATTATTCAGTGTGTACCAGACCTTGCTGCTACCGCGGGCCGTTCCAAAGCCGTCCTTGTCACCGGTTACCCAATCGCTGGCCGCGCCGGGAGCACCTGGAGCTTCGCCGGTTCGTCCTGAGGCGAGGGCCGGCGAGGCGACTATCCCGAAAGCCATGATGAGCGCCGCCGTTGATCCCAGTGTGACACCGTTCAAGATTCGCGCGTGCCTCATTTGATCCTCCACCGCAGAATGCCGAATCACGCCGGACGTGGTAGTAAGAGCATCCCAACCGCTGACCGTTTCACAAAGAAGCGTCGCCTACAAGGCCGCGCTTCGTGGTTATGCGGTTGGCAGGTTCCGAGGCGTCCCCGCGGGGACGCGTTTCGACAGCGGAGTTGGCCGGAATCGGGCCGCGTCTGTGCGGGACTTCTGGCGGCGGGGTCCGTAAGCTCAGTCTCCGCCGCATCAGCCGATGTTGGCGGCGAGGCGGAGGCCTGATGCAGATCCCGAAGCCGTCCGAGGCGGACAAGGACCGGTTTCGGTCCCTCATTCCAAATGCTCCTGGCGTCGAGGTCAAACCGATGTTCGGCAACCTGGGCGCGTTCGTCAATGGCAACATGTTCGCCGGCCTATTTGGCTCGGCGATCGGTGTACGGCTGGTGACCGAGTCCAGCCACGCGACGCTCGCCGCCTTCGACGGCACCGCTCCGTTCGGCCCGGCCGAACGTCCGATGGGCGGCTACCTCGCGCTTCCCGATGCGTGGACGAGCACGCCGGAGAGGGCCATTCAATGGGTGGAGCTGGCGCTGACCGAGGTCGGTGCGCTCCCGCCCAAGGCGGCGAAAACCAAACCAGCGAAGGCGCCTCGCTCGACGACGCCTCGTTCGACGGCGCCACCGTCGAAGGCCACGACGAGCAAAGCCAGGACGGCAAAGAAGTCGAGCTGACCGGCGGCTCGCGATCGCACGGCAGGACGGCGAGGCTGCGTTGTTGACAACGATCAGCTGGCCGTACCCGAAAGCGAGCGCCGGTGCGCCGCACTGGTTCCCGATCGTGGCCGGTGGCTGGATCGTGCTGTGCACATTGGTCGTGATGCTGGTCAGCCGCGCGGCGGCACGGCTGGGTCGCAACCTGGCCGCCGACGAGGGCTTCATGACGGAGCGGACGGCATCGGCTGTCGCATGAACGCGGCCTGTGACAAGAGGCCGGCTGGTGGTCCAGCACGGCCATGGCGTCGAGCGGGACTCGTCGGGTCGCGCGGTTTCGACGCGCTGCTGACCGAAGCCGTCTGGGCGCCGCAGCCGCTGATGTGGATCACCCGCCGGCCCATCACACGTGATCCGACGATCACTAACCCCGAGGACCGCGCCCCGGCCGTGGGGCAAATGCATGTATCACTGTCGGCATTTCGCGGCTCATCGTGGCAGGAGGCGGACTGAGTGCTGATCTATGAGGGCTGCGTCGGGGCTTGGGCGGCGTCACGTAACGCCAAACATCACCCTTCCGGAACGGGCAGGAGTCGCGCCTGGATCAGTGCCCGGTGCCGTGCTGGGCTTCTGGCGCTCGTCCTGATTGTCGGGGTCGGGGGGCTGCTGGCCGCCTGCCGGACATCGCATTCGCCGGCCACCAGTGCACGGACCTCCACCGCGCCGGTCGTGCCGCTGGTGACCCCGGCAAAGTTGGTGCCCCCGGTAAAGGAGGGCACGACTCTGCCATGGCAGTCTTCGGCCCCACAGATCGGGGGAGATGCGCAGCCTCCCATCGCTGACGGCGGCACCTTCGGCATTACCCCCGACGATGAGGCCAAGTGGAAGGCTTGCCTCGGGCAGACGTCGGAGATCGGTGGCCGTGGGCGGTGTTCCCAGCCCACGTTCATACGGGCGCCCCCTTGTACGGCGGAAGGTCTCTGTGGCGTGTGGTCCTACGACGCGGTGCGCGGTGCTGGTGTTCTGGAAGTCATCGACCAGCGCCGGCACGGCTCGGAGTGTCAGTCCGGCCCGGACGGCTTATGCCTTCAGGTGCAGGTGACGGGTAGCGCGGCGCGTCTGTTCAACGCCGCCGCGGCCGCGCGGGCCGCCGCCAGCGCTTCGGCCTCGGCCACGGTTACCTCGACCCGGGCGGCAACATCGACCGCGTCATCGACGGACACTGGCACGGCAACCGAATCCGGATCCGGCGGCGATTCGGGCACCACGGCATCGACGGCGACCGGGTCGGAGACGGCCCAGCCGACCGTGCCCGCGTCGTCAGCGGCTGGTGAGCCGATATCGACCCCGTCCCCGTCGGGTACCGATTCTGCTGTAATCGCGACACCGGGCCCCTGAAGGCGGCCGCGTTCTGATGAGCCAGTCAGGCGCTCCGACGGACGACAACGCCGCGACGGGCAGCGCATCGGGACTTTCCGTGCTGCGGCAGTTGGCGCTGCTGGTCGCTCCGGCATCGGCGTTCAGCGCGCTGCTGTACTACTTCGGCTACATCCGGGAGCGGGCCTTTTGGGGATATTTCGGTGTCGACCTCGGCACCGTCGGATTCGCCACTACTGACTATCTGGTGCGCAGCCCCGGCACCTTCTTCATCCCCTTGGCCGTCCTTGTCGGCCTCAGCCTGGGCGCTCTGCTGGCCCACCACCTCTACCGCTTTTGGATCACCGGCGACGCTGCCGGCCGGTGGGCACGTCGCAGCGTGCGAATCCTGGGCTGGATCGCCGGCCTGCTGATCGTGCTCGGCCTGCTGAGCCTCGCAGGGTTGGGCCCGGACACGGTGCCGGCTCTGTCTGGGCCGATCGCTCTAGGACTCGGCTCGGCGCTGGCTGAGTACAGCATCGCGACCGGAACGCTGATGCATACGCTGTCACCGCGGGTGGGTACCGCGCTGTCAACGGGATCGGCCGCGGCAGCGCGCCGCGTGCTGCTCGTCGTGCTCGGGATCGCCGCGATGTTCGCGGCCACCGCCGACCTCGCCCACGCCCAAGGCCTGCACGCTGCGCACGTGGTGGCCCGGACGCTGCCGATCCAGACCAAAGTCGTCATCTATAGTCGCCTTCGCCAGCAACTGTCCGGATCATTCCTGAGCACGGTGTCGTTGGACCGCGCCAACGCCGCCTACGCCTACCGCTACGACGGCCTGCGGCTCTTGCTCCATCTGCAAAATCGTTGGCTGCTCGTCCCGGTCGGCTGGACCGCCACCAACGGCAACCACGTCATCCTGCTGCACGACGCGCCGGAAGATCTGCGCATCGAACTCTCACCC
>Ga0307504_10000267_pt1 | contig 10921 bp, 11 predicted proteins | sample 19_S_MG_FD_194516 | JGI IMG/M metagenome (GOLD analysis project Ga0307504, IMG submission 194516) | Soil microbial communities from Populus trichocarpa stands in riparian zone in the Pacific Northwest, United States - 19_S | ecosystem: Environmental > Terrestrial > Soil > Riparian zone > Trees... | reverse complement strand
GATACGCACGATCCGCGCCCGACGAGCCATCCGGCCACCGCGGATGTCTCCATCCTGCTCAGCGACGCGGCGCCGCCGGGATTGAAGAGCGCGCGGCTGTTCCCGTGTGCGCTCACCGCCGTGTGCTCGCGCGAACACCTCGCCAGCGTCGCGCGCCTCGGACGCGAGGTGTTCAGCGCGCCGGCGTTGATCGTCGACCGCACCCGGCCGTTTGCGTGGGCCAGCTGGGCCGAAGAAGCGGGCCTCGAGACACCGGAACCGAAGCAGGTGATCGAGCTGGACACGATGTCGGCGGTGGTGCGTGCGGCGGAGCGCGGCCTCGGCATCGCATTGGTGCCGACGCCGTTGGGCGACTCCTGGCTGCGCTCGGGTGCTCTGGTGCGCGTATTTGCGGTGGAGCTCACCACCCGCGACGCCTACTACCTGGTCAGCCGGCCGAAGGATGCAGACCGGCCGCAGGTCAAGGCGCTCACGCGCTGGGCGCTCGCGCAGTACCAGCGTGGATGAGCGTGCCGGTGGTAAAAAAAAGCGCCGCGAGGCGGGGGAAAGTCGCATCGCGGCGCGCAGCAGCGAACACGGGGATTTGCTCGCAACCTGGACTGGGATAAGCAAGGGTTATGCCAGACCATGAAACTTATATAAAACAGTTAGTTAGGGCTACATGCCCGCCCCCTGCCGGGTGACGTGAATTGTCACTTTGGAGCGAACCGGAGCCACGATTGGCCCCGCATCAGCCTAAGGGCGGCGTACGGTCAGTGCGGCAGGACCGGCACGCAGGGCTGCGACTGTTCCCTGAGCGAATCACACAGGGCGCGCGCCTGCGCCTCACCGGCCGCCGGAGCCTGCAGCCGATAGAGCTGCCCCGAGGTGTTGTCGCTGGCCGCAACGATACGGGGTGCCAGGCCGCCGAGCTGCGCACCAAAGCGCCCCTGCAGCCGCCGCCATTCGCGGTCCGCGCTCGCTTCGGTCCCGAACGCGCCCAGCTGCACGCTGTACGAAGGGCCGCCCGTCCGGGCGGGCAGCGCCCTCGCGGTCGCGAGCTGCAACGCGCGCACGCCGGAGGGCCCCTGAGGCGCACCCCCTGGCTGTGCCGGTGTCTGCGGCGCCAGGCGCGGCGCGGATCCCAGGGCGAAGGCCTCGATGCGGATGCGCGCTTCCTCGGACCATTTCCCGCTCGGGTGCTCGGCCAGGAACGCCCGGTAAGCATCCATGGTGGCGACCTTGCCCGCCTGCGCCCAGTCGCGTTCTTCCGCGAGCTGCGCGAGCCGGACGCGCGCCTGAGCGGCGAGCTCGCTGTCGGGATGCTGTTCGACGAAGCGTCCGTATGCCTCGCTGGTGTCGGCGGCTTCCGCGGAACGCCAGTCCTGCTGCTCGCGGCTGCACCCCGCCGCCAGGGTCGCGAGAACCGCGATCAGGGCAACTCTTCCGGCATGGAATGTGATCATCATCGGCATCCTCAGGCGACGGACGTTACGTATTATGACCGTGGCGCACCCAGGGAGCACCGGATGAGTGAGACATTCAAGCGCAGACTGATCGATCAGATCGGTGATTCGCCGACCTTTGTCGCGGAAGGATCCCGCCTGACCGGCGACCTGGAGACGCCGGGTCCGCTGGTGATGTGCGGCGTCGTTCGCGGCGATGGCCGCGTCGGCGGCGCGCTGCGCATGGCCGTGACGGCGGAATGGCACGGGGAGATTCACGCGCTCGCGGCCGTGATCGCCGGCAGGATCTCTGGCAAGCTCGTGGTCGAGAACAAGCTCGAGGTCGGCGCTACGGCGGTGATCCGGGCCGACATCGTCGCGCGCAGCATCGCGGTCGCCAAGGGCGCCATTATCGACGGCGTCGTGAGTGTGACCAGCGGTGAGCCGGTGGTGCAGTTCGAGGAGAAGCGCACCGGACGCCGCGGTAACTAGCCTCGCGCAATAGTCAAGTGACCGCTTGACTATGCGTCGGGGTCACTCGTGAACTCCGCCCCTCAGTGCGCGCCTGCGGCAGCTCCCCGCTCATCCCCAGCCCCCGGCGCCGCCTCCGCTGCGCCCCCGGGGCCGAGCTCGGCCAGGATGCGCCGCTCGAGCCATGTGGGACCGGTGAGCTGCTGGAAAAATCCGCAGTGACCGCCGTAACGTGCGAGCGTGATCGACAGGGCTGCGGGTCGCGCGAGGCGCGCGAGGCCGCCGACGGGACAGATCGGGTCGTCGAGGGATGTCAGGATGATCGCCGGCACTTCCAGCCGCGCGAGGCGAGCGCCGGTAATGGCGTAGCCGTTCAGGTAGTCCTCCAGGGTCGGAAACTCGGTGTAGCTGCGCACCAGTTCCGCCGTCATGTGGCGCAGATCGCGCGCCCGCGCCAGGTCGCTGAAATCGTAGCTGTCGGGCCAGGCCGCCTGTTTCTTGCGCAGCGAGCGCAGCCACTTGCGCACGAAGTAGCGCTGGTAGCCCGGCAAGCCCCGCTGCAGCGCCGTGAGCGTCTCGTCGGGATCGAGTACCGGTGAGACCGCAATCACCCGGGCGAGGTCGAGCCCGGCCTCACGTGCCTGCGCCGCCACCCGCAGCATGAAATTACCGCCGAGTGAGAAACCCAGGAGCTGCAGCGCTGCGCCCGCGAAGCGCTGCTGCAGGGCGTGCACCGCGCCGATCACTTCCGGCAGGCGGCAGGAGTGGAACAGGTCGCGATTGAGGTGATGCGTGTCGCCGTGATCGCGCAGGTTGAGCCGCATCACCTCGAAGCGCTGCGCGAACAGCTGTTGCGCCAGCGACAGGACGTACAGCGAGTCGGCGCTGCCCTCCCAGCCGTGCAGCAGCACCACCGGAGGTCCGCTGGCGTGCGCCGGACTCGACAGGAAGCACTGCAGCCGCACGCCCGCGCCGCAATCGAGCAGCAGCTCGCGCTGCGCAGCCAGCAGCGGCGCGGCAGCGCGCAGGATGCGGCCGCGGCGCCAGGCGGTGCTCGCCAGCATGGACTGCAGGTGAGGGTTGCGTAACCAGCGCGGCGGCCGGAAGTCATCGTCGACGGACTGCACGGGATGGATCGTGCAGCTTGAGGGCACGTCAGTGCACGCGAATTTCGACGCGGTTATTGGCAGCGGCGGCGCGGTTCCACTCCCCTGCGGTGAGATAGCTGACCACCGGTGGATACGGCGCCAGGACGCTCCCGGCGTCGCCCGCGGCCACCTGCACCTGGAGCGCGCCGTGGGTGGAGCTGCGGATGTCACCGATGAGGTTGGCGAGCGCGAGCGGCGTGCGCTGGCTGCCCGAGAGTGCATCGTCTGAAGGGTTACCCACCACGTCACACTTGGAAAACGGCATCTCCTCCGGCGCCAGGGAGTACCCGTCCAGCGCGTTACCGACGAGGCAGAAGCGTCCGGCAAACGTCCTGATATCCACGACGCCCGTCACCTTCTGCCGCGCCAGCCGGTAGAGGAGTTTGCCTATGAGCTCGAGTCGCGCGCCGCCGAGCGCATCCGCCCCGTAGGGCACCGGTACCACCAACGGCTTGCTGTCGCTCGGGATGGCCGTTCCCGCTGCGAGCGCGGCAGACTGCGGCGTGGAAGACTGCGCCGCTGCCGCGGGCGTCGCCGCGGGCGTCGCCGCGGCTGCGCCGGCCTGGGTCACCGCCGCCAGCGCCTGCGCGTCCTGATGCTCACGCAATTGCGTCAGTTGGATCGTGAGACCGTCGAGTGTTCTCACGGTGCGCCACCATAGCGCGGTGCTCAGGAGTGCCATGGCGAGCGCCGCGCCCGCGACCCACCACGCCCACGGTGCAGTGGCGGCGCGCGGCGGCGGCGCGCCCGCCTCGGGCAGCGGCGGCAGTGATTCGAGCAGCAGCGCGCGCACCTCCCCGGTGATGCGATCGGTCTGGGTGTCGATGCCGGCTACCAGCGCGCGGCGCAGGTCCGCGAAATGTTCCCGCAGCGCGCTGTCGGTGAGCGGCCTGGAGGGCACGGCGGCGCCCGGCTCCGCCGGCACCCCTTCCACGCGCACGTTCAGCGGCGTGAAAGTCGACTGCTCGGAAGAGCGACGGTCAGGAACCAGGTGCAACTGGTACAGCACCTTGGAAACGTCGGTCGGCTTGATCTGCTTCGGCAGCACGCCCACCGCGCCGAGCGCGCGCGCCTGACCCAGGTACAGCTCACCCTCCTGGGAGGTGTACATCAGGATCGGGATGGTGGCGGTGCGCGCATCGTTCTTGATGGCCTGCACGGCCTGAAACCCGTCCATACCCGGCATCAGGTGATCCATGAAGATCACGTCGGGGCGGTTGCTGCTCAGGTACTCGATCGCCGCCTCGGCGCTCTCCGCGCTGTCGACGTCGATGTCGTACTTCTCCAGGGCCCGGGCAAGAAACAGGCGCGCGGACTTCGAATCGTCCACGATCAACGCCCGTTTTGCGCCCATGCTCCGCCTCCCCGCGCCGCGCCCGGTATCGAGGAAAGTGTAGCTCAGAACACCCCGCGTTCAACGGGTGTCGCGGGGCGAAGACGACTGTGGGGTCAGATGAGGACTTGAGGGATCACGCCGGCACGCGCGCGCCGCGCCGTGCGCAGCTCGCCGTAGAGTTCGGCGAGGCGCCGCGCCATCGCGGCCGATGACCAGTTGCGCGCGTAGGCGCGGCCGCGCGCCGCGAGTTCCTCGCGCAGTCCCGCGTCGGTGAGCACGCGCACCACGGCCGCGGCGAAGGCTTCCTGTTGCTCGGGCACGATCAGCGCACCGCAGCCGGGCACCAGGATCGAACGCGTGCCGAGCTCCGCGGTCGAGACCACCGGCGCGCCCTGGGCCATGGCCTCGAGCAGCACCAGCCCCTGTGTCTCGGTGCGCGATGCAAACACGAACACATCCGCCGCCGCGTAACAATCGAGCAGCGCCGAGTCGCGCTCGAGGTAGCCGGCAAAGTGCACCTGGGCGTCGAGCCCGAGATGCGCCACCTGTTGGCGCAGCGGTTCGCGCGCCGGACCTTCACCGGCGATCACCAGCAGCGCCTCGGGCACGCGCCTGAGCACCTGGCGGAAGACCTGCACCAGGAAGCCGATGTTCTTCTCGTGCGCGACCCGCCCGATGTAGGTGACCAGCGGGCGTTGCGCGTCGATGCCGGCGCGGGCGCGAAACGCGCGACCGTCGCCGGCGCGGAAGCGATCCGCCGCGAGCCCGGTCGGCAGCACGTGGATGGGAGTGGTGACTCCGTAGCCGGTCAACACCTCGCGCATCGGCTCGGAGGGCGCGATCAGGGCCTGCACGGCCGCGCACTGTGAGCGCGTGAAGCTGCGCGCCAGCAGCCTGCTCAGGCGCCGCGGCAGCACCGGCAGGTAGTGATGCAGATAGTCTTCGAAAAACGTGTGATAGGTCGCGAGGCACGCAACATTGGCGCGCCGCGCAAAGCGCACCCCGGCGTAGTGGGCGACGAAAGGGGTGTGGATATGCACCAGATCGAGTTCGCTCCCCGGCAGGGCATCGAGCGCGCGCGTCAGGGCACGCCAGCGCATGCGGCGGTCTTCCGGATCAAGCGGCACGCGCGCCGCCGGCACGCGCAGCACGCCTGGCTCTTCGGGCGCGGCGTCGGGCGGTGCGTCGTAGCGCGGCGCTACCAGATGCGTGTCCACGCCGTGGTTGGCGAGGTCCTGACGAAACGTGCGGATGGAAGTGGAGACGCCGTTGACGCGTGGAAAGTAGACGTCGGAGATGAACAGCACGCGCACGCGTGCCAGTTTACCCGACGGACATGCCCAGCTCCGCCAGCGCGGCGCCGATCGCCGCCCCGGCGAGCACATCCGAGGGGTAGTGCAGGCCCAGAACCACGCGCGAGCCGGCAATCAGTCCCGCCAGCGGCAGCAGCACCCAGCCCAGCTCCGGAAAGTGCGAACTCGCCTGCCACGCGAACGACACGGCGTGCAGGGTATGACCAGAAGGGAAGCTGTAGCGATCGAGCGGCGCCGCCGCCGGGTCGATCGCCATATGAGTGATGAAGGGCCGCTCGCGCACGAACAGGTGTTTCAGCAGCGTGTACAGCACGACTCCGAGCGCGCCGGTCAGCGCCATGACGATCGCCGGCCTCACGCCTGCCGCGCCGTACAGCAGCAGCAGCGCCAGAATCAGCGCGTACCAGGCGGCGCCATCGCCCAGCCGGCTCGCGATCTGGAAGATCCGGCGTGGCAGTGCGAAGGAGGCGCCGTGGTTCAGCCTGCGGCACAGGCCGTACTCCGCCGCGTCGATACGCGCCATGAACGTGTTGAAACCCGTGACTTTCATACGAATACAGCCTCGCGTATGCGCACGTCAGCCAAATTGCAGATTTGTGAAAGTTTTGTTGCGCCAATGGGTTAGACGCTATTTTTGTGTGTTCTACCTCACATAATCGAACCCTCTTACATAATCGCGCCGCCGCTCGCTTGGGTCTGCCCCGCCTCAGGTTAAGCGAGCCTGGCGAGCGTCGCGGCAACCAGGCGCTGCGCCGAGCCCGGCGCGCGCCCGAAATACAAGGACGGCTCGGTCAGCTCCAGTTCCAGCAGACACGGGGCACCCGCGGCATCGCGGATCAGATCCACACGCGCGTACAGCAGTGCGCCGAAGGGCAGCGCCGCCAGCACCCGCTGCGCGGCCGCCAGCTCATCGGCCCCCGGCTCGCGCGCGGTGATTTCCTCGGGCGCGAACAGCGCGCCGGTCGGCGGCGCCCCGGGCGGCAGCAGCGGACCCTTGCGAATGGCATGGCTGAAGCCCCCGCCGATATGGATCACGGCGGTCTCGCCGTCCCGGTCCACACCCTCGAGGTAGGGCTGCAGCAACACGCTGCGCCCGGCGGCGAGGAGCTGGCGCATGTGCGTCAGCACCTCCACGACAGCGGTGCGCGGGTGGCGGCGCGTGGCGCGCGCGCCGGCGCCCACGGCCGGCTTCACGACCAGCTCTGCGCAGGTCTGGCGCGCGAGAAATTGCCCGAGCACCTGATCGGGGTCCGCGCCGGCTTCCGCGAAGCTGCTGGGCACCACCGGCAGGCCCGCTCGCGCGAGCTCGAGCAGGTAGTGCTTGTCGGCGTTCCAGCGCACCACCGGCGGCGGATTCAACAGCGTCGTCAGCGCGGCAACCCGCTCGATCCAGGCGAGAAATTCGCTCAGGCGCTCGGTGTAGTCCCAGGCGGAGCGCAGCAGTGCCGCATCGAAGCGCGCCCAATCGGCCCCGGGCTCGTCCCAGTCGACGATCTCGACGTCGGCGCCTGCGGCGCTGAACGCCGCCAGCAGCGGGGGCATGTCATCGTCGAGACCGCGCGCGGCGCGCGCGCTCACCAGGGCAACGGCCGTCCTCACTCCCTGATTCCCGTGCCCCGGTTCATCAGCGCGACGGCGGCAGCGAACAGCGCCGCCGCCGCGGCCGCCATCAGCGTGAAGGCGATGCCGATATTGACATCCGACACGCCGAGGAAGCCGAAGCGGAACGCGTTCACCATGTGCAGGATGGGGTTGACATAGGACACCTGCTGCGCCCACGGCGGCAGCAGCGTGATGGAGTAAAACACGCCGCCGAAATAGGTGAGCGGTGTCAGTATGAAGGTCGGGATCCAGTTGACCTGATCGAAGTTCTTGGCGAACAGCGCATTGAGGAACCCGCCGAGTGCGAAGATGACCGAGGTCAGGAGCCCCGCCGCGAGGATCACCAGCGGGTGCTGCACCTGCAGGTGCGTGAACAGCAGCGACACGACGGTCACCGCGACCCCCACCAGCAGGCCCCGCACCACGCCGCCGGTCGCATAACCGGCGACGATCACCCAGTTAGGCAGCGGTGAAACCAGCATCTCCTCCACGTGCTTGCCGAACTTCGCTCCAAAGAACGATGCCACCACGTTGCCGTAGGAGTTGGTGATCACCGACATCATGATGAGGCCGGGCGCGATGTACTGCTTGTAGTCGAAGCCGCCCATGACGCCGACCCGGCGCCCGATGAGGCTGCCGAAGATCACGAAATACAGTGTCGCGGTCACCACCGACGGCACGATGGTCTGGCCCCAGATGCGGATGATGCGCCCGTACTCGCGAATGACGATGGTCTGGAAGCCGATCCAGCGCACCACGTTGAGATTGACGGGCGGCGCGCCGGGAAGTGCCACGCTGCTCATCGCGGCGCACCCGCCTGCAGGGCCGCGGCGCCGGCAGAGCCGGGCTGCGCCGCGGCGGCTTCGCCGCGGGCACCCTCGCCCGGGGCCGCGCGCCCCTCGACCAACTGCATGAAGATCTCTTCCAGGCGGTTCACCTTGTTGCGCATGCTGAGCACTTCGATGCCGAGCGCCGACAGGCGCGCGAAGATGTCATTGAGGTTCTCCTCCTTCGACACCTCGATTTCGAGCGTGTGATCGTCGACCAGAGTCGCGACGTAGCCCTGCAGGTGCGGCGCTGCGGCGAGCGAGTCGCGCAGGTTGAGCACGAAGGTCTGGACGTGGAGCCGGCGCAGCAGGCTGCTCATGCGATCACGTTCGACGATGCGCCCGCCGTTGATGATGGCGATGTTGCGGCACAGGGTCTCGGCTTCCTCGAGATAGTGCGTGGTGAGAATGATGGTGGTGCCGCGGTCATTGATCTCGCGCAGGAACTCCCACATCGAACGGCGGATCTCGATATCGACCCCGGCGGTGGGCTCATCCAGAATCAGCAGCCGCGGCTCGTGCATCAGCGCGCGCGCGATCATCAGGCGGCGCTTCATGCCGCCGGACAAGCCCCGCGAGATGCTCTTGCGCCTGTCCCACAGCTGCAGCTGCCTGAGGTACTTCTCGGCGCGCTCGCGCGCCACGGCGCGCGGGATGCCGTAGAAGCCCGCCTGGTTGACCACGATGGTGAACGGCGTCTCGAACATGTTGAAGTTGAGTTCCTGCGGCACGATGCCGATGCAGGCCTTGGCCGCTTCCAGCTCGCGGTCGATGTCGTAACCGAAGACGCGCGCCTCGCCGGCGGTCTTGTTGACGAGCGAGGTGATGATCCCGATCAGGGTGGTCTTGCCGGCGCCGTTGGGTCCGAGCAGCGCGAAAAAGTCGCCACGCTCGACCTCGAGGTCGACGCCCTTGAGCGCCTGCACGCCGTTACTGTAGGTCTTGGTCAGACCGCGTACTGAAAGTGCATTCATACAGTCTTCGCAAGGAAACGCCTCACTTCAGGGCTTGACCTGTATGGATATACAGGTAATCATGTGACCATGGTTGATCTGGTGACTAACCGGAACTGCGTTTACCAGACGACCGTCAAGGTGCTCAAGGGCGTGAGCGCCCCGCACCTGTTCCAGCGCTTTCCCGCAGTCAAGAAGCGGTTGTGGGGCGGGCGTTTGCGGTCGCCGTCGTACTACGTGGACACCGCAGGCACGCTCAGCGCGACGACCATCCAACGCTATATCGAGCGTGCCGAGCACGTCACCCAGAGGCGCTAAAGCGTGATGCGCACCGCCTGCATTCGACTGAATGTGACGCCGGAGCAGGCCGCCAGATTGAGTGCATTGCGGACGGCCTACGCCGACGCCTGCAACCGCCTCGTACCGCTGGTGCAAGCCGCGCGCTGTTGGAATCGGGTCGCCTTGCATCAGCTCGGTTACCGGCGCTTGCGCCAGGAAACGTCCTTGGGCGCGCAGATGGCGTGCAACGCCATCTTCTCGGTGTGCAAGGCGTATAGCTCGCAACGAGCTATGGGACACATCCCCCAAGACACGCCGGTTCCACCCCTCTCTTTTGACCGTACCAGCGTCCATTTCGACCACCGCACCTATACGCTCAAGGGCGAGGCGGTCTCGCTCAACACCCTGCAGGGACGCATGCTGGTGTTGATGATCCTCGGGGATCACCAGTGCCGGATCCTGGCGAGCGGCCTGCCGAAGGAAGCGGAACTGATGTTTCGCCGAGGGCGATGGGTTTTCAATCTCGCCGTTGCGTCGGCCGACTGCGAATCGGTTACATCCGGCCCCGTGATGGGCGTGGATGTCGGGGAAAATACTCTCGCCGCCACCAGCACGGGCCGGATCTGGGGCGGAGAGACACTGCGCCATCGGCGTGATCAACATCTGGCCCTGCGTCGTCGTCTCCAGTCCAACGGCAGCCAGAGTGCGACTCAAAGACTCCGGCAGGTCTCCGGCAAGGAAAGGCGGCGTGTCGAACACGTCAATCACGAAGCGAGCAAGGGCATTATTGAGGAAGCCCGACGCATTGGTGCGGCCACGATCGTGATGGAGGACCTCACGCACATCCGCGATCGCCTTCGGGCAGGCCGGCGCATGCGCGCAAGGCTGCACCGCTGGGCGTTCCGGCAGTTGCAGAGCTGTGTCGAGTACAAGGCCCGTGCCGCTGGGATCTCCGTCGTGTACGTCAATCCGGCCTACACGAGCCAGACCTGTTCGGCCTGCGGGCAGTTGGGTACACGGCTCAAGCATCGTTTCGAGTGCTCCTGTGGTCTCCGGGCGCACGCTGACTTGAATGCCAGTCGGAATCTTGCCCGGATTGGCGAGACTGCCGTTTCGCCAAGGGCGGTTGTAAATACGCCTGATGTGGGTCGCGTGGCTTGCCATGCTTTACCATAAAACCAGTGACTTCAGTCGCGGGTTATTTACACGGAAAGGATCGGGACTCTGGCGCGCGAGCGCAAGTGAGCAGGCGGGGTATTGACCCGCACCTGCGCGCACGCGGGCGCTGCCAGCTCAGCTGGCGGTCTTCAGCAGACCGCCGTCGGCCGGCGCCGGCTCGTGAAACGACCAGCCGTTCCGGCCGCGCTCCTTGACGGCGTAGAGTGCGGTGTCGGCCTCGTGCACGGCGTGCTCATGGGAGTATTCGCCGCCCGGCTCGACCGTGCTCACCCCCACACTCACCGTCACGCACGGGCGTGTGGTGGAGGCGCTGTGCGCGATCTTGAGGTCCGCCACCGCCTGCAGCACGCTGCCGGCCGCGCTGGCCGCCGCGGCGCGATCGCCGCCGA
>Ga0307504_10000266_pt1 | contig 10946 bp, 9 predicted proteins | sample 19_S_MG_FD_194516 | JGI IMG/M metagenome (GOLD analysis project Ga0307504, IMG submission 194516) | Soil microbial communities from Populus trichocarpa stands in riparian zone in the Pacific Northwest, United States - 19_S | ecosystem: Environmental > Terrestrial > Soil > Riparian zone > Trees... | reverse complement strand
GTACCGGGAGCGGATCAGCTCCGGGCCGAGCGGCGGCTCATCGACGTGCAGCATCGCGGCGCGGCGGCGTGCAGAGGCGGCCGCCCCGGCCGCAGGGCCGGGGCGCATCGGCCCCCGCTGGGCTACTCGCTCTTGCGGCGCAGGAAGGTGGGGATGTCCAGGTCGGCGTCGCCAGACGACGGGCGATCGAGGCCGCTGCTGCGCACCGGGATCGCCTGACGCTCGCTGCTCCTGGCTGCCGTCCGTTCACCGACGGCGAACGGCGACGCCTCGGGCATCTGGTCCTCGAACGCCTGGCGCTCGGCGCGATCACGCTCGATCTCGGCCAGGATCTCGCGGCTCCGCTCGTCGAGCGAGGCCTCGATCCCAGTGGCCACGTCGGTCGACGCCGTAACGGCGCGGCCGGGGGCCCGCGGCTTGCGGGTCGCGTCGAAGCCGGTGGCGATCACGGTCACCTTGACCTCGTCGCGCATGCGGTCGTCGATCACCGTGCCGAAGATGATGTTGGCTTCCGGATCGGCGGCCTCCTTGATCACCTCGGCCGCCTCGTTGACCTCGAACAGGCCCAGGTCGCTGCCGCCGGTGACGTTGAACAGGATCCCGCGCGCCCCGGTGATGTTGACCTCGAGCAGCGGGCTCATGACCGCGGCCCGTGCCGCTTCCACGGCGCGGTTGTCGCCGGTGCCGATCCCGATCCCCATCATGCTCGACCCCGCGTCGCGCATGATCGTCTTGACATCCGCGAAGTCCAGGTTGATGAGGCCGGGCACCGTGATCAGGTCGCTGATCCCCTGGACGCCCTGGCGCAGCACATCGTCGACCACCCGGAAGGCATCAAGGATGCTCGTCTTCTTGTCGACCACCTCCCGCAGCCGATCGTTGGGGATGGTGATCAGCGTGTCGCACTTCTCCTTGAGCAGCTCGGAGAACTGCTCCGCCACGAGCTTGCGCCGCACCCCTTCGAAGCTGAACGGCTTGGTGATGACGCCCACCGTCAGGGCGCCGAGGTCCTTGGCGATCTCGGCGATGACATGCGCCGCACCCGACCCGGTGCCGCCGCCCATGCCCGCGGTGATGAAGATCATGTCGGCGTCCTTGAGCGCCTCGTAGATCTTCTCGCTGTCCTCCTCCGCCGCGCGCTGGCCGACAGCCGGGTCCGCCCCCGCGCCAAGTCCTCGCGTGATCTTGTCGCCGATGCGGATCTTGTGCGGTGCGTCGCTCTGGAGGAGTGCCTGGGCATCGGTGTTCACCGCGATGAACTCCACGCCCATCATCTCGGCGCGGATCATCCGGTTCACGGCATTCGAACCGCCGCCGCCGACGCCAATGACCTTGATCAATGCGAAGTGCTCTGCGTCCGAACGAAGCGGCATGAGGGAATCTCCTGCGCGTGTGCTGGCTGGTGGCTGGCGACCCGGAGCTCGCGCGGGTTTGACCGATTCTAGCGACCCCGCCGAGGTGGCGGGGGCCGATTTATCCACATCCTCTGCTGGAGTTATCCACATGCCCGAAATCGCGGTGGATCGCCGGCTCGATGCTCCACACGTGGAGCCCCGAGAGACTTGGAATCAACCTGGGAAGAGGCCTCGGATCCAGTCGACGAAGCGGCCCAGGCCGCCGGCCACCGGTGAGCCGGTCGAGAAGCTGATCGGCTCGGTGCCGATGTGATGGGCGCCCCACAGCAGCAGTCCGATCGACGTGCTGAAGGCCGGATTGGAGAGCTGGTCCATCAGGCCACCGACACCCTGTGGCGAGGCGACCCGGACCGGCATCTGCAGCACGTCGCGTGCCAGCTCGGCGACGCCGGCGAGGCGAGCTCCGCCGCCGGTCAGCACCACGCCGGCCGGCAGCATGCCGGCGTGGCCGGAGCGCTTCATCTCCTCCCCGATGAGCGAGTAGATCTCGCCCATACGGGCCTCGATGATCTCGCACAGCTTGCGGCGCTGGATCGTCTGGCCGCCCCCTTCGCCGAGGACCGACACGTTGAGCAGCTCCTCCGGCGCGACGTCGGCCAGGTTCGCGGAGCCGTGCTTGATCTTGATCTCCTCGGCCAGGTCGAGGCTGGTGCGCAGGCCGATCGCCACGTCGTTGGTCACGTTGATGGCGCCGACCGGCAGCACTGCCGAGTGGAAGACCGCGCCGTCGGTGAAGATGGCAAGGTCGGTGGTGCCGCCCCCGATATCGGCGACCATCACCCCCAGCTCCTTCTCCGTGTCGGTCAGCGTCGCCTCGGCTGCCGCCAGCGAGCTGATCACCAGCTCGTCGATCTGGACGTTGGCGTTGGCGATGCACTTGGACAGGTTCTGGATCGAGGTGGCCGCGCCGGCGACGATGTGGGTCTCGACCTCCAGCCGCACCGCGCTCATGCCGAGCGGGTCCTTGATCCCCTCCTGCCCGTCGACGATGTAGCCGCGCGGGATGACGTGGAGGATCTCCCGATTGGAAGGCACCTGGATCGCCTTGGCGGCCTCGGTGGCGCGCGCCACGTCTTCGTGGCTCACCTCGCGCTTGTGGCCCGATACGGCCACCACGCCACGGCTGTTCTGGCTGCTGATGTGGCTGCCGCCGACGGCCACGAAGGCCGAGCTGATCTTGTAGCCGGACAGGCGCTCGGCCTTCTCGAGGCTGGCAGCGATCGAGTTCACGGTCTGGTCGATGTTGGCGACCATCCCCTTCTTCATCCCGACCGAGGGGGCAATGCCGTAGCCGATGATGTTGACGTCACCGCCCCGGCTGACCTCACCGATGAGGGTTGTTACCTTGGTCGTGCCGGCATCGATGCCGACCAGCACGGTCTCCCTGTCCAAGCTACCTCCGGTCATGCCCGCCGCGCTTCCGCGGCACGGGTGCGCCCGAGCCTACAGGAAGTGGCGGCGAATGAGTGCCACGTTTTGGAAGATGCGCAGCCCGAAGGCGAACAGCGCGACGAGGTAGAGGTCGATCCCCAGCCGGTCGCCGATGAAGGTCAGCGCCACGGCCACCAGGGCGTTGGTCACGAATCCCGAGATGAAGACCCGGTTGTCGTAGTGGGCGTCCAGCTCGGCGCGGATCGCGCCCAGCACGGAGTCGAGGCCGGCCAGGATGCCGACCGCGCTGTAGCGCGCCAGGTCCGGGCTGACGTTCACGTTGAGCAGCAGGCCGAGCGCCACGCCAAGGACGAGACCTACCAGGGCGAGCCACATCGGAGATGCATCCCCTGTGCGCCGCGCCGGTCGGTCTCGACCGAGCTGCGGTTGCTATGGCCGCCAATATACCCTCCCCGGGTTGCGGGCATCCACCCAGCTGACCCCACCCTCCGACTCGGCCGAGAAGAGGGTGCGCACCGCGGCGACCTGCGCATTCACGCGCTCGTCCAGGGTGCCCGGCTCGCCAGCGTCCTGCGGCGGGTAGAAGCCGAAGTCGGCCTGCCAGACGGGGCTGCGCGACGCGAGCAGGAACCCGTCGTCATCGGTCAAGCGCACGTCGAGGTGGAAGGTCTTGGAGCCCATGGCTGCCGGATCGACCGCGGACAGCCGCAGCGCCGCGGCGAGCAGGGCCGCGTCGATCCGATCGCCGACGATGATGTCGCGACTGTCCACCCGACGATCATCGATGAGAGGCAGGGCCGCCAGGTCCGGCGACAGGGTGGCCCGCAGCGCGATCTGCCCGATCAGGGTGCCGTCGGCCGCGCCGACCAGGCGCACGGCGCTCGTCTGCCAGACAAAGGCGGCGGACTTCTCGGTGATGGTGACCCTGACCGCATCGGGGAGCACCGCTTCCACGCGTGCGCTGGCCACGGCAGGCAGCAGCTCGAGCTCGGCCGCCAGGCTTGTGGCGTCGACCGTCAGCAGCGCGGCCCCGTCGAGCGGTGCCAGGGCATGCTGCAGCTGGGCGGCGGGCGTGTAGCGCTCCCCGGCCCATGCGACCCGCGCAACCCGCAGCCACGGGCCGTTGATCAGGGCCAGCAACCCGCCGACCAGGACCGCGGTCAGCAGGCCGGCGGCGATCCGGCCGGGTGCGGGCAGTGCCCGTCGGACTCGTCGCCTGAGCGGGGGCCCGGGACGCCGGGCATGCGCCGATGGTCGTCCCCGCGTCGACGTGCGGCGAGTCATCGGTCGGCGCCGTCATCGCCGGGGGTGCGCCCCTCCCGAGCCGAGTCCAGGCCGTACTCGATCAGCCGGGCGATCAGGTCCGGGAAGGTGAGTCCGGCCAGCTCCGCCTGCTTGGGGTACATGCTCGTTGCGGTGAAGCCGGGCAGCGTGTTCATCTCCGACAGGTAGACCGCGCCCGGCGGCACCAGGAAGTCGATGCGCGCCAATCCAGCGCAGTCGACGGCCCGATAGGCTGCCAGCGCCAGCGCCTTGACCTGCGCAGCCAGAGCCGGATCGATCTCGGCGCGGGGCAGCACGTCAGCCAGGCCGGGCACGTACTTGGCCTCGTAGTCGTACCACTCGTGGTGGCTGATGATCTCCCCCGGCTCGAACACGATCGGCTCGTGGTTGCCGAGCACGCCGCACTCCAGCTCACGAGAGTGGGCAACGTAGGCTTCGACGATCACCTTGCTGTCGTAGCGGAACGCCTCGTCGAGCGCGTCCGCCAGCTCGCCAGGGTCGTGAACGAGGGTCATCCCCACGCTGCTGCCGAGCCTGGCCGGCTTGACCAGCGAGCGCTCGCCGACCCGATCGGCCACCTCGCGCAGGACACGCTCGGGGGATTTCCGCCATGCCGAGCGATGGAACCAGGCGTACTCCACCACCGGCAGGCCGTGCCCGCGCATCAGGTCCTTGAAGACGACCTTGTCCATCGCCACCGCGCTGGCCAGCACCCCGGCGCCGGTGTACGGCACGCCCGCCATCTCCAGGAAGCCCTGCAGCGTGCCGTCCTCGCCGAACGGCCCGTGCAGCACCAGAAAGGCGACGTCGATCGCATCGGCCAGCGAGCGCAGCACCGCTCGAGGCGCGAGCTCGGCGCGATTCGCGGCGACCGCGATCGGCTCGTCGGCGTGCGTCCGGAGCCGGCGCGTCTGCTCGGCCGGCGTGGCAGCACCCAGCATCTCGGCCAGCGACTGCGCGCCGAGGAGCGGTGCCGGCCCGGCGGGGAGGTGCCAGCGGCCGTCGCGGTCGATGTAGACCAGGTACGGCTCGAAGCGGTCGCGGTCGATGGCCCGCAGCACGGCATCGGCCGAGCTGACGCTCACCTCGTGCTCGGCCGACCGGCCACCCGCGAAGATGCCGACGCGCAACCGCGGCGTCATGGCGGGCTCCCGCCGCCCGGTTCGACCGTCCCCCAGTCGCCGACGAACTCGATCTCGTAGACCAGCTCGACGCCGAACTGCGCCAGGACGGTGGCCCGCACGCGCTCGCCAAGCGCCCGTACGTCGGCGGCAGTGGTCCGGGAATCGGTCACGATGAAGTTGGCATGCAGCTCGCTGACGGCGGCGCCGCCGACGCGCAGCCCCTTCAGGCCGGCGGCGTCGACCAACCGCCCGGCGTGGTCGCCGGGCGGGTTGCGAAAGACGCTTCCCGCGTTCTGGTCGGCGAGCGGCTGGGTTGCCACGCGCTGGGCCTGGTTCGCGGCGACACGCGCGGCGATCGCGGCCGGGTCGTCGGCCCTGAGCGCGAGGATCGCGGACAGCACCACCTCGCCGCTGTGCTTGAAGCGTGACTCGCGATAGGCAAAGGCGCAGGCATCGGCGCCAAGGCGGTGCACCATGTCGTCACCCGGATCCCAGGCCTCAACGGTCGAGATCAGGTCGCGCATCTCGCTGCCGTGGGCGCCGGCATTGGCCCACACCGCACCGCCCAGCGTGCCGGGGATGCTCGTCCCGAACTCCAGGCCGGACAGCCCGTCGGCGGCGCAGCGCCGGACGAGCATCGCCATCGGCGTGCCGGAATCGGCCCGCAGGCGGAGGCCATCCACGGTCACCCCGCGGGCCCGATTGCGAATCACCAGCCCGCGGATCCCGGCATCGGCCACCACCACGTCGCTGCCGTTGCCGAGCACGAACCATGGCGCTCCGGCGTCGCGCGCCAGCTGCAGGGCCGCGACCAGCTCCTCCTGGCGCCCCACGGCGACCAGGCGGTCCGCCGGGCCGCCGACGCGCAGCGTGGTGAGGCGGGCCATCGGCGCGTCCGCGGCCAGGGCCATCCCGCGCTCGGCGGCCAGCGCGTCGAGGCGGTCGAGGTCCACCCGGCTCGTCGACGAGGCCATCGCGTTCACCCCGCCGTCCCGGCGAGCGACGGCAGCGGGCGCCGCCCCGCCATCGCCAGCAGCTCCGCGGCCAGGCGCTGCGCGGCATCGGGACGAGCGATGGCCAGCGCGGCGCCGGCCATCCGCGCGCGCCGCGCGTCGTCGCGCAGCCCCGTCGCCTCGGCCAGCAGCCGGTCCCCGCTGAGCTCGTCGTCGCGGACCATCACCGCCGCTCCCTGATCGGCCAGCCAGGCCGCGTTGGCCTGCTGATGGCCCGCGGCGTGCGGATACGGGACCAGGATCGACGAAACGCCGACGGCGGCCACCTCGGCGCAGGTCGACGAGCCGGCTCGCCCGAGCACCAGGTCGCTGGCCACCAGTGCATCGGCCATTCGATCGGTCAGGAACGCCATCGGCCGGTATCGATCGCGGACCGCGGCGGGGAGGCGACCGCGGAGCGCTTCGGCGGCCGGCATGCCGGTTGCGCCCGCGAGGTGCAGCACCCGCCAGTCGCCCAGGAGCTGCTCGAGGGCAGCGTCCAGCGCGCTGGTGATGCGCGCCACGGCCTGGGAACCGCCGAACACGAGCAGGAGACGCTCGTCGGGCGCGATGCCGAAGGAGGCACGCGCCGCCACGCGGTCCACCGCGGCGAACGAGCGGATCGGCGTGCCGGACACGAAGCTGCGCCCTGGAAAGGCGGCCAGGGTGGGGGGGAAGGAGACAGCCACCCGTGTCGCCAGTCGGGCCAGCGCGGCGGTCGCTCGCCCGGGGGTCACGTTCCCCTCCCAGAGCAGGCTCGGGATGCCGCGGGCCCGGGCCGCCGCCACGAGCGGCAGGGCCAGGTACCCGCCAGTGGTGAAGAGCGCGGCCGGGCGCAGCCGGCCGAGCAGCCACCACGCCTGCGGGGCTGACGCCGCCAGTCGAAGCGGGTCGAGGACGAGGTTGAGGTCCGCGGCCGAACTGCGCAGCGAGCGCACCACGAGCTGGTGGTACGGCAGATCGCCACCGGCGACCAGGCTGCGCTCGAAACCACGCACGCCGCCGATGTACGAGATCTCAAGGTCGGGCTGCGCGTCGCGCAGTGCCCGTGCGACGGCCAGCGCGGGGTAGATGTGCCCGCCTGTCCCGCCGCCCGACACCGAACACCGCATCAAGCAATGATCCTGTCTGCGTGGTCTCGCGGGAGATCGACAGCAGAATGCCGACCGCCACGAGGTTGATGATGAGGGCCGACCCGCCGTAGCTGATGAACGGGAGTGGAATGCCGGTGACCGGCAGGAGCGCGCTGACGACCATCATGTTGATGCAGGCCTGGACGACGAGCCAGGTCGTGATCCCGGCGGCCAGCAGGCCGGAGAAGGTGTCGGGCGCCTTGATCGCGATGCGGTAGCCCTGGTAGGCGACCACCGCGAACAGGGCGAGCACGGTGAAGGTGCCGATCAACCCCCATTCTTCGCCGATGATGGCGAAGATGAAGTCGGTCGACGGCGCGGGCAGGTAGAGGTACTTGAGCCGGCTTGCCCCCAGGCCAGCGCCGGTGATCCCGCCCAGGCCCAGGGCCAGCAGCCCCTGCGCCGCGTTGTAGCCACTGTGCAGCGGGTCGCGGAACGGGTCCAGGAACCCCTCGATCCGCTGCAGCTGGTACGGCGTGCGGGTCACCATCAGGTATGCCGCCCCGATCACGCTGGCTCCGATGGCGCCCAGGTAGAAGAGGTTGGCGCCGGCCATGAAGAAGACCGCGAGGGCGGCCGCCATGTACACGCCGGCGGTCCCGAGGTCCGGTTCCAGCGCGATCAGAACGAACCCGGGTGCGACCAGGACCACGAACGGCAGCAGCCCGTTCCAGAGCCCCCGGGCATCGGTCCCGCGCCGATCAAGCCAGTGAGCCAGGTACAGGCAGACCGCCAGCTTGGCGAGCTCCGCCGGTTGAAAGGTGCCGATCCCCGGCAGCTGGAGCCAGCGCCGCGACCCATACGCTGCGGTCCCGACGCCGGGCACCAGGACCACCACCAGCAGCGCCATGGTGACCACGAAGACCGGGATGGCGACGTAACGCAGCAGGCGAAAGTCGGTGCGGCTGGCGGCGACCATGGCCACCAGTCCCAGGATCGCCCAGATCCCCTGCTGGAAGCCCTGGCTCCCCGGATCGGCGGTGGTGATGTAGGAGCGCACGCTGGACGCCGAGTAGACCATCACCACACCGATCGCTACCAGCGCGATGACCCCCACCAGCAACGGGTAGGCAACCTGGTGCCGTTCGCGGCGCACGCCCGCGCGGCTCGAGCGGCGCGCCGTCGTTGCGGCCACCGCGGTCATGGCTCAGGCTCCACGGCATCGAGCGCCAGCACCGCCTGGCGGAATGCGTCGCCGCGGGCCGCGTAGTCGTCAAACATGTCGAACGAGGCGGCCGCGGGGGCCAGCAGCACCATGTCGCCCGGAAGGGCCCAGGCGCCGGCCGCCGCCACCGCGTCGCGCATCGAGCCACTGCGGACCACCGGCACGCGGCGGGCGATGAGCTTCTCCAGCCGCTCGGCGGTCTCCCCGATCAGCACCGCCGCGCGGCAGCGCCGCGCGATCGCGTCGGCCAGGGCGTCGTAGTCGAGCCCCTTGTCCTTGCCGCCCGCAATCAGTACCACGGAGGCCGGTGCGAATGCATCGAGCGCGGCGATGGCGGCCATCGGGATGGTTGCCTGGGAGTCGTTGACCCACCCTACCCCCCGGCGCGTCAACACCCGCTCGAGGCGATGCGGCACACCCCCGAACTCGCGGATCCCGGTCGCGATCGCCTCGGTCGAGGCGCCTGCCAGGGAGGCTGCGAGCGCGGCGGCCAGGGCGTCCGCCAGCGAGTGCCGGCCGGGGATCGGCATTTCGGCGGCAGCCAGCACCCGCTCGCCACGGACCGTGAGCCAGCCGTCCTGCAGTCTGGCGACCATCCATGGATCGGCGGCCACCAGGCCGTACCACGCGATCGAGGCCGGCGGCAGCCGCGCGCCCAGCTCGCGACAGCCCGGATCGTCGGCATTCAGGACGACGCGCCCGTGCAGCACGCTCAGCTCGGCGAGCCGCGCCTTGACCGCGCGGTATGCCTCCTCGCTGCCGTGCCGGTCGAGGTGGTCGGCGCCGATATTGGTGTAGACGGCGATCTCCGCTCCGCGCGAGATGGTCGGCAGCTGCAGCTCCGAGAGCTCCAGCACGGCCCAGTCGTCGGGTCCGAGGCGCTCCACCTCCTCGATCAGCGGTCGGCCGATGTTGCCCCCGATCAGGTGCTGGATCCCGGAGGCCTTGAGGATCGCGCCGATCAGCGCGGTGGTCGTGGTCTTTCCCTTCGTGCCCGTCACGGCCAGCACCCGGGCGCGCGTCAGTCGCAGGAACAGCTCCACCTCGCTCACCAGCTCCACGCCGCGCGCCACCGCCTCGTTGATGGCGGCACGCAGCCAGGCGTCCGTGGTCGGGAGGTAGGGCGAGATGCTCGGGCTGGTGACGAGCAGGTCGGCCGCGGCGACCAGCACACGCGCCTCGTCGGGTGGAACGCCGAGCGCCAGGTGGATCAGGCGCTCGCCGAGCCCCTGCACCGCCTCCACCAGCTCCTCGGGCGGGCGGCGATCGTAGGCGGTCACGTCGGCCCCGGCGTCGGCCAGCAGGCGCGCCACGGCCGTCCCGGAACGGGCCAGCCCCAGCACGAGGGCATGTCGCCCGCGCAGGTCGTCGAGCGACGCGATCGGTGCGGTCATGGTGGCCATCGGTCTCGCTACAGCCCTTGCACGGTGGCCAGATACAGGCTGAAGCCGAGCAGGCCAGCCAGGGCTCCCACGATCCAGAAGCGCAGCGTGATCTTCTCCTCGGCCCATCCCATCAGCTCGAAGTGGTGGTGCAGGGGGGCCATCCGAAAGATCCGCCGCCCGCGAAGCTGGAACGAGAGAACCTGCAGGACGACGCTCATGATGACCGCCAAGAAGACGGCGCCGATCACGGCCAGCAGCGGCAGCTGGGCAGTGATGGTGGCGACCACGGCCAGGGTGGCCCCCATCGACAGGGCGCCGGCATCGCCCATGAACAGCTGGGCCGGATGCACGTTGAACCAGAGGAAGCCCATCAGGGCACCGATGATCAGCGCGCAGAAGATGGCCAGGTTCGGCTGCGACGGCTTTCCGCCGGGCACCGCCACCAGAGCGATCAGCAGGTAGGCCACGAAGCTGAAGATGAGCACCCCGCCGGCCAGGCCGTCGAGGCCATCGGTCAGGTTGACGGCGTTGCTGACGCCCACGATCACGAAGGCAACGAACAGGACGAAGAGGACGCCGCCGATCACGACGTTGCCGGCGAAGGGGATCGGCACGGTGATGAACGAGATGTTCACGCCGGGGATGGCGAAGTGGCGCTGAATGTAGAAGGCGGCCAGCAGGGCCACCACCGTCTGCCAGGCCAGCTTGAAGCGGCCACGCACGCCGATCCCGGTGTGCACGTTCACGAAGTCGTCGATGGCGCCCAGGATCGCCACCCCGACCAGCGCCAGCATGGGGGTCAGGGTGAAGACGTCCTCGATGCGCATCGCCATCGCCAGGAACATGACCACCACCACCAGCAGCATGCCCCCCATCGTGGGCGTCCCGGTCTTGCCGACATGGCCCTCCGGTCCCTCGGAGCGGATCTGCTTGCCGAATCCGAGACGCTGCAGGAGGCCGATGTAGAGCGGGCCGAGCAGCACCACGCCGGCAAAGGCGGCGAGCAGCGCGACCACGATCGGCAGCACGGCTAACCCCGCTCGCCGGGTGTGCCGC
>Ga0307504_10000265_pt1 | contig 10981 bp, 8 predicted proteins | sample 19_S_MG_FD_194516 | JGI IMG/M metagenome (GOLD analysis project Ga0307504, IMG submission 194516) | Soil microbial communities from Populus trichocarpa stands in riparian zone in the Pacific Northwest, United States - 19_S | ecosystem: Environmental > Terrestrial > Soil > Riparian zone > Trees... | reverse complement strand
CGGATCGATCCGCCAGTATCGGTGCCGATCGCCAGCGGGGCCTCGAACGCGGCCACCGCGGCCGAGGAACCACCGGACGAGCCACCGGGCACCCGGCTCAGATCCCACGGGTTATGTGTAGGGTGAAAGGCGGAGTTTTCGGTGGACGATCCCATCGCGAACTCGTCCATGTTGGTTTTGCCGAGCATGACGATGCCCGCATCGCGGATCCGGCGGGTCACCGTCGCGTCGTAAGGGGGCAGCCAGCCCTGAAGAATCCTCGACCCCGACGTCGTCGGCAGGCCCTCGGTTACCACGACATCCTTCATCGCCAGCGGAACTCCGGCCAGCGGGCCCAGCTCCTCACCGGCGGCGCGGCGGGCGTCCACGGACCTGGCGGCCGCCAAGGCGCCGTCGGTGTCGACGTGCAGGAACGCCCTGACCTGCCCGTCCACCGAGGCGATGCGGTCCAGATGTGCCCGGGTGACCTCGACCGCACTCACCTGTCCGGACGCGATGGCCGCGCCGGTCGCCGCGGCGCTCAGCTCGATCAGGCCGGCCACTACTCCTCCTCGCCGAGGATCTGGGGCACCCGGAACCGGTCGTCCTCGACCGCGGGCGCGCCCGCCAGCACCGCGGTTCGCGGCAGCGAAGGGCGGACCTCGTCGGCACGAAACACGTTCTCCAGCGGCACGGCGTGCGACGTCGGCCGGATGTCGGCGGCGGCCACCTCGCCGATCCGTGCCACGGCACCGAGAATGACGTCGAGCTGACCGGCGAACAGGTCCAGCTCTTCGTCGGTCACCGCCAGCCGGGCCAGCCGGGCCAGATGCGCGACTTCGTCGCGGGTCAGGGAAAGTCGATCATCGGACACGAGGGTTTAGTGTAGGGCTGCTCCAGGTACCGTCCGCCGCGCGACCCGGCGTAACAGCACAGATACATCGCCTTGGGAGGATGCTCGGATGTCCTACCTGATTCGCGTCGTGCTGCCCGACCGACCCGGCGCACTCGGCGCGGTCGCCTCCGCCCTCGGTCAGGCGGGTGCCGATATCCTCAGCGTGGACATTGTCGAACGATCCGCGGGTCACGCTACTGACGATCTTGTGGTGGAGCTGCCCGCGGACCGGCTCGCCGACTCGTTGGTATCCGCGGCGTCCAGCGTCGAAGGCGTCCGGGTGGAATCCATTCGCCCGTACGCGGGGGTCATCGATCCGTTTCGGGAACTCGAGCTGCTGGAGAAGCTGGCCGTCAACCACCCAGATGCGCCGACCGTGCTGGCGGATGGGGTCTGCCGGTTGTTCCGGTCGGGCTGGGCACTGGTGCTTCAGGCACCGGAGATCGAGGGCCGCCCATCGACGGTGATCGCCCGCAGCGCCGCGGCCCCCGAGATCGAAACACTGGCGACGCCCTGGTGGCCGGCCTCGCCACCGCGGTCGCTGAACGCCGAGGAGGACTGGGCCCCGTCCACCTGGGCGACGCTCGGCACCGAACTCGCCGTTGCCCCGCTGGGTTCGAACGCGGTGCTGGTCGGCCGGCCCGCCCTGCGATGGCTGCCCAGCGAGATCATCCGTTTATCGCACTTGTCATCGATCGCGGCAACTGTCCTATGCCCGGACCGGTGAGCCGCTTTTGCCCCGATCGGTGAGCCGCGGAACGTGATCACTCCCCCGTCTTTGCGACTTCCGACGCCGCCTCCGGCCCGTTCTGGAGCAGGGTGACGAACCCGGCTTCGTCGAGGACGGGCAGCTTGAGCTCGACCGCTTTCGCGTACTTGCTGCCCGGGTTGTCGCCGACCACCACAAAGGCCGTCTTCTTCGATACCGAGCTGGCCGACTTTCCGCCCTGGGCGGCGATCGCCTCGGCGGCCGACTCGCGACTGAATCCCTCGAGCGAGCCGGTGACGACGACGGACAGGCCGGCCAGCGGTTTGGGACCGCTGTTTGGTGCCAGCTCGGAGGTCAACCGCACTCCGGCCGCGCGCCACTTCTCCACGATCTCACGATGCCAGTCCACGGCGAACCAGTCGCGCACCGACTCCGCGATTGTCATTCCCACTCCGTCAGCGGCCGCGAGCTCGTCGGCCGATGCCCGCGCGATGGCGTCGACCGAGCCGAACTGGCGTGCCAATTCTTGCGCTGCCGTCGGGCCGACGTGCCTGATGGACAGCGCTACGAGCACCCGCCACAGTGGCCGCGACTTCGCCGCTTCGAGATTGTCCAGCAGTTTGCGGGCATTGGCCGCCAGTGCGCCGTCCTTACGGGTAAAGAAGTCGGCTCGGACCAGATCGTCCTGGGTCAGCGCGAACAGATCGCCCTCGTCGGTGACCAGCCCGGCGGCCAGCAGGGCAACTGCCGCCTCGTAGCCCAGGCTCTCGATGTCGAAGGCTCCGCGTCCGGCGACGTGGAACAGCCGCTCGCGAAGTTGGGCGGGACAGGAGCGCTGATTCGGGCACCGGATGTCGGCGTCACCCTCCTTCTGCGGCTTCAGCACCGCACCGCATTCCGGGCAATGGGTCGGCATCACGAACTCCCGTTCGCTGCCATCTCGCAGATCGACCACCGGGCCGAGAATTTCCGGGATGACATCGCCGGCCTTGCGCAGCACCACAGTGTCGCCGATCAGCACGCCCTTTCGCTTCACCTCGCTCGCGTTGTGCAACGTCGCCAGCGACACCGTGGAGCCGGCGACCTGCACGGGTTCCATGAATCCGAACGGAGTGACCCGGCCGGTCCGGCCGACGTTGACCCGGATGTCGAGCAGCTTCGTGTTCACCTCCTGCGGCGGGTATTTGAAGGCGATGGCCCATCTGGGCGCCCGGCTCGTCGAACCGAGCTGACGCTGCTGCGCCAGCGAATCGACCTTGACGACGACCCCGTCGATCTCGTGTTCGACGTCATGGCGGTGTTCGCCGAAGTACTCGATGAACTGGGCCACCTCGGGCAGCGAGCCGACGACCTTGCCACGGTCTGAGGTTGGCAGGCCCCAGTCGCGCATCAGCTCGTACCACTGCGACTGTGACTGGACGCGCGGTCCACCCTCGACCCGACCTACGCCGTGGACCACCATGCGCAGCTTGCGCGAGGCGGTGATCCGAGGATCCTTCTGACGCAACGATCCGGACGCGGTGTTACGCGGGTTGGCGTAGGGCGCCTTTCCGGCCTCCACCAAGGCGGCATTCAGGGCCGCGAACTCGGTCAGCGGGAAATACACCTCGCCGCGCACCTCGATCACGTCGGGCACGTCAGCTCCGGTGAGCCGGTCCGGTATCCCGGCGATCGTCCTGACATTGCCGGTGACGTCCTCGCCGGTGCGGCCATCGCCTCGGGTCGCGCCGCGGATCAGCCGCCCCCGCTCGTAAACCAAGCTGATGGCCAGGCCATCGACCTTGAGCTCGCAGAGATATCGTGTCTGGCCTACCTCACGCTCCACCCGGTGTGCCCAGGCGACCAATTCGTCGTCTGAGAAGGCGTTGTCCAAGGAGAGCATCCGCTCCAGGTGGTCGACGGCGGTGAACTGCGACGAGAAGTCCCCGGCCACTCGCTGGGTCGGGGACGCCGGCGTGCGCAGCTCGCTGAACTGCTCTTCCAGAGCCACGAGTTCGCGCAGCTTGGCGTCGTACTCGGCGTCTGAGATCGTCGGCGCGTCCAACACGTAGTACCGATACGATGCCTCCAGCAGCGCCTCGGACAAGTCCGCATGCTCCTGACGTGCCCGTGGGGGCGCCTCGGCACGGCTTTCCACCCGCGTCACCAGGCGGTCGGCGGCAGCGTCGTCTGCGCTCGTCACAACCGACAAGTTACCGGCCGCCTCCGACGAGCCATCGGCGTGCCATCGGTAGTCCGTCCACGATTCGGAAGGTCGCATCAATGCCGGCCCATCAGCCGTTTCCGCATGAACTCCTGGTCGCCGTGTCGGCGCCCAATCTCGTGTTGTGCGATCAGGACGGACAGATTCGGCCGGGCGGCGCGTCCGGCATCTACTTATCCGATCGCCGTGCCATCTCACGATCGGAGGTCTCGGCGGCAGGCGCCGACCTGATCGGCATCGGCGGTCAGGTCGAAGGAGCTGACCGGATCCACACCACCGCGGTTCTGCGTGGCCTCGGGGACCCGGGTGAAGATCCCACCGTCACCCTCGAGCGCGGCCAGCTGCCCGGGCCAGCGGGCGCCCGGGAGACGATCGTGATCACCTCACGCGCCCGTCAACCGGTCGGCACCCGGCTGACGCTGAGGCTGGCCTCAGATCTGGCCGACATCTCGAACGTCAAATCCGCCACGCCCGTAACGGCGTTGACCGCTAGCGTCACCTCGAGTGGACTGCGGTGGGCCAGTCCGGACGGGCTTGGCACCGTGTACGCCAACGCCGACCCGGCACCCGACGAGGTTCTCGCGTCCCGCGCCGAGCTCGCCTGGGACCTGACGGTGCTCGCCGGTCAATCTGTCCGGATCATCATCGAATATCACATCGCCGACGATCCGCTGCCGATGGTGGTGCGGTCGGCACACGGCCGATCCGTCCTGGCCGAACTGTCGGTCACCGCGGCGGACCGACGGCTGCCGGCCCTGATCCAGCAGTCCCTCGCCGACCTCCGCGGTCTGGAGGTTCTCGACGCGGAGAGCCCAGAAGATCATTTCCTGGCCGCCGGCGCACCGTGGTATCTGACGTTGTTCGGACGCGACGCACTCATCGCCGCGCGCATGTTGCTACCGGTGGGTACGCGGCTGGCGGCCGGTACGCTTCGTGCTTTGGCGCGCAGACAGGGCACCAGGGTCGACACCGAGGCCGCCGAGGAGCCCGGAAAGATCCCGCACGAGTTGCGCCGAAGCAGCACCGACCATGGGGCGGCCAACCGGTCCGCGCAGCACCTCAGGCTCCCTCCGCTGTACTACGGAACGGTCGATGCGAGCGCGCTGTGGGTGATCCTGCTGCACGATGCCTGGCGTTGGGGCATGCCCGCGGCCGAGGTCCGCGAGCTGCTGCCGGCGATGAACCGTGCCCTGGAGTGGATGCGCGACTTCGGAGTGGGCGAACTCGGATTTGTCAGCTACCTCGATACTTCGGGCCACGGATTGGCCAACCAGGGATGGAAGGACTCCGCCGACGCCGTTCAGTTCGCCGACGGCCGGCTCGCCGAGGCACCCGTCGCGTTGTGCGAGGTCCAGGCCTACGCCTACGCCGCCGCCATCAAGGGCGCCGGCCTGCTGGAGGCATTCGGGGCCGAGTCCGGCGCTGCCGGCGGCACGTACGGCGCCGAACAATGGCGGAGTTGGGCGGCCGAGCTGGCTGATAAGTTCCGGTCCGCTTTCTGGGTCGCCGACGCCGACGGAGCATTTCCGGCGATCGCCCTCGACGGGCACGGTGCGCCGGTGAACACGGTCACATCCAACATCGGCCACCTGCTCGGGACGGGACTGATCGATCGCGAGGAGTCCGCGCTGGTCGTCAAGCGACTGGCCGCCGCGGATATGTCCTCCGGCTTCGGGCTGCGCACCATGTCCGCCCAGTCGGCCGGGTTCAATCCGCTCAGCTACCACCGCGGATCGGTCTGGACCCACGACACGGCCATTGCCATCACCGGTCTCGGCGCGGCTGCCCGAGACGGCGTGCCAGGCGCGGAGCACGCCGCCACCACCCTCATCGACGGCCTGTTGCGGGCTGCCGCCGACTTCGACTACCGGATGCCCGAGCTGTATTCCGGAGCGGCCTACGCGCCGGGCCGTCGTGCCCTGCCATACCCGGCTTCGTGCCGACCGCAGGCTTGGTCGGCGGCCTCTGCCGTGGCCGTGGTGTCCGCGCTGCTCGGCCTGGACGCCGACCTGCCGGCCGGACGCATGTCCGTCAGACCGATCGCGTCAGATGCCGGCGTCCTGCGGGTCGGCGGACTTCTGGCCGCCGGCCGACCCGTCGAGCTCGAACTGTCGGCCGACCGTCGAGTCCGGGTCCTCGCTGCCCCGGCCGGGCTCACCGTCGTCGACCTGAGCGGCATCGGCGTGACGAGGTTATCCTCCGCTCAGCCCAGCAGCGATTGACCCACCTCGCGCAGCAGCAACATCAACCGGCGCGCATAGGCCCAGGACGCTCCCGCCAAGCCGCAATTGGGCGTCGGGATGAGCGAGCCGGGCAGCAGCGCGGGATCGAAGCCGAGGCGCTGCCAGAGCGAGGTGATCGGGGTGCGCAGCTGTTCCACGCTCAGCGGGGTGTCGGTGCCGGGCGCGACTCCGACCCACAGGGCCACGCCGGCGTCGATCAGTTCGCCGATGGCGTCGAGTTGCGGTTTTCCCATCAGCGACAGGTCGATCGACACCGCTGACGCGCCGGCTCGACGGATAAGGTCGAAGGGCACGTCGGCGGCGCAGCAGTGCACGATCCGATGGCCTTCATCGGCCGCGTCGAGCACCGCCGCCAGCATCGGCTCGGCCACCGACCGCTCGAGCGAGCGTACGGTTCCGTAACCCGACGGGGTGGGCACCCGACCGGCAAGCACAACCGGAAGGCTCGGCTCGTCAACCTGCAGAACGATGCGGGTTCCGGGCAATCGCCGACGCAGGTCCTCGACATGGGCCGCGGCACCGGCGGCCAGCGATCCGGCCAGGTCGCGGAACGCGCCGGTGTCGGTGAGCACCTTATGCAAGTTCGGCTTCTCGAGCATCGCGCCCATGGTCATCGGGCCGCAGATCTGTACCTTGATCACCTCGCGCCCGCCCGCCTGTTCGGTAAGCGTGTCCAGATCCCGCAGCAGGATATCGCTGGCCCGCCGGGCGTCCCGGCCGGCCCGAGCCGTGATCGTCCAGCCGTGCGGTTGGTACTCCAAAGGGAAATCGACGAGCAGCGCGCCGGTCCGCCCGACCATCTCGGCCCCGAGTCCACGGTTCGGTAACTCCGGCAGGTACGGCAGATCCGGGACCTCGCCCAAAACCAACCGCAAGGCCTCGTCGGGATCGGTTCCGGGTAACGAGCCGATGCCAGTGGTGGCACCCGGCGGCCAGGGACGGTCGGTCATTGTTTCACGGGTAGCGTTGTTTCACGGGTTGCGCGGGACCGGCCGGAACCGCTTCCGCAACGCCGTCCGACGATCCGCCAAACGACGTCGGCCAGGCCTGAGTCGCGGTGATGGTCGCCGAGCCGATGACCACATCGCCCTCGTACATGACCAGTGCCTGGCCGGCCGCCACGCCGCGCTGGGGCACGGCAAGCACAGCCGTCAACTCGCCGTCGTCATCGTGGGTAATGCGGGCGCCACACACCATGCCGTGCGCGCGCATCTGCACCAGGCAGTCGAACGCACCGGCCGGACGTGCCGAGATCCACACCGAACGCTGGCAGCGGATCAGGCCGACCTCGAGGTCGCGGGCGGTGCCGACGACGACGGTGTTCGAGCTGGGCCGGATCGACAGGACATACCGAGGTTCGCCGGTCGTGGTGGACGTCCTGATATTGAGACCCCTGCGTTGCCCGACGGTAAAGCCAAATGCTCCGGAATGTGACCCCAGGACCGCGCCGGAGGCATCCACGATCTCGCCGGGCCGCTCCCCCAGGTGCCGCGCCAGAAAACCTTGGGTGTCGCCATCGGCGATGAAGCATATGTCGTGTGAATCTGGCTTGTCAGCAACTGATAGGCCGCGCAGTGCCGCCTCGGCGCGTACCTGCTTCTTGGTGGAATGACCCAGCGGGAACACGGCGTGCGCGAGCTGGTCGGGCCTGAGCACGGCCAACACGTACGACTGATCCTTGGCCGGGTCGACCGAGCGGCTCAGCCGGCCATCTGTCAATCGAGCGTGGTGGCCGGTCACCACCGCATCGAAGCCCAACGCCAGGGCGCGGTCCAGCAGACCAGAGAACTTGATCTTCTCGTTGCACCGCAGGCAGGGATTGGGCGTATGACCGGCCGCGTACTCGGCCACGAAGTCCTCGATCACGTCGGCCTGGAAGCGGGCGGCGAAATCCCATACGTAAAAAGGGATCCCCAGCACGTCCGCGCAGCGCCGGGCATCGTGGGCATCCTCCACTGAACAGCATCCACGCGCGCCGGCCCGTAGCGTGGCAGGCTCGCGGGCCAGCGCCAAGTGCACGCCGGTGACCTCCCAGCCCGCGTCGACGGCGCGGGCCGCCGCCACCGCCGAGTCGACACCGCCGCTCATCGCCGCCAGCACCTTCATCAGAGCCGTCCTGCCATTGACGTCGATCCGAAGGCAAGCGTATTGGACCCCGGGGCGCTCGTCGGCGTGGCCAGGCCGGCCCGGCGGGCTCGTTCGGTCACCGAGCCGATCGCCTCCAGGACCGCCGCCACGTCGGCTTCGGTGGAGGTGTGCCCGAGTGAGAACCGTAGCGACCCCCGGGCCCGGTCTTCGTCCGCACCCATGGCCAGCAACACATGCGAGGCCTGTGCGACCCCGGCCGAACAGGCCGAGCCGGTCGAACACTCGATACCTCGGGCATCAAGCAGCATGAGCAACGAATCGCCTTCGCAGCCGGGAAACGACAAATGGGCGTTGCCTGGAAGCCGATTGATCCTGTCTCCATTGACCGTCGCGTCGGGCACCTGCCGGAGCACACCTTCGATGAGTTTGTCGCGAAGTCGGGTCAGCCGACTCGCGGTCTCGGCACGGCGGCTGACCGCCAGTTCAGCGGCCAACGCGAGACCCAGCACGCCCGGCGTGTCCAGCGTTCCCGATCGGACGTCGCGCTCCTGACCGCCGCCGTGCAACAGGGGGACGCAAGCGACATCTCGTTTGAGCAGCAGGGCTCCCACCCCGTACGGGCCGCCGAGCTTGTGCGCGGTCACGGTCATCGCGTCCACGCCGGATTCGGCGAACGAAACCGGCAGTGTGCCCACCGCTTGTACCGCGTCGCTGTGCAGCGGGATGCCATATCGGTGAGCGACCCGGGCCAGCTCGGCCACCGGTTGAACTGTGCCGACTTCGTTGTTCGCCCACATCACGCTGATCAGGGCGACCGAGGAAGGATCTGTCTCAATGGCCTCGGCCAGAGTGCCGACCTCAAGCACACCGCGCGCGTCGACGGGCAGCAATTCGGGCGCGGCGCCCTCGTGGGTCCGCAGCCAATGCGCGGAGTCCAACACCGCATGGTGCTCCACCGCGCTCACCAGGATTCGGCGGCGTCGGGGGTCGGCTGCCCGCCGGGCGAGGTAGATGCCCTTGACCGCCAGGTTGTCGGACTCGGTGCCTCCGCCGGTGAAGATGACCTCGGAGGGACGGGCTCCGAGCGCCGCGGCCAGCCGCTCCCGGGATTCCTCCACAACCCTTCGGGCCCGACGTCCGGAAGTATGCAGCGATGAGGCGTTGCCGACCTCGGTCATCGCCGCGGCCATGGCGGCGATGACCTCCTCCAGCATCGGAGTGGTAGCTGCGTGGTCGAGGTAGGGCATCGATTGCCAGCTTACGGCGCTGGTCGACTCACTCTGGCATCGCCGTCGCAGTCACCGGCGACGGCGACGGCGCGGACGAGCCCGTCCGGGATCCCGGTGCGCGCAACCGCGAGGCCCGAGCGACGGCAAGCATCGCGAGGCAGGCCATCGCCACAAACACAGTGCTCAGTCCGAGGCCGTAACTGACCTGGCCATGGGCCGCTGCGGCGACCAACGCACCACTGAAGGCGGTGCACAGAGCACCGGCCGACGAGTCGGCCAACTGCAGAGAGGCCGAGTCCGAGCCGCGATCGGCGTCGTTGGTGAACTCCAACATGACCACGCTGGTGCTGGTCAGCGCAAAGCCCGCACCGAGTCCGGCCAGCGGCCATGAGACGAACGCGGCCCAGCCGGGGGTGATCCGCAGCGCAACCAGGGCCATCCCGACGCCGGCCATTGCCATCAAGACAAGTCCCAGGCCGACCAGCAGGGCCCGGTTGACCTTCCTGGCCCGGCCCTGAATCTGCGAGCCCGCCGCCCAAGTGATCGAGGTCAGCATCAACGGCAGTCCGGACAGGGTCGGCGAGTACCCATGCTGGACGGACAACGTGAGCGGGACAATCGATTCCATCCCGAAGAAGATGCCGGCCAGCACACCTCGGAACGCCACCGCAGCCGGTACTCCGGCGCGGAATGACACCGTTCCGGCCGGTAACAGCCGATGCAGACCCAGCACGACTCCAGCCAGCCCAAGAACCGCCAGCCCGAGAGTCGGCAGATTCTGCCTTGCGCCCAGGTTCGCAACGCCGGCAATTCCGAAGGCGGTGAGGACCGCGTACGGCAGTCGTTTCCGGTCCGAGCGCGCTCCGCTCGCGGTGTGGCGACGCAGCTGACGAAGAGACGGCAGCATCATCAAGCCGCCGATGGCCACCAAGGGCGCCAGTCCGCCGAACACCCAGCGCCACGACAGCCGCTCGGTGATCCAACCGGCGATGACCGGGCCGACCAGGCCCGGCACGATCCAGGCGGTGGCCAGAGCAGCGAAGATGCGCGGCCGGATGGCGTCCGCGTAGACCTCGCCGATCACGACGTACATGGCCGTGATCAGCAGTCCTACCGCGAGGCCCTGAAGGACTCGGCCTGCCACCAGCACCCACATCGTCCCGGCCGCGGCACCCACTACCAGACCGGCGACGAACAACGCCATCCCCCACAGCAGTGGCGTGCGCGGACCTCTCAGGTCCGCGTATTGCCCCGATCCCACCATTCCGACCACGCTGGCGACGAGGAACCCGGTGAAGGGCCATCCGTACTGGGCGAGTCCGTGCAGGCTGCGGGCCGCGGTGGGTAGGGCCGTGGCGACCGCCATCGCCTCGAACGCGATGATCGTCATCAGGATGAGGGTGCCGAGCGTGGTGATTCGGTACCGTGGCGAGAAAATCGATAGCGACCGTCCCCGCTCGGCGTTCGCTGCGTACCTCACGCCGTCGAGTCTAGGAAGGGACCGCAAGGCAGTTTATGAAGGCAATCGGCGTACTGGGCGGCATGAGCAGCGTCGCCAGCGGTGAGTACTACCGGCTCTTGAACGAGGGCGTCAATGCTGTGCGCGGAGGCCATTCGGCCGCTACTGGCTACGAA
>Ga0307504_10000264_pt1 | contig 10994 bp, 8 predicted proteins | sample 19_S_MG_FD_194516 | JGI IMG/M metagenome (GOLD analysis project Ga0307504, IMG submission 194516) | Soil microbial communities from Populus trichocarpa stands in riparian zone in the Pacific Northwest, United States - 19_S | ecosystem: Environmental > Terrestrial > Soil > Riparian zone > Trees... | reverse complement strand
TCATATATCAAGAGTGAAGTACATAGGTTCTTTTCGTCCCGAGGGCGATCTCCGCCAACCAGCCCGCGACCTGGTCCGGGTCACGCTCTGTGGCCGGTCCGGCGACCACCAGCTCGTTCATCACCGTCCCCGGCGTCGCGCCCTCCCGCCACGCTCCGCAGAGCAGCGTCCGGTGCTCCTCCACCCACCCGAGGAGCCGCTCGTTCACGGCCTCCGCAGACCCCTGCGCGTGCACCAGGAACGTCGAGGTGTGCGGCGGGTCGGGCTGGCACTGCACGCCACGCTCGGTCAGCGCGGCGGCCACGGCCCGCGCCCAGGCCCTTCGCTCGGCCATGGCCGGGAGCTCCCGCTCGAGACCGAGCAGAGCCGTCACCGCCTCGGCCGTGAGGTGGAAGATCGTGCCGCCCATCCGGCGACGCCAGAGCCGCGCCTCCTCGATCACGTCCGCGGGCCCGATCAAGGCGGCGCCCGCGATCGCGCCGAGTCCCTTGTAGAAGGACACGTACAGGGTGTCCGCCAGCGTCATCACCTCGGACAAGGGTCGGTCCCAGTGGGGCTGGGCCTCCCAGATCCGGGCACCGTCGACGTGCACGGCCGCTCCGCGCTCGCGTACGGCGGAGGTCAGCTCCACCAGGTCGTCCCACGTCGGCAGGGCGCACCCGGCGTCCCGCAAGGGCAGCTCCAGCAGGCAGGCGGCCAGGCGACCGGGGATCGCCTGGAGGTCGTCGACCGTCGGCAGCGCCTGGCCCCGGGAGAGGTACTCGAACTCGAAGCCGTGCAGCCGCCGCGGCCCGTCGTCCTCGTGCACGAGCAGGTGGGAGAGCTCGGGGATGGCGATCCGGCTCGTCCCGGCCCGGTCGGCCCAGACGCGCAGCGCGCACTGCTGGGCCATCACGCCGCTGGGGAAGAACGCGGCCTCCACCTCGGATCCCGGGGCACCGAACAACTCGGCCAGCTGGGTCTCGACCATCGCGAGGGCGCCGCCGCTGCCGTAACGATCCCAGTCGAGGTCGAGCTGTTCGGCTGCTTCTGCTGCCGCGCGGAGCACCTCTGCAGGTGTCCGGCGCGGGTGCCAGAAGACTCCTCCGGTCGCGGCGTCGGCGGCCGCGCGGAACCGTGTCTCGAAGTCGTCCGGCACGCCCGCAGCCTGACACGCAGGCGGGGCCCCGTCACCCCACTTATCCCCAGAACACCCGCTCCACCACCGCGTGTGTCCGCCGCGTGCGCCGGAGGTAGTCGTTGACCATCACGTCGGAGGCTCCCGGCGGGTACCCGACCGCCACGGACACCGCTGCCCGCTCACGGGTGTCGCGCGGCAGCTGGTCGCCCGGCTTGCCGCGCACGAGGGTGATCGCGTTGCGCACCCGACTGACGGTCCGCCAGCCCTCGGCCAGGACCTCGGCGTCGTCCGCGTCCAGCAGTCCTGCCTCGGCGGCCGCCTCGAGCGCCGGCAGCGTCTGCGGCGTGCGCAGCCCCTCGATCCGCGCCGCGTGCCGCATCTGGAGCAGCTGGACGGTCCACTCGATGTCCGTGAGGCCGCCACGACCGAGCTTGAGGTGGGTGTTGCGGTCCGCCCCGCGCGGCAGCCGCTCGGTGTCGACCCGGGCCTTGATCCGCCGGATCTCCACGATGTCGGACTGCGACAGGCCATCCTCGGGATAGCGCAGGGGGTCGATCATCGTGGTGAACCGCGCCCGTACATCCGGGTCCCCGACGACCGCGTCGGCCCGGAGCAGGGCCTGCGCCTCCCACACGTGGCTCCACTTGGCGTAGTACGCCGCGTAGGAGTCGATCGACCGGACCAGCGGACCCTGCTTGCCCTCGGGACGCAGACCCGCGTCGACCTCGAGAGCGGGATCCGGCCCAGCCAACGCGAGCAGGCGGCGGACCTCGTGCGCCACGGCCTGGGCGTAGCTGCTGGCGGCGGAGGGGTCGGCGCCGTCGAGCGGCTGGTGCACGAACATGACGTCGGCGTCGGAGCCGTAGGACAGCTCGAACCCGCCGTAGCGCCCCATCGCGACGATCGCCAGCGCGGTCGGTGTCTCGTCCAGCGCGCGCGCGGCCAGCACCGCGGTCTGCGCGGCGTCCAGGGTGGCCTCGAGCGTGGCGTCCGTGAGCCGGGTCAGGGCCCGGCCGACGTCGGCGACGTCGGTCAGCCCGAGCAGGTCGCCGGCGGCGATCCGCAGCAGCTCGCGCCGCCGTACGCCGCGAATCTGCCGTACCGCGTCCTCCGCGGACTCCTGCCGCCGCGAGGTCGCGAGCATCTCAGTCGTCAACGCCTCGGAGGAGAGCGGCACCAGGTCCTCGCCCAGCATCTTCACCCCCTGCGGCTCCCGCTCGAGCAGGTCGGAGGCGTAGCGGGAGGTGGCCAGCAGGGTCGCGAGCCGCTGGGCGACCTCACCCTCGTCGCGCAGGGTCGAGAGGTACCAGGGGGTCGATCCGAGGTGCTCGGAGATCTTGCGGAACCCGAAGAGGCCGTAGTCCGGCTCGGGGGCGTCGGCGAACCACTCGAGCATGACCGGCAGCAGGGTCCGCTGGATCGAGGAGGTCCGCGAGACCCCGGAGGTCAGGGCCTCCAGGTGCCGCAGCGCGGCCCGCGGGTCGGCGAAGCCGAGGGCGGCGAGCCGCTGCTCCGCGGCCTCCGGTGACAGCCGGACGTCGTTGCCCGGGATGCGGGCCACGCTCTCGAGGAGCGGCCGGTAGAAGAGCTTCTCGTGCAGCCGCCGCACCTCGAGCCGGTGGTGCTGCCAGGCTTTCTCCAGCTCGGCGATCGGCTCCTTGAAGAAGCCCATGCTCCGACCGAGCCGGCGCAGGTCCTCCTCGTGGTCGGCGGGGGGCACCACGTGCGTACGTCGGAGCCGGTACAGCTGAAGCCGGTGCTCCATCCGGCGCAGGAACGCGTAGGCCTCGTGCAGCGCCTCGCCGTCCTCGCGCCCGACGTACCCGCCCTGGGTCAGCTCGTGCAGAGCCGACAGCGTGGCTTTGGCGCGCAGACGCTGGTCGCCCCGGCCGTGCACGAGCTGTAGCAGCTGGACCGCGAACTCGACGTCCCGCAGGCCCCCGGAGCCGAGCTTGAGCTGGCGGTCGGCCTCGTGGGCGGGGATGTTCTCGAGCACGCGGCGGCGCATCGCCTGGACGTCGGCGACGAACCCGTCGCGCTCGGCGGCCTGCCAGACCAGCGGGGTGACCATCTCGTCGTACGCAGCGCCGAGCTCGCGGTCCCCGGCCACGTGCCGGGCCTTGAGCAGCGCCTGGAACTCCCAGGTCTTGGCCCAGCGTTCGTAGTAGCCCTGGTGGCTGGTGAGGGTCCGCACCAGCTGGCCGGCCTTGCCCTCGGGGCGGAGCGCGGCGTCGACCGGCCAGAGCGTGCCCTCGCCGGTGTGCTCCGAGCACGCCTGCATGAGGTGTCCCGCGAGCTGGGTGGCGATCCGGATCGCCTCGGTCTCCTCGACGTCGTCGTTCGCGGGGGCGCACACGAAGATGACGTCGACGTCCGAGACGTAGTTGAGCTCGTGGCCGCCGCACTTGCCCATCGCGATGACGGCCAGCCGGGTCAGCTCTGCCTTCGGCACTCGCGCGCGGGCGATGGCAAGCCCCGCTTCCAGCGCTCCGGCTGCCAGGTCGGACAGCTCGGCCGCCACGTCGTCCACGGCCTGCCCGTGCGCCAGGTCGCGGGCCGCGAGCCGCAGCAGCATCCGGCGGTACTCCACGCGCAGCGCGTCCAGGGAGTCCCGGTCGGACAGCGTCGCCGTCGGCGCCGGATCCGCGGGGTCGGCCCCGACGGCTCGCAGCAGCGCCTCCTTCACCGCGAAGCCGGCCGCCCGGGTCGATCCCAGCGTCGGGTCGCGGAGCTCGGTCCACTGGTCGGGGTGCCGGACGAGGTGGTCCCCCAGCGCCTGGCTGGCGCCGAGCACCGAGAGCAGCCGCATGGCCGTCCCCTCGTCCTCGACCATCGCCTCCATGAGGCCGTCGGCGTCGTCCGTCGCCTCGGCGAGCCGGGCCAGGGCGTCCAGCGCCAGGTCGGGGTCGGCGGTGCGGCTCAGCAGGTCGACGACGTTCTCGAGACCGTCCTCCCGGACCTGTCCCAGCCGCGCCAGCCCGGCCCCGGCGCGCTCGGTGTCGTAGAAGCCGGCGCGGGCCAGGGCCGTCCTGCTCGTGAGCGGTCGGCTCACGCCGACTCCCCGACGAGGGCCGCGAACTCGCGGGCGACCGGCTCCCAGGCCTCGGCCAGGCCGTCCTCCGCAGCGGTGACCTCGGCCAGGAGCCCCTCCGGGTCGATGCCGCGGGCCACGTGCTCGTCGCGGTCCTCCTCGAGCCATTGCGCGCAGATCGTCCGGGTCACCTCCGGGTGCATCTGGGTCCCCCAGACCGTCGGTGCGAAGCGCGCGACCTGCAGCTCGCCGCCGGCGGTCTCGGCGAGGGCCACGGCACCGTCGGGCAGGGCGGTGACGAGGTCGTGGTTCCACTGGATCGTGCGGCTCGGCCGCACCTGGCCGAACAGCGCGTCACCGTCCGCTGAGCTGAGCCACCCGGTCGCCAGGACGCCGACCTGCTGGCCTCGCGGGTTGACCCCGACGGTGCCGCCCAGTGCCCGGGCGATCACCTGGTGCCCGAGGCAGACGCCCCACGTCGGGGTCCCCGACTCGGCCGCGTCCCGGACCATCGCCCGCAGCGGCGCGAGCCACGGCACCGAGTCGTCGTTGGCCGACATCGATCCGCCCAGCACCAGCAGGCCGTCGTACGACGCCACGGGCGGCAGGTCGTCACTGGCGTACGGGCGGCAGACCTCGAGCTCCGCACCGGCGGCGCGCAGCCAGTCGCCCAGCCGCGCGGGCGGGCACTGGGCCTCGTGCTCGACGACGAGGATCGTGCTCGCCATCAGATGACGGGCAGCATCCGGTCGCGCTCGAAGGCGGAGACCTGGATGCGGTACTCCTCCCACTCCTTGCGCTTGTTGCGCAGGAAGAAGTCGAAGACGTGCTCGCCGAGCGTCTCGGCCAGCAGCTCGGACTGCTCGGCGATGTTGATCGCGTCGTACAGGCTCTTCGGCAGCGGCTCGATACCGAGGCTCTTGCGCTCGCGCTCGTTGAGCGTCCACATGTCGTCCTCGGCCTCGCGCGGCAGCTCGTAGCCCTCCTCGATGCCCTTCATCCCGGCCGCCAGCACGACGGCGTACGCGAGGTAGGGATTGGCGGCCGCGTCGATGGTGCGGACCTCGATGCGGGTGGAGACGCCCTTCTGGGGCTTGTACATCGGCACGCGGATCATCGCCGAGCGGTTGTTGTGGCCCCAGCAGATGTACGGCGGGGCCTCGTCGCCGGCGAGCAGGCGCTTGTACGAGTTGACCCACTGGTTGGTGACCACGCTGATCTCGTCGGCGTGCCTGAGGATGCCGGCGATGAACTGGCGGGCGGTCTTCGACAGCTGGTACTCCGCGCCGCCCTCGAAGAACGCGTTGCGGTCGCCCTCGAAGAGGCTGACGTGCGTGTGCATGCCCGAGCCCGGGTGCGTCGTGAACGGCTTGGGCATGAAGGTCGCCCAGATCCCCTGGCTCAGCGCCACCTCCCGGACGACCGTGCGGAAGGTCATGATGTTGTCGGCGGTCGTCAGCGCGTCGGCGTACCGCAGGTCGATCTCCTGCTGACCGGGCCCGCCCTCGTGGTGGCTGAACTCCACCGAGATGCCCATCGACTCCAGCATCGTGATCGCCTCGCGGCGGAAGTCCGAGCCCATCGACTGCGCGGTGTGGTCGAAGAAGCCGCTGCGGTCCACCGGCACCGGCTCCACGCCGGGCTCCGGGATGTCCTTGAAGAGGTAGAACTCGATCTCGGGGTGCGTGTAGAAGGTGAAGCCCTTGTCGGCCGCCTTCGACAGCGTCCGCTTGAGGACGAACCGGGGATCGGCGTACGACGGAGCCCCGTCGGGCATGACGATGTCGCAGAACATCCGGGCCGTGCTGGGCCCCTCCCCGCGCCACGGCAGGATCTGGAACGTCGCGGGATCGGGCTTGGCGAGCATGTCCGACTCGTAGACCCGCGCGAACCCCTCGACCGAGGAGCCGTCGAACCCGATCCCCTCCTCGAACGCCCCCTCGAGCTCGGCCGGCGCCACGGCCACCGACTTCAGCGACCCGAGGACATCGGTGAACCACAACCGGACGAACCGGACGTCACGCTCCTCGAGCGCGCGCAGCACGAAGTCTTCCTGCTTGCCCATGGGGCCACTATGTCGCAGGAGTGTTTCCGCCGTGTTGCGCCCCGGCCCGCCGAGCGGGCCGAGATCTCGCAGGCCCACCTGCGCGAGGCGACGTCAGAGCGTCACGTAGCCGAAGCGGTGCTCGACCAGCAGGAACAGCCCCGCCAGGCTCGGGATCAACAGGGCCGCCAGGACACCCGCGGCCAGGAGGGCCCGCACGTTGACGCGGACCCACGCGGCGCCCACCAGCACGAGCGCGATGACCACCAGGATCGCCGTGGCCAGGTCCAGGCGGGCCGGATGACCGAACAACGCATCCGACCGCTGCACGAACGCCGACTCGGCCAGCAGCCCGCCGACCATCACCGCGTGGGAGAGGGCGGCCGGCTCGATCCACCGCCCGCAGTCGGGAGCAGTCGCCCAGGTCCCGATGCCGCCGCAGACCCCGCCCCCCAGGACCGCAGCCGGCACCCAGAACCCTCCGGACGAGGTCAGCTGGGACGTGGCCGAGTGCAGGCTGTCCGCCAGGGCCTCGGTCACGTAGTACGTCCCCAGGGCCAGCGCCCCGAAGGCCGCTCCCCACAGGGCACCCCGGCCGGGGCGTCCCGCCTGCAGCCGGCCGGACATCCACGCACCCAGACCCCACATCGCCTGCAGCCCCGCCAGGAGGACGAGCACCTGCACGTGCCACCGCCAGCCGATCGCGGAGACGACGCCCAGCGCGACGGCGTACGTCGCGAGGCAGAGGAGTCGGCCGGTCACAGCGAGTCGGGTACGTCGTCCAGGTCGGCCAGCCAGGCGGTCGGCCGGGCGTCGCTCGGCATCCGCCAGTCCCCGCGCGGGCTCATCGTGCCGCCGGGGCTGACCTTCGGGCCGTTCGGCAGGGCACTGCGCTTGAACTGGTTGGCGAAGAACCGTCGGAGGAACACCTCCAGCCAGTGCTTGACCTCGCCGAGGTCGTAGGAGCCGCGGATGTCCTCGGGGAACCCCGGGGGCCACTCCCCCTCCGTCGCGTCCCGCCACGCGTGCCAGGCCAGGAAGGCGATCTTCCGCGGACGCGCCCCGCGCCGGATCACGTGGAAGAGGGTGAAGTCCTGCAACGCGTAGGGGCCGACGGAGGCCTCGGTGGACTGCTGGCCTCCCGGGATCAGCTCGGGGGTGATCTCCTGGTCGAGGATCTCCTCGAGCACGTCGGCCACGTCGCCACCGAGCTGGTCCGACTCGATGACGTACCGGATCAGGTGCTGGATCAACGTCTTCGGGACGCCCGCGTTGACGTTGTAGTGCGACATCTGGTCCCCGACGCCGTACGTGCACCAGCCGAGGGCGAGCTCTGAGAGGTCGCCCGTCCCGAGCACGATGCCGCCGCGGTGGTTGGCCAGCCGGAAGAGGTAGTCGGTCCGCAGGCCGGCCTGCACGTTCTCGAACGTCACGTCGTAGACCGGCTCGCCGTCCGCGAAAGGGTGGTCGAGGTCGGCCAGCATCTGTCGCGCGGACGCGGTGATGTCCAGCTCGGCGAACGTGACGCCCAGGCTCTTGGCCAGTCGCGTCGCCAGGGACTTCGTGGTCTCGCCGGTGGCGAAGCCGGGCATCGTGAACGCCAGGATGTCCTCGCGTGGCCGACCGAGCCGATCCATCGCCTTGGCGGCGACGATCAGCGCGTGGGTGGAGTCCAGCCCGCCGCTGACGCCGATGACGACCTTGGGCGTGCCGATGGAAGTCAGCCGGCGCTCGAGGCCGGAGACCTGGATGTTGTACGCCTCGTAGCAGTCCTGGGTCAGCCGCTCGGCGTCGTCGGGCACGAAGGGGTAGCGGTCCACCTTGCGCCGCAGCCCGATGTCCCCGGCCGGCGGGGCCACCTCAAAAGGGATGGTGCGGAAGACCCTTCGCCCGACGCCGCGGCCGTTGTCGTCGAAGGTCCCCTGCCGCAGTCGCTCCTGCCGGATGCGGTCGAGGTCGAGGTCGGCGACGCTCCGTCGCGGACCCTCCGGGAAGCGCTCGGTCTCCGCCATCAGGTCGCCGCACTCGTAGACCATCGTCTGGCCGTCCCACGACAGGTCGGTCGTCGACTCGCCCTGACCGGCTGCCGCATACAGGTACGCCGCGCTGCAGCGCGCGCTCGCGGAGCGGACCAGCAGCCGACGGTCCTCGGCCCGGGCCACAGTGATCGGGCTGCCGGAGAGGTTGGCCAGCACGGTCGCCCCGGCCAGCGCCGCCTCGGCGCTCGGGGGGATCGGGACCCACATGTCCTCGCACACCTCGACGTGCAGGACGAGCCCGGCGACGTCGGACGCGGCGAAGAGCAGGTCCGCTCCGAACGGGACCTCGCGTCCGGCCACCTCGATCGTCCGGCCGTCCTGGTCGTCACCCGGCGCGAACCAGCGACGTTCGTAGAACTCGCGGTAGTTCGGGAGGTACGACTTCGGCGCGACGCCCAGCACCTCGCCGGCGCGGATCACGACCGCGCAGTTGAAGACGCGTGAGCCTTGGGTCAACGGGGCTCCGACCACCAGCAGCGGTCGCAGGTCCACCGAGGCCGCCAGGACCAGCCCGAGCGCCGCGTGCACTGCCTCGAGCATCGTGTCCTGGAGGAACAGGTCGTCGGCGGAGTACCCGGTCAGGCACAGCTCGGGGAAGACCGCGACCGCGACACCGTCCTCGTGGCAGGCACGCGCCTGCTCGATGACTGCGGCGGCGTTGGCGGCCGGATCGGCGATCTCGACCGGCAGCGTGCACGCGGCCACGCGCGCGAATCCCTGCGCGTACGCCGAGGTGAAGTCCACGTCTCCACTCTAGAGCGATGAGTTCTCGTGCCGGTGGCGGTCGACACGGACGACACCGACGAAGGGAACGACCCGATGACCGACGTGACACCTTGCCTGTGGTTCGACGACAACCTCAGGGAGGCGATGGAGTTCTACGCCTCGGTCTTCCCCGACGTCACGATCCACTCCCACGACACGACCCCGGACGGGCAGACGCTCGTCGCCGAGTGGTCGATCGGGGAGCAGCGGTTCAAGGGACTCAACGGCGGGCCGGACCACGCCGGATTCACCGAGACGATCTCGTTCTCGATCACGTGCGCGGACCAGGCCGAGGTCGACCGGCTCTGGGACTCGCTGACGGCGGACGGCGGGGAGGAGTCGCAGTGCGGGTGGCTCAAGGACAAGTTCGGCCTCTCGTGGCAGATCGTCCCGGCCCGGCTCTTCGAGCTCTTCTCCGACCCGGACCCGGCGCGCGCCCAGGCCGCGATGCAGGCGATGTTCACGATGCACAAGATCGTCATCAGCGAGCTGGAGGACGCAGCCGCGGCCGCCGCGGGCTGAGCCGTGACGGCGCTCACAGCGCTCGAAGTCGCGTGCGGGACTAGCCTCGTCCCATGAGTGACGAGCAGCCGAACCCCTACGGTGGCGGGGCCCCGCAGGCGTCCGGTCCGGCCGCGCCGGTGAAGCGGGTGCGCACCCATCACCTCCGGGAGATGAAGGAGCGCGGCGAGAAGATCACGATGCTGACGGTCTACGACATGTACACGGCGCAGGTCTTCGACGAGGCCGGCATCGACATCCTGTTCACCGGCGACTCTGCGGCCAACAACGTGCTCGGCTACAGCACGACCCTGCCCGTCACCGTCGACGAGCTGCTCCCCCTGGCCCGCGCCGTCGCCCGCTCGGCCACGCGCGCACTCGTGCTCGCCGACCTGCCCTTCGGCAGCTACCAGGCCTCGCCGGAGCAGGCGTTCCACACGGCCGTCCGCTTCATGAAGGAGGCGGAGTCGCACGCGGTGAAGCTCGAGGGCGGCGCCGAGGTCGCGCCGCAGGTCGAGAAGCTCGCCACCAACGGCATCCCGGTCATGGCCCACATCGGCTTCACGCCGCAGAGCGAGCACGCCCTCGGCGGCTACCGGGTGCAGCGGATCGAGGACAAGATCCTCCGCGACGCGCACGCGATGGAGGACGCCGGTGCGTTCGGCCTCGTGATGGAGATGGTGCCGAGCGAGATCGCCGCCCAGGTGAGCAAGGAGCTCAGCATCCCCACCATCGGCATCGGAGCGGGCCCCGACTGCGACGGCCAGGTGCTGGTCTGGCAGGACGCGTTCGGCCTGCGGAAGGGCCGGATGGCTCGCTTCGTCAAGCAGTACGCCGACGTGCACGGTGTGCTTCTCGACGCCGCGCGCGCCTACGCGGACGACGTACGCAACGGCACGTTCCCGGGGCCCGAGCACTCCTTCTGAACCGCTGGATCGGAGCTAGTGTGGCCCGCATGCCAGCCTTCGTCTCGGTCCTGCTCAGTCTCGTCCTCGCCGCGGTCAGCGCCCCGTTCGCGGACACACCCGCCGCCCACGCGCCCGCATCCAGGGCGAAGGTCGCCGCGCCCGCGCTGCGGGTGACCAAGGTCGTCACGGGCCTGGACAACCCCTGGGACGTGAAGGTGCTGCCCAGCGGGTCGCTGCTCATCACCGAGCGCGACCGCGCCCGGCTCTCGACGTACTCCGGCGGCCACCGCACCACCGTCGCGTTCCCCAGCAGCAAGGTGTGGGTCTCCGGCGAGACCGGGCTGATGTCGCTGGCGATCGACCCGGACTTCGCCACCAACCACCGCTTCTACACCTGCTCGGGCTGGCGGAAGCCCGGTGGCCGTCACGACGTCCGCGTGCAGGCCTGGCAGCTCAGCCCCGACGAGGCGACGGCCTCGCACCGCCAGGTGCTCATCCAGGGTTTCCCGACCTCCTCCGGCCGGCACGGCGGCTGCCGGCTCCTCATCACCGACAACGGCTCGCTGCTCATCGGTACCGGGGACGC
>Ga0307504_10000263_pt1 | contig 11014 bp, 5 predicted proteins | sample 19_S_MG_FD_194516 | JGI IMG/M metagenome (GOLD analysis project Ga0307504, IMG submission 194516) | Soil microbial communities from Populus trichocarpa stands in riparian zone in the Pacific Northwest, United States - 19_S | ecosystem: Environmental > Terrestrial > Soil > Riparian zone > Trees... | reverse complement strand
GGGCAGGATTTGAACCTGCGACCTTCGGGTTATGAGCCCGACGAGCTACCAGACTGCTCCACCCCGCGGCGGAACTGTCATGGTAGCAGCACCAGCGGAGGGGCCGGATCAGCTCCGACCTAGGCCGTCGGACCCGTGGTTGAGCTCGTCGATGACGTGGTGGTCGTGAGGTCCGGGGTCGCCGCCGGTGGCGCGCCGGACGCCTGCTGCGCCTGCCTCACCCGATCCCCCACGGTGTTGATCTGTTTCTGGTACTCGGCCAGGTCGCCAGCCTTCAGGGCAGCCTGGGCGGCGTCATAGGCCGTCTGCGCCTCACCCAGGAGCCGCTGGACGGTAGCTGCATTGCCTCCCGGCGGCGCGGGCTGGCCCGGCACGGCGGTGGGTGGTGTCCCGCCCGGCGCCTCCTCCTGGGTGGCGGGTGCGTTGCCGAAGAGCTTGGTGAGGGCCTCGGCCAGCGTGTTGCCGATGACCGCCCTGTTGCCGAACACCACGATGGCTCGCTTGAACTCGGGCAGCGGGTTGCGGGCCGACTGCACGTACATCGGCCGCACGTACAGCAGCGACGTCTCGATCGGGATCACCTGGACGTTGCCGAGCTTCACCTCCGACCCCTGCTGGTTGAACTGGGTGATCGCGCTCGAGATCTCAGGGGCGGCAGCCGCACGAGCGTCGACCAGAGCCGGCCCGTCGATCTGCTCGCCGCGGGGCATGACGAACGCCTGCAGCTTGCCGTACTCGCCGGGGTCGCTCTTGGCCACCATGAAAGCCGACAGGTTCTGCTGGCGGTCTCCTTGTGACCGGGGCACGAACGGCTGGAGGATGAGGAAGCTCTCCGACGCCTCCCCCGGCAGGCGCAGAAGCAGGTAGGTCGGATCCATGCGCCTGCCCTTGTTGCCGTTCACCAGGCCGCCGGCGGCGGCGGTGGGAGCGATCGTGGACGTGGACGTGTTGGAGACGGCGGGTGACCCGGAGCCGGGGTCCTGGGAGATGTCCCACGCGTCGCCGGCGTTGTAGAACTCGTCTGGCGCAGTGATGTGGTAGCGCCCGTACATGCTCGACTGCACCCGGAAGAGGTCCTCGGGGTAGCGCAGGTGGCTGCGTAGCTCGTCGCTGATCTTCGAGCCCGGCGTGAACAGCTTGGGGAAGGCCTTCTCGTAGGCCTTGATGATCGGATCCTTGCCGTCCACGACGTAGAACGTCATGGTGCCGTTGAAAGCGTCGGTGACCACCTTCACCGAGTTGCGGGCGTAGTTGAAGCCCACCGCCAGGCCGCTGCCGTCGGGCACCCGTTCGTTCAACGCGCGCTGGGAGTAGGGGTAACGCGACGTTGTGGTGTAGGCGTCCTGCACCCAGAGCAGCTTTCCGCCGACCACCACCGGGTACGGATCGGCGTCGTAGCGGAGGAACGGGGCGGCCGTACGCACCCTGTCACCGATGTCGCGGACGAAGATCGCACGTGATTCAGGCGTGATCAGGCTCGAGATCATCATGTTCACGTCGGCGAAGCGGAGGGCGAACGCGGCCCGGCGGAAGACCGAGTTGAGGCGGACGCCGCCAGAGCCGTTGTAGGTGCTGAACCGGGTGGTGCCCTCCTTCTGCGCCTGGAAGTCGATCTCCTTCTGCTTCGTGTTCACCACTGCGTAGCCACCAGTGTTCTCGCCGTAATAGATGCGGGGCTGGGTGAGCTCGGGCACGCCGGACGGCGGAATGTCCTTCAGGGTGAAGTTGGGCTGGCCGTCCGAGGTCACCGCGTTGGCCGGTGCGACCAGCGCCCCGAAACCGTGGGTGAAGGACAGGTGCTGGTTCACCCACGACTGCGACGGGAGATCGTCGGAGTTCAGCTCCCGCGCCGACACGATGGTCTGCGTGGCTCGACCCTCGATCCGGTAGCGGTCGATGTCGACGTCGTTGATGCGGTAGTACGAACGGAGCTCCTGGAGCCGCTTGAACGTGGTCCCTACGAACTGCGGGTCCCACAGGCGCACGTTGCGCACCGTCTCGGCGTTCTTCTGCAGGTCAGCGGCGGTGAGGTCCTCGTCGTAGCCGAACGGCACCTGCTCGACTGCCGTAAGACCGAACGCGTCGCGGGTGGCCTTGAGGTTGCGTTCGATGTACACCCGTTCCCGGGCCAGCTCCGAGGGCTGCACGGTGAACTTCTGCACGAAGGCGGGCACGATGGCCCCGACGACCACCGAGATGAGCGCCCACAGGCCGACACCGATCACCGGCAGAGCCCAGCCCTTGCGCCGGATGTTGGCGAACAGCATGAGGGCGGCGGCGATGGAGATGATGACCAGGAGTTCGAGGGCGGGCAGCTGCGCCTTCACGTCGCTGTAGGTGGCCCCGTCGACAACCCCCCTGGTGGAGAAACTCAGCTCGAAGCGCTGGAGGTAGTAACCGACGGCCTTGATGAGGGCCAGGCAGGCGAGCAGCACCGAGATGTGGGCCTTTACCTGCGGGGTGACCCGCTGCATGGGCGCCTGGATCCGGATCCCGCCGTTGAGGTAGTGGGCGACGACCGTGACGACCGCCACGATCACGATGGCGACGAACGCCCAGTCCACGAGGAACGACAGGAAGGGCAGCTTGAAGACGAAGTAGCCGACGTCGCGCCCGAACTGCGGGTCCTTGATCCCGAAGTTCACCGCGTTGCGGTAGAGCAGCCAATTGTGCCATTGGGCCGAGACGCCGGTGCCGGCCATCAGGGCGAACAGCACGGACACGCCGAGGCGCACCTTGCCGGCGTGGGGGCCGACGACTTGACGGTAGCGCTGCACCAGCTCGTCCTCGGGCCCGATCGCACGAAAGCGCGGCGCCAGCCGGTCGGCGATCACAAGGTTGGCCAGGAGGAGCACGAAGAAGAGGCCCGTGAACACGACGACCAGGATGATCTTCATGCCGAGCACCCCCTTCCACACGCTGGTGAGCCCCAGCTCCTGGAACCAGAGGTAGGTGGTCCAAAAGCCGGCGATCCCCCGCAACGACGTAAGACCGAAGAAGGCGATCACCCCAAAGGCGATGAGTCCGATGCGGCCTGAGGACCGCCTCCGTCGCCGACCTCTGTCGGCAGGTGCGCGCATGAGGGGATGCTAGGGACTACCCGGGCACTCCGTTCGTCAGGCGGGTCCGGCGAGGGCGGCCCTCCGGTCCGCCGGGGCGAGGAGGCAGCGACAACCGGCGTGGGCCGGGGGGTGGAGCTGCCCGGTAGGGAACGCCTCGCCGGCCGGCGTCGGGCCCGCCAGCGCGTTGTCGTCGCAGTCGGGACACGGGCGGCCGTCATCGTCGACCACCCACCGCGACGCCGCCTCTGGCGGGAGGGCGGCCAGCGTCCCCCGGCCGAAGGCGGCGGTGACGGCGTCGCCGGCCAGGCCTTCGATCCGCTGCGCCTTGCACTCCCGGTAGGCGGCCCCGATGCGCTCGCCCACCACCGCCTGGTCGGCGCCGTCCCCACCGAGGGCCCGCTGGAGGGCCCTGCGCAGCGGCTCGGCCAGTGCCGCGGCCAGCTCGTTGACGACGTCGGCGATGTCGGGCACGTCCGGCCGTGCGTCCTCGCCGGGGACGACGAAGGCCACGCCGGCGGCCGCGGCCGCAGGGAGGAGCTCGTCGGCGGCCCGCCGGTAGCGGTCGGCCTGCTCGGTCGCCGCCAGGAGCACAGCCTCGTCGTCCGCGCCGGTCCTGGCCGACCGGAGGCGGTCGAGCACCTCGTTCTGCTCGTCCTGTAAGGCTCGCTTGAGCTTTCGGGCCAGCTTGGCCTCGATCCCCTCGACGGCGGTGTCGCGGCGGCGCAGGAGCGATTCCTCCTCGAGCGGTGCGGGCGGGCCCTGGGGCACAGGCTCGGCTTCCCTCTGGTCGCCCGGCGGCGGGTCGGCGGCGTGGACTGGCGCGCCAGGCTCGCCAGCCAGGACCTCGTGGGCCCGGGCCACCGCATCGGCCCGGCCGGCCCGGATACGGGCGAACAGCTCGTCGACGCCGGCGACGGACGCAGCCGCAAGGTCGGCCCCGCCTGCCGACGGGTCCGGGGCGTCCCCCTCCGGCGCCGGCGGTGAGCTCGCCGTGTCGGGCCCGGCCCGGTCCTCCGGGGCCGGGCCCGGCAGCGGCGTACCGCCGGGAGGCGTTCCCTCTGCCTCGACGGACGGCGCCTCCGGGTCGGGCGTGGGCGCCTCCGGGTCGGCCGCGATCACCCGGACCGCCTCGTCGTCCGGTTGGCCAGGCACCACGTCGAGCGGCCGGCCCCCGGGCTTGGGCCGGCGCAGGAGGCGCAGGGGCCGGCGCTCCGAGGAACCGCCCGGCCGGGTGGAGACGACCCGGGTCGCCTCGCCGGTCCCGGGACCGCCATCCTCCCCGGCCGCCTCGACAGCCGCTGCCTCAGCCGACAGGGCGTCCGCCTCAGCCGCCTCTGCCGCCTGGCCGGCCAGCTGAGCCGCCACCTCCAGCTTCACGTCGGCAGCAATGGGCGCCACCGGCGGCGCACTCGACGCCCCAGCAGATCCGGCCACCTGTGCCGGGACGCCGCCAGCGGCCGACTCAGGCGTGGCGCCAGCCTCGCCGGGCGGGAGGCCGCCGGCGCTCGGCGCGGTGCCGCCCGCGTCCCGCCCGGGCACCTCGCCTCCGTCGGGCGGTGCGGGCGGTGCGGGCGGTGCGGGCGGTGCGTCGCCTCCACCGGCCCCGGCGACAGCCGTATCGGCCGGGAAGGCGGCCATCACGTCGTCGCGGTCGTCGGCGTCGGCGAGGGCGGCCACCCGCTCCCCCGCCGCCCCAGCCGCCTCCCTGGCCTCGTTCTCGACCCGCTGCAGCTCGTCGGCCACCTCGTCGGTGGTGCTGCGCACCTTCCGGTACGCCTCCAGCAGCCGCTCGCGCCCGGCCCTCAGCTGCTCCACCTGGGTCTGCAGGAGGCGGCGGCGCCTGGTGAGGTCTCCCAGCACCCGGGCCCTAGCCGCCTGGGCGTCGTGGACCAGTTGGCGGGCCTTGCCCTCCACGTCCGCCATGGCGTCCGCCGCCTCCCGACGGGCCCGCTCGACCACGCCGGCGCCCTCCTGCTGCGCCGCCCGGCGCATCTCGGCCGCCTCGGCGTCGGCCTCCTCGGTACGCACGGCCAGGATGGCCTCGGCCTGGGCCCGGATGCGCTGCGCCTGGTCGTGGGCTTCACGCAAGATCCGTGCCGCGTTCTCCTCCGCCTTGTCCCTGAGGCCGTTGGCGGCTTCCTGGGCGGTGGCCAGGACTCGGCCCATCTCGTCTCCCAGCGCCCTGGTGAGGGCGTCGCCCTCCAGCACCGGATGCGCTGCACGGTGCTCCGCGTCGGCCAGCCGGCGGTGCAGGTCGCGCTCGCGGGCCGTGGCGTCCCGGAGGTCGTTGGCCACCCGCTGGAGGTAGGCGCGCACCTCACCGGTGTCGAAGCCGCGGAAGGTGGTGCCGAAGCCGCGGTGGGCGACCTCTTCGGGGGAGAGAGGCCCGTCGGACATGACCCCGAGCGTACGACCTGGCGGGCCTGCCGGGGGGCATGCCGCAGGGCGCCTGCCGAACCCTGCGGAGGCGCTACGGGGCCGGGTTGAGCAGGCCGCCCAGGGTGTCTGCCACGACGTCGAGCAGCGGCGCCAGGACGCCCGGGCTGTTGGCGTCGGGCGGCGGGATGAGCGTGGGCAGTTCGGGCAGGGTGACCAGCGGGGCGCCGGGCGCGGGGAGCGCGGAGGTGGCCGGCGGCGCGGGGGCGGCCGCGGGGGCGGCCGCGGGGGCGGTGCCCGGCGAGGCCGGCGCCGGGGCCACCGGGACCGCCGTCGGCGCGTTCGAGACCAGGGCCACGGTGGGAGTGGGTGCGAAGGCGAACGATTGGTTCCCTATGGCCACATCGACCGTCTGGACCAGGGCGTCGGCGTCGTTCACCTGCTGGTCGAGGGCCACCAGACCCCAGGTGGCGCCCTGGCCGTGGAATCCGAAGACGGCATCCCACCGCTCGACGAACGTGCCGATCCTGCCGGTCACGGCGATGGCGGCACCGACGAGGGTGTCACCCGGGTCCGTGGTCGCCGAGAGCAGGTCGTCGCCGAAGCCGGGCTCGTGCTCGAGGGCGGGGATCAGCACCCGGTAGAAGCCAGGGGTATGCCCCTCCCCCGGCTCGAGCTGCTTGGAGAAGCCGTCACTGCGTGACTGGAGTTGCTCCGTGAGATCCATGGCGGCACCGAGGAACCGGCGGTCCCAGGTGTCGCCGACGTCGTAGTCCAGCGGGTCGGGCTCGGCCTGCACCACGCCGAGCGACGGCACCTCGGCCTGGCGGAGGGCGGGCACGACCAGGGACCGTGCGGCGGAGCGAAGGGTGACCTTGCCCCGGTAGGTGGCAGCCGACACGGCCAGGTCGCGCGTGAGCCGGGCCACGCCGTCGACCGAGACCTTCGAGCCGGCGACGGCCACCACCACGGGACGGTCACCGCTGGTGACCAGCAGATCCTCGGCCACCAGGGAGACCGGCAAGCCGAGCGCGACCTCACTGCCCCGGCGGACGTCGAGGCGGCCGCCGTCGTCCAGGGCGATCGAGGCCGAGCCGGCCAGCACCTTCACCTGGGCGCCGAGGTGCACGGTGCGGCGGCCCTCCACCAGGCGTAGGCCCTGATCACGCTCGCCGATCAGCACCCGGCTGCCCTTCTCGACGTCGACGACCGCCTGGCCGGAATGCACGCCGCCCCGGGAACAGCCGGCACCCGCGACCACGATCGCCGATACCAGGACAATGGCGAGACGCCTCATCTCGGCGTCTCCTTCGGCACAACGGGGATGACAATTGAGAACTTCGAGCCCTTCCCGAGGACGGATCTGCAGCGCATGGTGCCGCCATGGGCTTCGGTGACTCGTCGAACGAAGGCCAGGCCCAGCCCGAGCCCGCCATGGGCGCGGGTGTCCGACGGGTCGCCCTGGACGAATTCCTCGAACGCCTTGTCCTGCTCCGCCGCCGTCATCCCCTGGCCATGGTCCGTCACACTGATCTCCACCCCACCGCCGGGGTACGGCTCGGCCGACACCACGATTTTCCCACGGTCGACGGAGAACTTCACTGCGTTGTCCACCAGTTCGTCCAGGCACTTGGTGAGCCGGCGCCGGTCGGCCACCATCGACGGCGTGGACTTGCGGACGCGGGGCCGGATCACCTCGGGCGTGCCCAGCCGTTGCTGCCAACGGCGCACCACGTCGTCGATCACGACCCGCGGGTCCACCTCCTCCAGGCGGAGAAAGTCCTGCCCAGCCCCGTCGGCGGCGAAGAACTCCAGCATCTCGACGTGGCGCAGGAGCTTGTAGGACTGGTCCAGCATCTCCGAGTGCATGGCCCGCGCCTGCGCTGGCGGCACCTCCTTGCGGTTGAGGATCTCGGCATAGCCCATGAGCGGCACCAGCGGATGGCGGAGTTCGTGGCCGATCCGTGACAGGAACTCCTTCTTCATCTGCTCGACCTGGCGCTCCCTGGTGAGGTCGGCCAGGACGACGACGTTGCCGCCCACCTCCGCCCCCGGGCCCCGCAGAGCGCCCACCGACACGGCCACGGGCACCCGGCGGCCGTCCAGCGTCTCCACCAGTCCAACGGTGCTCCAGCGCCCCGCAGGCGTGGACGAGCGGATCAGGATCGGCGATCCCTCTTCGTCGCTCAGCCGCACCAGCTCGTCCACCGGCCGGCCGAGGGCCTCGGCCTGGCGCACGCCCAGCAGGTCCTCCGCCGCCCGGTTGAAGTCGGTGACCCGGTTGGCGCCGTCGAGGGCGACGAGGGCCTCCCCCATCCCGGCCACCACCGCCTCCAGGCGGCCCCGCAGGCGCGCTTCGGTGGCCGTCTTTTCCTGGACGGACGACGCCATGGAGTCGAAGGCCCGGCTCAACAGACCGACCTCGTCGGCGCTCTCGACGCCCGCCCGTACGCCGAAGTCGCCCTCCTGGATCGCCTCGGCCGCCGTGCGCAACCGGCTCAGGCCGGCGCCGATCTGTGCCCCGACGGCCACCGCGAACAGGAGGGCCAGGAGCGCCCCGCCAAGTGCCACGAGGAAAAGGTTGCGGAACACCTCGTTCCGTGTGCGGTCCACCAGCGTCGTGGGGCTGGAAGCAACGAGTGCCAGCTGTGGTGAGCCGTCACCCACCTTCACCGGCGCCACCGCCACGAATCGGTCGTTCACGATCCCCTTGCTGGGAAGCCCGTCGATCAGTGCTCTGTGCACCATGGCGGCGATTGAGGCGGTGGAAGGCTGATCGCCGCGCCTGGCCACAAACCTCGAGTTCTTGACGAGGCTGAGCGAGAGGCTCGGGTCGTCGTTGGCCGCCACCGCCAGGTACGAGTCGTCCAGCCCCTTCAGGGCGATCGCCACCCCGGCTCGTCCGTTCAGCTCCACCGGCTGGACCGCCACGGAGTACGCCCGGGGTGGGTTGCCCAGCAACTCGACCGACGCCCGCTGGCCTGAGCGGAGGGCTTCGGTCACCACCGGCTTTCCGGCCAGCTCGATGACCTGGGGGACGTCCAGGTTGAAGAACCCGTGCACGAGCCCGTTCTGGGCGATGTAGGCGAGGGCCACGTCGGACAGGAACCCTTCGGCCAACCTCTTGAGATGCGGGGTGATGATCTCCGATCCTCGAGGCGCCGCCATGGCCGCCAGGAGGTCGTTCTTGCTGGTCAGACCCCCGGCCAGGGCGACGGCGGTGATGGTGGCTTCCTGGATCCGGACGGCGGACTGGTTGAACGCGCTGGCCGCCTCGTTCTTGGCCCGAAGGTCGAGGCGGTCCAGGGCGCTGGCCTGCACGGTGTTCACCAGCACGGCCGAGATGGCCACCCCGAGCACCAGCACCACGATGAGGAGGGTGGTGGCGGCGGTGGCCGCCACCCGCGCCGCAATCGACCGCCGGCTCGCCAGCAGCACGGCGATGCCCATAGCCAGTCCACCGACGGCGAGGGAGATCCGGGAGAAGGTGCCGGAACCGGCGGAGTCGACGAGGGTGGCGGCGGCGAGGAACGCCACCGCGACGCCCAGGAGGATGCGGGCCGCCGCCCCGGCGACCCATCCCCACAGGCAGCCGACGAGCACAGCGACGATCCCAGCGCTGCGCAGGCCGACGATCAGGCTCGCCCCGCCATCCTCCACCAGCCGCGAACCGTGCAGGAAGGCCGACGTCCCGAAGGCCAGGAACCCGCATGTCAGAGCGGACTCGCCGCCGGTCTTGGCGTTGAGGAGCGCGCCGCGAAGTGCCAACAGCGCCAGCCCTGACGCCGCGCCCAGGAAAAGGGCGAACTCAGCGGCAAACTGCAATTGAGCGCCGGAAGCGGACATCCAGGCCCTATATCGACAGCCGCAGGCCGCTCAGGAGAAGTACGGGCGGCCCAATCTCGACATGTTAGCCGCCATCTCCGGTCGCCCGGCCATCATCCGGGCACGCCCGTGGGCGCCGCCCCGAGGGCGCTGACGTCGCCGCCCAGCCTGGCCATGGCGGCAAGGGCCTCGTCGAGATCCGACACCTTCACGACCTTGAGCTTACGCCCTGCGTGGGCGGCAGCCTGGGCGTACTCGCCGTCGGGCACGAGGAACACCTCGGCTCCCGCCGCCCGCACGGCGGCGGTCTTCTGCACCACGCCACCGACGTCGCCGACCTTGCCGTCGATCTCGATGGTGCCGGTGGCGGCCACCTTCTTCCCGCCCGTGAGCTCCCCCGCCGTCAACGCATCGAGCACGCCGAGGGTGAAGGCGAGACCGGCCGAGGGGCCGCCGATGGTGCCGGAGTCGATCGCCACGTCGAACGGGTAGTCGAACTTCTGCTCCTTGGTGTTGAGGACGACCCCGAGGTACCCCTCGCCGTTGTCCGGCCGGCGGCCGAGGACGATGTCCTCGACCCTCGTCTCACCCTTGACCCCGAGAACGTCGAGGCGCACCGTCTCGCCCGGCTGGTGGTGCCGGATGCCGTCGACGACCTCCTGCGACAGCCTCACGGGCCGGCCGTCGACGGCCGTGATCACCTCGCCCTGGGCAAGCCGGCCGTCGGCCGGAGCCTTCTTCTCGATCTGGACGACCAGGCCGCCCTTGCCCTGCTCGGTCACCGTGTAGCCGAGACGGCGGAGGGCCACCACGGCGGCCAGTTGCTTGGACGTGTCCATCTCCTGGATGTTCTGTTGCGTGAACTTGTTGCGCGGCGTGGTGCCGAGGATCAGGTTCTCGGATACCACGTCGGTGTCTGGGTCGAGCCACCCGAAGAATGCCTCGAGGGCGTTCACGCGGCTGAGCGAGACCGTGCTGAGCAGCACCTTCCCGTGTGGGGGAAAGCTACGGTCCTTCGGCACCCGGATGAGATCGTTGACCTGGCGCGCGTCACCAGGGGCGAGGGCGTAGTAGGGCAGGGTGATCTGCAGGGACCCCATGAGTACGAGCAGCGCCAGGAACGCGGGACCTCCCCAGCGCAGCCAGCGCCAGCTCGAAGGCTCGGGTGACGTATCCCAGCCCTGGGGGGCCGGCACTACCATCGGGTCGATCGTGTCCACGTCCGTGCGTCGCGTCTGTCGAGCACAGCCTGCCATGGAACGGGCTCGTACCTCCCGCGCCCAGGCCGGCTTGCCATGACCGTGCCCGGCTGGGTCGACCCTGACCCCGACCGCCGGGAGGAGCCCGGCGAACACGGCGGCCGAGCGGGACAAGGGCCAGCGGAGGATCCCGAGCCGTCGGGTGGGGTGGAGGAGTTGGCCGAGAAGCCGGTGCTCGAGTGGACCAACGAGGACTGGTCCCGGTGGATCGACAGCGCCGACTCCCTACCCCTGCCTACGTCACCCGGCGCAGGCGGCGAGCAGACGTCCGGAGCGGGACCCGACGAAAGGCCGGAGCCGGTCGCCGAGGCCGAGCCGGTCGCCGAGGCCGAGCCGGTCGTCGAGGCCGAGCCGGTCGTCGAGGCGGAGCCGGTCGCCGAGGCCGAGCCGGTCGTCGAGGCCGAGCCGGTCGTCGAGGCGGAGCCGGTCGCCGAGGCGGAGCCGGTCGCCGAGGCCGAGCCGGTCGCCGAGGCCGAGCCGGTCGCCGAGGCC
>Ga0307504_10000262_pt1 | contig 11019 bp, 8 predicted proteins | sample 19_S_MG_FD_194516 | JGI IMG/M metagenome (GOLD analysis project Ga0307504, IMG submission 194516) | Soil microbial communities from Populus trichocarpa stands in riparian zone in the Pacific Northwest, United States - 19_S | ecosystem: Environmental > Terrestrial > Soil > Riparian zone > Trees... | reverse complement strand
TGGTCGCCGCGGTTCCGGCGGGAGCCGCCCCGGTGGATCTGGTGCTGACCGACGGCGGCGCCAAGCAGTCCCTGTCCCTATTGACCGGGGCTCCGGCCCCCGGTAATCCGGCGCTTACCTTACGGCGGACCCGCACCGTCAAACTGGGGATCAGCCGGGCTGTCGTCGTCCGGGTGAAAGGCCGCGCCGCGACACCGGGCCTGACCACCGGCACGATCACTTTCGCTCGCGTGTCGCTGACGTATTGGGGGGCCGACGGCAGTCACCCCGGGGATCCGAGCCGGGCGCTGCTGCACGTCGTCGCGACGGTTCGGCTGGCTGGCGACTCCCAGCCGTTCGGCGCCGAGCCGGCCCTGATCAGCGTCCAGATCCCAGGTTCGCCGCCCGTAACGTCGCGAAACGCCGCCGCCGACCCGAAGCACCAGGTCGACGATGTGATAGAGGTCCCGGCCGCCGTCGGTTCGGGAACGATCACCTACTCGGGCACGCTCGTCAGCGCGCTCGGTTCCGTGACCGTTGTGACGCCGGTGACCGTGCGGTTCGGCATCGGCCTGCCCTGACCCGACCAGGTGGCAGCGAGCACGTCAGCGCGTGAAGGTGTCGATCGCGACCGCCACGAACACGAAGGCCAGATAGCTGTTGGACAGGTGGAACAACCGCATGGGTCTGCCCGGCCCGCCACGCAACGTCGCCGCCATCAGACGGTGCGCCTCGGCCAGCAGCACCAGGCCGGCCACCGAGGCCAGCGCGCCGTACACCCAGCCGGTCGCCAACGGCCAGAGCGCGAGGGAGGTGGCAACCGTGAGGTAGGAGTAGCCCAGGATTTGGCGCGCCACCCGCGCCGGCGTCGCGACTACCGGCAGCATCGGAACGTTGGCGCGGGCGTAGTCCTCGCGATACCTGATCGCCAGCGCCCAGAAGTGCGGTGGCGTCCAGAAGAAGACCACACCGAACAGCACGACCGGCGCCCAGCTCAGCGAGTCGGTCACCGCGGCCCAGCCGATGAGTACCGGCATGCACCCGGCCGCCCCGCCCCATACGATGTTCTGCGACGTCCGACGTTTGAGCAACATCGTGTAGACGACGACGTAGAAACCGATGGCGGCCGCGGTCAGCGAGCCGGCCAGCCAATTGGTGGCGAACCCGAGGATCGAGACGGCGACCAGGCCCAGCACCACGCCGAAGACCAGCGCTCCCGTGGGTGAGACGTCCCGCCGCGCCAATGGCCGATGGCCGGTGCGCCGCATCACCGCGTCGATGTCGCGGTCGATGAAGCAATTCAACGCGTTGGCGCTGCCCGCGGCGAGGCTGCCGCCGATCATGGTCGCGACCACCACCTGCCATCGCGGCAGGCCACCGGCTGCGAGCACCATCGCCGGAAGGGTGGTCACCAACAGCAGCTCGATGATGCGGGGTTTGGTCAAAGCCACATAGGCCCGTACCGAAGATACCCCGGCGCGGGCCCGGACCCCGGCGGAACCCGTAGGTGTCCGGGCCACCGGCGTCTGCGTCACCGGCACAGCCTAACCGCCGGTCCTGCTCGTGCCCTACCGGCACCGGTCCGGCAGCCGAGCACCACATTGTCGAGGCGGGGCCGGCCTGGTGACCCGCCCGCAACAACGAACCGAATGCGATTAGGCTCGCATGTGTTACAGCGCCACGTCCGTAGAGCAGGAGAGGGTACGTGACCGAGACCGCAAACGGAGTCGTACAGAATCATCCGAAGTGGTGGACCGAGCTGGATTCCAAGGCGGTGGACACGGCGCGATTGCTCGCCGCCGACGCTGTCCAGAAGGTCGGCAATGGCCATCCGGGCACCGCGATGAGCCTGGCACCGCTGGCCTATCTGCTGTTCCAGCGGGTCATGCGGCACGACCCGTCGGACCCCAACTGGGTGGCCCGGGACCGGTTCGTCCTGTCGAACGGGCATTCGTCCTTAACTCTATATTGCCAGCTCTTCCTCAGCGGCTACGGCCTCGAGGTCGATGACCTGAAGGCACTGCGAACCTGGGGATCGCTGACCCCGGGCCATCCCGAACACGGCCATACCATCGGCGTCGAGACCACGACCGGGCCGCTGGGTCAGGGAGTGGCCAACGCGGTCGGCATGGCCATGGCGGCCCGGCGCGAACGCGGCCTGCTCGACCCCGACGCGCCCGCCGGCGAGTCGGTGTTCGATCACCAGATCTATGTCATCGCGGGCGACGGTTGCCTGGAGGAGGGCGTGTCGTCCGAGGCCTCGAGCCTGGCCGGTCACCAGCAGCTGGGCAACCTGACTTTGATCTGGGACGACAACCACATCTCCATCGAGGACGACACCAACGTCGCGTTCTCCGAGGACGTGATCAAGCGCTATGAGGCCTACGGCTGGCACACCCGGTACGTCGCGTCCGGCGAGGACGTCAGTGCGTTGGCGAAGGCGCTCGAGGCCGCCCGGGCGGAGAACAACCGCCCGTCCTTCATCGCGGTTCGCACCACGATCGCGTGGCCGGCGCCCACCAAGCAGAACACCGGTAAGGCGCACGGCTCGGCGTTGGGCGAGGACGAGATCCGGGCCACCAAGCAGCTGCTGGGATTCGACCCGAACGTGCACTTCGCCGTCGACGACAAGGTCCTGGCCCACGCCCGCGAGGTCATCGACCGGGGCCGTGCGGCGCGAGCGACCTGGCAGACCACCTTCGACGCCTGGGCCGGCGCGAACCCCGATGCCAAGGCGCTGTTCGACCGGCTGGTGACGCGTTCGCTGCCCGCGAACTGGGCCGAGGCCTTACCGCGGTTTCCCGTGGACAAGGACGGCAAGCCGAACTCGATCGCCACCCGAGCGGCCTCGGGCAAGGTGCTGACCGCGCTGGCGGACGTACTTCCCGAGCTGTGGGGTGGCTCGGCGGACCTTGCCGAGAGTAACAACACCACGATGGAGGGCGAACCGAGCTTCGTCCCGGCCAACCGGCAGACCAAGATGTGGGTCGGTGGGCCGTACGGGCGGACGTTGCACTTCGGCATCCGCGAGCACGCGATGGGCTCGATCATGAACGGCATCGTCCTGCACGGCGGGACCCGGGTGTACGGCGGAACGTTCCTGGTCTTCAGCGACTACATGCGGCCGCCCGTCCGGCTGGCGGCGCTCATGCACATCCCGGTCATCTACGTGTGGACCCACGACTCGATCGGGCTCGGTGAGGACGGGCCGACCCATCAGCCGATCGAGCAACTGGCCGCGCTTCGCGCCATTCCGGGCCTGGACATCGTCCGGCCCGCGGACGCCAACGAGACCGCGGTCATCTGGCGCGCCGTCCTGGAACACACCGACCGTCCGGCCGGGATCGCGTTGTCCCGGCAGAACCTGCCGGTGCTCGAGGCGAGTCGCGTCGAGGACGCCGACAAGGGCGCCTACGTCCTGCAAGAGGCCTCCAGTGGGCTGGCGAAGGTCATCCTGGTCGCCACCGGCTCCGAGGTGTCGGTGGCCCTCGCCGCGCGAGAGCGCCTGGAGGCCGAAGGCACCCCGACGAGAGTCGTGTCCATGCCGTGTCTGGAGTGGTTCCACGCCCAGGACCGGTCCTACCAGCAGCAGGTCTTGCCGCCGGCCATCAGGGCGCGGGTCAGCATCGAGGCGGGTGTCCCGCAAGGCTGGCGCGAGATCGTCGGCGATGCCGGCGAGATCGTGGCCATCGACCATTTCGGGGCCAGTGCCGCGGCGGGCGTGCTCTTCGAACAGTTCGGCTTCACGCCCGACCGGGTTGTCGCCGCCGCACACGCCGCGCTCGAGCGCGCCGGCGAGATCACCGGGACTACCACCGGTAACTGACGAGCTTTTCTTACAAAGGAGGCATCCATGAGCGAGGCACCAGCCGACCTTTCGGCGCAGGGCGTGTCCATCTGGCTCGACGACATCAGCCGGGAGCGACTCATCACCGGCAACCTCAAGGAGCTCATTGACGGCCAGCACGTGGTCGGCGTCACCAGTAACCCCTCGATTTTCCAGAAGGCCCTGGAGCAGGGCCACGTCTATGACGAGCAGGTCCGGGACCTGATCGCCCGCGACGTCAAGCTCGAGGAGGCGGTTCGGCTGATCACCGCCTATGACATCAGATGGGCCTGTGACGTGTTGCACCCGGTCTTCGACGCGACCCGAGGCCAGGACGGCCGGGTATCGATCGAGGTCGATCCCCGGATCGCCCACCAGACCGATCGCACCACCGCCGAGGCCAAGGCCCTCTGGTGGCTCGTCGACCGTCCGAACGTGATGATCAAGATCCCGGCCACCGTGGCCGGCCTGCCCGCCATCACCGCGGCGACCGCGGCCGGAATCAGCGTGAACGTGACGCTGATCTTCTCCCTCCAGCGGTACCGGAAGGTGATGGAGGCCTACCTCAGCGGGCTCGAGCAGGCGCAGACCGCCGGCGTGGACCTGTCCAGCATCCGGTCGGTGGCCTCCTTCTTCGTCTCCCGGGTCGATACCGAGATCGACAAGCGGCTGGACAAGCTGGGCACCGACGAAGCCAAGGCGGTCCGGGGCAAGGCCGGCATCGCCAATGCCAAGCTGGCCTACGAGGCGTTCGAGCAAACCTTCGCAGGTGACCGATGGACCGCGCTGGAATCCGACGGCGCGCATCCGCAGCGTCCGTTGTGGGCATCCACCGGCGTGAAGGACCCCGCCTACGACGACACGATGTACGTGACCGAGCTGGTCGCGCCCAACACCGTGAACACCATGCCGGAGTCCACCCTCACGGCGCTTGCCGATCACGGCAAGATTTCCGGTGCCACCGCCAACACCGGCTACGACGACGCTCGAGCGGTCTTCCAGGCATTGTCGGCACAGGGCATCGAGATCGACGAGGTCACCGAACTGCTCGAGACCGAAGGTGTTCAGAAGTTCATGGACTCCTGGTCGGTGCTGCTGGAGGGCGTCCGGCACCAGCTCGAGGCCGAGGCCGCCAAATGACCGAGCTGTCGACGACCTCGCCGGGTCCATTGCGGTTGCGGTTCGAATACGCCGACCCCGAGGGTTATGCCGCCGCGGTAGCCGAACTCCTCAACGACCGCGTCGCCAGCCGGATCGCCGGCCAGGATCCCACCCTGTGGGGGCCGGACGCCGAAGCGGAGTCAGCCATCCGGCTGTCCTGGGTCGGGCTGGCTGAGTCGTCCCGGTCGCTGGTGGCCGAGATCGCCGCCCTGCGTCAGGAACTGGCGACCGAGAACGTCGATCACATCGTGCTGGCTGGTATGGGCGGCAGTTCGCTGGCCCCCGAGGTGATCTGCGCGCGCGCCGGAGTCGATCTGGTGACCCTCGACACCACCGATGCCGGGCAGGTGCGGGCCGCACTCGGCGACAAGCTAGACCGGACGTTGCTGGTCGTGTCGAGCAAGTCCGGCGGTACGGTCGAGACCGACTCCCACCGCCGGGCCTACGAAAAGGCCTTCGCCGATCAGGGCATCGACCCCAAGACGCGCATCGTGGTCGTCACCGATCCGGGCTCGCCACTACAAAAGACAGCCGAGGCGGCCGGCTACCGCAAGGTGTTCCTGGCCGACCCGAACGTGGGTGGCCGCTACAGCGCGCTCACCGCATTCGGCCTGGTCCCGTCCGGCCTGGCGGGCGCGGACATCGGCGGCCTGCTCGACGACGCCGCCGCGGTCTCGACCGGCTTGGCCTCCGACGACGAGGCCAATCCCGGGCTGCGGCTTGGCGCGCTCATGGGCCTGGCGCACGACGCCGGTTCGGACAAGATCGTCTTCGGCGACTTCGGCTCCGGCATGCCCGGCTTCGGCGACTGGGCCGAGCAGCTCATCGCCGAATCCACCGGCAAGCTCGGTCTCGGGCTGCTTCCCGTGGTGGTGGAGGATCCGCTATCGCCTGGCTATGCCGACGCCGGCGCCGATGCGATCCTGATCCAGTTGGGGGGCGCCGCGGGTAGCCAGTCGGCGGCCTCCGGATGGAGCGCCTGGGTGTCCGGACCGCTGGGCGCCCAGTTCCTGCTGTGGGAGTACGCGACCGCGGTGGCAGGCCGGGTCATCGGTATCAATCCGTTCGACCAGCCGAATGTCGAGGACGCCAAGAAACAGGCTCGTGCGTTGCTCGACTCGCCCGCCAGCGCCGCGCAGGAGACCCCCGCGCTGACCGACGGCGCCATCGACTGCTATCCGATCGGCTTCAGCCTCGGGTCGGCCGGCTCGCTCGACGAAGCGCTCGCCGCATTCTTCGGCACGGCGCCGGAGCGTGGCTACGTCGCGATTCAGGCCTACCTGGATCGGCACGCCGACAGCTCGGCCGCCAAGCTGCGTCCGGCCGTCGCGAAACGGACCGGTCTGCAGACGACCTTCGGATGGGGTCCACGTTTCCTGCATTCGACAGGCCAGTACCACAAGGGCGGTCATCCCAACGGCATCTTTCTGCAGATCACCGGCGCGGTCGACGATGACCTTCCGGTCCCGGCTCGGCCATACACCTTCGGAGTGCTCCAGGCGGCTCAGGCGGCCGGGGACGCGGCGGTGCTGGCGGACAACGGCCGGCCGGTGCTGCGGTTGCACCTCACGGATCGGGCCGCTGGGCTCGGCCAGCTATTGGACGCCCTGTAAGGAGAACCCGTGAGCTCGATCGACGACCACTCCCCCGCGATCAGTGCGGGGGACGGGCCGCAGCTGCCCAGGGGACTCAGGTCCAATCCGCTGCGCGACCCGAGCGACCGGCGGCTTCCGCGGGTGCCGGAACCGTGTGCTCTGGTCGTGTTCGGCGTGACCGGCGATCTGGCTCGCAAGAAGCTACTGCCGGCCACCTATGACCTGGCCAACCGGGGCCTGCTTCCGGCCGACTTCGTGCTGCTCGGTTTCGCCCGTCGGGACTGGGAGGACGACGACTTCGAGACCCTGGCCAGAAAGTCCGCGAAGGAGCATGCCAGAACCGACTGGAACGAAGATGTCTGGGCCCGGCTGTCGGGTGACATCAAGTTCATCCCCGGTTCCTTCGACGACGACCAGGCCTTCGACACCCTGGCCGAGACGCTCGACGATCTGCGGGACAGCCATGGGATCAAGGGCAACGCCGCGTTCTATCTGTCCATCCCACCGAGCATGTTCCCGGTGGTGCTCAAGCAGATGCAGCGCACCAGGATGGCCGACAACGCGGTCTCCGGCGGCTGGCGCCGGGTCGTGATCGAGAAGCCCTTCGGCAACGACCTGGCCAGCGCCAGGCAACTCAACGCGCTCGTCGACGATGTGTTCACCGCCCAGGACGTCTTCCGGATCGACCACTATCTGGGAAAGGAGACGGTGCAGAACCTGATGGCGCTGCGATTCGCCAACCAGCTGTTCGAGCCGGTCTGGAATTCCCACTACGTCGATTCGGTGCAGATAACGATGGCTGAGGACGGCGGCATCGCCGGCCGAGCCACCTTCTACGACGCGACCGGTGCCGCGCGCGACGTCCTTCAGAATCATCTGTTGCAGTTGCTCGCTCTGACCGCGATGGAGGAGCCCGTCGAGTTCACCGCCGAGGCCATCCGGACCGAGAAGATCAAAGTGCTGCGCGCGATCACCTTGCCGCTGGACCTCGGCTCGTATGCCGTGCGCGGCCAGTACGACCAAGGCTGGCTGGCCGGCGAGCGGGTGCTGGCCTACCGGTCGGAGAAGAACGTGCCGCCCGATTCCAAGACCGAGAGCTTCGCCGCCGTCCGGCTGGGAATCGACACCCGGCGCTGGGCGGGAGTGCCGTTCTACGTGCGAACCGGCAAGCGGCTGCCGCGCCGGGTGACCGAGATCGCGGTGCTGTTCAAGAAGGCGCCGCATCTTCCGTTCAGCCATACCGACACCGAGGAACTCGGCCACAACCAGCTCGTCATCCGGGTTCAGCCGGACGAGGGGGTGACACTGAAGTTCGGATCCAAGGTTCCGGGCTCGATGATGGAGGTGCGCGACGTAGCCATGGATTTTCTCTATGGGGAGGCGTTCACCGAGTCATCGCCGGAGGCGTACGAACGGCTCATCCTGGACGTGCTGCTCGGCGACGCGACCCTGTTCCCGCGAAACGAAGAGGTCGAAGCCTCCTGGCAGGTGATCGACCCGCTGGAGGCCTTCTGGTCCGGCCAGGAACCGCAGTTGTACCGGGCCGGTGAGTGGGGCCCGAAGGCTTCAGAGGAGATGCTGGCCAAGGACGGGAGGGGGTGGCGCCGACCATGACCACCTTGTGGGATACCAGCGGCACCGCGGTTGTCCAGGCGCTGGCCGCCGAACGCCGGTCCGGCGGGGCGGTCACCAGCGGGCTTGCGCTGACCCTTGTCGTGGTACTTGCCGAGAAGGACACCACCGACGTGGAGGCCGCGGTCAGCACCGCCTCGGCGCGGCATCCGATGCGGGTGATCATGGTAATGCGGCACAACATCGACGCGCCGGTCCCCCGGCTCGACGCCGAAGTCTCGATCGGCGGCCGGCACGGTCCCGGCGAATCGGTGGTGCTTCGGATGTTCGGGCGGCTGGCCCTGCACGCCGAGTCGGTCACCTTGCCGTTACTCGCACCGGACGCGCCGGTGGTCGCCTGGTGGTATTCCGAGACGCCGCACATCATCGCCCACGATCCACTCGGGGTGTTCGCCGAAAGGCGGATCACCAACGTCATCCGCGACGCCGATCCGGCGGCTTCGCTGCTGCAACGGGCCAATGACTACGCTCCCGGCGACACCGACCTGACCTGGACGGTGATCACGCCGTGGCGGGCCGCCTTGGCGTCGGCCTTCGACACCGCATCCGCACCGGCGACGTCGGTGGTGGTGTCCGGTAACCCGGCCGACCCGTCCGCGCAGTTGCTGGCCGGCTGGCTGTCCTCCCGGCTCGGTTTCGAGGTGCCCGTCGAGAAGGCTCACGGCAAGTACATCTCGTCGGTCTCCCTGCAGTTCGAGGACGGCCGAAATGTACAGATGACCAACGAGGGCTACAAGCTGCTGATGCGCCGGCCGGGCCAGGCCGACACCATCGCGCCGTTCCCGCAGCGCAGCACCGGAGACATGCTGGCGGAGGAGCTGCGCCGCCTCGACGCCGACGGTCCTTACGGCGAAGCGCTCGGTGCGGTGTCCGGACAGACTGGCCTGAACGAGCGCCCGGCTTCCCGCACGCATATCTGGCACGATCCCGCCCTTGCGGCGCGGGAAGGCTGATTCGGCGTGCCTTCCCAACCCGAACTCAAGGTCCTGCCCGACGCCGCCCGGCTGGCCACGGATGTTGCCGACCGCGCGTTGGCCACCCTGGCGCACGCCCAGCAGAACCGTGGCCGGGCCGCACTGGCCCTCACCGCCGGGTCCATCATGGAGGCCATCTGGGCGGCCATCGCGGAGTCACCGGCGCGCGAGGCTGTCGACTGGTCGCGAGTCGATGTGTTCTGGGGTGACGAGCGTTTCGTTCCGGCGAGCTCGGCCGACCGCAATGACCGGCCCGCCGAGACAATTCTGTTCGGGAAGTCGCCGTTCTCGGCGGCCCGCCGATTTTCCATGCCGGCCAGCGACGGCCCCACCGGCGCCGATCTGGATGCGGCCGCCGCCGATTACAAGCGCCAGCTCGCAGCAGCTCGCCGAGCCGATGATCCGGACGAGATTCCGAATTTCGACCTGCTGCTGCTCGGGATCGGACCGGACGGGCATTGCGCCTCACTCTTTCCCGAGCATCCCGGCGTCTACGACGACTCCGGTCCGGTGATCGCGGTGCGCAACTCGCCCAAGCCGCCGCCGCTTCGGCTGTCGTTGAGCTTCGCCGGTCTGGCCGCGTCCAACGAGATCTGGGTCGTGGCATCAGGAGGCGGCAAAGCCGAGGCGGTGGCGTTGGCGCTCAGCGGCGCCGGCCGGGTCCAGGTTCCGTCGGCCGGGCCTCGCGGCCGGCTGCGCACGATCTGGTTCGTTGACCGGCCGGCGGCGTCCCGGCTGGCGCAAGACGGCGATCGCGAGTACCGCCGAATTCTGTAGTCCCGAGCGATCGTCCGGTTTCCGCGAATTGGCCGAACCTTGACGCCAGAATGAACATCGTCTCTAATGAGCGGGATGTTAAGTCGGGGGACTGGCCATCGTGCCCTGGCCTAGCTTTCCCACATTGTGGGAAAAGTCAGTTCGCACGGCCAGCAAAGGATGTCATCATCAGCGCCTCATGCCTTCATCATGCGTTGCCGGACAGACGATCTCGCGTTCCGGCCAAGTGCGCTCATCCGAGCCGGGCCATCGAGGTGCGGTTCGATGAGTTCCGATGACCCCTTCGATTTCGGTCGTTTTCAGCCTCGCCGGACACCGGCGGCCCCACCCGATGACCGGTCGTCCGCACGTACCGGCGAGCACGCGACGTCCGGATTCGAGGCAACTGATCGCGGCCGCTTCGATCTGCTCGATCCCGGAATCGCCGACACCGGTTTCGGCGAGGCTCCCGCCGCGACGCTGGCCTCCGACGCGGTGGGCGGCCCTCCGGTCAGCTGGCTGATCGCGGCTGCCGTCACCGCGGGCATCGGTCTCGTCCTCGGTGCGTTGCCGGTGAATTCGGTCGCCGCGTACGGCTTCGGGTGGCTGCTCGGCGGTCCGGCCGCAATCGGCCTGCTCGCGGTGTTCAACCTTCGCCGGACGGATTACCAAGCGCGGTTCGTCTACTACGGCGAACCTGCCTGGGTCGGATGGCTGGCCCGGTCAGCTATCGCGCTGTCGGCTCTGGCGATCGTCCTCGATGCTTTTCGAATCGCCGATTGGGCGGCCCGAAGGTGACGGCCGGGCTCCTCCGATGGGCGGCGCGGACGGCTATCGCGGCGATTGCCTGCGGGCTGTTCGATATGGCCGCCGTCAATCTCGCCGATGCCTCGGCGCCCACCGCCGTGGATGACTTCGGCTCCTGTCTGGCGGCGACCAAGACCGGTGACCTGCTGCTGCTGATCGATGAATCATACAGTCTGAAGACAACAGATCCCGCGGCCGCCCGGGTCCAGGCGGCGAATTATCTGGTCAACAGCCTGGCGACCTATTCGCACAGCAACGGCATCTCGCTCAACGTCGCGGTCTCGGGCTT
>Ga0307504_10000261_pt1 | contig 11028 bp, 13 predicted proteins | sample 19_S_MG_FD_194516 | JGI IMG/M metagenome (GOLD analysis project Ga0307504, IMG submission 194516) | Soil microbial communities from Populus trichocarpa stands in riparian zone in the Pacific Northwest, United States - 19_S | ecosystem: Environmental > Terrestrial > Soil > Riparian zone > Trees... | reverse complement strand
GGCCACCGGTGGGGATGGGGCCCCCACCTGGTGGAGGAGGCCGGGGTTGGGGCCCCGGCCGGGGAGGAGAAGCAGAACGGCCACCGGTGGGGATGGGGCCCCCACCTGGTGGAGGAGGCCGGGGTTGGGGCCCCGGCCGGGGAGGAGAAGCAGAACGGCCACCGGTGGGGATGGGGCCCCCACCTGGTGGAGGAGGCCAGGGTTGGGGCCCCGGCCGGGGAGGAGAACATTGGGTGCTCGTGGCCAACCTGCCGTACAACGTGGCGACGCCGCTGGTGCTCACCTTGCTCGAGCGGGCGCCGATGATCGGCCGGATGCTGGTGATGGTGCAGCGGGAGGCGGGCGAGCGGCTGGCCGCCACCGTCGGCCACGCGGCCTACGGGGCGGTATCGGTGAAGGTGGCATACCGGGCCGCCGCGTCGGTGGTGGGGCGCGTCCCGGCCACGGTGTTCGTCCCCCAGCCGAACGTGGAGTCGGTGCTGGTGGCGGTGCACCGCCGGCCCGAGCCGGCGGTGGCGGTGGACGAGGAGCGGTTCTTCACCCTGGTGGAGGCCGGCTTCGCTCACCGGCGCAAGATGCTGCGGGGGTCGCTGGCCGGTCTGGTGGACGAGGCCGTGTTCGCTGCGGCCGGCGTGCGGCCCGAGGCGCGGGCGGAGGAGCTGGACGTGGCCACATGGGGGAGGCTCACCGCGTGCGCAGCCGCCAGCGGGCCCTCGCGAAGCTGACCCTGTCGCTCCGGGTGACCGGGGTGCGGGAGGACGGCTACCACCTGCTCGACGCCGAGATGGTCACCCTCGACCTTTCCGACACGCTCCATTTTCAGGAGGGCGACGGCCTGGAGGTCGGCGGCGCCGAACTGCCCCCCGACAACCTGGTCACCCGTGCACTGCGAACGGTGGACCGCCGGGCGCAGGTCAAGCTCGACAAGCGCATACCGATCGGCGCCGGACTGGGCGGCGGCTCCGCCGACGCGGCCGCCGTCCTCCGGTGGGCCGGCTGCACCGACCTCGAGCTGGCCGTCGGCATCGGGGCCGACGTGCCGTTCTGCCTGGTGGGCGGCCGGGCCCGCGTCCGGGGCGTCGGCGAGATCGTCGAGCCGCTCCCGTTCGTCGACGCTGCCTACACCCTGCTCACACCGCCGTTCCCGGTGTCGACCCCAGCCGTCTACCGGGCGTGGGACGACCTGGGCGGCCCGCATGCGAGCGGCCCGAACGACCTGGAGGCAGCCGCCCTGGCAGTGGAGCCGCGGCTGGCCGAATGGCGGGACCGGTTGGGCGACGCCACCGGCCTCGTGCCCGTGCTGGCCGGCAGCGGCGGCACGTGGTTCGTGATGGGTGTCCATCCGGAGGTGCCCGGCGGAGTGGTGGCGCGAACCGACCGCCCGTAGGCGGTCGGTTTCGGGTGTTCGGACCTCGCCTGGAAGATGGGTGGGGCTACTTGCCGGCGCGGCGCTGCCAGCGGGTGGCCTTCAGCATCTTCTTGTGCTTCTTCTTGCGCATCCGCTTGCGACGCTTCTTTATCAGTGAGCCCATGGCGGGGCGCACAGTAGCCTCGATCGAGGATGGCGGGTAGTTCAACTGGCAGAACGCCGGACTTTGGATCCGGAGGTCGCAGGTTCGATCCCTGCCCCGCCAACCAGACCAGAGCAGGCGCGGTAGAAAGGAAGTATGAACGGTCCCCTGTCTGCGGTGGTGCTCGCTGCGGGCGAGGGCACGCGCATGAAGTCGGCCCGGCCCAAGCCCGTCCACCTCCTGTGCGGCAGGCCCATGGTGCTGCACGTCGTCGACGCCCTGGGCGAACTCGACGTCGACCGGGCTGTGGTGGTGGTGGGTCACGGGGCCGAGCGGGTCACCAAGGCCCTCCTCGAGCGGGCCCCGGCCCGCCTGGCCCTCGACTTCGTGGAGCAGCGCGTCCAGCGGGGAACCGGTGATGCCGTGTCCGTTGCCCTCACCGCCTTTCCCGACGACGACATGGAGGACGGCGAGATCGTCGTCCTACCGGGCGATACGCCGCTGCTGCGCCCGTCCACCTTGGCCGCGCTCGTGCGCCGCCATCGGGAGAAGGAGGCGGCTGCCTCCGTGCTCACCACCCGCCTGCCCAACCCCACGGGTTACGGCCGGGTGGTGCGTGACAAGAACGACCGGGTGGCGCGCATCGTGGAGGAGGCCGACGCCACGCCCGAGGAGAAGGCCATCGACGAGGTCAACACCTCGATCTACTGCTTCCGCCGCAGCGTGCTGGCTCCCGCCCTGCGCCGCCTCAGCCCCGAGAACGCCCAGGGCGAGTACTACCTCACCGACGTCATCGAGGTCCTCCACGACGCCGGCTACCCGGTGGTGTCGCTGGTCGTCCAGGACCCGCTGGAGGCGGCGGGCGTGAACGACCGCTCCCAGCTGGCGGTGGCCGAGGCCGAGCTGCGGTCGCGCACCAACCAGTTCTGGATGCAGCGGGGGGTCACCATGCTCGATCCGGCCCGGACCTACATCGACGCCACCGTCGAGCTCGGCCTCGACGTCACCCTCTTCCCGGGCACCATGCTCCAGGGCACCACCGTGGTCGCAACCGGAGCCCAGCTCGGGCCCGACTGCCGCCTGGTCGACTGCATGGTTGCCGAGGGCGCGGTGGTGGAGCACACCGTGGGCCGCCAGGCCGACATCGGGGCCGACGCCCGAGTCGGGCCGTTCGCCTCGCTGGCCCCGGGCTCGCGCGTGGCTGCCGGCACCGTCACCGGGCCGTTCTTCTCCGCCACCGCCCACGACGAAGGAAGCTGACCATGGAGCTGGTGCCCACCAAACGCCTCGAGCTGTACTCCGGGCGGGCCCATCCCGAACTCGCCCTCGACATCGCCGAACACCTGGGTGTGGAGCTCGGAGAGCCCAACCTCCAGCAGTTCTCCAACGGCGAGATCCACTGCCGCTTCAACGAGTCGGTCCGGGGCGCCGACGTGTTCATCATCCAGACCCACTCGGGACCGGTGAACGACTCGATCTTGGAGCAGCTCATCATGATCGACGCCGCCAAGCGCGCCTCGGCCAAGCGCATCACGGCCGTGTGCCCCTACTACGGCTACTCCCGCCAGGACCGCAAGGCCGAAGGGCGGGAGCCGATCACGGCCAAGCTGGTGTCCGACCTGCTGAAGGCGTCCGGGGCCAACCGGGTGGTGAGCGTCGACCTGCACTCGGGCCAGATCCAGGGCTTCTTCGACGGCCCGGTCGACCACCTCACCGCCATGCCCGTGCTCGTCGACTACCTGGCCGGATACGCGCCCGAAGAGCTGGTGATCGTGGCGCCCGACGAGGGGCGGGCCAAGGTGGCCAGCCGCTTCGCCGAGCGGCTCAGCGCCGACCTGGCCGTCGTCTACAAGAAGCGCTCTCACGGCGTGGTGGAGGCCCGGGAGGTCATCGGCGATGTGGCCGGCCGCCGGTGCGTGCTCATCGACGACATGATCGACACGGCCGGCACCATCGTGGCGGCCGCCGACATGCTGGCCGCCCGCGGCGCCGGCGAGGTGTGGGCCATGGCCACCCACGGCGTGTTGTCCGGCCCCGCCATCGACCGCTTGAAGAACTCGTCGCTGGCACGGGTGGTGGTCACCAACACGCTTCCCGTCCCAACCGAGAAGCAGATCGACAAGCTCGAGGTGCTGTCGGTGGCGGGCATCATCGCCGACGCCCTCGATGCCGTGTTCGAGGACACGTCGGTGTCCGACATCTTCGACGGGGACAACCAGTCCTGATGCTGATCGAAGGGATCCCGCTGTGGGTGGCCCAGACCAATGCGTGGATCGTGGCGCCGGCCGGCCCGGGGGGTGAGTGCGTGCTGATCGACGCCCCACCGGAGCCGGGCGCCATCCTCGACCGCCTGGCCGAGTCGGGGTTGCGCCTCGTCGCCCTTCTCGCCACCCACGGGCACGTCGACCACGTGGGCGGCATTTCCACCGTGGTGGCCGGATCGGGTGGCGGGGTGCCCGTCCACCTCCACGACCACGACCGCCACATGCTGCTCGACCCGGTCGCCACCAGCGCCACCCTCGGCCAGATGCTGGCCCGGCAAGGGTTGGACCTGCGGCCGCCCGAGGTGATCCACCACATCGACGACGGCCAGAAGGTGTCGGGGGCGGGCATGACGTTCACCGCCATCCACACGCCCGGGCACACCCAGGGCTCGGTGTGTTTCCTCCTTGAGGTGGAGGGCGAGGCCCCTACCCTCTTCAGCGGCGACCACCTGTTCCGCGGCTCCATCGGGCGCACCGACCTCCCAGGGGGCTCCTCCGAGCAGCTCATGGCCTCGATGGCGGAGAAGATCCTTCCCCTGGCCGACGACGTCCGGGTGTTGCCGGGCCACGGCGGCACCACCACGGTGGGCCACGAGCGGCGCACCAACCCCTTCCTCACCGGCCTGGCCTCCGCTCACCGGCGCTAGGCCGCTCTAGGCCAGGTCGCGCGCCAGGCGAAGCCCGGAGAAGGCCCAGCGGGCCGAGGGAGGGAAGAAGTTGCGGTAGGTACGGCGGGCGTGGCCCGGTGGGGTGGCCAGGCAGCTGCCCCGCAGGACCTGCTGGTTCACCATGAACTTCCCGTTGTACTCGCCGACCGCCCCTGCAGCGGGCTGAAAACCGGGGTAGGCCGTGTACGGGCTCGACGTCCACTGCCAGGCAGCGCCGTACCATCCGCCTGCCGGGTGGTCGCCGTCTCCAGCGCCCGGTCGGGGCGCCACCGCCTCCCACTCCGCCTCCAGCGGCAGGCGCCCGCCCGCCCACCGGGCGAAAGCGTCGGCCTCGTACCAGCTCACGTGGAGGACGGGCGTCTCGGGGGCGAGCGGCTGCAGCCCGGCGAGCGAGTACACCTGCCAGTCGCCGTCCACGTCGTGCCAGTACAACGGCGCCCTCCACCCGTCGGCCTGGACGGTGCCCCACCCGTCCGACATCCACAGCTCGGGCCGGTGGTAACCGCCGTCGTCGATGAAGTCGCGCCACTGGCCGCACGACACCAGCCGCCGGGCGATCTCGAACGGGCGCAGGAGCACCTCGTGGCGCGGGCCCTCGTTGTCGAAGGCGAAGGCGGTACCCTCGTCGCCGATCTCCACCACGCCGCCGCCGAAGGCGTGCCAGCCGGCCCGCTCGCCGTCGCCGGCGGGCCCAGCCCACGGCAGCGGGCCGTAGGCAGGGAACAGAGGATTACAGGACAGCACGTGCTTGATGTCCATCACCAACAACTCCTGGTGCTGCTGCTCGTGACGCAGGCCCAGGTCGAAGCGGGGCGCGATCTCAGCGGGTAAGCCTCGGCGCACCAGGTCATCCATGGCAACGTCGACCTCGGCCCGGTACCGGCTCACCTCGGCGACGCCTGGCCGGGTGATGAGGCCCCGCTGCGGTCGGGCGTGCCGGGGGCCGACCGCCTCGTAATAGGAGTTGAACAGGTACCCGTACCCGGGGTGCAGGGTCTGGTAGCCGTCGAGCGCCGGATCGAGGAGGAACGTCTCGAAGAACCACGTGGTGTGGGCCCGGTGCCAGGTCGTGGGGCTCGTGTCGGGCATCGACTGGACCGTCTGGTCCTCGGGGCTGAGGGGAGCGGCGAGGCGGTCGGTGAGGCGCCGCACGCCGTCGTAGCTGGGCTGGACCTCGACCGGGATGGCGGCGGTGGTGGCGGACATGGGTCGAAGTCCTCCTGAGCTGGGCTCTCGTCAGTCCTGGGTGCCCATGGGGCGGTGGGACGGCGTGTCGGGCTGGAGCATCGGATCGCCTGTTGCGGTCACCGCACCATCCTTGCCCAGACTGCGCGGGTACAAGAGCGCAGGGACGCCGCGACGTCAGGTCGAGTCGGAGAGCCAGCCGGGGGCGGCGTTCAGCAGGTGTTGGCTCACGGCCAGGCACCGGTCGAGTGTTTCGCACAGCAGCTCGTCACCGGCCAGGATCCGGGCCAGCGAGACCTTCTGGCGGGCGATGATCGTGAGGCTGCGCTCGGGCGCGTCGGTGGCCGACGGGAACGAGTCGATGGCCGACACCTCGAGCGGCAGGTCGAGCCCGGCCACGCCGGCCAGGTCGAGGTGGAGCTGGAGCAGGTCGGGTCCGGACGGCAGGGGCGGTAGTGCCCACGTGAAGGTGATAGGGAAGTGGAAGTCGTCGGGAGGCTCGGAGTCGTCGGGCAGGTCCACCACCAGGTCCTCGAAGGAGAGGAGGACGCGGGGGTCCACCTCGAGGGCGAGGTGGAGGTCGACGGGCACGCCGCATCCTTCCTCGGGGTGCAGGTCCACCTCCCACGCCTGGCGGAGTGAGTAGCTCTCCACGAAATGGCGCTCATCGTGCACATGGAAGCCATGGTCCACGGCGTGACCCTTGAGGTCGGCGACGAATCCTGGGACATCGATGACGGCCACATCCCGAGCCTACGGGGACTGGGCCCGTTGCGGTCCCCGGCCGGCGGGCCCGCTCCCGCCGGGTAGGTTCCGGCCGTGAACGACGACAGCCTGCTGGCGGTGCTGCACGAGGCAGCCGATGCGGTGACGACCGCCCTCGGCGCGCTGGAGGACTGGGGTCTGGCCGGCACACGGCCCGGGCAGTACCGCAGCGATCTGGCCGCCGACGCCGCCGCCGAGGCCGTGCTCGACAAGGCCGGGATCGGCGTGCTCAGCGAGGAGAGCGGGCTGCACCGGCCCGACCGGCCACTGCTGGCCGTCATCGACCCGGTCGACGGGTCCACCAACGCGTCCCACCGGTTGCCCTGGTACGCCACCAGCATCTGCGTGCTGGACGGCGACGGGGCCCGGGCGGCAGTGGTGGTGAACCAGGCCAGCGGAGTGCGCTACGAAGCGGCGAGAGGCGGCGGCGCTCGACGCGACGGCGTGGCCATCCGCCCGTCGGCGTGCGAGACGTTGGCCGCCGCGCTGGTCGGCATCAACGGGATGCCGCCTCGCCACATGGGCTGGCGCCAGTTCCGGGCCCTGGGCGCGGCCGCTCTCGACCTTTGTGCGGTGGCCGACGGCACCCTCGACGGCTACGTGGACTGCGTCCCCGACAGCCACGGTCCGTGGGACTATCTGGGCGGCGTGCTCGTCTGCGCGGAGGCCGGCGCCGGCGTGGTCGATGCCCGGGGCCGCCCGCTCGTGGTCCGTGGCCACTCGGACCGGCGTTCGCCGGTGGCGGCGGCCACGCCGGCCCTGCTGGCTGAGCTCGTGGCCGTGCGGGCCACCTTCGCATGACGGCTCCGAAAATCTGTTGACGGAGCTAGGTCGGTGTGGTGCGATAGCGGGTGCCTCGGACCAGCGGGTTCGCGGTGCAGCGACCGAGGAGCGTGCGGTGAAGAGCAGCGACTGGCAAGGCGAAAAGCGGATGGCGATGGCCGGTAGCGGCGCGCCTGCCTGCTTCCGCCACGTCCAGCCGCTCCTCACCGTCGTGGGTCACGGCCCGGCGGTGGCGGGCGGAACGGTGTCCCGTATCGGCGGCGCCAACGGATGGCCGACGGGCCTCACGGGTGATCCGGCTGGATAGTCCAGCCCTCATCCAGAGGAAGGCCCTGAGGCCGCCGGGATTTCCCGGCGGCCTTTGTGTTTCTCGGGGATCAAGTCAACAGGGATCAAGTCATCAGGGATCAGGTTCGGGTTCGAGTTTCGAGCGCGACGACCAAGAGGGGAGTGGCGAGATGCTCGCCGAGTGGATCGCAGGAGAGCTGGAGGGCGTGGAGGGGCCCGCTGTCGACTGGGCGGCTGCCCGGTGCCGCGACGGTGCCGGGAGCATGACCGGCCTGTTCTTCTCCGAGCAGCTGGACGACATCGCCCGGGCCAAGGCGATCTGCACCAGCTGCCCGGTGCAGGGGCCCTGCCTCGACGGCGCCCGGGCCCGGCGCGAGCCGTGGGGCGTGTGGGGGGGTCAGCTCTTCCTCAACGGGAGGATCCTGGCCTTCAAGCGCAAGCGGGGGCGTCCCCCGAAGAACCCGCCAGCGCAGATGACGGCCTGAGCGGGCCGCCCCGGCTCACCGGAGGCGCGCTGCTCGCCCCGGTCTCCGTGTGCTCCACCAGCGCACGGAGGCCGGGAGGGCCTGCCGGGTGGCGGAGGCGGGTGAGCGCCTTGGCCTCGATCTGGCGGATGCGCTCGCGGGTGAGGCGGAAATCCCGGCCCACCTGTTCCAGGGTGCAGGGCGCGGTGCCCGCCAACCCGAAGCGCAACGTGAGCACCCGCTGCTCCCGTTCGGACAGCGTGCCGATGGCCGCCCGCACCGCGTCGGTGCGCAGGGCGGCGGCGGCCTGCTCGAAAGGCACCTCCACGTTGCGGTCTTCGATGGTGTCGCCCAGCTCGCCGTCGCCCTCGCCGTCGCCCCGGGGGCCCTGCAGCGAGATGGAGTCGGGGATCAGGCGGCGGGCGTCGAGCACGGCGGTCACGGGCAGGTCGACGTCGGCAGCTACCTCGTCGAGGGTCGGCTCCCGACCCAGGTTCTCGGCCAGGCGGGCGGACGACTGGTTCACCCTGCGGACGGCGTCGAGCATGTGGATGGGGACCCGGATGGTGCGGGCCTTGTCGGCGATGGCCCGGCTGATCGACTGGCGCACCCACCACGTGGCGTAGGTGGAGAACTTGCAGCCTCGGGTGTGCTCGAACTTGTCGACGGCCCGCATCAGGCCGAGGTTGCCTTCCTGCACGAGGTCGAGGAGCGGGAGGCCGCAACTCTGGTAGCGCTTGGCGATGGACACCACAAGGCGGAGATTGGACTGGATGAAGCGCCGCTTCGCATCGGTGCCCGTCTCCACGGCGCGGCGGAGCACTTCGGTGTTCGCGTCGTCGCCAGTGAAGCGGGCGTCGAGATCCTCCTGGGCGCGCCGGCCGTGCTCGATGGCCTTCGCCAACTCAACTTCTTGGTCCGCCGTCAGCAGCGGGTAAGCCCCGATCTCCCGGAGGTACCGCCGGGCCAGGTCCTCCATCACCTCGCTGTCACGACGACCGTCCATCGGCATGCTCCCCTGGGCGGCCGCACCCCTACAGTGGCCTGGTGCCCGAGGGTAGCGCCCCCCGGTCCGCGATCTTGGTATCCGCGTGCCTGCTCGGCATGCGGTGAAACCACCTCGGCGCGGCGAGCCCGTCTGCGGGCGTCGCCGCGCTCGGCGAAGACCACGACCTCGTGCCCGTGTGTCCCGAGGTGTCGGGCGGCCTCGGTGTCCCGCGGCCGGCCGCCGAGCTGCAGCCGGACGGATCTGTGCCTACCCGCTCAGGCGCCGACGTCACGGCCGCCTACCGGCGGGGCGCCGAGGCGGCTGTCGCAGCTGCCAGGGCGGCGGGCGCCACGGCAGCGGTCCTCAAGGCCCGGTCGCCGTCCTGCGGGTGCGCCGAGGTGTACGACGGGTCCTTCACCCGCACGCTGGTCCCGGGCGAGGGCGTGACCGCCCGTGCTCTGCGGAAAGCCGGCGTGACGGTCCGCTCGGAGGAGGACGTGGTCGAGCGCGAGGATGGTGCCAGGGGCGCTTAGCTCAGCTGGTTAGAGCACTTCCCTTACAAGGAAGGGGTCGGGGGTTCGAGTCCCTCAGCGCCCACCGATAAAAGTCCTGGTCAGACGCTAGAATGGGGCCGGACAGACCTTGGAATCGCGCTGGTTTGGTCCGAAAATGGCGCGACCGGTACTTGACATGGCGCGACAAGTTTCGATGACGAAAATGGCGCGGTGGCGCGGCGTCCCAAGGAGCAGGAACGTCCCTGTGTCCTGACGACCGGCGGACGGCTGCGCACGGCGACGTAGGTGGGCCGTGCCGACTGTCCGCACGAGTTGGCCGGTTGGCCACCGAGTGGGGACGGGCAGCCGCCGTATCCTTCGCCCCGGTGGAAGAAGCTGCAGCGGTGCGCTGGCGCAAGTACGGCAAGGATCGGCTCTACGTCAACGCCGCCGACGGCACCCGCCTCGGCTGGCGGGATCTGCTCACTGGTGCTGACTACGTCGAACCCGGGGCGCCATCCGGCGTGTACCACACCCTCGTCACGGCCTGGTTGGAGGAGCACCCGACCCTGCGCCCGACCGGGAATCACCGAACCCCGACGTCCCTGTCCCGCGACGAACCGGTCGGCGCGCTCGACGGCCTCGACGCAACGCCGAACGTCTTGAACGGCGAGGCTCCATCGACAGCGCCGACTGGCGCAGGCGTCACGGCAACGACGGAGGAGGCAACCCCCCTGTCGTCACCGGCCGGTCCTGCCACTACCGACGACGAGCACGACCCGGCCGAGCTGGTGGCGTCGTTGGTGGCCGCCCACGAGTCCGATGTTGCTCCCGATCATCAGGCAGCCGTCGAAGCGAGCGCGACCAGCTACGACGGGTGGGAGGACCTGGCCGCGCGCCTTCCGGGGGCCGCCGCCAGGGCGGAAGCCCTTCGTCTGCGCAGGGACAAGCCGATCCGCACGGTGGTGGCGAGGGTGCTGCGGGTCCACACCGACGAACGTGCGTGGCGCATCGGTGCCGACGGTGAGGAGAAGGTCGCTGTCCGGCTGGCCAAGCTGGCCAGGCGCGACCCTCGGTGGAGGTTCCTCCATGCTGTCCCGGTCGGCGAGCGGGGCACTGACATCGACCACCTGGTCATCGGTCCTCCTGGGGTGTTCACGCTCAACGCCAAGCACCACCCCGGTGCCAAGATCTGGATCGGCGGCGACACCTTCATGGTCAACGGCCACCGCCAGCCCTACGTCCGCAACAGCCGCTTCGAGGCCAGGCGGGCAGCCAGGCTGCTGTCGACCGCCACCGGCGTGACCGTCGTCGCCGTCGGTGTCATCGTGCCCGTCGGTGTCGCCGACATCAGCGTCAAGAAGCTGCCCGCAGATGTGAAGGTGGTGAACCGGCCAGATACAGGGTGGTCAGAGGAAGGGCGCCCTCGGTCCAAGTCGTCGTCGATACCCGGTCGTGCCGATGGCGGGTTATCGCGCGCCCCACACCGGCACGAGTGGGATGCGACCGGAGCTGTCTCGCATGGAGATTGGGGCGCACGTTCTGGGTCAGGCCTCTTCGGAGGCGGTGACAGTGCCGAACCACAGCTCGGCGCACTGCGGCGATCGTGCACCCTCGC
>Ga0307504_10000260_pt1 | contig 11038 bp, 12 predicted proteins | sample 19_S_MG_FD_194516 | JGI IMG/M metagenome (GOLD analysis project Ga0307504, IMG submission 194516) | Soil microbial communities from Populus trichocarpa stands in riparian zone in the Pacific Northwest, United States - 19_S | ecosystem: Environmental > Terrestrial > Soil > Riparian zone > Trees... | reverse complement strand
GACGGTCTCGTCCTCCTCGACCTTGATCTCCAGCAGCGTGCCGGCGACCGGCGAGGGGATCTCGGTGTCGACCTTGTCGGTCGAGACCTCCAGCAGCGGCTCGTCGACCGCCACGTCGTCGCCGACCTGCTTGAGCCAGCGCGTGACCGTGCCCTCGGTGACCGACTCACCGAGCGCGGGCAGCGTGACCGACGTGCCCGAGCCACCGCCGGACCCACCGGACCCGCCACCGGAGGACTGTTCCTGCTGCTCCGGCTCGTCCTGATCCGGCTCGTCCTGATCCGGCTCGTCCTGCTCCGAGGGAGCCTCGCCGCTGGAGTCCTGCTCCTCGGCCTGCTGCTCGGCCTGCTCCTGCTCGACGTCCTCGCCGCCGCCACCGGTGCCCTCCTCGTCCGAGGAGTCCGCCTCGTCAGCGTCGCCGGAGTCGTCGGAGTCGTGTGTCCCACCGTCGCCGGAGGACTCCTCGCTGTCACCGATGACCGCGAGGATCGCACCGACCTCGACCGTGTCGTCCTCGTTCGCCTTGATCTCCAGCAGCGTGCCGGCGACCGGCGAGGGGATCTCGGTGTCGACCTTGTCCGTGGAGACCTCCAGCAGCGGCTCGTCGACCGCCACGTCGTCGCCGACCTGCTTGAGCCAGCGGGTGACGGTGCCTTCGGTGACGGACTCGCCGAGGGCGGGGAGGTTCACTTCGGTGGCCATGAGGTTCCTATCTCTTCTCGCGTGCGTCTTCGGTCAGGAGTGTGCGTGCAGCGCCTTGCCGGCCAGGGCCAGGTGGGCCTCGCCGAGCGCTTCGTTCTGGGTGGGGTGGGCGTGGACGAGCGGCGCGACGTCGTCGGCGTACGCCTCCCAGTTGTAGATCAGCTGGGCCTCGCCGATGAGCTCGCCGACACGGTCGCCGACCATGTGGACGCCCACCACGGGGCCGTCCTTGCGGCGGACCAGCTTCACGAAGCCCTGCGTCCTGAGGATCTGGGACTTGCCGTTGCCACCGAGGTCGTAGGTGAGGGACTCGACGCCGTCCACGCCGTACGCCTCCTTCGCCGCGGCCTCGCTCAGGCCGACGGAGGCGACCTCCGGGTGGGAGTACGTGACCCGCGGGATGCCCGCTTCGTCGATCGGGGTTGGGTCGAGCCCGGCGATGTCCTCGGCGACGAAGATGCCCTGCGCGAATCCGCGGTGGGCCAGCTGGAGCCCGGGGACGATGTCGCCGACGGCGTACACGCCGTCCACGTTGGTGCGGCACCGCTCGTCGGTGAGGACGAAGCCGCGCTCCATCTCGACGCCGACCTCGGCGTACCCGAGCCCGTCGGTGGCCGGGCCGCGTCCGACCGCCACGAGCAGGAGGTCGGCCTCGAGGACACTGGAGTCACCGTTGGCTCCTTCGACCGTGACGGCGACACCGGAGTCGGTGACCTTGACGCTCTGGAAGGGGGTGCCGACCTTGAACTCGATCCTGCGTTTCTTGAACGCCCGCTCGAGCGCCTTGGAGGACTGCTCGTCCTCGGCGGGGACGAGGTGGGGGAGCGCCTCGAGGATGGTGACGTCGGCGCCGAAGGACTTCCAGACGCTGGCGAACTCGCAGCCGATCACCCCGCCGCCGAGCACGATCGCGGACTTCGGCACCTCGGTCAGCCGCAGTGCTTCCTCGGAGGTGAGGACCCGCTCGCCGTCGAGCTCGAGCCCGGGCAGTGACCGCGGGTAGGAGCCGGAGGCGAGGACGACGTGGGTTCCGGTGTACGCCTTCCCGTCGACCGTGACCTCGTGTGCCCCGGTCAACGTGCCGGCGCCCTCGATGACGGTGATGCCGCGGCCCTTGATCAGGCCGGCGAGCCCCTTGTAGAGCCGGGAGACGACGCCGTCCTTGTAGTCGTTGACGCCCGTGAGGTCGATGCCCTCGAGCGTGGCCTGGACGCCGAACGTCGCGGCCTCGCGCGTGTTGTCGGCGATCTCGGCGGCGTGCAGCAACGCCTTGGTGGGGATGCACCCGACGTGCAAGCAGGTGCCGCCGAGCTTGTCCTTCTCCACGAGGCCGACCGTCAGGCCGAGCTGCGCCGCTCTCAGTGCACAGGCGTAGCCGCCCGATCCTGCCCCGAGCACGAGTACGTCGAACACCGACGGTTCCGCCTCCACCTGCACCCCTTCGTCGTACCTGTTCAGTTCCGGCGCGCCCATCCTTGCACTCTTTCCCACCCGGGTCAGCGGGGGCGTCGGGCAGACTGCGAGGCGCCGTACGGCGTCGAGCCATAAACTCCGCGGCATGGGTTTGTTCGACCGACTCCGGCGCCGGACCAGCATGCGCCGACCTGCAGGTGACCGTTCGCGCACCGGCTCCACGACCGTCCGGGCCGCCGATCGGGCCGACGTCGAGCACCTCGAGTCGTGGCTCGCGATCCGGCGCGGCGTCGAGGGCTTCGTCGAGCCGCGGACCGCCGTCAGCGACGTGACCCTGCTGCTGGTGGCCCACGACGGCGAGTGGACGCGCCGTCGCGTGCCGTCCGCGAAATGGGCGCACGAATTCGCGAACCGGCACCGCGTCCCGTCCTACGACGCAGCCGTGGTCGGGGTGCCGCAACGGATGCGGGAGTGGAACCGGCGGAAGAAGGCCGGCGAGCTCTAGCTCGCCGACGACTCAGTCGGACGACGAAGAGAGCGCACGGGCGTACTCCACCAGGGTGGTGACCGCGTAGCCGGTTCCGCCCGGCGTGATGTGCCCGTACGCCGACCCGGGGTGGTACGCCGGCCCGGCGATGTCGAGGTGTCCCCACGGCTTGCCGTCGACGAACTCGCGCAGGAACGCGGCCGCGCGGACGCCGCCGCCCCAGCGGATCCAGTCGTGCTGGAGGACGTCGGCGATCTTCGACTGGAGGCGCTCGTCCATCTCGTCAGGGATCGGCATCGGCCACAGCGCCTCGCCGGCGGTCTCGGCACTGGCCAGCAGGGCGTCCACGACCTCCTCGTCACCCATGGCGCCGGCGACCCGGTCGCCCAGGGCGATCTGCATGTGACCGGTGAGCGTCGCGACGTCGACGATCACGTCGGGGTCGACCTCGGTGGCGCGGACGAGGGCGTCCGCCATGACCAGCCGCCCCTCGGCGTCGGTGTTGAGCACCTCGACGGTCTTGCCGCCGTACATGGTCAGGACGTCGCCGGGGCGCATCGCGCGGCCCGACACCATGTTCTCGGCCATCGCGGCGTACGCCGTCACCTTGATCGGCAGGCCGAGGCGGGCGATCGCGATCGTCGCCTGGATGACCGCCGCGGCACCGCCCATGTCGGACTTCATCTCGTTCATCGACGCCGCGGGCTTGATCGAGTAGCCGCCGGAGTCGAACGTGATGCCCTTCCCGACCAGGGCGAGGTGCGCCTTCGCCCCCCGCGGGGAGTACGTGAGCTCGACGAGGCGCGGTGGCGCGTCCGAGCCGCTGCCCACGCCCAGGATGCCGCCGCAGCCGAGCTCTGCGAGCTCGTCCTCGTCGAGGACCTTCACCTTGACCTTGCGGCCCGCGGCCTTGACCGCGTCCGCGGCCTGGCGGGCGAACTCCGGCGGGGTGAGGTCGCCGGCGGGCGCGTTGACCCAGTCGCGCGTCACCGCCACGGCCTCCGCGAGCACCTGCGCCTCCTCGAAGGCCGTCTCGGCCTCCTTGCGACGCGCGACCTCGCTCAGGATCGTGACCGTCCCGGCGCCCGGCTCGCTCTTCTTCGTCTTGTAGGTGTCGTAGCGGTAGCCGCCGAGCAGCCACCCCTCCGTCACGGCCCGGACCAGCTCGGGCGTCCCCGCCGGCAGGGCGAGGGCGACACTGGCCGCGTTGGTCACCGCCCGGGCCGCCGCGCCGGCGCCTCGTCGTACGGCGACCTGGTCGAGGTCCCGGCCCAGGCCGACGAGCACGAGCAGCGTCCCGCTGATCGCCTTGTTGGTCGGGATCCGGTAGGTCTCGCCGGCCTTGCCGGTGACGCCGAGGGAGCTGAGCAGCGGGCGCAGCTTGCGGCCGTAGGCCCTCGCGACGTCCTCGCCCCCGGGCGCCAGCTGGGGGCCCCGTCCGGTCTCGCGGACTCCGACGACCACGACGTCGGTGCGGGTCTTGGCCGGGTTGGCGGTGCGCAGCTGCAAGGAGGTCACCGACGCAGGATAGTCACGAGGTCGGCAGCCTCCGCTGGGGTAGGTTTCGAGCCATGACGACCCCACCCAAGCTCGGGCCGCTGCACGACCGGCACCAGGCACTCGGTGCCAAGTTCGCGGAGTTCGGCGGGTGGAGCATGCCGCTGGAGTACCCCTCCGGCACGGTCAAGGAGCACACCGCGGTCCGCGAGTCCGTGGGCGTCTTCGACGTCAGCCACCTCGGCAAGGCGATGGTCACCGGCCCGGGGGCCTCCGACTTCGTGAACGCCACGCTGAGCAACGACCTGGCCAAGATCCGTCCCGGCAAGGCGCAGTACACCCTGTGCTGCGACGCCGAGACCGGCGGCATCGTCGACGACCTGATCATCTACTGGCACGACGACGAGCACGTCTTGCTCGTTCCCAACGCCGCCAACACCGCAGAGGTCGTACGTCGCCTGGCCGAGGCGGCTCCCGCGGGCATCAAGGTCACCGACCACCACGACGAGTACGCCGTCCTCGCGGTCCAGGGCACCAAGTCCGACGAGGTGCTGGACGCGATCGGGCTGCCGACCGGCCACGAGTACATGTCGTTCGTCGAGGCCGACCTCTCCGAGGAGCACACGGGGATCGTCGTGTGCCGTACCGGCTACACCGGCGAGCGCGGCTACGAGCTGATCGCCCGCAACGAGGTGGCCGGAGCGCTGTGGGACCGGATCATGGAGGCGGGGGAGCCGTACGGCATCCTCGCCTGCGGCCTCGGCTCCCGCGACACCCTGCGCACCGAGATGGGCTACCCGCTGCACGGCCAGGACATCTCCCTCGACGTCACCGCAAACCAGGCGCGGCTGGGCTGGGCGGTGGGCTGGAAGAAGTCGGAGTTCTGGGGCCGCGAGGCGCTGCTGGCGGAGAAGGAGGCCGGCCCGAAGCGGCTCCTGCGGGGACTGGTCGCGACCGGCCGCGGCATCCCGCGTCCGGGCATGTCGGTCTCCTTGGTTCCCGACGTCCCCCTGTGCGAGATCACCTCGGGCACGTTCAGCCCGACGCTGAAGAAGGGCATTGGCATGGCTCTGGTGCCGACCCTGGTCAACCCCGAGGCCGAGCTCGGCGTCGACATCCGCGGCCGACGCGAGATCTTCCAGCTCACCCAGCCACCGTTCGTCGACCCCTCGGTCAAGGAGTCCTGATGCTGCCCGACGAGCCCTCGACCTTCCGAGCGCCGACCACGGACCGCCCGTGGCTCTGGCGCCTCCTGGACGCCGACGGTGTCGAGGTCACCGTCCCCGAGGAGTACGCCGACCAGCGGTTCTCCTCCCAGGGTGACGCCGAGTCCTGGGTCGGTGAGGTCTGGGCCGAGCTCGCCGAGCACGGCGTCGAGGCGGTCACGCTGTTCGAGCACGACCGCGAGGTCTACGGGCCCATGTCGCTGCGGGCCTGACGTGCCCCGCCGGGCGCGCGAGGACTTCGCGTCCTTCGTGCGTGCCCGGTGGACCGACCTGACCGACGAGCTCGTCGCCGGCGGACTCACCCCGGCCCGGGCCCAGCAGGTCGTCGTCCGCGGGCTGGCCGACTGCGAGGCCGGCTGGGGTCGCGTGCTCACCGAGGAGAACCCCGACGTCGTCGTGCGGGAGGCCGTCACCTTCCACCGGGACGACGACCTGCCCGAAGAGTCGGTGAGCGATCCGCTCGCCGCGATCGCCGCCGTACGGGCCGAGCGTCGCCGCCGGATCGTCAAGCTCTCGGCGATCTCGGGCGTCGCCGCCGCCATCACCGCCGCGATGGTCCTGGCCTGGCCGCAAGGCTCGTCGTACCCCCAGCCGCCGCACCACGAGGGGAACAACCCGCTGCCGGTCGCCTGGTGGTACGGCGGTGAGCTGCACCTCGACCAGGTCGTGGTGGAGATCAACGGCGTGACCCAGCTCGGGCGCGCGGGGGAGGACGTCGTCGTGCAGGCCGGACGCCGGACGCTGACGGTGGACCCGACCGGGAAGGTCTCGGAATTCGAGGGCCTGACACCGCCGTTCCCGCGCGTCGACCGGATCCCGATCCCGCACCCGGAGCTGGTCCCCGACACCCAGGTCGCCCGCAGCTGGAGCACCACCGGGGCCGGCAACTTCATCTACGCCGTCCAGCACCGCGCCAACGAGCACGCGGCGGACGAGAGCATCCGGCTGAGCACCTCCGGGCCCTGGCTGATCCTCCAGTGCAGCCTCCAGGCACACCCCGGGTTCGATCCCTGCGAGACGATCACGCAGCTGCCGGCGGACTCCGCCCAGCCACCGATCTTCGAACAGCGATGACCTACTCTTCTCGCCGTGAAGATGCGTAGGTCGCTGGTCCTCGTCGTCCCGCTCTTGGCCCTGCTCCTCGCCGGGTGCGGCGGCGGCGACAAGGGCATCGCAGGTCCCGCGGCGGCGACCCTCCCGGTCTCGGGCAAGGTCCTGCTGGTGGCGGGCCCGTTCCACGCCAAGGACATGGGCGAGGTCATGGAGGGGAAGCCGCAGTTCGTCAACGACCGGTGCCTCGGCTTCTCCAGCGACGACCAGGTCTACGTGGCGGTGTGGCCCAGCGGCACGAAGATCGCCTCGGCCGACGACGACTCGATCATCGTCGACGGGCGCGAGATCACTCCGGACTCGACCTTCTCGATGAAGGTCTCGATGGTCCACCAGCCGTTCCCGAAGCAGTTCCCGGAGCTCCCGCTCCCGTGCGCCGGCGACGGCCTGCAGCCCGTCGCGTGGGTGCACCAAGTGACCCGCGTCGAGGGGTAGGTTCGGCGCATGCGGGCCTATCTCGACCTCCTCCAGCGCATCCTCGACGACGGGGTCGAGAAGTCCGACCGCACCGGCACCGGGACGCTCAGCGTCTTCGGCCACCAGATGCGCTTCGACCTGTCCGAGGGCTTCCCGCTGGTGACGACGAAGAGGATCCACACCCGCTCCGTCTTCGGCGAGCTCCTGTGGTTCCTGCGCGGCGACACCAACGTCAAGTGGCTCCAGGACCGCGGCATCACGATCTGGGACGAGTGGGCCGACGAGAACGGCGACCTCGGCCCGGTCTACGGGTACCAGTGGCGGTCGTGGCCGACCCCGGACGGTCGGCACGTCGACCAGATCTCCCGGGTGATCGAGAGCCTCCGGAGCAAGCCCGACTCGCGACGGCACATCGTCAGCGCCTGGAACGTCGCGGACGTCGACGACATGGCGCTCCCGCCGTGCCACACGATGTTCCAGTTCTACGTCGCTCCCCAGGAGCACGGTCCTGGTCGGCTCAGCTGTCAGCTCTACCAGCGCTCGGCCGACACCTTCCTGGGGGTGCCGTTCAACATCGCCTCGTACGCGTTGCTCACGCACATGGTCGCCCAGGTGACGGGCCTGGAGGTCGGCGACTTCGTGCACACGCTGGGTGACGCGCACCTCTACCTCAACCACGTCGAGCAGGCGAAGCTCCAGCTGAGCCGCGATCCGCGGCCCCTGCCGCGGCTGGTGCTCGACCCGGCGGTCACCGAGATCGACGGCTTCGACCTCGAGCACATCGCGGTCGAGGACTACGACCCCCACCCCGGCATCAAGGCCCCCATTGCCGTCTGAGCTGACGCTGGTGGCCGCCTGTGCGCGCAACCGCGTGATCGGGGCCGACGGCGGGATCCCGTGGCGCATCCCGGAGGACTTCGCCCACTTCAAGCAGGTCACCATGGGCGGCACGTTGGTGATGGGGCGGGCGACGTACGACTCGATCGGCCGTCCGCTGCCGGGGCGTACGACGGTCGTCGTGACGCGCGACCCGGGCTGGCGCGCTGACGACGTGCTGGTCGCCCACTCGGTCGAGGAGGCACTGGTGACGGCGGCGGACCAGCCGGGGGAGACGTACGTCGTCGGGGGAGCGCAGATCTACGAGCAGACCCTCCCGCTGGCCACGCACCAGGTGCTCACCGAGGTGGACCTCACGGTCGAGGGGGACACGTTCTACCCGGAATTCGACCGGGCGGAGTGGGTCGAGACGCGCCGGGATCCCGGACCCGGCTGCACCTGGGTGTGGTGGGAGCGGCTCACAGGGGACTGACAGGTTCGCCCCAGCCCCCGCCCAACCGGAGAACCCAGGATCGGGTCATCACCCTCGATCGAAAGGTTCGCCCCATGAGCAGCAAGGACGCCGAGACCCCCGACGGTGCGAGCGGTTCGCGCTGGGAGCCCACCGACGCCACGGCGGCTGACCGGGACGCCCCCGCGCCCGCCGCGCACCCCCGCTGGCGGCCCTCCCGGACGTTCGGTGTCGCGGCCTCGGCCGCGATGGCGGGGCTGGTCCTCGGCGGCGCGGGCGGATGGGCGCTGGGCAGCACCGGCCACGACGACCCCCGGGAGCGGCCGGCGCTGGTCGGCTTCCCCGGTCAGCCGAGCGGCGACCGGGACGGCGACGGACGCGGTCCGGGCGGACCCGGTGCGCCCGGTGGCCCGGGGGTCATCCCGGGCCAGCCGCAGTTGGACCAAGGTGAGGGCGACGCGGACGACGACGGAGACCAGAGCTCGTGAGCTCCGCCGTGGGTGGTCCGGAGCCCGGGGCGACGGTGCGTCGCCGGGCGCCCGAGTCCCTGGCGCCGCCCGCCCAGCCGCGCGCCGGCCTCGACCGCGCCCTCCGGAACCTCGCCGGCACGCTGCTGACGCTGGGCCTGGCGCTGCCGACGTACTGGTGGGCGTCCGGAGGCGGGATCACCGACCTCGGCGGCTGGAGCACCGGTCTCATGTCGGTCGGTCGGATCACGGGTCTGGTCGCCTCGGTGCTGCTGCTGGCGCAGGTCGTCCTCATGGCCCGTGTGCCCGCGCTGGAGCAGGCCTACGGCCAGGACCATCTCGCCCACATCCACCGCGTGGTCGGGTTCACGTCCTTCAACCTGATGCTGACCCACGTCCTGCTCATCACCTGGGCGTACTCCGGCGGGTCCCTGCCCGGCTGGCCCGGGATGTTCTGGCAGCTCACCTGGCAGGACGCCGGCATGCTGCTCGCCGTCGCCGGCACCTTCGCCCTCGTCGGCGTCACGGTCACCAGCATCCGTATCGCGCGGGCCAGGCTGCGCTACGAGTCCTGGCACCTGCTGCACCTCTACGCCTACCTCGGCGTCGGCCTCGCGCTGCCGCACCAGCTGTGGACCGGCAACGAGTTCATGGCCTCACCCGGTCGCACCCTCTTCTGGTGGTCCGCCTGGGGCGTGGCCGCGGGCGCGATCCTCGTCTTCCGGGTCGGCGTCCCGGTGTTCCGCAACCTCCGCCACGGCCTGCGGATCACCTCCGTCGTCCACGAGGGCGACGGCACCCACTCGGTCTACGTGACGGGTCGGCGACTCGACCTCCTGCGGGCGGAGGCAGGTCAGTTCTTCCACTGGCGCTTCTGGCGCGGGGAGGGTCGCACGCGCGCCCATCCGTACTCGTTGTCGGCGGCGCCGGACGGGCGCAGCCTCCGTCTGTCGGTCAAGCACCTCGGCGACGGCAGTGGCCGGGTGCCGGACCTCCGGCCGGGTACGCGCGTGCTCGTCGAGGGCCCTTACGGCCGGCTGTCCCCGCGCGTCCGGACGCGGCACAAGGTGCTGCTGATCGGCGCCGGCGTTGGCATCACGCCGCTACGCGCCCTCGCCGAGGGTCTGGAGTACCGCCCCGGCGACGCGACGGTGATCTACCGCTACCGGGACGAGCCGCTGTTCGCGGCGGAGTTCGACGCGCTGGCCGACGAGCGCGGGCTCCAGGTGCTCCCGCTTCCGGGCCGTCGGCGGAACAGCCGGTCCTGGTTGCCGGCGCTGCCCTCGCTGGACCACGTCGACGACGCGGCCATCCTGCAGGACTGGTTCCCCGACCTCGCGGCCTACGACGCCTACGTGTGCGGCCCCATGGCCTGGTTCGACCAGGTCCAGCGATCCCTCCTGGCTGCCGGTCTGCCGCCCGAGCAGCTCCATCACGAAGCCTTCGAATGGTGAGGTGACCCGTACATGCGTCGCATCGGTCTCTGGTTCGCTGCCACGGCGGCGGTCGTGGCCCTGCTCTTCGGCTACCACACCTCGACCTCCGGGGTGCTGGCCGCGAGCTCGCAGCAGGCCCCGATCGTGTCCGGGCCGACCGCTGGCACAGGCTCGGGCACCGGTCAGAACCACTCGTCGCCGTCCGTGAAGGGAGCAGCCGCGAGCAAGAAGCCCGCGCCCGTGAAGATCTACAAGGGCTCGGTCGCCCAGACGCGGTACGGCCCGGTCCAGGTGGCGCTCTCGGTCAAGGGCGGGTCGATCACCCAGGTGTCGGTGCTGCAGTACCCGAACGCCAGCGGGACGGACCAGCAGATCAATTCCCAGGCGCTGCCCATCCTGGTCGACCAGACGGTCAAGGGGCAGGGCTCGCACGTGCAGATGGTCAGCGGCGCCACCTACACCAGTCAGGGGTACCTGACCTCGCTCCAGTCCGCGCTCGACCAGGCGGGCCTGTGAACGCCGGAGTCCGGCACCGCCGCGTCACCCAGCTCATGGGGATGCCGATCAGCCTGGCCGTCCGCAGGCAGGAGTCGGCCGAGACCGTCGACGCAGCCTGGTCCGAGGCGGTCGCCGAGCTGCGGTGGGTCGACCTGGTGTTCAGCCGCTGGCGTCCGGACTCGGTCGTGTCCCGTCTGTCCCGCGGGGAGCTCGCGGTCGCCGACTGTCCGCGGGAGGTCGCCGAGGTGCTCGAGCTCGGTGAGCAGGCAGCCGAGGCGTCCGACGGCGCGTTCACCATGCTGCTGCCCGACCCGGCGGACCCGGACGGCGTACGGCGCCTCGACCCGACCGGAGTGGTCAAGGGCTGGGCTGTCGAGCGGGCGGCCCGACGGCTCGCCCACCTGCGCGACTACTGCCTCTCGGCCGGCGGCGACCTGGTGTGCTCGAGCGAGCCGTGGGCGGCGCCCTGGCAGATCGGGGTCGAGGACCCGCACGAC
>Ga0307504_10000259_pt1 | contig 11049 bp, 10 predicted proteins | sample 19_S_MG_FD_194516 | JGI IMG/M metagenome (GOLD analysis project Ga0307504, IMG submission 194516) | Soil microbial communities from Populus trichocarpa stands in riparian zone in the Pacific Northwest, United States - 19_S | ecosystem: Environmental > Terrestrial > Soil > Riparian zone > Trees... | reverse complement strand
GCCGCCGACACCTTCCGCGCCGCCGCCGTCGACCAGCTCGCCACGTGGGGTGAGCGCGTGGGTGTCGAGGTCGTGCGCGGCCCCGAGGGCGGCGACCCCGCCAGCGTCGCGTTCGAGGCCGTCAAGAACGGTGTCGACGACTCCGTCGACACCGTCATCATCGACACCGCTGGCCGGCTCCAGAACAAGGCCGGCCTCATGGACGAGCTCGGCAAGGTCAAGCGCGTCATCGAGAAGCAGGCCCCGGTCACCGAGGTCCTCCTCGTCCTCGATGCCACCACCGGGCAGAACGGACTGATCCAGGCTCGCGTCTTCGCCGAGGTCGTCGACGTCTCGGGCATCGTCCTGACCAAGCTGGACGGCTCGGCCAAGGGCGGCATCGTGGTGGCGGTGCAGCGTGAGCTGGGCGTCCCCGTCAAGCTCGTCGGTCTCGGCGAGGGTGCCGACGACCTGGCGCCGTTCGACGCCGGCGCCTTCGTCGACGCGCTGCTCGGCTGACATCAGGGGCGGAAACACAGCCGTTACACCGCCGGGCTCTTTGTTTTCGCCCCGGCAACACGGCGCGAGGCCCGGCGAAACCTCCGGAACCGAGTCTTCAGGGCAAGACCCATACACCCTGGAGGTTCCATGGACGGCTACTACGCCTGGATGCTTGTGGCGACAGCCCTCGTCCTGATGATGACGACGCCCGCGCTCGCACTCTTCTACGGCGGCATGAGCCGCTCGAAGTCGGTGCTGAACATGATGATGATGTCGTACGTCGCCATGGGCGTCGTCGGCATCGTCTACGTGCTCTGGGGCTGGTCGATGTCCTTCTCCGACAGCAGCTGGCTGGGCGGTCTCACGGCCAGCCCCTTCCAGCTCTTCGGGCTGAAGGACGTCGGCTGGGACAGCTACATCGCCGTGATGTTCCAGATGACCTTCGCAGTCATCACCGCCGCCCTGATCTCCGGAGCGATCGCCGATCGAGTCAAGCTCTCCGCCTGGGTGGTGTTCCTGCCCATCTGGGTGACGCTGTGCTACTTCCCGATCGGCCACAACGTCTGGGGCGGCGGCTGGCTGTCCCAGCACTTCCCGGCCCAGGACTACGCGGGCGGAACGGTGGTCCACATCAACGCCGGTGTCGCCGGCCTGGTGCTGGCGCTGGTGATCGGCAAGCGGGTCGGCTGGCCGAAAGAGCCGATGAAGCCGCACAGCCTGCCGCTCACGATGATCGGCGCGGGCCTGCTGTGGTTCGGCTGGTATGGCTTCAACGTGGGGTCGGTCGTGTTGAGCGGCGACACGGAGAAGGCGAACATCAACCAGTTCATGACCGAGACCGGCGTGACCTTCCTGAACACCACGATCGCCACGATGGCGGCCATGCTCGCCTGGCTCGCGGTGGAGCGGTTGCTGCACGGGACGGCGACCTCGCTGGGTGCGGCTTCCGGCATCGTCGCCGGCCTGGTCGCGATCACGCCGTCCTGCGGTGCGGTGACGCTCCCCGGGGCCATCCTCATCGGCGCGGTCGCCGGCGGCCTGTGTGCCTGGGCGGTCAGCCTGAAGTTCAAGGTCGGCATGGACGACTCGCTCGACGTCGTCGGGGTCCACCTCGTCGGTGGCCTCGTCGGCACCTTGATGATCGGTCTGGTCTCCAGCAGTGACGCCCCCGGCGGCATCGACGGCCTGTTCTACGGCGGCGGGCTCGGCTCGCTCGGCAACCAGGTGATGGCGGCGCTGTTCACGATCGTCTGGACCGGCACCCTCACCACCGTCATCGCGTTCGCGATCAAGTACACGATCGGGTGGCGCGTGAGCGAGGAGGCCGAGGTCGACGGCATCGACAGCGACCAGCACGGCGAGACGGCGTACAACCTGCACGCCGGCCTCGGCGGTGGCGGCTCCATGCCGACCACCTCGGTCCTGTCCAAGAACATCCAGACCGAAGGAGTCAACGCATGAAGCTCGTCACCGCGGTCATCAAGCCGCACAAGTGGGAGGACGTCCGCGAGGCGCTGGAGACCTTCGGCGTGACCGGCATGACGGTCAGCGAGGTCAGCGGCTACGGGCGGCAGAAGGGCCACACGGAGGTGTACCGAGGCGCGGAGTACGACGTCGCGCTGGTGCCGAAGATCCGGATCGAGATCGTGGTCGACGACGCCGACGCCGACGACGTCGTCGGGATCGTCACGAAGACCGCGCAGACCGGCCGGATCGGGGACGGCAAGGTGTGGGTCAGCCCCGTCGAGTCGGTGGTGCGGGTCCGTACCGGCGACCGGGACGAGGCAGCTCTCTGACCCACCACCCTGGCCACGCGGGCGCTCCGGCGGCGTACCACCGGGATTTACCTGGCGGTAACAAAGCCGGAGCGCCCGCGAAACAGCGCGCCCTCAGGCTGGGCTGTCGTGCTCACCTTGGTTGCGACCCTCGACACCGGCGACACGGCCTGGCTGCTGGCCGCGTCCGCTCTGGTCCTGCTGATGGCTCCCGGCCTTGCGCTGTTCTACGGCGGGATGGTGCGCTCCAAGAGCGTGCTGAACATGATGATGATGACGTTCGGGTCGCTCGCCATCATCACGGTGCTCTGGATCCTGGTGGGCTACTCGATGGCCTTCGGTGACGACGTGGGGCTCGGACTGCTGGGCGATCCCTTCCAGTACGTCGGGCTGGGGCAGCTGATGGACCTCACCGACCCGGCCTCGGTGACCGGGAGCGTCCCGACGATCCTGTTCGCGGTCTTCCAGGGGCTGTTCTGCGTCATCACCGGCGCCCTGGTCTCCGGCGCGATCGCCGACCGCGCACGGTTCGGTGCCTGGATGGTCTTCGTCAGCGTCTGGACCCTGGTGGTCTACGCCCCGGTCGCGCACTGGGTCTTCGACTTCTCCCACGGCGGCCACGTCGGCGGCTGGCTGGCCAACAGGATCGGCACCATCGACTTCGCCGGTGGAATGCCCGTCGAGATCTGCTCGGGCGCCTCCGCGCTGGCGCTCGCCCTCGTGCTCGGCCCGCGGATCGGCTTCGGCAAGGACCCGATGCGCCCGCACAACCTCACGCTCGTGATGCTCGGTGCCGGGCTCCTGTGGTTCGGCTGGTTCGGCTTCAACGCCGGCTCGGCTCTCGGCGCCTCCGGCGCGGCCGCGATCGTCTTCACCACGACCCTGGTCGCCGGCGCGGCCGGCTCCCTGGGCTGGCTCGTGCTCGAGCGGTTCCGCGACGGGCACGCGACCTCGCTGGGCGCCGCCTCCGGCATGGTCGCGGGGCTGGTGGCCATCACGCCGGCCGGCGGCTCCCTGTCGCCGCTCGGCGCGCTCGTGATGGGCGCCGTCGCCGGTGTCGTCTGCGCCCTGGCTGTCGGCCTCAAGTACCGCTGGGCGTACGACGACAGCCTCGACGTCGTCGGTGTCCACATGGTCGGCGGCCTGGTCGGCACCCTCGGGATCGGCCTCCTCGGCACGGCCGCGGCCCCCACCGGCGTCGACGGGCTCCTCCTCGGCGGTGGCGCCGGCCAGCTGGGCAAGCAGGCGCTCGGCGCGTCCGTCGTCCTCGTCTACGCGTTCGTCGTGTCGGGCATCCTCGGCTACCTGGTCAACCGGTTGATGGGCTTCCGGGTGGACGAGGAGCACGAGATCACCGGCATCGACCTCGTCATCCACGCCGAGACCGCCTACGACCTGCACTCGGCGGCCGGCGCCCGCACGATCGGTCATGGCAGCTCAGGCCATGGCATCCTCGCCTCGATCACCCACGGCACCCAGGAGGGAACTCGATGAAGCTCGTCACCGCGGTGATCAAGCCGCACAAGTGGGAGGACACGCGCTCGGCCCTGGAGTCTCTCGGCGTCACCGGCATGACGGTGAGCGAGGTCAGCGGCTACGGGCGGCAGAAGGGCCACACGGAGGTCTACCGAGGCGCGGAGTACGACGTCGCACTCGTGCCGAAGATCCGGATCGAGATCGTCGTCGAGGACGACGCCGCCGACGAGGTGATCGACACGGTCGTCCGGGCCGCCCAGACCGGACGCATCGGCGACGGCAAGGTCTGGGTCGTGCCGGTCGAGACGATCGTCCGGGTCCGCACCGGCGACCGCGACCAGGCCGCGATCTAGCACTCTGCAGATGGCCCAGGGCCGATGAGGGAGGGGCCATGACGGCCGGCGAGCGGCAGCAGCGCACCGAGGCTGCAGACACGCTCGCCCGGGCGGCGTACGCCGACCTCGGCGGGCCGGACGTCGGTGTCGCGCTGGTGGCGGTCGGCGGCTACGGCCGTGGGGAGCTCGCTCCGCACTCCGACCTCGACCTCGTCCTGGTGCACGAGGTCGAGCTGGGAGAGCTCGGGGAGCGGCTGTGGTACCCGCTCTGGGACGCCGGCCACAAGCTCGACCACTCGGTCCGGACGCCCGAGCAGATGACGGCGATGGCCGCCGAGGACCTCAAGGTCGCGCTCGGGCTGCTCGACGCGCGGCACGTCGCCGGCGACCCGAACCTCACCCTGCGGCTGCGCAGCCAGCTGCTCACGACGTGGCGCCGCGACGCTCGGGAGCGGCTGCCGGAGCTCCGCGCCCTCGTCCGTCAGCGGCACGAGCTGCTCGGCGAGCTGGCCCATGTCTCGGTCCCCGACCTCAAGGAGGCCGAGGGCGGCCTGCGCGACGCCGGCGTCCTCAAGGCCCTGGTCGCGACCTGGTTGGTCGACGTCCCGCATGCGGACCTGGAGCGCTGCCGCCTGCAGCTGCTCGACGTCCGCGACGTCGTCCAGGGCTGGGCCGGGCGGGCGACGGACCGGATCGCGCCGGAGGTGTGGGAGCCGCTCGGCGAGGCCATGGGCTGGGACGACCCGCAGCGCCAGGTGCGCGAGCTCGGCCGCCGGGTCACGCACCTGTCCCGGCTGACCTGGCGCCGCGCCGAGGGGACGCTCGAGGCGCCCTCCCGCGTACGCCGCCCCCAGCTCGACCCCCTCGCGCCCGGGATCGCGATGAGCAAGGGGGAGGTGGTGCTGACCAACGAGGCGACCCCCGACCGGTCGCCGGGGCTCCTGCTCGAGGCCGCGGCCCTGGCTGCCGAGCACGACGCCCACCTGGCTCCGCCGACGGCTGCGCGGCTGGTGCGGGACTGCCCGCCACTGCCCGAGCCGTGGCCCACCTCAGCCCGGCAGAACCTGGTGCGGCTCCTGGCCTCCGGCCGGTCCCTCCTGGCGGTCTGGGAGACGCTGGAGGAGACCGGTGCACTGGCCCGGATCCTGCCCGAGTGGGAGCGGATCCGGCTGCTTCCGCACGCGTCGGCGATCCATCGGTTCACCGTCGATCGGCACGTGGTCGAGACCTGCATCGAGGCCTCGGGACTGATCCGGACAGTCTCGAGGCCCGACGTCCTGCTCGTCGCTGCGCTCCTTCACGACATCGGCAAGGGCGGGCTGACCGAGCACAGCATCGCCGGCGAGCCGCTGGCCGCTGCGATCGCGACCCGGATGGGGTTCGAGCCGGAGGCGGTTGAGCTGATCGCGCGTCTGGTCCGCTGGCACCTGCTGCTGGCAGAGACGGCCACGACGCGCGACCCGGACGACCCCGCGACGATCGAGACCGTGACCGCCCGGCTGGTCACTGCCGAGACGGCCGAGCTGCTGCTGGCGCTGACCGAGGCCGACGCCCGCGCGGCCTCCCCGAAGGCCTGGACCACCTGGCGCTCCGGCCTGATCCGGACGCTCGGCGACCGCGTGCTCGCCACCCTCGGACCCGGCCCGACCCCGGACTCCCCGGTTGCGCCCGTGCTCGAGGTGCCCCAGGAGGTCGTCCGCGGGGGGACGGTCCTGCACGTGGAGGAGCACGACGACGGCGTCCGCGTCACCGCGCTGGCCCCGGACCGGATCGGGCTGCTCTCGGACCTCGCGGCGACGTTCGCCTTCCTCAAGGCGCCCGTCCGTGGAGCGCGTGCCTGGGCGCAGGACACCGTCGCGGTCTCGGTGTGGGAGGTGGCCGATCCCTATCTCGACGCCTCGGTGCTGCGCCAGCGCTTCGAGGCGATCAGCGAGGGCCGGGTCGACGCCCACGCGCGGCTCCAGCGACAGCTCGCGGACACGCTCGCCCCCAGCGTCGCCGTACGCCCGGAGGCATCCCGGGAGGCGACGGTCGTCGAGGTGCGCACCGCGGACCGCCCCGGCGTCCTGTACGGCGTCCTGCAGGCGGTCGCCGCCCTCGGCCTGACCGTGCGCTCCGCGCACGTCGACACGGTCGGACCACAGGCGGTCGACGTGTTCTACCTCCAGGAGGCCGACGCGGGCGCCCTCTCCGACACCCGCGCCGCCCGAGCCGCCCACGCCATCCGCGCCGCGCTGGGAGGGTGAGGGCCCACACCTCCGAGGGTTCGGGCGGCGGCCGTTAGGCTGGGCGTCTCATCGATAGACAAAAGGGTTTCTTCTTGTTCGCCACACTCTCCGACCGCCTCGCCGACACCTTCAAGAATCTCCGGGGCAAGGGACGGCTCTCCGAGGCCGACATCGACGCGACCTGCCGCGAGATCCGGATCGCGCTGCTCGAGGCCGATGTCGCGCTCCCGGTCGTCAAGGACTTCGTCGCCTCGATCAAGGAGCGGGCTCGCGGCGAGGAGGTCAGCCAGGCGCTGAACCCCGCGCAGCAGATCGTCAAGATCGTCGACGAGGAGCTCGTCGAGATCCTCGGTGGCGAGACCCGCCGGATCCAGTGGGCCAAGTCCGGCCCGACCGTGATCCTCCTCGCAGGTCTCCAGGGTGCCGGCAAGACGACGCTGGCCGCGAAGCTCGCCTACTGGCTCAAGACCCAGAGCAAGTCCCCGGTCCTGGTCGCGGCCGACCTCCAGCGCCCCAACGCGGTCAACCAGCTCCAGGTGAACGGCGAGCGGGCCGGCGTACCCGTCTTCGCTCCCGAGCCCGGCAACGGCGTGGGCGACCCGGTCGCGGTCGCGCGTGCCTCGATCGAGGAGGCCAAGCGCAAGCTGTACGACGTCGTCATCGTCGACACCGCGGGCCGTCTCGGCGTCGACGCCGAGATGATGAAGCAGGCAGCGGACATCCGCGACGCCGTGCAGCCCGACGAGATCCTGTTCGTCGTCGACGCCATGATCGGTCAGGACGCCGTCAACACGGCGCTGGCCTTCCAGGACGGTGTCGGCTTCGACGGGGTGGTCCTCACCAAGCTCGACGGGGACGCCCGCGGCGGTGCTGCTCTCTCCATCGCCAAGGTGACCGGGAAGCCGGTGATGTTCGCCTCGGCGGGTGAGAAGATCGAGGACTTCGACCTCTTCCACCCCGACCGCATGGCCGGCCGCATCCTCGACATGGGCGACATGCTCACCCTGATCGAGCAGGCCGAGAAGGCGTTCGACCAGGACGAGGCGCTCAAGGCCGCGCAGAAGCTCAGCGGCCAGGGCGGGGAGTTCACCCTGGAGGACTTCCTCCAGCAGATGCAGCAGGTCCGCAAGCTCGGCTCGATGTCGAAGATCATGGGGATGCTGCCCGGGATGGGGCAGTTCCGCGACCAGCTCGAGAATTTCGACGAGCGGGAGATCGACCGCATCCAGGCGATCATCTACTCGATGACGCCGGCCGAGCGGGCCAACCCGAAGATGATCGACGGCTCCCGGCGAGCCCGGATCGCCAAGGGCTCGGGTCGCACCGTCACCGACGTCAACGGCTTGGTCGACCGGTTCTTCGAGGCCCGCAAGCTCATGACCCAGATGGCCCGCGGCGGCATGCCCGGTCTCGGGATGCCCGGGATGGGTGGTCTGCCCGGGATGGGCGGCGGTGCCGCCAAGAAGCAGAAGTCGAAGCAGAAGCCGGCCAAGGGCCGACGCAAGTCCGGCAACCCGGCCAAGGCGGCCGCCGAGGCGAAGGCCGCCGCCGAGAGGGCGGCCGCGGCGCCGGCCGGGGGAGCGGGCAATCCCTTCGGCAATCCGGAGGGCGAGGAGATCGACTACGCGAAGGCCGCCGAGCAGCTCAACCTCCCCCAGGACTTCTCCAAGTACCTCAAGTAGTGGCGCCGCGCGCTCGAGGACCCATGGAGTGGGAAGTCGAGATCTGGGTACCGGCGGGACCACTGGACCCGGCCTAGGACTCGCACAGGCGCGAGAGGGGAAGCTAGCCGCGGCACCCTTTGGAGCAGGTATGGCTATAGATGCAGCCGGGCCGTTGGTGTCCGAGACCCGGGTCGCGGCCCATCTCCGACACTTGATCCGAGCGGCGACCGCCCGGACGCCCGACCTCGCCGACCTCACGGCGGCCGTCAGGGAGGCGTGTGAGGCGGGAGAGACCTGGGAGGTCATCAGCATGGCGCTGGGCCTCACGACCGATGAGGCGCTCGCCCGGTTCGGCTGAGCTGCCTGTCCCGAGGGGGCGGGGAGGGCGACAGCGCTGGTGTCCACTGGTCACCCGGTGCCGCCCTCTGGTTCGACGCTAGGTGGCGCCTCGGCTCGCAGGCTCACCCGACCAGACCCCTATCTCTGCCGATCCGGTGTTTGCACCGCGACCCCGTGTGACGCCGATGGTCGCGGGTACTCGGGATTGAGGGCGAGATGGAACCGGTCTCGGGAGATCTCGCCTAGGCGTGCCGGCTCAGGAAGCGGGCTGGCACGCCGTCCAACCTCGCGGCGTGCGGCTCAGGCGGGTTCGGGTTCGGTGTCGCTCGGGCTCGCGGCCTCGACCATCTCGGCGGCGAGCTCGCGCAGCTTGCGGTTGCTGTCCTGGCTCGCCTGCCGGAGCGCCGCGAAAGCCTGATCGGCGCTGAGCTTCCGGCTCTCCATGAGGATGCCCATCGCCGCGCCGATCGTGCGGGAGGACTTCAGCGCCTCCTCGAGGTCGTGGGTGTGTCGCCCGGTCACGACCCCTGCGGCTTGGAGGTCGAGGATCATCTGACGGTCGAGCTCAGCTCGCTCGTCGGCCGCCGCGGCGCGCTCGATCAGCACGCCGCGTTCGGCGTCGGCTGTGTCGAGGCGCCGGAACAGCTCGTCGATCTGACCCTGCATCCCCTCGGGAGACTCGTCGCGAGGCATGAAAGATGTCTAGCGCGCGACTTTTCACCGCGCAAGATCTCGGGAGCAACGCTTCGGTCCCTGCCCTGGATAGGGTCGGAGGGCCGACCACGGGAGAGACATGACCGAGCCGTTCGACCACCTGCTGGAGAAGTACGCACGCCTCGTCGTACGCGTGGGCGTCAACGTGCAGCCCGGCCAGGAGGTCGTGATCAGCGCCCTGCCCGAGCAGGCCAACGTCGCCCGGGCCTTGGCCGAGGAGGCGTACCGCGTCGGTGCCTCGCGGGTGACGATCGACTACGGCGACCCGTACCTCAAGCGCGCGGCCGTCGAGCACGCCCCGCAGGAGATCCTCGGCACGTCGAAGCAGCACGAGATCGACGAGGTCCGGGCCTGGAACGACACGAAGCCGGCCCTCATCAGCCTCACCGGCAACCCGCACCCGACGCTCATGGACGGCCTCGACCCCGAGCGTCTGGCGAAGTCGGCCCCGATGGCGCTCATTCAGGAGGTCATGCCGATCATCAGCACCAACAAGGTCGCCTGGACCGTCGTCGGCGCCCCGACCAAGGGCTGGGCCGACAGCGTCGGCGTCGCCGACGTGGCGGCCCTCTGGGACGCGGTGGCCGTCGCGATGCGGCTCGACCAGGCCGATCCGATCGCAGCCTGGGAGGCCCAGATCGCCAAGCTGGCCGAGCGTGCCGCGAAGCTGAACGCGCGCGGCTTCGACCGGATCCGCTACCGCGGTCCGGGCACCGACCTCACGATCGGCCTGAACGCCGGGTCGATGTGGGTCGGCGGGTCGGCCGAGAACGAGGACGGGATCGAGTTCGTGCCGAACATGCCCACCGAGGAGGTCTTCATCTCCCCGGACTGGCGCCGCGCCGAGGGCACGGTCACGACCTCCGCGGCGTTCTTCCTCCAGACGATGGGGACGCTGGTGGAGGGTCTCAGTCTCGAGCTGTCCGACGGGGAGATCCGCGGCGCCAAGGCCGCCCGCGGCGAGGCCGAGGTGCACCAGCAGTTCGACCGGATCCCTCGCTCCCGGCACCTCGGCGAGGTGGCCATCGTCGACTCCGACTCGGCCGTCGCGCGGACCGGACTGGTCTACAAGGACATGCTGTTCGACGAGAACGTCGGCTCCCACATCGCGTGGGGCTCCGGCTTCGCCGAGACCATCGACCGCGGGCGGGAGCAGTCCCCGGACCAGCTGATCGACGCGGGCGTCAACCAGGCCAACACCCACGTCGACATCGTCATCGGCAGCCCCGAGGTGCAGATCGACGGGATCCACGCCGACGGCTCCGTCGTGCCCGTGACGCGCGGCGACGAGTTCGTCCTGGACGGGTAGAGCGACGGCTGACGTGCCCTCGACCCTCGTCATCGACGCGGCCAACGTGGTCGGCGCTCGGCCCGACGGCTGGTGGAACGACCGCGCGGGCGCGGCCGTGAAGCTGCACGACGCGCTGCTGCACGCCGACCTGCCCCACGACCTCGTCGTCCTCGTGCTCGAGGGTCAGGCGAAGCAGGGGGTGCGGGCGGGGAAGTCCGCCGGCTTCCATGTCGTCCACGCCTCGAAGGACGGCGACTCCGAGATCGTGCGCCAGGCGGCCGCAGCACAGCAGGCGGGCCACCAGGTCACCGTGGTCACCGCCGACCGAGCGCTGGCCGCCAACGTCGCGCCCGCCCTCGTCCTGAGCCCCACCTGGCTCCTCGACCAGCTGTGATCCGCGGAGCGATACCGTCACGCGCATGACCGCTCTGCGCTTCCGAGGCCCGGTCCTGCCCGACGCAGAGGCACGCGACCTGTACGTCGTGGACGGCCGCGTCACCTACGAAGCGCAGCCCGGTGCGGACGCGGCGGTCGACGGCTGGATCGTGCCCGGGCTGGTCGACGCCCACTGCCACCTCGGGCTCGACGACTTCGGCGCGGTCGACCAGCAGGCCACCGAGGAACAGGCGATCGACGACCGCGACGGCGGGGCGCTGCTGATCCGCGACGCCGGCTCCGCGGCCGACACCCGGTGGATCCACGACCGCGACGACCTGCCCCGGCTGGTGCGCTGCGGCCGCCACATCG
>Ga0307504_10000258_pt1 | contig 11087 bp, 6 predicted proteins | sample 19_S_MG_FD_194516 | JGI IMG/M metagenome (GOLD analysis project Ga0307504, IMG submission 194516) | Soil microbial communities from Populus trichocarpa stands in riparian zone in the Pacific Northwest, United States - 19_S | ecosystem: Environmental > Terrestrial > Soil > Riparian zone > Trees... | reverse complement strand
CTGCGCGCGATCTTCGGTGAGAAGGCCCGCGAGGTCCGCGACACCTCGATGAAGGTGCCGCACGGCGAGGAGGGCACCGTCATCGGTGTCCGCGTCTTCGACCGCGAGGAGGGCGACGAGCTCCCGCCGGGCGTCAACCAGCTGGTGCGCGTGTACGTCGCGCAGAAGCGGAAGATCTCGGTCGGCGACAAGCTGGCCGGCCGCCACGGCAACAAGGGCGTCATCGCCAAGATCCTGCCGATCGAGGACATGCCGTTCATGGAGGACGGCACCCCGGTCGACGTGGTCCTCAACCCGCTGGGCGTCCCGCGACGGATGAACATCGGCCAGATCCTCGAGCTCCACCTGGGGTGGCTGGCCAAGCAGGGCTGGGACCTCGACCTGCACGAGGGTGACAAGGGCGAGTGGGCCGAGCGGCTCATGTCGATCCACGCCGAGAAGGCGGAGCCGAACACCAAGGTGGCGACGCCGGTCTTCGACGGTGCCAAGGAGGACGAGATCACCGGCCTGCTCGGTGCGACCCTCCCCAACCGCGACGGTGTCCGGATGATCAACGAGACCGGCAAGGCGAACCTGTTCGACGGCCGCTCCGGTGAGCCGTTCCCGGACCCGGTCTCGGTCGGCTACATGTACATCCTCAAGCTGCACCACCTGGTGGACGACAAGATCCACGCACGCTCGACGGGCCCCTACTCGATGATCACGCAGCAGCCGCTGGGCGGTAAGGCCCAGTTCGGTGGCCAGCGGTTCGGCGAGATGGAGGTCTGGGCGATGGAGGCGTACGGCGCCGCCTACGCCCTCCAGGAGCTGCTGACGATCAAGTCCGACGACGTCCCCGGACGTGTGAAGGTCTACGAGGCCATCGTCAAGGGTGAGAACATCCCCGACTCGGGCATCCCGGAGTCGTTCAAGGTGCTCGTCAAGGAGATGCAGTCCCTCTGCCTCAACGTCGAGGTGCTGTCGCAGGACGGTTCGCAGATCGAGCTCAAGGACGCGGAGGAAGACGTCTTCCGTGCCGCCGAGGAGCTCGGCATCGACCTCTCCCGGCGCGAGCCCTCGACCGTCGAAGAAGTCTGAGCGTGAGCCTGCCCGTGCCCCGGCACGGGCAGGCGCCTCAGTCCCCAGCGTGACTACCCAGAACTAACGAAGGATTGCAGCCATCGTGCTCGACGTGAACTTCTTCGATCAGCTGAAGATCGGCCTGGCCACCGCGGAGGACATCCGCCAGTGGAGCCACGGCGAGGTCAAGAAGCCCGAAACCATCAACTACCGCACGCTCAAGCCGGAGCGTGACGGCCTCTTCTGCGAGAAGATCTTCGGTCCCACCCGGGACTGGGAGTGCTACTGCGGCAAGTACAAGCGCGTGCGCTTCAAGGGCATCATCTGCGAGCGCTGCGGCGTCGAGGTGACCCGCTCCAAGGTGCGCCGTGAGCGCATGGGCCACATCGAGCTCGCGGCTCCGGTGACCCACATCTGGTACTTCAAGGGCGTGCCGTCGCGGCTGGGCTACCTGCTCGACCTCGCCCCGAAGGACCTGGAGAAGGTCATCTACTTCGCGGCGTACATGATCACCTCGGTCGACGAGGACGCACGCCACCGTGACCTCGAGTCCCTGGAGAAGAAGGTCTCCCTGGAGCGCGAGCGGCTCGAGAAGCGCCGTGACGGCTCCCTCGACGACCGCTCCAAGAAGCTCGAGGAGGACCTCAAGGTCCTCGAGGACGAGGGCGCCAAGTCCGACGCCAAGCGGAAGGTCAAGGACGCCGCCGAGCGGGAGATGAAGCAGCTGCGTGACCGTGCGCAGCGCGAGATCGACCGTCTCGAGGAGGTCTGGAGCACCTTCAAGGCGCTCAAGGTCCAGGACCTCATGGGCGACGAGATGCTGTACCGGGAGATGAAGAACTGGTTCGGCAAGTACTTCGAGGGCTACATGGGCGCCACGGCGATCCAGAAGCGCCTCCAGGACTTCGACATCGCCGCCGAGGTCGACAACCTCCGCGAGACCATCGCCACCGGCAAGGGCCAGCGGAAGGTCCGTGCCCTCAAGCGGCTGCGCGTCGTCGACGCCTTCCGCAAGACCGGCAACCAGCCGATCGGCATGGTCCTCGACGCCGTCCCGGTCATCCCGCCGGACCTGCGTCCGATGGTCCAGCTCGACGGTGGCCGGTTCGCCACCTCGGACCTGAACGACCTGTACCGCCGCGTGATCAACCGGAACAACCGGCTCAAGCGACTGCTCGACCTCGGAGCGCCGGAGATCATCGTCAACAACGAGAAGCGGATGCTCCAGGAGGCTGTCGACAGCCTCTTCGACAACGGCCGTCGTGGCCGACCCGTCACCGGGCCGGGCAACCGTCCGCTGAAGTCGCTCTCCGACATGCTCAAGGGCAAGCAGGGTCGCTTCCGTCAGAACCTCCTCGGCAAGCGCGTGGACTACTCCGGTCGTTCCGTGATCGTGTCCGGTCCGCAGCTCAAGCTGCACCAGTGCGGTCTGCCGAAGAACATGGCGATCGAGCTGTTCAAGCCCTTCGTGATGAAGCGGTTGGTCGACCTGTCCCACGCGCAGAACATCAAGTCCGCCAAGCGGATGGTCGAGCGCGCCGTACGCCCCGAGGTCTGGGACGTGCTGGAAGAGGTCATCACCGAGCACCCGGTGCTGCTCAACCGTGCACCGACGCTGCACCGCCTCGGCATCCAGGCTTTCGAGCCGCAGCTGATCGAGGGCAAGGCCATCCAGATCCACCCCCTCGTCTGCACCGCGTTCAACGCGGACTTCGACGGTGACCAGATGGCGGTGCACCTGCCGCTGTCGGCCGAGGCCCAGGCCGAGGCGCGGATCCTCATGCTCTCGACGAACAACATCCTCAAGCCGTCCGACGGCCGTCCGGTCACCATGCCGACGCAGGACATGATCATCGGGCTGTTCTTCCTCACCACCGACCGTGACGGTCAGCCGGGCGAGGGTCGCTCCTTCGCCTCGGTGGCCGAGGCGATCATGGCCTTCGACCACCACGAGATCTCGCTGCAGAGCCAGATCAGGATCCGGTTCACCGACATCGTGCCGCCGCTCGACCTCGACCTCGGGGCCGACTGGGAGGAGGGTCGCGAGCTGACCCTCGAGACCACCCTGGGGCGCGCGCTGTTCAACGAGACCCTGCCGGCCGACTACCCCTTCGTGAACTACGAGGTGGGCAAGAAGGCTCTGGGTGCGATCGTCAACGACCTGGCCGAGCGCTACACCAAGGTCGAGGTCGCCGCGTCGCTGGACGCCCTCAAGGAGGCCGGTTTCCACTGGGCCACCCGCTCGGGCGTCACGGTGTCGATCGACGACGTGACCACGCCGACCAACAAGTCGGAGATCCTCGGCGAGTACGAGACCCAGGCCACCAAGGTCCAGCTGCAGTACGAGCGTGGCCTCGTGACCGAGGAGGAGCGCCGCCAGGAGCTCATCGAGATCTGGACCGAGGCGTCCAAGCTCGTCGGTGAGGCCATGGAGCGCACCTTCGACCGGAAGAACCCCATCTTCATGATGGTCAACTCCGGCGCGTCGGGAAACATGAACCAGATCCGTCAGGTCGGCGCCATGCGTGGCCTGGTGGCCAACCCGAAGGGCGAGATCATCCCGCGTCCGATCAAGGCCAACTTCCGTGAGGGCCTGTCGGTGCTGGAGTACTTCATCTCGACCCACGGTGCCCGCAAGGGTCTGGCCGACACCGCGCTCCGTACGGCGGACTCCGGCTACCTGACCCGTCGACTCGTCGACGTCAGCCAGGACGTCATCATCCGCGAGGACGACTGCGGCACCGAGCGCGGCCTGCCGAAGAAGATCGGCGACCGACTCGAGGACGGTTCGGTCGTCAAGCACGAGTACGTCGAGACCTCGGCGTACGCCCGCACCGCCGCCGAGGCGATCACCCACCCGGAGACGGGCGAGGTGCTGGCCGAGGCCGGTGAGGACCTCGGTGACGTCAAGATCGGTCAGCTGATCGCTGCCGGCATCGACGTCGTCAAGGTGCGCTCCGTGCTGACCTGTGACGCCAAGACCGGTACCTGCGCGGCCTGCTACGGCCGCTCGCTGGCCACCGGCAAGCTCGTCGACATCGGTGAGGCGGTCGGCATCATCGCCGCCCAGTCGATCGGTGAGCCCGGCACCCAGCTGACGATGCGTACGTTCCACACCGGTGGTGTGGCCTCGGCGGACGACATCACGCAGGGTCTGCCGCGTGTCCAGGAGATCTTCGAGGCGCGCCAGCCCAAGGGCCGGGCGCCGATCTCCGAGGCCGCCGGCCGGGTCGAGGTCGAGGAGACCGACAAGGCGCGGAAGATCATCGTCACCCCCGACGACGGCTCCGAGGCGCAGGAGTACCCCGTCTCCAAGCGCTCGCGCATGCTGGTCGCCGACGGCGACCACGTGGAGGTCGGCGAGAAGCTGATCGTCGGCACCGAGGACCCGCACGACGTGCTGCGGATCCTGGGTGTGCGCACCGCGCAGGAGCACCTGGTCGAAGAGGTCCAGTCGGTGTACCGCAGCCAGGGCGTGTCGATCCACGACAAGCACATCGAGATCATCGTGCGGCAGATGCTGCGCCGGATCACGGTGATCGAGTCCGGTGAGACCAACCTGCTGCCCTCCGACCTCGTCGACCGCGTGATCTACGAGGAGGAGAACCGCCGCGCGGTCTCCGAGGGCAAGAAGCCCGCCTCGGGTCGTCCGGTGCTCATGGGCATCACCAAGGCGTCGCTGGCCACCGAGTCGTGGCTGTCGGCGGCGTCCTTCCAGGAGACCACCCGCGTGCTGACCGATGCCGCCATCCACGCCCGCAGCGACTCGCTGCGCGGCCTCAAGGAGAACGTCATCATCGGCAAGCTGATCCCGGCCGGTACCGGCCTGGAGCGGTACCGCAACATCCGGGTGGAGCCGACCGAGGAGGCCCGCGCCGCGGCGTACTCCGTGACCGGCTACGACTCCTACGACTACGAGTTCGGCAACGGCTCGGGTCAGGCGGTCGCCCTGGACGACTTCGACTTCGGGTCGTACCAGAACTGACGCAACCGAAGAAGCCCCCGTCACCCCCGTGGTGACGGGGGCTTCTTCGTCTCTTCTCAGGTTCCGCCGACAACAAACCGGCCCTTCGGAGCGTGTCATCGGATGAGGGACTCACCGCGAGCCCCTGGGAAGGAGTCCCCCGATGATCACCACCCGCTCGTCCACCCGCGCTGCCGCGGCCGGTCTTCTGGCCGTCCTCGCTGGCACCCTCCTCGCACCCGTCGGGGCCGAGGCAGCTCAGGTCCGCTCGTGCACGAACGCCGACCTCACGGCGTCGTACCGGGCGACCGACGCCGGGGCGGGCCACCGCTACGGCCGGCTGATCCTCACCAACACCTCGTCCAGCAGCTGCCGGACGGGCGGCTACGGCGGCCTGTCGTACGTCGGGAACGGCGACGGCACGCAGATCGGCGCCGCGGCCACGCGGGACCCCGGCAAGGTGCGCTCGTACGTCGTCCGGCCCGGCCAGCGCCTGGTGAGCGGTGTGGACGCCGTCGTGGCCGCGAACTACCCGGTCAAGCGGTGCCGTCCGGCCCACGTCGACGGCTTCCGGGTCTACGTCCCGAACTCGACCACCTCGCAGTACGTCGCCCACGCCACCCGTGGCTGCCGCAACCCCAAGATCCACCTGCTCAGCCACGGGCCCTTCCATCGGCCGTGAGGGGTTTGCAGGAATCCCGCTGAAGCGGGGACTCCTGCGCTTCCTGGCCGTTGCAACCCCCAGGAGGCGGGAGACTCGCCCAGGCAGTTCGCGTGAGAACGGCCGTGACTGTCTCGGGCGCGCGTGCTTGGCTGGCCAGATGAACGACGACGGCAGCGACCGCCTCGGTGGCGACCAGATCATGGCCATGGACGGGATGGGGGACTGGCGCTCGATGTACCACGCGCTCCAGGGGCGCTTCCTCACCGGCGACTTCGCGACCGGGCTGGAGATGGTCAACCGGATCGGGGTGGTGGCCGAGGACCTGGGCCACCACCCCGACCTGGACCTGCGCTACGGACACCTGAACGTCCGGCTCTACAGCCACGACGTGTTCGGCAAGACCGAGCGGGACGTCGAGCTGGCCCGGAAGATCTCCCAGATCGCCCGCGACCTGGGCGTGGCCGCGGACCCCGCCTCCATCGCGGTCACGGAGATCGGCCTCGACACCTGGGACGTCGACGAGATCCGGCCGTTCTGGAAGGCCGTGCTGGGGCTGAACGACAACCCGAGGTACGCCGAGGAGCTGCGCGACGACGACGGCGAGGGCCTCACGCTGTGGTTCCAGGAGACCGACCGGCACGACGAGCCACGGCAGCGCTTCCACCTCGACATCCGGGTCCCGGTCGAGCAGGCGAAGCCGCGGATCGAGGCGGCGCTCGCCGCCGGCGGGCGGCTGGTGGCCGACGACATGTCGCCCCGGTTCACCGTGCTGGCCGACGCGCAGGGCAACAAGGTCTGCGTCTGCACGCACGTCGGCCGCCGGGACTGACCTCGAATCGGCGTCGCCGGGGCCGGGCTGAGAGAATGGCGGCGTGCAGTCCGAGCCGCTGAAGACCGACGTCCTGGTCGTGGGCGCCGGCCCCGCCGGGTCGGCCGCCGCGGCCTGGTCGGCGCGCGCCGGGCTCGACACGATGCTCGTCGACGCCGCGGTGTTCCCGCGGGACAAGACCTGCGGCGACGGCCTCACGCCCCGTGCCATCGGCGAGCTCGAACGACTCGGCCTGGCCGACTGGCTGCGGGCGCACACGGTCAACCAGGGGTTGCGTGCCCACGGGTTCGGCCAGACGCTGCACCTGAAGTGGCCGGGCGGCTCACTGCCCGACTGGGGCTCGGCCGTCGCGCGCATGGAGCTGGACGACCACCTGCGCACCACCGCGCTCAAGTCAGGCGCGCGAGCGCTGGACGGCGCCCGCGCCGTCGACGTACGACGCGAGGGTGACCGCGTCGCCGCGGTGATCTTCCAGGGTGCTGAGGGCCCCTTCGAGGTCGTCTGCCAGCGACTGGTCGTGGCCGACGGCGTCCGCTCGCCCCTGGGCAAGGTGCTCGGACGCGAGTGGCACCGCGACACCGTCTACGCGGTCGCCGGACGCACCTACGTCGACTCGACGATGTGCGACGACCCGTGGATCTCCTCCCACCTCGAGCTGCGCGGTGAGCAGGGCGAGATCCTGTCCGGCTACGGCTGGGTGTTTCCCCTCGGCTCTGCCGGCGGGCGCGGCTCGGTCAACCTGGGTGCCGGCACGCTCGCGACCTCGAAGCGGCCCGCCGAGGTGGCGATCAAGCCGCTGATGAAGATCTACGCCGACACGATCCGCGAGGACTTCGGCCTCGCCGAGGAGCTGCGCATGCCGACCTCCGCGCTGCTGCCGATGGGTGGTGCGGTGAGCAACGTCGCCGGACCCAACTGGGCGCTCATCGGTGACGCGGCGGCCCTGGTCAACCCGCTCAACGGCGAGGGCATCGACTACGGCCTGGAGTCCGGCCGGATGGTGGCTGAGGTCCTGGCCGACGACGGCGACCTGGAGAAGGTCTGGCCGGCGCTGCTGCGCGAGCACTACGGAGAGTCCTTCTCGATCGCCCGCCGGCTGGCCGGCATCGTCACGGTGCCCGGCGTGCTCAAGGCGCTCGGACCGCTGGGGATGCGCTCGGACTGGCTGATGACGCTCGCACTGCGGTGGATGGGCAACCTGGTCACCGACGAGGACCGCGATCGTCAGGCCCGCGTCTGGCGATGGGCCGGACGCCACTCCCTGGCGCGCGACGCGCGGCCTCCTTTCGCCTAGGCAACCGGCTAGTAGGTTGTCGCGTTGTGAGCCGGAACCGGATCCCGCAACGCCAGCGCGTGGCCGCCTACGCGATCATCGTGCGGGGTCGCGAGACGGGGGACGAGATCCTCTTGTCCCGCCTGGCGCCGAAGGTGACGACCGACGAGCTGTGGACGCTTCCCGGTGGTGGGCTCGACCACGGGGAGGACCCGCGCGACGCCGTCGTGCGTGAGGTCCTCGAGGAGACCGGTCTCGACGTGAGCATCGGCGAGGTCGCGCGGGTCTACTCCGCCCACCTCAAGCGCGTGTGGCGCGAGGGCCGCAAGGTCGATGCCCACGCCCTGCGGATCGTCTACGAGGGCTGGGTTCCTCCCGACTCCCCGCCGCCTCATGTCCTCGAGGTCGACGGCTCCACGGTCGAGGCTGCCTGGCACCGGCTCGCCGACGTGACGTCCGGCCGCGTCCCGGTGGTGCCGATGGTCAAGGAGGCGCTCTCCGACCGGCACCCGACGCAGCGGCAGCGGCTCGCGGCGTACGCGCTCGTCCGTCGTGGCCCTGGCACGGACGCGGAGGTCCTGCTGACCCGGATCTCGGCGAAGGGCCACCACGCGGGCTCCTGGACGCTGCCCGGGGGCGGTGTCGACCACGGCGAGTCCCCGAAGGTCGCGTTGGCGCGGGAGGTCCAGGAGGAGTGCTCGGTGACCGCGGAGATCGGTGAGCTGATCACCGTGCACGACGTCCACTTCACCGGGACCGCCCCGACCGGACGCCAGGAGGACTTCCATGGCGTGCACCTGGTCTTCGCCGCCACGGTGCCGGACGGCGCCGAGCCGGAGGTCCACGAGGTCGACGGCACGACCGATGCGGTGGCGTGGGTACCGGTCAGCGACATCGAGGAGGGCCGGATCGACGTCGTCGACGTGGTGCGGGCCGCACTGGAAGGAGCGACCTGATGAGCGAGACGATCTTCACCTACGGTGCCCCGGGCCTGAAGTTCGGTCCGGGGTCGTCCGGCGAGATCGGGTACGAGCTGCGCAGCCGCGGGGCCGGCCGCATCCTCGTCGTCACCGACCGGGGCGTCCTCGCGACCGGCCACGTGGACACCATCGCCGACCGGCTTCGGCGCGACGGGCTCGAGGTGACGGTGTACGCCGACGTGCGGGTCGAGCCGACCGACGAGTCGATCATGGACGCGGTGTCCGAGGCCCGGCAGGCCGGCCCGTTCGACGCGGTCGTCGCCGTCGGCGGCGGCTCCTCGATCGACACCGCCAAGGCGGTCAACCTCCTGACCACCAACGACGGCGAGCTGACCGACTACCTCAACCCGCCGATCGGCGCCGGCCTCGCGCCGGCAGCCCCGTTGCTCCCCTTCATCGCGGTGCCGACCACCACCGGCACCGGGGCGGAGTCCACGACCATCTGCGTGCTGGACGTGCTGTCGCTCCAGGTGAAGACGGGCATCAGCCACCCGGCGCTCCGGCCGACCCTCGCGATCGTCGATCCCGTGCTCACCGCCACGCAGCCGCCCGAGGTGGTGGCCAGCGCCGGCTTCGACATCCTCTGCCACGCGCTGGAGAGCTACACCGCCCAGTGGTTCGGGGACTTCGACGCCAAGCAGCCCGAGCAGCGTGTGCCCTACTGCGGCGCCAACCCGATCAGCGACCTGTGGTCGACCCGCGCCCTGGGTCTGTTGGGGGAGTCCTACCGGGACGCCGTACGGGCACCCAGCGAGAGGGCCGCCCACGCGATGGCGCTGGCGGCGACCTTCGCCGGGCTCGGCTTCGGCAATGCCGGCGTGCACATCCCGCACGCGTGCGCCTACCCGATCGCGGGGCGGGTCCGCGACTTCCGTCCGGCCGGCTACCCGGACGACGAGCCGATCGTGCCGCACGGGATGGCCGTCTCGCTCACCGCGCCGGCAGCCTTCCGCCTCACCTTCGGGGCCTCGCCCGAGCGTCACCTCGAGGCCGCCCGCCTGTTGGCGCCGCAGGCGGACCTCGAGGGACCCGAGGCCCTGCCCGGCGTCCTGGCCGACCTCATGCGGGACGTCGGCCTGCCGAGCGGCCTGGCCGAGGTCGGGTACGCCGACGCGGACGTCGACGACCTGGTCGAGGGTGCCTGGCAGCAGCAGCGGCTGCTGGCCACGGCTCCCCGCACGGTCACGCACGAGGACCTGGCCGCCGTCTTCCGGGACTCCCTGGAGATCTGGTGATCACCCCCCGACGTTCTTCGTCTCCCCCGCTGCGCTCCTCCGACGAACAACGCCGCAGGGACCCCGATCCTTCGTCACATGTGGCATGAGGGAGCTGATGGCCGCACTGGAGCGGCGGGGGGTCACCGACGCCTCCGACTCGACGCTGGACCGGGCGCTCTACGCGACCGACGCCTCGCTCTACCGCGTCCTGCCCGCCGCCGTGGCGCGGCCGCGGTCGACCGAGGAGGTGCTGGCCGCGCTCGACGCCTGCCGCGAGGTCGGGGTGCCGCTCACCGCGCGCGGTGCCGGGACCTCGATCGCGGGAAACGCGGTGGGAACAGGGCTGGTCCTCGACACCCGTCGCCACCTCGACCGCATCCTGGCCCTCGACCCGGACGCCCGGACGGTGACCGTCGAGCCGGGAGTCGTGCACGCCCAGGTGCAGGCGGCCGCGGCGCGGCACGGGCTGCGACTCGGCCCGGACCCGTCGACCCACACGCGGTGCACCGTTGGCGGCATGATCGGGAACAACGCCTGCGGATCCCGCGCGTTGGCCTGGGGGCGCACGAGCGACAACCTCATCTCGGTCGAGTCGACGCTCGCGCCGGAAGCGGCCGACCGGCTGACCACTCTGGCGGACCAGCACCTCGCCCACGTCCGCACCTCCTTCGGTCAGTTCTCCCGGCAAGTGAGCGGGTACGCGATGGAGCACCTGCTGCCCGAGCGCCGGTCGCTGGATCGCTTCCTCGTGGGCTCCGAAGGCACCCTCGCGCTGGTGACGTCCGCGACCCTCGCGCTGGTGCCGGATGAGCCCAGGTCCCTTTGTGTGCTGGGGTTTCCGTCGATGGCAGAGGCTGCGGACGCCGTGCCACAGCTGCTCGGCGCGGGTCTGCGACTGTTCGCCTGCGAGGGTCTCGACTCGCGTCTGGTGGACGTCGTACGCCGCCGCGGTGACGCGGTCCCCGACCTCCCGCCCGGAGACGGCTGGCTGTTCGTGGAGACGAACGTGGGAGAGCGGGTGCCGTCCGTCGGGGAGCTCGACCGCCGCGACCACGTGCCGGGGACCGAGGCTGCCGCGCTCTGGCGGATCCGGGAGGCGGG
>Ga0307504_10000257_pt1 | contig 11088 bp, 6 predicted proteins | sample 19_S_MG_FD_194516 | JGI IMG/M metagenome (GOLD analysis project Ga0307504, IMG submission 194516) | Soil microbial communities from Populus trichocarpa stands in riparian zone in the Pacific Northwest, United States - 19_S | ecosystem: Environmental > Terrestrial > Soil > Riparian zone > Trees... | reverse complement strand
CGCCGCGCGACCCAGATCACCTTTACACCGTGAGGGTCGACGAGCGGGGGCTGACCGTTCAGTCCTTTCCTGATGACCCCACGTTGCCAGCCCTGGCAGCGGCTATGGAACCCGGTCGCCATCCGGCACTGTGGAGTGCGCTCCAGGACTGCGCGGCGGCACGCCTCCCCGGTGGCCCGACCTGGTCGTTGGCCGAGGTCGAAGCCGAGCCGGTGCGGTACAAGCCGGGTGATCGCTGCGTCATCCGTTACCGGCTGAGCCTTCACCGTGGCGATGGCGTCGAGAAGACCACCCTCAGCGTCATCGGCAAGCTGTATCGCGAACCGGCGCAGGCCGAGGCCGCGGCGGCCCTTCTCGGACGGCTGCGTGCCACCGCGACCCGCTGGTGCCCGGCGCCATTGGCGGTCCTCGACTGCCTGGCGCTGATGCTCAGCGAAGACCTGGGCGACCAGCAAGCTGATCCGCCCACGACGACCGGGACACGGGCCATCCGACCCGGGTCGCCGGACTCGATGCATTTGATCACGGCGGCGGCCGCCGCGCTCGCCGAGCTACACACCTGCGATCCTTCGGTCGCCGGCGCCGGTATCCGTCGTGGCACCGACGAGGCGATGAAGGTCGCCATTCGGGCTCGGTTGCTCGCTGATCATTTCGGTCAGCGCCCGGACCTGGTGCACCGCATCGCCCGGGTCAGCACCGACGTGCGAACCCGGCTGGCCGCGCTCGAACCGGACAAGTACCGGCCGACACACGGCAGCTTCAAACCGAGTCAGTTGCTGGCGCGCGGTGACGCGGCGTTCGTGGTGGACTTCGATCAATTCGCATTGGCGGATCCAGCACTGGATATCGGCTACTTTCTGGCCTACCTGCGTCCGGCCGGACTGTTCTACGGCCGCTTCGGCATCCGGGACTGGTTTGAGGCCAACGCGATTACCTTTCGGCGCAGTTATGTCACGGCCCTGACCGAGTGCGGCGTACCGAGTGGCGAAGCACTTGCGATCCTGCGGCGCAGTTCGGTGTACGAGGCCGCCTTGCTGTTCAAAATCGCCGCCCGTCGCCCGAACCGGCTGCACAGTCCGCGTCCACGCGAGGTGCAGGCCATGCTGTCGGAGATCGCTCGCTGCCTGGCGGCCTTCGACCGAGGGTCGATCAGTGGAACGTGATGCTCTGCCTGACCCGGTCGAACGTCTTCTGCTGGTTCGCGAACAAGTTCGGCGGCGCGACGAAAACCAAAAGCATCGACGTCTGCATGGTGGGAGTGCGGTACTGGACGGCGTCCAAGACGAACTGCAATCGAGTCGCTTCGTCCGCGGGATCCCGAAACTGGCCCGTCATCTCGTCGGCCTTCATCCCGCCGACCGTCTGTGATTGATAGCCGCCGTCGAAGTACACCTCGACCGGAAGGAGCCCCTGGATGGAGTCTTGCAGCTTCTTCCAGGACGATCGGTCGGGCGTGTTCTGGCCGGCGTATACCCACAGCCCGACATTCTTCGTGGGGCTGGATTTGAGCAGCGCGCGAACCGGATCCCAACTGGCGCCATGTCCGGTCAGGAAGAAAAGGTTCGCGACCGCCGCGCCGCCGGGCGACATCACCGCGTCGACGTTGGCGGGATCGTCGATCGAGCTCCAGTCGGCGGGAGTGTCGATGCTGAAAGGCCCTATGACGCCGGTGAACTGGGCGCCGCTGGTGTACTGGCCCGGCAACTGCGCCACCGAGTTGTGCTGCCTCAGGTTCAGCACGGACGCCGTCACGAGCCCGGCCAAAGTCAGCACCGCGACAGCTAGAAGCCACCGGTACCGCGTTGCAAAGGCCCTGACCGGACGGGCGCCCGGCGGCGGTGATTCCTCGTCCTGGTCCCCGGTCGGCGCCTGGTCGGCCGCGTCGGGCGCCGGTTCGTCGGCACCATCGTCATCCGGCGCCTCGACCTCGGCATAATCCAGCGCTTCACTCTCGGCATAATCCAGCGCACCGGCCTCGGCATAATCCAGCGCTTCAGCCTCGGGGTAATCCGGCGCCTCAGCCTCGGGGTAATCCGGCGCCTCGGCGTCGGCATCCGACTCGTAGGCGCGGTGCGCGGGCCCTCTCGGTCTCGGCGGGAACGTCCCGGGCGGAAAAGACGGGTGTTGCCGACGGCCGACCTCGCGCACGTCCGGCGCCGCCCTCAACTTGCCCAGCGGCGGGGCGGTTTCCGGCCCGCCCCGGTCGCGCGCACCGCTCACCGGTGCGGGGACCTGAAGAGCTAGCCGCAACTGCTGGACAAACTCGTGACAGCTCTGGAATCGATCGGAGGGTGACTTCGCCATCGCCCGGCTGATCACCGCATCAACCGGCGGCGCCAGGTCGGTGCGCATCGCCGTGACCGGCGGCGGCGTATCGACCAGGTGCGCCCAGAGAGTTGCCGCGTCGTCGTCGCGGTGGAAGGGCACCCGACCGGTAAGGCATTCGTACAGGACGCAGCCGAGCGCGTAAATGTCGGTTTGAGCAGTGACGGGTTTCCCGCTGATCTGTTCCGGCGCCACGTAGTCGATGGTGCCGAGAAAGTGGCCGGTGCCGGTCAGCCCTCCGGTGAGCGAGGACGCCCGTTTGGTCAAGCCGAAATCCGTCAGATACACATGGTCGGTTTGCTCATGGAACGAGGTGAGCAGCACGTTGCCGGGTTTGACGTCACGGTGCACCAAACCTCGCTCGTGGGCTGCGTCGAGGGCGTCCCCGATCTGCTCGGCCAATCGGAGCGTCCGCATCGGTTGCAGCGGCACATCGCCGGTGATGGCCACTTTCAAGTCGGTGCCGACGACATAACGCATGGCGATGAACAGCACGCCGTCAGCGTTGCCGGCCTCATAGATCGGGATGATGTTCGGATGGTCCAGCGAGGCCGCCAGCCGGGACTCCTGGATGAACCGTCGTTGGAACTGCTCCTGAGCGCCAAGCTCCGGCGTGAGCAGCTTCAGGGCGACCTTACGGCCCAGCCGGCTGTCCTCGGCCCGGTAGACGACCGCCATGCCGCCGCGACCGATGACCGACTCGATTCGGTAACCGGCGATCACCGACCCGACCGGATGTTCGTTCATCGACGATGCCAGGCGTCAGCCGATATGTTCACCGCACCACCCGCAGTACTGATGATGCGGTGCCAACCGGCCACCACATGTGGTGCAAAAAGTGGGCGCTCGCCCTTGCTCAGTACGCCTCGCGTTGGCGGCACCCGTTCGGGCCATGACCGGGGCATCGCCGCGTGGACTCGCCGGGGTGTTGACCCCGGACGCGGCCACCCTCGGGGCACTGTTCGAGACTTTCGGGGCGCCGTTGCTCGCCGAGCGGGGGATCACCTCACCGGACGCCGGCTTTCCGGCGCGGCGGTCCACCCCTGGCGCCACAGGTGCGGGCTTGGGCGCCGGCGCCTTGCCAGCCGTCCGTTCGGCCACGGCCGCGGGAGGCCGCCGACGGCGCGGAATAAGCCAGGCCGCGATAGCGGCAGCGATCAGCACGGCGACGCCGACCACGAGCCACGTCCACCGACCAAGCCAGCTCGTTGTGGCGCCGGGGCTTTTCGGCGGCGTCGGTGGCTGCGACGATGGGCCACCCTGACCTGCCTTGACCTTGTTCTGAGCGGTAGCCAAGTTCTTCGCGGCAAGGAAGTGGCCAGGGTAAACGGCCAGAGCTTGCTGGAATCCCGGGACCGACGCCGCAAAGTAGTTGTTCGTGAAGTTGTGCATCGCCGATTCGTAGTTTGCGTCGGCCGGGCCATGCGACGGACTTACGACGGGCTTGAGATGGGCCAGCGCCGCCCGGATCGCCTGGGTGGTGATCAACGTGGGACCGCCCGCTCCGGGCTGCCCGGCAGGCGTCGGAGTGGCCGAGATCATGCCGATCACCTGGCCGAGGTCGGCGGCGACCGGGCCGCCTTGCAACCCGCCCGACAAGACCTGCGGGGTTACTTTCGAGAATGCCAGGTTGTCTCCAACCGGGGGCTTGAACTTCGTTCCCCCCAACTTGTCCAGGTGAGCCCGGTAGTCAAGCATGAGATGATCTTTGCCCGGCACGCCATCGAAGCCGAACACATCGAGGTGATAGGTGTTGCTGGCTATATCGGCCACGGTCGCGGCCGGCATGCTGCCGGCTGAGACTCGCAGCAGCGCTATGCCGGTTGGCGTTTGACCTATTATTTTCGCGTCGAGCGTGCCGTACTTGCCCTCATCGGTCACATACGGATAAACGGTGATGAACCGTGTGGCATCGATAACGCACCCACCAGCGGAGTTCGTTCTCTCTTCGTAACACCCGCGGAGCCGATTCGGCGTGGAGTAGTCGACAGGTCCCCCGATCTCGGCGCCAAACCCACGCTGCTTGAGGGGGTCTAGCGGTAGCGCGAGATCCGGGTTCGCAGCGGCCGGATATGTCTGCTGAAACATCGAGTTGACTGCATAGTTCTTGGCCTCCTGCTCGTCGGGTGTTACGACCGCTGCGGTGGTTGCGATCACCGCCGATGGGTCGACCGCGAAACCGCTGCCGCGGGCTAGCACCTTGTGGTATGTCCGCTTGATTAGATTGATATGCGCTGATGTGACATTGTGTTCAATCAGCCAGACTTTGACGTCGTACCCAGATTCGATGTAGACGACGCTAGGACCGGCGAGGTCGGTCGTTGCGGGATGCGTGTGGGCGGCTGCCGTCGGCATACCTATCGGAAGTAGCGCAGTCGTAATCGCCGCAACGGCCATGGCGCGCACGAATCGCCCTCGAGTCATAACCCGCTCCTCAGAGGGTGCATAAAGACCGTCCACGGCCGGCCTCCCCCGAATGCTCCCGGTATAGACGTACCGGTCCCGACTGTCAAATGCAGACATACCTTTAGCGGCTATTGCTCGAATTCTGGTTGGATTGATTGCCGCCGTGCCAACAACCAAGAGGGTTAGGACCAAGGGGGGCTACCGATCGAGCGCGCAAGCGCCGGGAGCCTGGTCCGCTATCAGCCGCTGGGCTACCAGCACCTGCGCTGGCTTGAGCCGCCGCCAGCCGTTGACGGCGATTCGAGCCAGGCTCACCGTGCGATAGGCCGAGGTACGCGCCCGCACGCAGGCCGGGTCCACCGGGCCGGCGGCGTTCAAGTAGTCGGACAGGAAGCGCTCACCAAGAGACCAAGCCAACTCGCCAGCTTGGTCTGAGGCGCCTGCGGCCTTGCACGCCGTTACCAGGAGTTGCCCGGTGAAGCGACCCAGGTCCAACGCCGGCTCGGCGTCACACGTCGTGTCGAAATCCACCAAACTTCGAAGGGGGCCGTCGGACAGAAACTGTCCGGGGGTGAAATCGCCGTGGCCGAAGCTGGGTGCCAGCGGCGCCTGGTCCACGTGGGCGCGCAGCGAATCCAGGCTCGTCAGCAACGAATCCGCGAGCGCCGGTGCCAGCGGCGCGATCCCGTCGATCTCGGCGCGGAGGGCATCGCGTTCCTCCAGCAGGCCGCGCGACGTGCCCGTGCAGGGGCCGACCTCGTGCAGGGTCGCGGCGATCTTCGCGCAGCGGGCCAGTTCCCCGGCCATCACGTGCGGCTGGCTGGTTCCGGCGGCCAACTCCCGGACAAGTTTGCTCAACTGCGGCGTCCCCGGAACCGCATCGAGCAGGACGAGCCGGAGTCCGCCCAGGTACCCGCGGAACCGCGGCGTAAGGAAAGGACTTGCGCCGCTGGAGCCGGATTGCAGATGAGCGCGAACCGCTTCGACCGCGGGCTCCACACGGGCGCCTTGCTCGTCCTCGTAAGCCTTGCCGTAGAGAACCTGCTTGACGGTGCGGCCGGTTCCCGCCAAGCGCCACCGCACCTCATACCGAAGAACGCATCGGTCGCGGTCGTACCGCACGATCTCGGGCCGACAGCCAGCCAGGGAAAGCCCCTCGAAAGTGTCGCCGAGTACTGCGGCGACGACGCTGCCGATATGCGCGGTGTCGGTGGCCGCCATCAGGCCTGGCCTGGCAGGGTCGATCGGAAACGCGTGCAGGACCAGTCGAAGCGGCCGGACGACCATGGCCAGTCGATCGAACGCGGCAACGTCTGCTCGGCCGGCCACCTGATTCACCAACGGCGTCACGTGCTGGCCCATCCAGTCCTCGGGCGATTCGGCGGCCGGCAGTAACCGTCCTGAAACGACCTGCTCCATTACGAGTCCGGACCGTATGTCTCGTACACCCAGCCGGTACAGCAGGCACACGCCCTCGGCCGGCTTGACGATCGCTCGTCCTGGAGTACACCATTCCAGCCGCCAGCCATCGGCGAGCATGGCGCGTAGCCGGGGCGCCATCGCCTCGGCGTCCAGGGCCTCAGCGAGTCCCGGCACCACCCGATTGAGCGTCGGCGAGAGCATCGGATCCAGATCGCCATCCTCCAGCGGGCGCACGCCACGCCGTGGCGCCCTGCCGGTCAGCGCGCGGAACGTCTCGGGCGAGGCCGGCTGCGGCACAGCGGTCGACAGCACCCCGGCGAACGGACGGGACGCCGCGCGGTGCCGACCCGGAGCGGCCGGTTCGTGCTCGGTCAGCGGCTGACGAGTCGCTTCGACTGCCGGCGCCCCTACCGCCAGCGCCTCGCCGAACTCACGGGCGTACAACTCCGCGTACAGCCCGCCGCGGGCGAGCAGGTCGGCCGGGGTGCCTTCCTCCAGAATCCTGCCTCCGGAAAGAACCAGGATCCGGTCGACCGAGCGGATCAGCTTGAAGTCGTGGGAGACGATGAGCGCGGACCTACCCCGCACCAGGGTCCGTAGCGCTTCGAGCACGCCCCGCGCCGACTCCGCGTCCAGGCCCGTGGTTGGTTCGTCGAGGATCAGGATGCGCGCGTCGCGGATGAAGCCACGGGCTATCGCCAAGCGCTGCCGCTGGCCACCCGACAGCGTGGCCGCACGCTCACCAAGCATTGTGTCGTATCCATTGGGCAGCGCCATGATGAAGTCATGCGCGTGGGCCTGCTTGGCCGCATGGATGATCTCCTCGCGGGTCGCGCGGGCGCGGCCATAGGCGATATTGTCGGCGACGGTGCCGCTGAAGAGAACGGTTTCCTGAAGCACCATGGCGATCTGCGAGCGCAGCGACTCGATGGTGTAGTTCCGGACGTCCTCGCCGTCGACGAGCACAGCGCCGGCATGCGGATCGTATAGACGAGGCACCAGCTGCGCGATGGTGGACTTCCCGGCGCCGCTGTGCCCGACGAGAGCCACCACATCGCCGGCGGTAACTTCGAAACTCAGCCCGTTCAGGGCCAATGCGCTCGGGGCTTCGTCGGCCAGCTGATCCGGACCGGGCTCGTAAGCGAAGCTGACGTCGCGGAATTCGATCGCTCCGGAGAGCGGCGGAGCGGGCACGGCATCAACCCGGTCATATACCGCCGGTTTCCGGTCGAGCAGCTCGGAGATTCGTTCCACGCTGGCGTAGATCTTGCCGACCGTGTTCCACTCTTTGATGATCCGACGGGTCGGCTTGAACATGTTCTGGATCTGCAGGATAAAGGTTACCAGCAGTCCGGCCGAGATGGCCGGATGAAGCAGCAGCGCGCCGATCCAGACGACCGCGGCGATGACACCTGCCTCAAGCACGCTGACGGTGAAACTGAATGCCGCTTCCAACCGGGCGGTGCGCAGGACCGCGTCCATGGCAGATTGACTCTGCCGCGCGAACCGGCGTTGTTCGTACTCTCCGCGGCCGTATATCTGCACCACGCCGATCGAGGTCAGCATTTCCTGGGCAGTGGATGCCAAGTCACCTTCCCGGGATCGCAGCACCTTGGAAGCGGCCTTGATCCGACGGGCAAAAAAGCTCGACACGACTGCCAGCAATGGGACGATGATCAGCGCCAGCAGGGCGACCTTTACCGACTTGTACAGTAGCCAACCCAACGTGCCGGCCAGTAGCAAAAGGCTCCCCGCCAGGTCGCTGACCGAGTCCACCACGAACTCCTCGAGCACCTGGACGTCCCCGGTGATGCGAGTCAGCACGTCCCCCGTACGTCTGCGTAGGTGGAACGCAAGTGAGAGCTTCTGCAGATGCCCGAACAGGGCGACGCGCAGATTGAAACCGATCGTTCGGCCACCTCGGGCGAGGGCGATCTCGGCAAGTGAATCGGCGAGGCTGTTGACTGCGGTGACAAGGATGATCGCCACCGCCAGCAGCTGGATCGTCGCGCCCGGCTGTGGCGCGAAACCGGCGAGGCTCCACCGCCGGCGGTCTTTCAAAAAGTTGATCAAAGCGCCCAGCAGCGTCGGCTGGTACACGGCGGCGCTGGCCTCCAAAGCGAGCAACGCCATGGCCGCGGCCAGGGCGCCGCGCTGCCCGGCGGCGAAGCGCCGGAACAACCTCAGCGTCCGGCGCAGATCCCCTTGGCCATTCATCGTGTTTCCTCACTGGTCAGTCGCCGCTGGCTTACTGACCGTCCGAGGGGTCGGCTGACTCCGACGGCGCCGGTTCCGACGCGCCGGTGTCCTGCTGTCCGTCTTGCTGTCCGTCTTGGACATCTGCGGCATCCTGCTGCTCCGCGGAATTGGAGTCTTGGGCCTCGGCGATATTGCTCAGCACCCGGCCGGTGCGGCCATCGACGACGACTCTGGTCTCACTTCCGTCCGGATGCACGACCGAGACCGTGTATGACAGCCGGCCTTGCTGCGTGCTCACGTCCACCTCCTCGACGGTTCCGCCCGATGCCCGCACGGCGATGGCCGACGCCTGTGCCTGGCCGATCGGAGCCAAGATCGGGGCGACTGCCGACGCCTGTGCCTGGCTGACCGGAGCGAAGGTCGGGGCGACTGCCGACGGCTGCGTGGAGGCAGTCGAAATGGGGACAGCCACGGCCTGAGTGGTGGTTACGGCTTGCGAATGCGCCGTGGACGGGTTGACAAGTGCAACTCCGATGACGGCGGCCGACGCCGCTGTGCCTGCTGCTGCCAGGCCGAATACAAGCGTCCTCTTTCCCGCAATTCCATTCGTGCGCATGAACGGGTTCCTTTCTGGTGTGATTGCGGTCGCCGGCCCGGTCAGGCTGCGATCGTCCGCTCCTGCCGACGGACCAGTGCGTCAACAGCCTGATGCCGCGCGACGGCGACGTGCAGGTGGTCGCTCGCGGCCTGAATCCATTTGTCCACGTGAGTCTGGTGGGCGTCGTGCAGGGCGAGTTCGGCTTCGAACAGTGTGTGGGCCGCCTGCTGACGCGCCGCCACGAGCTCCCGGTAGTCGCTTCCGAAGTCGAATTGCTGGTAGTCACGTCCGAAGTCCGGCGCCGTCCTGATCATGACGCTCACTCCCTCACATTGTCTCGGCCTTCGCTTGAAGACTGCGCCGACCCAGATCCGGTCACCAGCCACCCAAGGTGCTGAATTGGCCAACCCCGTCCGATGGCCTCGATGGAAGTGCCGCGCGGTCTGTCACCGGTTCAGTGATAGACATGCCAGGCGAGTCCCGGCGGTCCCTGCCTTGCCGGCCGCCGTCATGGTGCGCATCGTGTGGATCACGAGAGAATGCGGCGCATTCGCACCCGAGCGGAATACGAACGGCACTGACGTAGTAGTTGATCTCCAACGTGGCGGTGGCTGGCTACGAGCCGTTTTGCGTTTGGCGCCCCCTTGGGTGGAAGGACCTGCGCAGCTCAAGGGTTGCCAAACTCCGCGAGGCGTTCGCGTAGCAATTCGAGGGCGACGGTGCCCTGGGCCGCTTGAAATGCCCGAAGCGTCGGCAGGCCCGGTGGCGCTGGTTGCCTGGCTGCGTCGATGAAGAAGCCTGCCATGCCGGCCAGCGCTTCAGTCTGAGCGAGTGGCGGGGCCTCGAGCAACGTCGCCGCGTCGGGTCCCCCAACGGTGGCGACGTTGATCGCTAGGCACAGGGTGTCGAACCAGGCTGGCCCAGCCGATGCCCACGGCCAATCGACGAGCACGACCGACCCGTCCGGCCGGATCAGCAGATTGTCGGCACGGACATCGGTGTGCACCAGGTTGTGGCCACCCAGCAGGGTCGGACACCGGCTCGCGGCATCGCACAGCTGGCCGAGATGTCGAGCGGCCCACGCGTCCAGGCCCTCGGGCGGGTCAGCCGCGATCCGGTGCCAGCCACCGAGCTCATACGCGAGCAACTCGCCGGTGGACGGCAAATCGTCGAGCGTGGCTGGTAGGCGGATCCTGGAAACGGCCGCCAATGCGGCCAGCACCGCGGAAAGGTCCTCGGGGACCCAACGCGGGTTCCGCCCATCGATGTCCTCCAGGACGAGCGCGATCCAGTGGCCGTCGTCGTAGCTGCCGATGAGCCGCGCCGCGGGAACCTCCGGGGGCAGCGCGGCGGTGATTCGAGCCTCCCGCCGGTGCAGTTCCGCGGACTGCTCGTTCAGGTCCGGACTCACCGCTTTCACGAACGCTCGGCGGCCCGCATCGGTGACCACCCGGTCGGCGGTGCCGGGTGAGAAACCGCCGGTCTGCGACACCGCCACGGCCACGCGGCCGCCGAGCATCGATTCGACAGCGCCGCGCACCTCGTCCGGTAGGTCGGACCACCCAATCCGGACGCCGGACACGTCAACCACATCACACATGGTTCCACGAGGTGCCTGACGAGCGCGGCCGCACCCATGTCGCGACGCCGACGAGGTTCCGGGCGAGACAGCCGGGTGCCGCACTCGGCTTGTCGCCATAAGCTATCCCTACCACGGCTACCTCGACCTCGACCTCGCCGTCGTCGGCTTCACCTCGCGGCCTGCTGTCTGACATGGTTGAGGTATGCCGATATCCGGTCTTCACCACCTTGGCTTGACCGTAAGCGACCTCGAAGTAAGTGCCGCGTGGTACGAGACCGTCCTCGGCTTCTATCGCGTGGGGAGGTACGCCTCACCTGGTGGCGAGCGCCAGAAGGTATTCTTGCGCCAGCAGCAGCTGGACGTACGGCTGGGTCTGACGCAGCATGGGTCGGGATCATCGGATGCGTTCGACGAGACCCACGTCGGGCTCGATCATCTCTCCTTCGCGGTCGATAGCGAGCCCGAACTGCTCGAGTGGCAGGCTCACTTCGCCCGCCACGGTGTGCGGTACACGCCGGTGACACGGGCGAATTCGATACCCGGAGCTTCAGTTCTT
>Ga0307504_10000256_pt1 | contig 11155 bp, 11 predicted proteins | sample 19_S_MG_FD_194516 | JGI IMG/M metagenome (GOLD analysis project Ga0307504, IMG submission 194516) | Soil microbial communities from Populus trichocarpa stands in riparian zone in the Pacific Northwest, United States - 19_S | ecosystem: Environmental > Terrestrial > Soil > Riparian zone > Trees... | reverse complement strand
CCGTGCGCTTCATCGGGAACAGGTCCTCGGGCAGGCAGGGCCATGCCCTGGCCGACGAGGCGGTGTCGCGCGGCGCGGCCGTCACCCTCGTCACCACGGCCGACCGGCCGGCGGCGCCGGGCGTCACGGTGGTGCGGGTGGAGACGGCGGAGGAGATGGAGCGGGCCGTGCTCGACGCCGCCCTCGAGGCCGACGTGGTGGTGATGGCCGCCGCCGTCGCCGACTTCCGGCCCAAGGCACCGCTGACCGGCAAGTGGAAGAAGGCCGACGGGGTGCCCGACGTGGTCCTCGAGCCCACGCCCGACATCCTGGGCGCCCTCGGCGCGGCCAGGCGGCCCGGCCAGGTGCTGGTGGGCTTCGCCGCCGAGACGGCGGACGTGGTGGCCGCCGCCACCGACAAGCTGCGCCGCAAGCACCTGGACCTGATCGTCGCCAACGACGTCTCGGCCCCCGGAGCCGGCTTCGACACCGAGACCAACGCCGTCGTGCTGGTGGGCGCCGACGGGAGCGAGCAGACTGTGCCCCTGACCGAGAAGCGGGCCGTGGCGCGGGCCGTGCTCGACGCCGTCGTCCCCCTGATGAGGAGTTCCGCGTGACCACCAGCCGTACGACCTTCACCTCGGAGTCCGTCACCGAGGGCCATCCCGACAAGATGGCCGACCAGATCTCCGACGCCATCCTCGACGCGATCCTGCGCGAGGACCCGATGGGCCGGGTGGCCTGCGAGACGCTGCTCACCACCGGCCTGGTCGTCGTGGCGGGCGAGATCACCACCAACGCCTACGTCGAGATCCCGAGGATCGTGCGGGACACGGTGTGCGCCATCGGCTACGACCGGGAGTCCTACGGATTCGACGGCCACACCTGTGGCGTCATCACGTCGATCGACCCCCAGTCCTGCGACATCGCCCAGGGCGTCGACCACGCCCTCGAGCAGCGGGACAACCACGCCACCGCCGACGAGGACCTCGACGTCCAGGGCGCCGGCGACCAGGGGATGATGTTCGGCTACGCCTGCGACGAGACCGACGACCTCATGCCGCTGCCCATCTGGCTGGCCCACCGGCTGGCCCAGCGCCTGTCGGAGGTGCGCAAGGCCGGCGTGCTGCCCTACCTGCGGCCCGACGGCAAGACGCAGGTCACCGTCGTCTACGAAGACGGCCGGCCGGTGCACCTCGACACCGTGCTCATCTCCACCCAGCACCAGCCCGGGCTCGACCTGGAGACGCTGCTCAAGCCCGACCTCATCGAGCACGTCATCCACCCGATGCTGCCGCCCCAGTTCGCCGACGACCATTTCCGGGTGCTGGCCAACCCCACCGGCAAGTTCGAGCTGGGCGGCCCCCACGCCGACACCGGCCTCACCGGCCGCAAGATCATCGTCGACACCTACGGTGGCTCGGCCCGCCACGGCGGCGGTGCCTTCTCGGGCAAGGACCCCACCAAGGTCGACCGCTCGGCCGCCTATGCCGCCCGGTGGGCGGCCAAGCACGTCGTGGCGTCGGGCGCCGCCCGCCGCTGCGAGATCCAGGTGGCCTACGCCATCGGCGTGGCCCGGCCGGTGTCGGTGATGGTCGAGACGTTCGGCACCGAGCAGGTCGACCCGCTCCGGATCGCCAAGGCGGTGGACGACGTGTTCGACCTTCGCCCGGCCGCCATCGTCCGCGACCTGAAGCTGCGCCGGCCCATCTTCCAGCGCACCGCCGCCTACGGGCACTTCGGGCGGCCCGAGAAGGAGTTCACGTGGGAGAGCCTGTCGCGGCTCCCCGAGTTGCAGGCGGCCCTCGGTCTCTGAACCCGGGCCGGGCCGAGCCGGCCCGGCGGCACCCGCGGTGCGCGTCGTGCGCGTCCTGCCCGACGTGGCCGCCCTCGACAAGACGTTCGACTACACGGTCCCCGAGTCGTGGGAAGGCGACGTCCGCGTGGGAACGATGGTGCGCGTGTCGCTGCACGGGCGGCGCGTCGGGGGCTGGGTGGTGGCCGACGGGGTGACGCCGCCCCCCGGCGTCCGCCTGAGGCCGCTGGCCAAGGTGACGGGCTGGGGGCCGCCGGCGCCGCTGGTGGACCTGGCCCGCTGGGCGGCGTGGCGCTGGGCCGGCCCGGTGCGGGCCGTGCTCCGGTCGGCCTCGCCGCCGGCGGCCGTCCGCGGCCTTCCCGCCCCCCCCGGGCCACCGACCGCTCCGGCAGCCCTCGCCCCCGGCGACGGCGAGGGCCTGGCCGGCGAGGCCCTGGCCCGCCAACGGGCGGTCGTCCGCCTGCCCCCGGCCGCCGACCCCTACCCGTTCGCCGTGGCCGCCGCCCGTGGCGGGAACGCACTCGTGCTCGCCCCGTCGGTCGATGCCGCGGCACGCCTTGGCGACCGCCTGCGGCGGGGCGGGGTGCCGGTGGCGTTGATGCCGAGGGACTGGGCGCGGGCGGCGGCCGGCGGCTCGGTGGTGGTCGGCGCCAGGGCGGCGGCGTGGGCGCCGCTGGCGGAGTTGGCCGCCGTCGTGGTGGTCGACGCCCACGACGAGGCGTACCGCGAGGAGCGCTCGCCGACGTGGAACGCATGGGAGGTGGCGGCCGAGCGGGCCCACCGGGACGGTGTCCCCTGCGTGCTCCTGTCGGCCTGTCCGACCCTCGAGCAACTGGCCTGGGGCGAACTTGTGACGCCGTCGCGCGCCGCCGAGCGGGCCGGGTGGCCGGTGGTCGAGGTGGTCGACCGGCGCCGGGCCGATCCGCGGACAGGCCTGTATTCCGACCGCCTGGTGCTGCTGCTGCGAGGCGGGGGACGCGTGGTCTGCGTGCTCAACCGCAAGGGCAGGGCGCAGCTGCTGTCCTGCGCGGCGTGCGGCGAGGTGCTGCGGTGCGAGCACTGCCAGGGCGGCATGGCCCAGGCCGACGAGGGCGATGGGATGCGCTGCCGGTCCTGCGGCCGCGCCCGGGCGTCGGTCTGCCAACAGTGTGGGTCGGCCCGGTTGCGCAAGCTGCGTCCCGGGGTGGCCCGGGTGCGCGAGGAGCTGGAGGCCCTGGCCGGCCGCGCCGTGGCCGAGGTCACCGGTGGGACGGACGACCGGGTCGCCGACCGAGAACCGGCGGCCGGCGTGGTGGTCGGCACCGAGGCGGTGCTCCACCGCATGGACGCGGCCGACGCCGTGGTCTTCCTCGACTTCGACCAGGAGCTCCTGGCGCCCCGGTTCCGGGCCGCCGAGCAGGCCATGGCCCTGCTCGTCCGGGCAGCCCGGCTGGTGGGCGGCCGCGACGGCGGCGGGCGGATCGTGGTGCAGACGAGGGTGCCCGACCACGACGTGGTGCGCGCCGCCGTCCAGGCCGACGCCGGCCGCCTCGCCGGGCCGGAGCGGGCCAGGCGGGGCCTGCTCCGCCTCCCTCCTGCGACCGCGCTGGCCGTCGTGTCCGGCGACGCCGACGGCTTCGTGGCCGCCCTCGGCGCGGACGTCGAGGTCATGGGGCCGTCCGACGGGACGTGGCTGGTGCGGGCGGCCGACCCGACCGTGCTGGCCACCGCGCTCGCTGCCGTGCCCCGCGCCGGCGCCCGCCTGCGCATCGAGGTGGACCCCGTACGGGTATGAAGGCGTCCGGGGAGACCGGCGGTAGCCTGGCGGCGATGGCAACGCACACAATTCGCGTCCACGGCGACCCGGTCCTGCGCCAGCCCACGGTGCCGGTCACCGACATCGACGGTGCGCTGGCCCGCCTGGTCGAGGACATGATCGAGACGATGTACGAGGCGCCCGGCGTGGGCCTGGCGGCCAACCAGGTCGGGGTCCAGAAGCGCCTGTTCGTGTGGGACATCGGCGACGGGCCGTGCGTGGCCATCAACCCCGTGGTGAGCGAGCACGCTGGGGAGTGGACCTACGACGAGGGCTGCCTCTCCGTGCCCGGGCTCTTCTGGCCCATCGTGCGTCCCAAGCAGGTCCACCTCACCGCCGTCGATCTCGAGGGCAACGAGCTGTCGATCGACGCCGACGAGATGCTGGCGCGGGTGTTCCTCCACGAGACCGACCACCTCGACGGCATGCTCCTGCTGGAACGGCTGGACCCCGACCAGCGCAAGGAGGCGCGCCGCACCTTGCGCGACCGCGACCTCCACCTCGACCCGAGGTAGCGGTCCTGCGCCTCGCCTTCCTCGGCTCGCCCGAGGCCGCCGTCCCGCCCCTCCGGGCCCTTGTCGACGACGGCCACGACGTGGCCGTCGTCGTCACACAGCCGGATCGGCGGCGGGGCCGCGGCGGCGTGCTGATGCCCACGCCGGTGAAGGAGGCGGCCACGGAGCTCGGCCTGGTCGTCACCGACCGGGTGGACGACGTGCTCGCCGCCGGCGCCGAGCTCGGCGTGGTGGTGGCCTATGGACGGTTGGTGAAGCCTCACGTGCTCGATGTGCTGGCGATGGTGAACGTCCACTTCTCGTTGCTGCCGCGGTGGCGGGGGGCGGCGCCGGTGGAACGGGCCATCCTGGCCGGCGACACCGGGACCGGCGTGTGCCTCATGGGGCTGGAGGAAGGGCTCGACACCGGACCGGTGTACCGCCGGGCGGCGGTCGAGATCGGGCCGGACGAGACGGCCGACGAGCTGCGGGCCCGGCTGGTGGTCCTGGGCACCGGGCTGCTGCTGGACGGGCTGGCCAACGGTCTGGGCGAGGGTGAGCCGCAGCGGGGCGAGGTCACCTACGCCGCCAAGCTCGACAACGAGGAGTTGTGCCTCGACTGGAGCCGGCCGGCCGAGGAGCTGGAGCGCATCGTACGGGTCGGGCGGGCATGGACCACGGTGAAGGGTCGCCGCCTGAAGGTGCTGCGCGCCTGCGCCCACCGGGTCACCGGAACCGGCGTGGCGGTACCGACGGCCACCACCGCGCTCGAAGTGCTCGAGGTGCAACCCGAGGGCCGGGCCCCCATGGCGGCATCCGACTGGTCCAGGGGGGTGCGGTGGCAGGAGGGCGACCGGCTCGGCTCGTGAGTGCCGCCGCGCCGCCCACCGCCCGCGGCCTCGCGCTGGAGGCGCTCAACCGTATCGAGGAGGGCGCCTACGCCAATCTGGTCCTCCCGAGCCTGTTGGAGGGCAGCCCGCTCGACAAGCGGGACCGGGCCTTCGCCACCGAGCTCGTGTACGGGTCCACCCGCATGCGCCGGGCCTGCGACTTCCTCATCGACCGCCTGGTGGACCGTCCTCTCGACCCCGACGTGCGCAACGTGCTGCGCCTCGGGGCCTACCAGGTGGCCTTCCTGCGCACGCCGCCCCACGCGTCGGTGTCGGCCACCGTCGACCTGGCGCCGGCCAGGGCACGGGGCTTCGTCAACGCCGTCCTCCGCCGGCTGGTCCGGGAGCCGGCGCCGCGCTGGCCCGATCCCCCGACGCGGCTGAGCTACCCCGACTGGGTGGTGCACCGCCTGGCCGCCGACCTCGGTGGGCCGGCCGCCGAAGCCGCCCTCGAGCAGATGAACGTGCCGCCGCCGGTCACCGAGAGGGCCGACGGGTACATCCAGGACGAGGCCTCGCAGCAGGTGGCCGCCTACGTGGGCGCGGCGCCCGGCGAGCGGGTGGCCGACGTGTGCGCGGCGCCGGGCGGCAAGGCGACGGCCATGGCGTCGGCGGGCGCCGCTTTGGTGGTGGCGGGCGACCATTCGGCGGCCCGGTCGGCGGTGGTGGCGTCCAACGTGGAGCGGCTCGGCTTGGCGAACGTGGCCGTGACGGTGGCCGACGCCGCCCGCCCGCCGCTGCGCGCCGGGTCACTCGACCGTGTGCTGGTCGACGCCCCGTGCACCGGCCTGGGGGTTCTCCGCCGACGGGCCGACGCCCGCTGGCGGGTCCAGCCGGGCGACGTGGAGCGGCTGGCCGGGCTGCAGCGTCAGCTGCTCGATGGCGCCGCCGGGCTCGTGCGCACCGGCGGGACCCTCGTCTACAGCGTCTGTACCCTCACCCTCGACGAGACCGAGGGCATCGACCGTTGGCTGGCGTCGGTCCACCCCGAGTTCGAGGCGGTGCCGCCGCCCGGTCCGCCCTGGGAAGCGCTCGGGCGGGGTGCCCGCCTGCTGCCCCAGTCGGCCGGCACCGACGGCATGTTCGTGGTCGGCCTCCGCCGAACGGCCTGAGCGCCCACCTGACTCGTTCCGGCGGCGGAATCTGACACCCCGGTGTCGATTCCTGCCGCCAGAAGGCCCGCACCGACGCGGCGGCATAGTGTCTCGCCGGTGGAGTTGCGGGCGAAGGTGCTCACCGTGTCCGACGGGGTCGCGGGCGGCACGCGGGAGAACCGCTCCGGCGTGGCGCTGGTGGCGACCCTCGAAGCAGCCGGCTTCACGGTGGTGGACGAGGTCGTGGTGGCCGACGGCGTCGAGACGGTCGCCCACGCCCTGCGGCAGATGACCCGTGGCTTCGCCGGGCTGGTCGCGACGACGGGTGGCACCGGGTTCGGACCGCGGGACCTCACACCGGAGGGCACTCTCGACGTGCTGGAGCGTCACGCCCCCGGGATGGCGGAGGCGATGCGCCTGGTCAACCCGCTCGGCCGGCTTTCGCGTGGTGTGGCCGGAACGGTGGGGCGGGCCCTGGTCCTGAACACCCCCGGTTCCACCGCTGGCGCGGTCGAGTGCCTCGAGGTGGTCCTCGACGTGGTGCCCCATGCCCTCGCCCTCCTGGCCGGCCAGCCCAGCGACCACTGACCGCCACAGCGGTCCCGGGCCCACCGGCCCCACCGGTTCTGGTATCGGAACCGTACCGAAATGCCTGCGTTTCCGACACCAGAAGGCCAGAAGGTGGCGTTTCCGACACCAGAAGGTGGCGTGGCGGCTCCGGGCGCCTGGCCCGTCCGGTGGCCGTGGAGGATCATGGACCGGTGAGCACTGCCGAGGACGCCGCCTTCATGGACCGGGCCATCGCCCTCGGGGCCACGGCGCGTACGGTGGCTCCGCCCAACCCGTGGGTGGGCGCCGTCGTGGTGACAGCCGACGGGGCGGTGCACGAGGGCGCCACCGCCGCCCCCGGGGGCCCGCACGCCGAGGCGGCGGCCCTCGCCGCGGCCGGCGCGGCGGCCTTGGGAGCGTCGGTGTACGTCACCCTCGAGCCCTGCTCGCACCATGGCCGCACCCCGCCCTGTGCCGAGGCATTGATCGCCGCCGGAGTGGCCCGCGTCGTCATCGCCGTCGAGGACCCGGACGAGCGCGTCGCCGGTGGGGGCATCGAGCGGCTGCGGGCAGCTGGGATCGCCGTCGAGGTGGGCCTGTGCGCTGACGGGGTCCGCGCCCAGCTGGCGCCGTACCTCAAGCACCGCAGCACCGGCCGGCCGTGGGTGATCCTCAAGCTGGCCGCCACCCTCGACGGGCGCATCGCCGCCTCTGACGGCACGAGCAGGTGGATCACCGGGGATGCGGCGCGCGACGACGCCCATCGCCTGCGGGCCGAGAGCGACGCCGTGCTGGTGGGCGCCGGCACCGTCCGGGCCGACGACCCGGAGCTGACGGTACGGCGCGTCCCCGGACGCGACCCCATGCGCGTCGTCCTGGGTGACGCGCCGGCCGGTGCAAAGGTCCACCCCTCCCTTCAGGTGTCAGGTGACCTGGGGGGGGTGCTCGACGATCTGGGGCGGCGCGGGGTGCTCCAGTTGCTGGTGGAGGGCGGCGCCGGCGTGGCCCACCAGTTCCACGTCGGCGGCCTCGTCGACCGCTACGTGATCTACCTGGCACCGGCCCTTTTCGGCGGTGACGACGCCCGGGGTCTGTTCTCCGGAGCGGGCGCCAGGTCGGTGGGCGACCTGTGGCGGGGCAGCATCGTCGACGTGGCGCGTGTCGGCGACGACCTACGGGTGGAGCTGGCGCCCCTCAAGGGGCGGTAGGTCGGGCGTGTTCACCGGGATCGTCGAGGAGATGGGATGGCTCCGCAGCCGTGACGGGGGGCGCTTCCGCTTCGACGCGGCGGTCGTGCTCGAAGGCCTGCGAATCGGCGATTCGGTGTCCCACAACGGGTGCTGCCTGACGGCGGCCGAGGTCGGGAACGGGTGGTACGGCGTGGACGTGGTGGACGAGACCTTGTCCCGCACCAACCTCGGTGCCCTCCGGCCGGGCGACCCGGTGAACCTCGAGCGGGCGGTCATGCCCACGACCCGCCTGGGCGGTCACGTGGTGCAGGGCCACGTCGACGCCGTGGGCGAGGTCACGCGGGCCGCCCCCGACCTGGAGGTGCGCCTTCCGGCCGAACTTGCGCGCTACGTCGTCACCAAGGGCCCGATCGCGGTGGACGGCTGTAGCCTCACGGTGGTCGAGGTGGGCGACGGCCGCTTCACCGTGGCCGTCGTGCCCCACACGTCATCCTCCACGACCCTTGGGAGAAAGGGCCCGGGAGCGACGGTGAACCTGGAGGTGGACCTGATGGCCAAGTACGTCGAGAAGCTGTTGGAAGGACACAGGTAGCGGTGCCGTTCGCGGAGATCGAAAAGGCGGTGGCCGCTGTCGCTCGCGGCGACATGGTCGTCGTGGTCGACGACCAGGACCGCGAGAACGAGGGCGACCTCATCCTCGCCGCCGAGCACGTCACGGCCGAGAAGATCACCTTCTTCGTCAAGCACACGTCCGGCGTCATCTGCATGCCGATGATGGGCGACCACCTCGACCGGCTCGCCCTGCCGCTCATGGTCCTCGACAACACCGAGTCCCAGCGCACCGCCTTCACCGTCAGCGTGGACTATCGACCGGGCACCAGCACCGGCATCTCGGCCGCCGACCGCGCGGCCACCATCCGTGCCCTCATCGACCCCGCCACGGATCCCGCCGACCTTGCTCGCCCCGGCCACATCTTCCCGCTGCGGTACCGGCCAGGCGGCGTGCTGAAGCGGGCCGGCCACACCGAGGCGGCAGTGGACCTGGCCCGACTGGCCGGCCTGCAACCGGCCGGCGTGTTGTGCGAGATCGTGCGCGACGACGGCGAGATGGCCCGGCTTCCCGACCTGGAGGCGTTCGCCGCCGAGCACGGCCTCCTGCTGATCTCCATCGCCGACCTCATCCGCTACCGGCGCCAGAAGGACAAGCTGGTGAAGCGGGTCTCCGAGGCCCGCATCCCCACTCCCTACGGCGACTTCACCTGCTACGCCTACGAGTCGGTCCTCAACGGTGACCAGCACCTGGCCCTGGTGCGCGGTGCCGTGCAGGGCGAGGACGACGTGTTGGTGCGGGTCCACAGCGAGTGCCTCACCGGCGACGTGTTCGGCTCCATGCGCTGCGACTGCGGTTGGCAACTCGACGCAGCGGTGCAGCGCATCGCCGAGGAAGGCCTCGGCGTGGTGGTGTACCTGCGTGGCCACGAGGGGCGCGGCATCGGCCTGGCCCACAAGCTGGCGGCCTATACCCTGCAGGAGCAGGGCCGCGACACCGTCGACGCCAACCTCGACCTCGGCCTCCCGGTGGACAGCCGGGAGTACGGCATCGGGGCCCAGATCCTCGTCGACCTGGGCATCACGACAATGCGCTACATGACCAACAACCCGGCCAAGTACGGCGGTCTCGACGGCTTCGGCCTGGAGATGGTGGAGCGTGTGCCGCTCGAGTCCGCCCCGAACGCCGAGAACTCCGCCTATCTCCGCGCGAAGCGCGACCGGATGGGCCACCACCTGGAGGGGCTCGATGACGACCTTTAGCGGCCAGCAAAGAGGGCAGGGCCTGCGGGTCGCCCTGGTGTGCAGCCGGTTCAACGACCTGGTCACCGAGCGCCTGCTGGCCGGCGCCACCGATGGCCTGCTTCGCCACGGCGTGGACGAGGCGTCGGTGACGGTGGCGTGGGTGCCGGGCGCCTTCGAGCTTCCATTGGCCGCCTCCCGGTTGGCCGCTTCGGGGGAGGTCGACGCCGTCGTGTGTCTGGGCGCCGTGATCCGCGGTGCCACCGCCCATTTCGACTACGTGGCCGGCCAATGTGCGGCGGGCGTGCAGCGCGTCCAGCTCGAAACCGGCGTGCCGGTGATCTTCGGCGTCCTCACCACCGAGACGGTCGAGCAGGCCCTCGACCGGGCCGGCGGCAAGTCCGGCAACAAGGGCTTCGACGCGGCGACGGCAGCCATCGAGATGGCCGACCTGCTCCGCCAGCTGCCCAAGCCGCCCGCCGGCCCCGGCTCCCGGGGTTAGTCGCCGTGTTGCGCCTGGTGCTCCCGAAGGGCTCCCTCGAGAAGCCCACCTTGCAGCTGTTCGAAGAGGCCGACCTGCCGGTGCGCCGGAGCTCGGAGGTCGCCTACTCCGCCACCATCGCCGACCCTCGCATCGACAGCGTGCGCATCCTGCGACCGCAGGAGATCCCGAGGTACGTCGACGAGGGGTTGTTCGACCTGGGCATCACCGGCCGTGACTGGATCGACGAGACGGCCAGCACGGTCGTGTCGCTGGGCGAGCTGCACTATTCCAAGGCCACCGCCCGGCCCATCCGGGTGGTGCTGGCGGTGTCGGCCGCCTCCGGTATCGAGAAGGCCAGCGACCTGCCCGCCGGCGCCCGGGTGCACACCGAGTACCCCGAACTCACCCGGAGGTACCTGGAGACGCACGGCGTCGATGCCGAGGTCACGCTGTCCTACGGCGCCACCGAGGCCAAGGTGCCCGACATCGCCGACGCGGTCGTCGAGATCACCGAGACGGGACGGGCCCTCAAGGCGGCCGGGCTGCGCATCGTCGACACCATCCTCGTCTCCTACACCGAGCTCATCGCCAACCCGGCGGCGTGCGAGGACCCGGAGAAGCGCCACGCCATGGCCCAGGTCCTCACGCTGCTGCAGGGCACGCTGGAGGCGAGGGGCAAGGTGCTGGTGAAGCTCAACGTGAGCGAAGCCGATCTCGACCGCGTCATCGAGATCCTGCCGTCCATGCGGGCGCCAACCGTCTCGAAATTGTTCCGGGATGCCGGCTACGCGGTGGAGACCGTGGTTCCCAAGGCGGAGATCAACGTGCTCATCCCGGCCCTGCGCGACCACGGCGCCACCGACATCATCGAGCTGCCGCTGTCCAAGATCGTCCACTGAGGTCCTGGCCGTGGCGTTGCGGGGCCGGGTGGCCGAGTACGACGACCGCAAGGGGTACGGGTACCTCGAGGTCGGCGGCGGCGGCCGCCTCTTCTTCCACTGCACCGCCATCGCCGACGGCTCCCGCACCATCCGTGAGGGCGTCGAGGTCGAGTACGAGGCGGTGACGGACCC
>Ga0307504_10000255_pt1 | contig 11169 bp, 10 predicted proteins | sample 19_S_MG_FD_194516 | JGI IMG/M metagenome (GOLD analysis project Ga0307504, IMG submission 194516) | Soil microbial communities from Populus trichocarpa stands in riparian zone in the Pacific Northwest, United States - 19_S | ecosystem: Environmental > Terrestrial > Soil > Riparian zone > Trees... | reverse complement strand
GTCGTGCTGGCCAGGCCGCCCCAACCGTAGTCGCCCATGCTGGCCGCAATCCTGGAGGCGGTCGGGCTGATCACCATGGAGAAACCAAGTCCGAATCCGATCCCGCGCATCGGCATCTCCGCGTAGAGCGGACGTCCGAAGGCGTCCAGGTCGACTCCGCCGGGTAGGTGATTCATCGTCATCCGGGCGACGGTGGACGGCGCGAGCAGCCGCGTGCCGTCGAGCTCACCGTGATTGAGCAGGAATTGAGTGAACCGATGGTAGTCCGCCGCCGTGCTGCTGAGGCCGCCACCGCCGGAGGTCCATCGTGGCGTGAGCGCGGCCTTGTTCGTCGGCTCCATCGTCACAAAGCCGTTCGGTGTCGCCTGGTAGAGCTGCGCGAGCCGGGACGCGCGCGCCGGATCGACGGTGAACACCGTGTCCGCCATGCCGAGTGGGCGCAAGATCTCCTCCTCGACGAAGCTCTCCAGCCGGCGCCCCGAGATCACCTCGATCAGGCGACCCAGGACGTCTGTGGAAACCGAATACAGCCACTCCGAGCCGGGCTGGAACACCAGCGGTTGGGCGGCCCACCGTTCTGACATCTGGGCCAGCGTCTGGTCCAGGTTGGCCATTTCGTCGAGTCCGGCATTGCGGTACGCGCCGTCCACGGGGTGAGCGCGGTGAAAGCTGTAGGTGAACCCCGACGTATGGGTTAGCAAGTGCCACACCCGGATCGGTTCGATTGCCGGAACCGTCGCCAGCGCCACATCGCTACCCGTGCGATACACCCGGGGATTCGCGAATTCCGGTAACCAGTTGCTGATCGGGTCGTCCAGTTGGATCTCGCCCTGTTCCCATAACATCATGGCGGCCACCGACGTGATGGGCTTGGTCATCGAGTAGATCCGGAAGATCGTGTCTGGCTCGACCGGAAGTCCTGCCGCGACGTCGCGTTGTCCGTGGCAGCTGGCGTGCACGATCTTGCCACGGCGGGTCACTACCACCTGCCATCCGGGCAACCTCCCCTCATCGACGTACCGTGCAAGCCGGGTGTCGATGCGTCTTAACCGGTCGGAATCGAGGCCGAGCTCGCCGGGATCGCTGTCGACCGCGACTGTTGCCATTGCCAGCTCCTGCCGTCCGTGCCTCGGGGTACCCGGATCATGTACCCAGGACGCTAGCGGCTCGCGACGACCCTCGCAGATCCGCCCCGACCCATCCGCGGTCCGCCAGGCACGGATTCCCAGCCCTCTACAGCGCGGGTTCTCCCGGGGCGAAGTAGAAGCCCTGCGCGATGTCACAGCCCATTCGCTGGAGTTGCTCGATCTGGGCTCTGGTCTCGACGCCCTGCGCAATGACCCGCAGACCAAGGGCGTGCGCGAGTCCGACCAGCGCGGCGACCACCGCATGGCTCTGCTGGCGCGATTCCGGCCGATCCAGCTCGGAAATGAACGATCGGTCGATCTTGAGGGTGTCCACGGGAAAGCGCTGGAGGGCGTTCGGGGAGGAAAAGCCCGTGCCGAAGTTGTCGAGCGCCATTCGCACGCCGAGGTCGCGAACGGCCAATAGGTTCCCGACCGTGTGCTCGAATGCGTTCATCATCAGCCTCTCGCTGATCTCGAGACCGAGGTCGGCGGGCTGCAGGCCGAACCTTTCGAGAGTCGCGATGATCGTCGCCGAAAGATGGACGTCGCGGATCTGGCGTGCCGATAGGTTGATCCACACAACGGCGGGTGATTCGTCGGATTTCCGCCATCGGGCCTGCTGCCGGCAGGCGTGCTCCAGTACCCAGCCGCTCAGCTGGTCGATGAGGCCGGTGCGCTCGGCGACATCGAGGAAGTCCGCCGGCATCAGCAAACCGTGCGTCGGGTGTTGCCAGCGCACCAATGCCTCCCTGCCCACGACCACCTGACTGTCGAGCGCGATCTCGGGCTGATAGTGCAGGCGCAGCTGTCCGCGTTGGATCCCGGACCGCAGCTTGGCCTCGCTGGCCAGCCGGAGCTTGGCACGCGATCTAGGCAATTCCCCGAACAACTCATATCGGGACCGTCCCGCCTGCTTGGCCCTGCACATCGCGGTGTCGGCGTCGGTGATCAGTCGGTCGGCCCGGTCCGCGCCCGCTGCCGCCGCGATTCCGATCGAGACGGTAATCAGGATCTGGTTGCCGTCGAAGGAAATTGGTTCGGCGACGGCGGTGGCGACCCTCCTGGCGATCTCCAACGCCTGCTCGGCCTCGCTGCCGACACATATGAGCACGAACTCGTCGCCACCGAACCTGGCGGCGGTGTCACCAGCTCGCAGCAGTTTCTCCAATCTCCTCGCGACCGTCACGAGCACGAAGTCGCCGGCGATCTGACCGAGGGTGTCATTGACGACTTTGAAATTGTCGAGGTCCAGCAAGAGAACGGCCACTCCCGTCTCCTCGCGTCCGCTTGCCGCCAGGGCGTGGGTCAGCCGGTCGAGCAACAACGCTCGGTTGGGAAGCTCGGTCAACGGATCGTGGAGCGCGTGGTGGGTCAGCCGAGCCCTCGATTCGAGCCGGTCGGTGACGTCCTCCAGATGCATCGTGACCTGATCAGACGTCCCGTCCCCACCAGGTGCCAGCGACGCGGTCACTCGAAGCTCGCGTATGCCGCCATCCGGGTGCGAGAATCGCAGCTGGAAGAGGCAACCTGTTGATCCTTCCTCAGGTAGCTGTCGCCAGATTTCGTCCAGCACTTGGCGGTCGTCCGGATGACAGAGGTCTGACAACTCACCCGCGGTCAGTTCCCGCGCGGAACGACCGAGCATCGTGCACAGCGGCGAGTTGACCCGCAAGATGCGTCCAGTTGGGGTAGTGATCGCGATGGCAATCGGTGCGATGTTCGGCGCCCGGTCGCTGGCTGGCGCTGAGTCGTCCGCACCCGGCGACGTCCGGTGCAACTCTGATAATGCTTGATCCTCGCGCCGCTTCCGCCCGGTCACGTCTCGCTGTACGGCGAGCCAGTGAGTGAACCTGCCCAGCTCGTCGGCGATTGGTGAGATATTCAGCTCGACCCAGAAGGGACTGCCGTCTTTGCGGACGTTCAGAAGTTCGACGTCGATCGGGCGCCGTTGGCGCAGGGCGAGATGGATCCGGGCGAGGACATTACGGTCGCTATCCGGACTCTGCAAGATCCTGGGCGTACATCCGATGATCTCCTCGGGTGGGTAGCCCGTGATTCTCGTGAACGCCGGATTGACGTAAACGATCTTAGGACCGGCCGGATCGCCGTCGATCGGCTCGGCCTCGGTGACCAGCACGCCGTCGCTGATGTTGTCGACAAGTGACTGGAACAGAGCGGGGAGTGCGGCCGCACCCCAGTGCGTCACGTCATGCACGGGTCATCACCCATTTTCGCTTTAGCGCGTCAAAGGCGTGTCCTCATAGTGCACGGATCTGACCGCTTCCGCAGGAAGGTCTGACATCGTCCGGCTCGGCTCCGCTACGCCGACAATGCTCCCGCAACGCCCTCGCCGTCCACCGCTAGGACGGTCACGGTGATGTCGCGCCCGGTCCCTGCCCGGTAGGTGATGCGGTCCGCGGGTGCGGCACTGAGTAAAGCCCGACCGAGCGGACTGGTTGGGGTCACGATCGGTTGACCGGTGACCGCTTGCTCGATCGGAGCCAGAAGGTAGGTCTCACTCGCTTCACCGTCGAAGCTGAGTGTCACCCGGCTCCCGAGGGTGACGGTACGACTGGGTCCGGAAGCCCTCGACCGACGGTTACCGATTCGGCCGGATTCCCGGCGGTTCCAGGCTTGAAGCCGGATCTGCAACTCGGCCACCTGGGCCTCGAGCTGTTCAGCGCGCACGATCGCATCGACATTGACCGAACGGTCGGCGGCGTCCCCGCAGCTGGCGGGAGCGCCATTCTCGGCCCGCAATTCCGCGAGCTGACGTGAAAGATCGGTCAGGCGGGCCATCAGTACCGCCTGCAGCGATTGCCGGAAGGTTTCCTCGGGCCGAAGGGACTTGACGGTCATGCCTGACGCTCCGCGAGCTGACTGGAACCCGCACAACCGCTGTTGGGCGGCGAGCCCCAGCAAACGCTACGACAGCCGCGAGCGGTTTCGCTACCCCGAGAATCGACGGCTCAGCACGGGCGGCCGGCCGCCGGGCCCGTGATATCGGAAATGGTCCGCGAGGCTTGCCCGCTCAGCGGAACTCGCATTGCAAAAGGCAGCGTCGTACAACAAATTCGAACCGCGCCCCTGTGCCGCAAGCGGTGCACTTAGTGGCCAGGATCGGAAGTTGTTCGGGGGTTGTCGGGAATCAGGCGGATGGATCGCAAGGCGCCGGAGGAGTCGAATACCTTTGTTGTATTCGCGACGACGGCAACGAAGCGAGGCGCCGTCTGAGCGCGGCAGACCCTGGACGTATTTCCGATCCTGACCACTTAGGGTGGATCGGCTCGTTCTGACCTGATTGATCCTGCGTTCGGGGCAGGAGAGGATGCGTGCACGTTTGAGCATCTACGACGAGCCGAAGATCGATTGCCATAACCACGTATTCGATCCGCGACGGTTCCCGTACTCGCCCACGGCCCTCTATGCCCCGACCGGCGGCGACCTCGGCACGGCCGCTCAACTCTTCGAGGTCTTCGGCGCCTACGGTGTGCGGCATGCGCTCGTCGTCCAGCCCAATTCCGGCTATGACCTTGACAACCGCTGCCTGCTGGATGCGCTCGGCCAGGCGGCCGGTCGGTTCAGGGGTATGGCAATCGTTCCGGTTGATGTGTCCCGCAGTGACCTGGAGCGTCTCCGGAGCGTCGGCGTGCTGGGCGTCACCTTCAATGTTCCGGTCGTCGGCCCGGATTATTTCGCGGATCCGGCGGGTCTGTTCGCCGAGCTCGCCGACCTGGACATGTTCATCGACGTGCAAGTCGAGGGTGACCAACTCGTGGCGTTGGCCCCCTTGCTGGAGCGGGCCGAGGTCCGCGTCCTGATCGATCATTGCGGCCGTCCCATCCCGCAGGCGGGTCTTGGACAGGCGGGGTTCAGCGCATTGCTCCGACTCGCTGATACCCGGCGTGCATTGATCAAGCTTTCTGGTTTCGCCAAGTTCTCGGCGCAGCCATACCCGTATCGTGACGTCTGGCCCTACGTCGAGCTCCTTACCGGCACATTCGGGTTCGACGCGTGTATCTGGGGATCGGACTGGCCCTTCCTGCGAGCGCCGGAGCGGATCGATTACGGCCCGCTGCTGAAGCTGGTGGAGCGTCTGGTCCCCGAGCCGGAGAATCGTGAGAAGGTGTTATGGGCAACCGCGAAGCGCGTGTTCGGATTCTGACGTCGCCGATCAGCACATCCGGTCAGCCCGTCGTTCGCCGGCGGATCGGGGCAATAGCGCAGTGCGGACATCGGCAGCGGGTCGGCCCTTGGTACCTTCGGCGCTCGCCATGCACGGTTTTCGGGGACACGCCGGATCGGCCACTGACAAGGTAGAACAATGCTCGTGACAGGATCAGGCGCAATAGGAGGATGACATGACCGGGCCCACGCTTCAGAGTCCACAGACCGCCACCGCAGCGGGAGCAGCTGCGACCAAGGCAACCGCCAGGACGGCCACACCCAAAACAGCCACCGCGAAGACCGCCACCTCCAAGTCAGCAGCACCTAAAACAGCCACCGCGAAGACCGCCACCTCCAAGTCAGCAGCACCCAAGACGGCCGCCGCCGAGACAGCCAATACGGCTGGAGCCAAAACCGCTACGGCCAAAAAAACGGCAGCTCCGGCACGAACAACAGCCAAGACGGGGACCACCGCGACTGGCACCACATCCACCCAGTCCGCGGCCGGCGCGACAGCCAAGCAGCAGCCGTCCGCGGCGAAGAAGACGACCGCCAAGCGGACGACCCCGGCCACCCGCGCACCCGCGACGAAGAGGCCCGCAGCGGCTGAGCGGTCGGCACGGAAATCCAGCACGGCCACCCGGGCGGCAACTGCCGACGGATCGCCGGACAACAACGCCGCCGCCATCGCCGAACCGGCGCCGGGCACATCGTCGGAGATGTCCGCGGCCGCTGGGGCGGCATCCGATACGGGGCCAGCTACAACGGCGGCATCGCCCGAGTCGGTGCCCGACATTTCGGGGGAGCAGGCCGGGGCCGTCGGGCCGGAATCCGATGCGGAGTCCGAGGCCTCCCCGCCGGCATCCGTCGCGGAGTCCGGGGCCGCCGGACCGGAATCCGATGCGGAGTCCGCCACCGAGGCGGCGTCGCCGGAGTCGGCGCCTGACACATCGGGGGAGCAGGCAGCCTCGGCCGGGCCGCAGTCAGAGACAGCGCCGCAGTCAGAGACAGCGCCGCAGTCAGAGACAGCGCCGCCCGAGCCAGTTGAAAAGACCTCCGCGACGGCCAAGAAGGCCACCTCGCGAAGGACCGCCGCGCCGAGAAGGCCAGCCAAGAAGGCCACGGCCACCCAGCCGGTCGCGACGCCAGAACCGGTCGCGGCGGCTGCGGACAGTGCGGCTTCAGGACTGGCCGCGGCGTCAGAACCGGTCGCGGCTGCTGCGGACAGCGTGGCGGCCGCGGTCGAGGCGCCGACCGTCGAGGCGACCGCCGAGCGAGTCAGAGAACTCAATGAGCGGGTGCTGACGCTTACCAGTCACGCCGGTCAGTCCGCGGTAGAGGCCTATCAGTCGATGCTGCAATCCATCCTTTCGGTCGAGAAATCGATCGCCGGAGCGAGCCAACTCGACCTGCTCAAGACCATGGTGAGTGTTCAGGCCGAGTTCGCTCAGGACATTGGACGCGCCTACGTGTCAGCGGCTCGTAACCTGCTCCGCTGAGCGATCCCAGAATCCCGCTACGTCGAGCGGGCCGTCCAGTCCACCGTCAATTCAGTCGCGCGGGTGAAGCGCAGCAGGTGCCGAGCAACGACATCCTGGATACGCGCCAGGCTCTCGTCGTCCGCGGCCGACGCTGTCATCTCGATGCTGGTTTCGGCAGCGGTCAGAAGGCATGACCCACCTCCCGGCACCCGGATGCTGCCGTGCTCGGCATCGATCAGGTTGGTCTCGAGACGGTTACTGAGGTGGGACACGAGTTGCTTCAGGTACCGCTGGGGCCGATCGCTGTCCAGTCGCGCGGTTGTTTCAAGCATGGTCACCTGGCCCGGTTTCAGTATTCGATCTGAGCGACTGCGCGCAGCTCGTCCGGAGTCGTGGTGCCGAAGCCGAAGAACTCCAGGTATGCCGGGATCTGCTCGAACAGCATGTCGGTGCCGACCTGGGTCTCACAACCTCGCTCCCGAGCCGCTCGGAGGAATGGGGTCACCGCCTGCTTCATCACCACCTCCCCTACGAAGGTGCCCGGGTCCAACCGGGACATGTCGATCGGCAGCGGATCGCCTTCGTTCATGCCCAACGGTGTGGCGTTGACGACGACGTCGTAGCCGTCCGGATCGGCGGATCCGGTCGTCACCTTGAGGTCCGGATAGTTCTCGGCAAGCCGGCCACCGAGTGCCTCGGCCGAGGCGGGGTAGGCGTCGAACAGACCCATCCGGCTGACACCTTCGGCGGCCAGTGAGGCGGCGATGGCCGATCCGACCCCGCCGCTTCCCACCACGAGCGCACTTGCCCCATTGAGCTGACGGCCTCTGCGCCGAACGCCACGGACGAACCCGGTCCCATCGAACATGTCCGCCAGCAGACTGCCGTCCGATCGCTTGAGCACGGCGTTCGCGGATCCTGCGACCGTCACCGTCGGGGTGACCTCATCGACCAGGCCAACCGTTGTCACCTTGTGCGGCATGGTGACCAGCGCACCCCGAATGTTGGTGAGCTTGAACAGCTGCTTGAACACCTCCGGGTAATCCGAAGCCTGCACGCCGGTCGGAACGACGACGGCATCGATGCCGGCCTTCTCGAAATAAGGGTTGTAGATCATGGGCGCCTTGAATGCCGCGGTGGGGTAACCCAGATGCGCGATGATTGTTGTGTTGCCAGTGATCATGCGGCCTCCAACCGACAATGTGAAGCCGACAGGCACCGTTGGTGTCGTGCGGCAGGAGCTCGAAACCCAGAATGGCATAGTTCGCCGAGTCCGGCGGGGCGCTTACCACTCATCGGTACGAGCGGAGCCGGCGGCTCGATAAGGTAATGAGGTGAGCGAAGAGGATCGGCCGCGAACAGTGCTGGGGGCGATCATCCGGCGGCAACGGGAACTCGCCTCGCTGTCGATGCGGCAGCTGTCGGCTTCGGTCGGCATCTCCAACCCATATCTGTCCCAGATTGAACGGGGGCTGCGGGCTCCGTCGGACGCGGTCCTGACCTCGATCGCGGCTTCGCTGCACACCACGGCGGATCAGCTCTATTCCGATGCCGGTTTCGTGGAAGCCTCAGACCAGGACGCCTCGGAAAGCCCCTCGCGGTTGCTTGCCGAAATTCAGGCGGCTCAGGAACTCACCGGCGCGCAACGGCGCGCGCTGCTGGAGGTTTATCGCTCCTTTGTCGACGCCAACGCGGTGCGTCGATCCCGTGGCGCTGGCGGTCATCAATGACCCGCCCGCACCACGGGCGCTCAGGATCCGACCCGTGCCAGCGACGAACGGGCCGCGATATCGCCGAATAGCCGCGCCCAATGGTTGGCTAACGCGTCGTGGCCCATGAAAAGGCCGAGATGACCGCCGGAGGTCTGGCGCCGGGTGATCATTTTGGGATCAGTCCCCGCATGCTGCGCGAGGGCGTAGACCTGGGGCGGTGGGGTGATGTGGTCAGCTGCCCCGGCAAGAAGGTAGAGCGGACAGGTGATTCGACCTAGGTCCACGGATTCGTCCCCGACTCGCAGGGTGCCCTTGATCAGTTCGTTGTTCAAGAACAGGTGCTCCACGACCCACAGGTAGAACGCTCCCGGCAGGGCCTGGGTGTGCTGGAACCAGGTCTCGAATGTCTTGTAGCGCGCGACGTGTTCGGCATCGTTGACGTGGGCGAGCAACTGTAGTTGGCGGTCGAGTTCCCCGTGGGGCCGCATGGCCATGAAACCGGCCAACAAGAACCGTCCGGGCAGGATGCCGCGGTTGGCGGCGACGATCCTTCGGTACAGGGCGAGCTTCTTCGCGGGCGAGAGAACGGTCAGCCAGTCGTGGATGAGGGGCTCGCCGGCGTGGAAGTCCACCGGAGCTCCGGCGATCGTCAGGGTGTGAACCGACTCCGGATGCATTGCGGCGTAGATGACCGCGAGCCAGCCGCCCTGACAGTCGCCGACCAGATTCACCCGGCCGCCCACCCGATCCACCGCCTCGTCGATGACCGCGATGTAGTCCTCAATGCGGGCATCCTTCGTCGCTACCGTGGCACCGATCCAGTCCAGGGAAAACACCCGCGTCAGGCCGGCGCTGAGGGCCGTCCTGATCTGGCTCTGATCGGGCGCGTAGTCCACGATGCAGGAATCATGACCTGCCTGGGGAGGAAGCAACAACGTGGCGACCATGTCCGGAGTACCGGGATCTGAGAAGCTCCGCAATCGGGCGATCGGCCATTGCGCGACGACCTCGTTGCGGCTTGCCCAGCGCGGCCTATCGCGGCGGGTGGCGGTCGTCCACCATGTGAGCACGTCCAAGCCGACGCCGACCGGGGTGATACGCCGGTCCAGTGCGCTGGCCCAGTAGTCCGTCGTCGCGTGCACCAGCGCGCCGTACCCGCCCAAGGCCGAGTCGGCGGACGCGGTCAGAATGCCGGGAGGGCACGTCCTCGGCGTCATCGGGCCGTCCACCCTTGGTCCATGGTCACCGGAACACCCGTGAATGATCTACCGTTCGGACCGACCAGGAACGCTGCCACTTCGGCTACCTCTGAAGGTTCGATCAGTCGCTTGACCGGCTGGGCCGCGAGGATTACGTCCTCCAGCACGCGGTCTTCGCTGAGGTTGTGGGCCAGCGCCTGTGCGGCGACCTGCGCCTCGACCAACGGCGTCCGCACGTAGCCCGGGCAAATGGCCGTCGCCGAGATCCCCTTGTCCGCGCCCTCGAGCGCCAGGGTCTTGACCAACCCGAGCGCACCGTGCTTGGCGGCCACATAGCCCGCCTTGTACGGAGAGGCGACCAGCGCATGAGCCGAAGCCACGACGAGAAAGCGGCCGCCGAGCGGGGCATCGACGAGCCAGTTCCAGCCGAACCTGGCGAGCAGGAACGGACTTGTCAGCAACAGGGCCAGCAAGGCATCCCACCGGTCGACCGGAAACTCCGCGATGGGGGCGACATGCTGAAAACCGGCGTTGGCCACGATGATGTCGAGCCTGCCGAATTCGTCGATGGCCGCCTCGACCGCGGCCTCGTTGCCGTCCCGGGTGGTCAGATCGGCGGCGAACGGGACGACCCGCGCGGTTGACTCGATGAGCGTTTCGGCAGGCTTGAGATCGACGGCGAGGACATCGATGGAGTCCGCGGCCAGCCGCTGCGTAATGGCCGCGCCGATGCCGCTGGAGGCACCGGTGACCAGCGCGGCTCGGCGCTGCGAAGGTGGCATGGCTGAAACGTCCTCTGCTGCGGTGTGGTGTTAGTAGGGCCCGGACGCGCGCCGTCGGGACAGGCGCGCGTCCGGGCCGGGACGAACAGTTGTTACTTCAGGACCTCACGCGCGGCCTTGGTGTAAGAGGCACTGACGTCCTGGATGAACTTGGCGTGCGTGCTGGCCAAGGCGGAGACCCAGTCCAGCTGGCTCGCGCTGGCGACCTTCTCCTCGAATTCGACGAGACTGTTCAACGCCTTCTCGTACGCGTCCAGAGCAACCATGCCAGCGCTCTTCGACGACTCGATGAGCCGCTCGTTGAGCTCACGGATGCGGGTGGTCGCCTCTTCGGCGGCGCTGAGGTCGAACGACGGGATGCTGGTGCTTGACTTGGCGTCTGATTCAGCCATTGAGGGCTCCTTCTACTAGAGGTATGTGGACAATGGTCGGCAGAGGGGATGTCTTGCCGACGTCCGTAACGTTAGCAGACCATCAGCTAATTTAGCTAATCGGACTGCTGCGCCGAGCCGGGTCACCGGCGGGGCGGGGCGTGTTGGCGGTTCATCCTTCGCCGGAGCGGCCAAACACGCACGAGCACAGCTTCGAACCTAGGCCCATCGACGACATTGCCACAGCTGCCTTCCACTGGGCGGACACCGGTCTCGTCATGGGCCCAGACGGGCGTTCGACCCGTCGTCCGACCCGTCGATCGGCGCGGC
>Ga0307504_10000254_pt1 | contig 11196 bp, 8 predicted proteins | sample 19_S_MG_FD_194516 | JGI IMG/M metagenome (GOLD analysis project Ga0307504, IMG submission 194516) | Soil microbial communities from Populus trichocarpa stands in riparian zone in the Pacific Northwest, United States - 19_S | ecosystem: Environmental > Terrestrial > Soil > Riparian zone > Trees... | reverse complement strand
GTGCCTAGAGTGTGACGCAGTCCACGCAGAGGCACGAGGAGGATTGAGATGATCGTTCCGTTCAGCGTGTCCGACTTCCTGGATCGGGCCACCACGGTCTACGGCGAGCGGGTCGGCGTCATCGACGAGCCCGACCAGCCGGCGCCGTCGTTGGGCGACCTGACCTACGACCAGGTCGGGGTGCTGGCCCGACGCCAGGCGGCCAAGCTCGACGAGCTCGGGATCGGCGTCGGTGACCGGGTCGCGATCGTGTCGCACAACAGCGCGCGACTGCTCACCTCGTTCTTCGGGGTCGCGGGCTTCGGGCGGGTCCTCGTGCCCGTGAACTTCCGTCTGCGGCCCGACGAGGTCCGCTACATCGTGGAGCACTCCGGTGCGCGCGTCCTGTACGTCGACCCGGAGCTCGAGGAGTCGCTCGGGGACGTCGAGTGCGAGCACACGTTCGTCCTCGGCGACGACTCCGACCTGTACGCAGCCAGTGATGGGCTGGGCGGCGCGACGCCGAAGCCGTGGGAGCCGGACGAGAACGCGACCGCCTGCATCAACTACACGTCCGGCACGACCGCGCGTCCCAAGGGCGTGCAGATCACGCACCGCAACATCTGGGTCAACGCGGTGACCTTCGGGCTGCATGCCGGCGTCACCGACCGCGACGTCTACCTCCACACGCTTCCGATGTTCCACGCCAACGGCTGGGGCATGCCGTTCGCCATGACCGGACTGGGCGTGCCGCAGGTGGTGCTCCGGAAGGTCGACGGCACCGAGATCCTCAGGCGGGTCGAGAAGCACGGCGTCACCGTGATGTGCGCGGCTCCGGCTGTCGTGGCCGCGGTCCTCGACGCCGCTCCGAGCTGGCAGGGTGAGATCCCCGGCCGCGACAAGGTCCGGATCATCGTCGCCGGGGCGCCGCCGCCGACGAAGACGATCATGCGGGTGCAGGACGAGCTGGGCTGGGAGTTCATCCAGATCTACGGGCTCACCGAGACCTCACCCCTGCTGACCATCAACCGCACCCGAGCCGAGTGGGACGACCTCTCGGGCGAGGAACGTGCGCACAAGCTGGTGCGGGCCGGGGCGCCCGCACTCGGCGTACGACTCTCGACTGGCGCGGACGGCGAGGTCCTTGCCCGCTCCAACGTCGTGCTCGAGGGCTACTGGGAGCAGCCCGACGCGTCCGCGCAGGCACTGGCCGACGGCTGGTTCCACACCGGTGACGGCGGCGTCATCGGCGACGACGGCTACCTGACGATCGCGGACCGGAAGAAGGACGTGATCATCACCGGCGGCGAGAACGTCTCCTCGATCGAGGTCGAGGACGTGATCTTCTCCCACCCGGCCGTCGCCGAGGTCGCGGTCATCGGCGTCCCGAGCGAGAAGTGGGGCGAGACGATCAAGGCGCTCGTCGTGCTGGTCGAGGGCGAGTCGGTCACCGAGGAGGAGCTGATCCGGTGGTGCAAGGACAAGGCGGCCGGCTACAAGGCCCCCACGTCCGTGGAGTTCCGTGACGAGCTCGCCCGCACCGCCACCGGCAAGCTGCAGAAGTTCAAGCTGCGTGCGCCGTACTGGGAGGGCTACGACCGCCAGGTCAACTAGATTCGGGGTCATGCCGACCCTGAGCGATCTCGTCGACCTGCTGCACGGCTGGTACCCGCCCGAGACGGCCGGTGACGGGGACGCCGTGGGGCTGGTGGCGGGGCACCCCGAGGCGGAGGTACGCCGGGTGATGTTCGCTGTCGACCCGGTGCAGCCGGTCGCGGACGAGGCCGCGGAGTGGGACGCCGACCTGTTGGTCGTGCACCACCCGCTCTTCCTGACCCCGGTGCACGGCGTTCCGGCGACGACGCCCAAGGGGCGGACGTTGCACACGCTGGCCGAGGCCGGCTGCGGCCTGCTCACGGCGCACACGAACGCCGACCGGGCGACCCACGGCGTCTCCGAGGCACTCGCCCAGACCCTCGGCCTCACCGGGCTGCGGCCGATCACCGCGAACGCGGACCAGCCGCTGGCCAAGCTGACGACGTACGTCCCGAGCGCGGACGCCGAGCGGGTGCGCGAGGCCCTGGCCGAGGCCGGGGCCGGGCGGATCGGCGACTACGACCACGCCAGCTTCTCCACCGGTGGGGAGGGCCGGTTCCGGCCGCTCCCGGGCGCGGACCCGGCGGTGGGGTCGGTCGGCGAGCTGGAGACGGTGGGGGAGACCCGCATCGAGGTCGTCCTGCCGCGGTCCCGCCGTACGCCGGTCGTCGCGGCGATGCTGGCCGCCCACCCGTACGAGGAGCCGGCGTACGACCTCGTGGACCTGCTCGACCCCGGCACCGCCGAGGCCGGCATGGGCCGGGTTGGTGAGGTCGAGCCGACCACGCTGGCCGACTTCGCGGCGACGGTGTCCCGGGCGCTGCCGGAGACCCACCACGGCGTGCGGGTGGCGGGCGATCCCGACCGCCCCGTACGACGGGTGGCGGTGTGCGGCGGCTCGGGTGACTTCCTCCTCGACCGGGTGCTGGGGCTGGACGTCGACGTCTACCTGACCAGCGACCTGCGGCACCACCGCGCCTCGGAGTTCCTCGAGTGGGGCGGGCCTGCTCTGGTGGACGTGGCGCACTGGGCTGCGGAGTGGACGTGGCTGCCGGTGGTGGAGGGATTAGTCCGGGAACGGCTGGGCGATACGGTGGAGACGCGAGTGAGCACGCTCGACACCGATCCGTGGACGTTCAGGCCCTAGGAGACAATTGAAAGCCGATCCCGCCGCCCAGCTGCGACTGCTCGACCTGCAGTCCCTGGACTCGCGTGCCGACCAGCTGCGACACCAGCGAGACACGCTGCCCGAGATCGCGGAGATCGAGGAGCTGACCCACCACCAGCGCGAGCTGGAGGCGCAGCGGATCGACCAGCAGATGATCGTCGACGACCTCGAGGTCGAACGGGCGAAGGTCGACTCGGACGTCGAGTCGGTGAAGGCCCGTCAGGCCCGTGACCAGCAGCGGATCGACCAGGGCCTGATCGCCAACCCGAAGGACCTGCAGCACATGCAGGCCGAGATGGAGTCGCTCCAGCGCCGCATCACCTCCCTGGAGGACCAGGAGCTCGAGGTGATGGAGCAGCTGGAGGAGGCGCAGGCCACGCTCACGCAGCTGGCCGAGCAGGCCGAGGCCGCCCAGGTGCGACTCACCGACGTCACCGCGGCCAGGACCCACAAGACCGGCGCGATCGACACCGAGCTGGCCGGGGTCGAGGCGGAGCGCGCCCCCCTCGCCGCCGAGCTGCCCGCCGACCTGCTCGCGCTCTACGACCGGCTGCGCGCCTCCAAGGGCGGCGTCGCTGCGGCCGAGCTCCGGGCCCGCGAGTGCGGCGGTTGCCGCCTGTCGATCGATGCCGCCGAGCTCGGCGTGATCCGCGCCGCGGCCCAGGACGACGTGGTGCGGTGCGAGGAGTGCCAGCGGATCCTCGTGCGCACGGCAGAGTCAGGTCTGTGAACGAGCACCCCGCGCACTACCGGGCGGTTGTGATCGAGGCCGACGGGGGCTCTCGCGGCAACCCAGGCCCGGCGGCGTACGGCGCCGTGCTGCGGACGCCGGACGGCCACGTGATCGCCGAGGACGCCCAGACGATCGGGCGGGCCAGCAACAACGTCGCGGAGTACCGCGGCCTCATCGCCGGGCTCCAGCTCGCGGCGGAGTTCGCGCCGGAGGCCGAGATCGAGGTTCGGATGGACTCCAAGCTCGTGGTCGAGCAGATGTCGGGCAACTGGAAGATCAAGCACCCGGACATGAAGCCGCTGGCGATGGAGGCCAACCGGCTCGCGCCGTTCGGGACGACGTACCACTGGGTGCCACGGGCCGAGAACAAGCACGCGGATCGCCTGGCCAACGAGGCGCTCGACGGTGTCCGGTCAGGCGTCTCCCTGCCCGGCGAGGAGCCGCCGTCCTCCCTGGCGGAGGAGGTCCAGGACCCCGACGAGCAGGACCGGGTCCGCTCCCAGGCCGGCTACCGCGGGTGGACGCCCCCGTCCGGGCCGCCCACGACCTTGATCCTGGTGCGCCACGGGGTCACGGCCCACACGACCGAGAAGCGCTTCTCCGGTGGACTGCGCAGTGCCAACCCGGGGCTGTCGGACGAGGGTCGTGACCAGGTGCGAGCCACGGCCGACTGGCTGGCTCCGTTGGCGGAGCGAGCCTCGCTCGTCATCGCGTCGCCCGTGCGGCGCACCCGGGAGTCGGCCGAGATCCTGGCCGAGCGCCTCGGGCTCGACGTGGTGGAGGAGCCCGGCTTCGCCGAGATGGACTTCGGTGACTGGGACGGCCTCACGTTCCTCGAGGTGGCCGAGAAGTTCCAGGACGACCTCGACGCCTGGATCGGCTCGACCAGCGTCGCTCCGGGGCGCACGGGTGAGTCCTTCGCCTCGGTGGAGCAACGGGTGCTCGGCGCGCTGCAACGGGTGCTGGACGAGCACGCCGGCGGCACGGTCCTGGTGGTCAGCCACGTCACGCCGATCAAGACGCTGGTGGCCCACGCGGTCGACGCCCCCCTGTCGTCGGTGTTCCGGATGGAGCTCACCCCGGCCTCGGTCTCGGTCGTGTCCTTCTTCGCGGGCCAGGACGGGCCACGAGCCTCGTTGCGGCTCTACAACGCGCAGGCACCGGGGAACGACATGCTGGGTGACCCCCAACGCTGGTAGACCGGCGCTGGTCGGGTCAGATCTCGCTGACCACGACGTCGAGCCGGCCGCCGCCTGACGGGTCGGTGTCGAGCTCGACGGTCCAGCCGAGCCGCTCCCAGGCGGCCGCCAGGGCCTGCGGGGTGCGGGGGTCGGCGCCGTCCTCGAGCAGCGCCCGGACCAGCCGTCCCTTGGTCGCCTTGTTGAAGTGGCTGACGACCTGACGTCTGCCCGCGACCTCGTGCAGCACGCGCACGGTGGCCGTGCGGACGCCGGTCGGCCGCCAGAAGGCGGCGTACGACGTCGACCGGAGGTCCACCAGCAGACCTCGGCCGACGGCGTCGGTGATGACCGGTCCGAGGTGGGCGCGCCAGTGTCCGGCGACGGAGCCGCTCCCTGGCAGCCCCGGCAGTCTGGCGTCGCCGGAGAGCCGGTAGGCCGGGATGCGGTCGCCCGGGCGCACCAGCCCGAACAACGCGGACGTGATCGCGAGCCGGCTGCTCGCCCGCCGCTTGCCGGCGGGGGAGAGGTCGGTCAGACCGAGGGCGTCGTACAGGACGCCGCTGTAGACCCGGTCGGCCCGCGAAGTGGCGGCGCTGCCGAGCCGCTGGTTGCGTTCCAACAGCTCCGGCTGGGTGGCCGGGACGCCGAGCACGTCGGCGGCTTCCGGAGCGGCGCTCAGCTCGACCAGCGCCTCGAGCACCTGGGTCCGAGCGCTCGTCAGCTCCGGGAACGACAGATCGGTGAGCTCGAGGGACTTGCCCCGCACCGCTGCGGTCTTGCCCTCGCTGGGTGGCAGCAGGATGAGCACCTGGGCAAGGCTAGTGTCGAGCCATGGCGAGCTCTCGAGTGGTGCGAGTCCGACGAGGTGACGACACCGTCGCCGCCCACGAACTGGCGGAGGGGATCACCCAGATCCAGTCCGAGCTGAAGGTGACACCGGACTTCCCCGAGGACGTGGTGACCGCGGCCGAGAAGGCGGCGGCGGCGCCGCGCCTGCCCAGCCGGGACCGCACGGACCTGGCGTTCGTGACCATCGACCCGCCTGGTGCGATGGACCTCGACCAGGCGCTCTTCATCGAGCGCGACGGCGACGGCTTCGTCGTCCACTACGCCATCGCCGACCTCGCCGCCTTCATCACGCCCGGTGACCCCGTCGACCAGGAGGCGCACGAGCGCGGGGAGACGCTGTACGGCGCGGACTCCAAGGTTCCGCTGCACCCGACCGAGCTGTCCGAGGGCGCCGCCTCGCTGCTGCCCGACCAGGTACGCCCCGCGTTCGTGTGGTCGATCAAGGTGGACGAGACCGGCGAGGGCAACGACGTGCTCGTGGAGCGTGCGCTGGTGAAGTCCCGTGAGCGGCTGAACTACGAGGAGGTCCAGCAGCAGATCGACGCCGGGACAGCGACGGAGTCGCTCATGCTCCTGCGCGAGGTCGGCAAGCTCCGGATCGAGCGCGAGGCCGCCCGCGGCGGAGTCTCGCTGCCCCTGCCGGAGCAGGAGGTCGACATCGAGGGCGACCACTGGCGCCTCACGTTCCGCTCGCTGCTCCCCGTCGAGCAGTGGAACGCCCAGATCTCGCTGCTCACCGGCTTCGCAGCTGCCTCGCTCATGGTCTACGCCCGCGTCGGGCTGCTGCGGACGCTGCCGCCGCCCGACCCGCGCGACATCCAGCGGCTCCATCGCACCGCCCGGGCGCTGAAGATCGAGTGGCCCGCCGAGCAGCTGTACCCCGACTTCATCCGGTCCCTGGACCCGGGCCAGCCCACCCACGCGGCGATGATCGTGGCCTGTACCCGCCTGCTGCGCGGGGCGGCGTACGTCAGCTTCAACGGCGAGGTGCCCGAGCAGCCGCAGCACGCGGCGCTCGCCTCCGAGTACGCCCACGTGACCGCGCCGCTGCGGCGGCTGGCCGACCGCTACGCCCTGGAGGTGTGCGCGAGCCTGTGCGCCGGCGAGGAGGTGCCCGACTGGGTGCTGACCGGGCTCAAGGAGCTGCCCGAGATCATGGCCGGGTCGGGGCGGAAGTCGCACCAGTACGAGCGCGCGGTGCTCGACCTCGTGGAAGCCGGGGTCCTGCGCGGACGCGAGGGCGAGAGCTTCGCGGCGGTGGTGGTGGACCTCGACGACCGCGACGAGACCCGCGGCACCGTCACCGTGCAGGAGCCGGCGATCGAGGCCGAGGTCTCCGGCAGCGACAAGCTGCCACTGGGTGAGGACGTCCAGGTGACGCTGCGGACAGCGGACGTGCGCTCGCGCACCGTCGAGTTCGCCCTCCGCGAGAGCTGACTCGGGGTGCTCAGCGGGAGCTGAGAGCCCGCTCCCGGAGTGCGTCCTCGAGCATCGAGGCCAGCGCCTCGAGCCGGATGTCCTCGGTCGTCTCGACCTGCTCGCCGGCGCCGTCGAGCGCGCGCGCGGCCAGGCCGGCCTTGGAGTCGATCAGCTCGGCGATCCGCGCGTCGATGGTCTGCGCGGCGATGATCCGCCACGCGGTGACCGGCTCCGTCTGGCCGATCCGGTGGACGCGGTCGATCGCCTGCGTCTGCTCGGCGTCCGTCCACGACAGCTCGGCCAGCACGACGTTGGAGGCGACCTGGAGGTTGATCCCGACTCCGGCGGCGGTGAGCGAGCAGATGATGACCGCGACGTCGGGGTCGTTGGTGAAGTCGTCGATGTTCCGCTGGCGGACCGACGGGGTCTGGTCGCCGCGCACCTGGGAGAACTTGATCCCGCGCGAGGTGAACAGCTCAGCGGCGGCGTCCATGACGTCGATGTGCTTGGCGAAGAACACGACCTTGCCGGCGCTTCGCGCCAGCTGGGCGGCGTAGTCGGCGGCGAGCTGGGCCTTGGCCGAGCCGATCCGGCGGATCATGCGGAAGACGTTCTCGCCGGTCGAGTTGTCGTCGCTGTCGGAGAGCTCCCAGCCGGCGACGCGGCGGACGAGCTCTGCATCAATACCGTCGATGCCGTCGGTCCCGACAGTGTCGGAGGAGCTGCCGCGGTGCTCGGCCCGCGCGGCCAGGGCGGAGTCGTACCGGTTGAGCAGGCGCAGGGCCAGCTCGCGCTCGGCGGCGCGGATCGAGCGGCCCTCGGCGTCGTCCAGCTCGACCGGGAGGTCGGCGATCCGGCGGGCCGGGATGTCCGCGGCCACGTCCACCTTGCGGCGACGCACGATGCCCTGGTCGACGACCGCCTGTCGCGCGGCGGGGTAGAACGCGTGGTCGGCGGGGGTGAACCCGGTCTCCTCGAGGGCGGCCATGAGGGAGCGGCCGGGCTGCTTCGGCTCGATCCAGCCGAGGAACTCCCAGATCGCCCGGAAGTCCTCGATGTCGTTGATCAGCGGGGTGCCGGTCAGGGCCATCATCAGCGGGCGGGCCACGCGCTGGCGGATCCGGTTGGCCGCGGCGATCACGTGCTGCGAGCGCTGCGAGGACATGTTCTTGATGAAGTGCGCCTCGTCGACGACCATGCCGCGGAAGCCGTGCTCGCCGATCCAGCCGACGTGGCGGTCGAGGACCTCGTAGTTGACCACGACGATGTCGGCGAACCCGTCGACGTCGTAGCCGTTCCCCTGGATGACCGTGACCTTGCGGGCCGGCACCCAACGCTTCGCCTCACGGGCCCAGTTGGTCTTCACGACGCTCGGCACGACGCAGAGCAGTGGGTAGGCACCCGCGGCCTCGGCCGCCAGCAGCGCCTGGGCGGTCTTGCCGAGACCCGGCTCGTCCGCGAGCAGGAAGGTTCGGTGGCCGTTGGCAGCAGCAGCCAGCAGCTTGGCCTGGTGGGCCATCAGCTCGAGACCGGCGGGCAGCAGCACCGGGGGACCGCTGTCCGGCAGCTCCATCGACGACGGAGCGCCCGCCTGGGCGTACTCGAAGGCGTTGAGCAGCGGCTCGATCAGCTCCCAGCCGACGAGGCGGCGGGTGGTCGGACGCGGAGGTACGGCGGTGTAGTCGGGCACCTGGAACGGGTTGGCGAGCTGCGCGGAGATCACCGACTGCGGAATGACCTGCTTCTCCGACCGCATCACCTGGCGGGCGTCGGGCGCGTCCTCGGGGTCCGGCTCGAGGTCGCCCTCGGCCTGGAGCTGCCGCTTGAGCCGGCGACCGGCCTCGCTGAGCTCGCTGCCCTCGGCCAGCAGACCGAAGAGGGACGGCTCGCGGGCCGCGGTCTGCGCGAGGATCGTGGCGATGCCGTCGAGCCGCTTGAGCAGCGAGTCGCGCTGGGCCTCGGTCACGGTGGTGTCGGCCTTGGCCCGGGCACGCTCCTCGCGCACCAGGATGGCGACCACCTGGAACATCGTGCGCTCGGGCGCGCCCTTGGCGACACTGCGCTCGATCGCCCGCACGCTCTTCGCGAGCACGGGCATGATGCCTTCGTTGTCCCGCGCGCGGTTCCTCGACTGCTGGCCGCTCCCGTTGCCGGAGCGGCGCTGGCGTTGTTGCGCCAACTGCTGTTCTCCCTAGCTTGAACATGTGCCTGCGGACCCAGGGATTCGAGTCCGAGCGATGGCGCCGTCGCAGCCGGAGGCAGGGAAAGAGACTTCTGCCGTGCCGTGCCAATTCAATGGGGCGCCCGACGGGGCCGGTCCTACCCCTTCATTGTGCCACGAATCACGCCTGGTGACCCATCGGGGCCCAGATCAGTCCTCGGCGAGTCGGTCCAGGGCCGTCTGGAGCCGGGCCACCGTGCCCGCCACGTCGTCCAGCTTGTCCAGGCCGAACAGGCCGAGGCGGAACGTGGAGAAGTCGTCGGGCTCACCGCACTGGAGCGGTACGCCGGCCGCGACCTGGAGGCCGAGCGGCTTGAAGGCGGCACCGGACTTGAGGTCCGGGCGGTCGGTGTGGACGACGACCACGCTCGCGGCGGCGAACCGGGTGGCAGCGACCGAGGCGAAGCCACGCTCATGGAGGAGCGTGCGGACGACGGTCCCCAGCTCGATCTGGCGCTTCCGCAGCGTCTCCAACCCGCGGTCGACCGTCTCCTGGGCGATCGCAGCGTTGTGCGCGATCCCGTCGGTCGGCAGGGTCGCGTGGTACGGCGCCTGCCCAGCGACGTACGCGTCGGCGATCTCGAGCCACTTCGCCAGGTCCATCGCGAAGCTGGAGGACTCGCTGCTCTTGACCGCGGCCAGGCCGCGCTCGCCCACCATCACGTAGCCGGTGCAGGGGGTGCCGCTCCAGCCCTTCTGCGGGGCGCTGATGAGCACGTCGACGCCGAGGTCCTTCATGTCGACCCACAGCGCACCGGAGGCGACGCAGTCCAGGACCAGGAGACCGCCGACCTCGTGCACGGCGTCGGCCATGGCGCGGACGTAGTCGTCGGGCAGGACGATGCCGGCGGCGGTCTCGACGTGCGGAGCGAAGACGACGTCCGGTCGTTCCGACGCGATCGCGGAGACCACCTCGTCCATCGGCGCCGGGGACCAGGCGGCCTGGGCGTTGTCGTCGGCCGGCCGTGCCTGGCAGACGGTGACCTGCTCAGCGATGCGACCCTTCTCCAGGATCGCCGACCATCGGAACGAGAAGAGGCCGTTGCGGACCACGACGACCTTCTTGCCGGTGGCGAGCTGTCGCGCGACCGCCTCCATGGCGTACGAGCCACCGCCTGGGACCAGCGCCACCGCCTCGGCGGAGTAGGTGTCGCGCAGGATCCCGAGCAGGCTCTGCATGGCCTGGATGAACCGCTGCGACATGTGGTTGAGCGAGCGGTCGGTGAAGACGACGGAGTACTCCAGGAGGCCGTCGGGATCAACGTCGGCACGAGGCAGACCTGAGGGTGAGCTCATGCGGTCAGCCTTCCACACCGCTCGGTCGGGCTCAGAGGTCCTTGGTCCACTCGTGGGTGAAGCCGCACTCGTAGAACCCGAGGGCCTTGTTGACCGCGAGCATGTGGGTGTTCGTCTGGGCGTTCCAGGTGCGGAGGGTGGTGACCTGCGGCAGCTCGTGGGTGAGGGCGCGGATCTGGGCGAGCTTCATGGCGCGGCCGAGTCCGTGGCCCCGGTGCTCGGTCAGGACCAGCGTGTCCGCCTGGATCGCCAGGTGCGGCGTCGCGGGTCGGACGGTGACGTCGGTGTAGCCGACGAGCTGACCCGTCGCGCGGTGCCGCGCCACGGCCTCGACGCCTCGCGTGGCACTGCCGGCGCTCCACTGCCGGCGGACCCGCTCGACGTCCCACTCCTCCTCGTCCAGGTCGATCTCGCCCCTCGGGGCGTCGGTGCTCATCCGCCGGGCGAGGTGGGCGCGGTCCGCCAGCCACTCCTCGGGGAGCTCGTCGAGCGCGACCTCGATGTCGTACGCCGGGTCGACCTCAGCCTCGGGCAGCGCGGCCGGCAGGTCGAGGTCGAGACGGACGTCGACCAAGGTCTGGCGGTAGCCGTGGTGCCGGGCGAACGCGGCCGGTGCCTCGCCGTCGGCGGCGTCGCTGTTGGTGTGGGTGTGGATGCGGGTGCAGCCGAGCTCTCGAAGCGTCTGCTCGGCCAGCCCGAGCAGCGCGGAGCCGACGCCGTGGCGCTGGTGGTCGGGATGCACGACCAGCCAGAG
>Ga0307504_10000253_pt1 | contig 11213 bp, 7 predicted proteins | sample 19_S_MG_FD_194516 | JGI IMG/M metagenome (GOLD analysis project Ga0307504, IMG submission 194516) | Soil microbial communities from Populus trichocarpa stands in riparian zone in the Pacific Northwest, United States - 19_S | ecosystem: Environmental > Terrestrial > Soil > Riparian zone > Trees... | reverse complement strand
GTTGCAGCGGAGCGCCTGTTCTGCCACCCCAACACGGTGCGGTATCGGATTCATCGTCTGGAGAAGTACACCGGGCGTTCATTGGAGGACCCGAGGCAAAGCGCCGAGACGTTGGCCGCGCTCGTCGCACTGCGGGTGATTCCCCTTGAGCGAGCCGAAACTAGGGCGGAATGATGGGCACCCCCTAAGACCCGTTTGCCGTTGTGGCCAGCCACAACCGGCGTGCCTTGGAGGCTGTTGCCAGGGACATAGACCCCGCCTTGCGCACCAATAATACTCGGTAGCAGTCATCACCCGACAGGCAGGACCGACCCTCATCGACACCGGCGGGTGTCATCGATGTTGCCACCGTCGGCCTTCGGGACGGTGACGCACCGACCACAAATTTGCACCGCCTCTATTTCATCGGTTGACCTTGTGCGAGGTCGCAGCGAGAGGGTCCATTGTGAGTGATATGCCTGTGGTTCAAACTGACCGCGGCGCACTGCGAACCGAAGATCGCGACGGCATGCGGATCATCTGGAACATGCCGATCGTCATGAGCGACGGAGCGACGCTGCGGGCGGACCTCTTTCTTCCCGCCGAACAGGGTTCGTATCCGACGATCCTGAGCCTCGGCTGTTACGCGAAGGGACTTCGATTCCAGGACGCCTACAAGGCGCAGTGGGACCGGATGGTCAGCGACTTCCCAGAGATCATGCTGGGCACGACCAACAACTATCAGACATGGGAACTGGCCGATCCAGAGCGGTTCGTTCCGTACGGTTACGCGGTGCTGCGGATCGATTCCCGCGGGTCGGGGTGGTCCGACGGCGTGCACCATGTCTGGTCGGCGCAGGAAGTCAGCGACTACTACGAGTGCATCGAGTGGGCAGCGGCCGAGGCGTGGAGTTCCGGAGACATCGGTTTGCTCGGTATCTCCTACTACGCCGCGAACCAATGGTTGACCGCGGCCCGGCAGCCGCCGCATCTCAAGGCGATCATTCCGTGGGAGGGCACCTCGAACCACTATCGGGAGCTGTACCGACACGGCGGCATCCGGAGTGGATTCCTGGACGCGTGGTTGCCGCGTCAGTTGGCGATGCAGTACGGGTACGGCGAGCGGGGCGGCACCAACCCGAACACGGGGGACCACGTCGCCGGCCCGACCCTGCCCGAGGACGAGTTGGCAAAGAACCGGGTCGACAAGGTCGCCGAGATCAAGCAGCACCAATTCGATGATGAGTACTACCGCGACGTCACGGTGGACTGGTCCAAGGTGACAGTGCCGATTCTGTCCGCCGCCAACTGGGGCGGACAGGGGCTGCATCTTCGCGGCAACATCGAGGCCTTCACGCAAGCCGCGTCCGAACACAAGTGGCTGGAGATTCACGGGCTGGAGCACTGGACGCACTTCTATACCCCATACGGCGTGGATCTGCAGCGGAGGTTCCTCGATCACTTTCTCAAGGGTGTGGATAACGGCTGGGATCGTGAAGCGTCCATCAAACTGCAGGTCCGCCATGTCGATGGGTTCATCGAGCGTGATGAGGCGCAATGGCCGATTGACCGAACCTTGTGGACCAAGTTCTACCTGAACGTCGCCGAGAAATCGCTGGACCGACAGGCCGCTCTCACGCCGCAGGCCATCGACTACGACACGACCGGTCCCGGCGTGACGTTCACGACGTCGCCGATGACCGAGGCCACCGAGATCACCGGCCCGCTGGCAGCGAAGCTATTCATCAGTTCCTCCACGGTGGATGCGGATCTGTTCCTGGTCGTCCGGCTGTTCGATCCGGACGGTGAGGAGATCGTGTTCCGCGGAGCGATGGATGCCCATACGCCAATCGCTCAAGGGTGGCTGCGGGCATCACATCGGGAACTGGACGACGAGAAGACCTTGCACTACCGGCCGTATCACACCCACCGCAGTGCCGAACCGCTCACACCGGGGACGGTCTACGAGGTTGATGTGGAGATCTGGCCGACGTCGATCGTCGTTCCGGCCGGGCATTGGCTCGGCTTGACGGTCCGCGGAAACGATTACGAGTACGAGGGTCCGATGGATGATGGCGACAAGACGCACCGCTACCCCTCTCGGGGTGTCGGGCCGTTCGTGCACAACGACCCCGGCGACCGGCCCGCGGAGGTCTACGGCGGAACGGTGACAGTCCACACCGGTAACCGCCACTGCTCGCACTTGCTGCTGCCGATCATTCCAGCTCGCGCCTGAACCAGTCCCGCATCACTCAGCGCAATTCGATAGTCCACGGCCACAAGCCGGAAGAAGAGAGGTACTGAACATGGGAGTAATGCGTCTGGGCTACCTCCATGCCCGCGTCACCGACCTGAACGCTGCGAAGCGGCACTACGTCGACACCCTGGGCATGCAGATCGTGAGCGAAGAGAACCCCGCACCCCCCATCGGCGGCCCGCGTCCCGACGCCGACCCGGCCGCCCTGACGAGCTCGCCCCGCCGGCGGCTGTTCCTCAAGGCCTGGGACGAATGGGATCATCACTCAGTCGTGCTGGAAGAAGGCGGAGTCGGTCTGGTCAAGCTCGGCTACAAGGTCGCCAAGGAGGACGACCTGGTCCAATACGAGAAGCGCATCCAGGCCTTCGGGTGCACCACGGAGCGGATGAGCAAGGGCGACAACCCCTCGGTCGGCGACGGCATCCGTGTCACGCTGCCCTCAGACCACGTCATGGAGCTCTACCACGAGATCGAGTTCACCAACACCGCGGTGGGCCTCATCAACCCGGAACTGTTCCCGCGCCACCTCGTCGGCGTCGGCGTACCACGCCTGGACCACTGCCTGCTCAAGGCCGAGGACCTTCCGCTGTCCGAACGGTTCTTCATGGAAGCACTGGATTTCAAGCCCGCTGAGCGCCTCGTCACCGACCTGGGCGACGACGCGGAACTTCTGGGAACCTGGATGTTCTGCCAGCACAAGACCCATGACATCGCCTTCGTTCAGGGCCGGAACGGGCGGCTGCACCACTGGGCGTACAAACTCGAGGACTGGAATGCCATCAAGCACGCCGGCGCGATCCTGTCCATGGATGACGTCTCGGTCGGATTCGGACCCGACATCCATGGCCTGAGCCGCGGCGACACCATCTACTTCTTCGACCCGTCGGGCAACCGGAACGAGGTCTTCGCGGGCGGTTATGAAACCTACCCGGACTTCCCAACGATCACCTGGACAGCCGACAAGACCAACCCGGCCGTCTCCTACATCGGCCGCGAGGTCGCCGAAAACCACTTCACCGTCGACACCTGACGGTCAGCAACCGAGGAGACGAGCACCGCCCGCAACAGCGGTATTCGAGCGACGTCATCAGCAGCGATAAGGGGGGACGAGTGCGCGATCATGCTGGGCCCGCGATCGTCGGCGTCCTGACGATTCTGCCCGACGGCGTTCGGCTTCCGCTGCGAGAAGGCGAGACCATGCTCGCCGCGTGCCGACGCTACGGTTACTCCTTCCGGGTAGGCTGCCGTGAAGGCGGTTGCGGCGACTGCGCGTTGGAACTCAGGTCCGGCTCCGCTACGTATCGGACGCCGATCGCCCAATCGGTCCTGTCCGATCATGACCGGGCCAACGGTGTCTGCCTTCCGTGCCGGGCCATTGCGTCCGGTGACGCGACTATCCGGCTCAACCGGACGGACCGGCTGGCCCGAAGCCCCTTCGCGGACAAGCTCGCGAACCGCGATCTCACAAGATTCGGGCTCGACAAAGGCAAGCAGCCCGACGACAACGCGCCCGATCTATCACCGCCCCCTACGTCCGATCGGTTCCTGACGGCGCCTCTGCTGAATCAGGCCTGCCCCGACCCGGTCGTCCCCCTCCCCCCAGCCCGTGCCATGAAAGAGAGCGGAACACCCATGTCGTCTGACAACAACACGGCCACGGTCGACGCCTCCACGACGTTCCACGAGTTCGAGGCCGACGTCCTCGTCAACCGTAAGGAGGTGGCCGCCGACGGCGTGGCGTCGCTGGTACTGACCGACCCGTCGGGTAGAGATCTGCCTCAATGGTCGGCCGGCGCCCACATCGACGTCGTCCTAGACGGCGAGGGCCTGACCCGGCAGTACTCACTCTGCGGCGACACCCGAGACCGAACGTCGTGGCGCATCGGCGTCCTCAACGATCCCAAGAGCCGCGGCGGGTCCCGCCACATCCATGAGGCACTAAGCGTGGGCACGACGTTGCGGGTGCGCGGACCCCGCAACCATTTTCCTCTCATCGACTCGCCGAAGTATCTGTTCATCGCCGGCGGTATCGGCATCACCCCAATCCTGCCGATGATCACCTACGCCGACAGCATCGGCGCGGACTGGGAACTGACGTACGGCGGGCGCAGTCAGGCGTCACTGGCCTTCCTCAACGAACTGACCCACTTCGGAAGCCGCGTCCGGATATTCCCACAGGACGAGGCGGGCCACATCCCGCTGGCGGCTCCGTCCATCCTGGGAGCGCCGCGCCCGGACACACTTATCTACTGCTGCGGACCCGAGCCCTTGTTACAGGCCGTCGAGGATGCATCGTCGCATTGGCCCGCCGGAAGTCTGCATCTGGAGCGGTTCGCGCCGAAAGCCGTGGAAGCCACGCCCGGCGCGCTCGGCACTTTCGAAGTCGTCTGCCAACGATCAGGCATCACGCTCAAGGTCGATGAGGAACGGTCAATTCTCGACGTGGCCCACGACGCCGGCATAAAGGTTCTGGCCTCCTGCCGAGCGGGTGTCTGCGGGACATGCGAAGTCGACGTCATTGAAGGAGACCCGGATCACCGCGACTCGGTCCTGTCTACGAGCGAGCGGGCCGCCAGCGAGTTCATGTTGGTCTGCGTCTCACGTTCGTTGACACCCCGGCTCGTGCTGGACATGTGACCAGATCGCCGAGCACGCACAGCTCAGCTCTTTCCCCTGGCAAATCAACGAAGGATGGAACCGTGAACGTTCGCGACAACGGATTCGGCCTCGACGAGACGAGGACGTATCCGCTCAACTGCTGGTACGTCGCTGCGACCAGCACCGAAATCGACCGGTCGTTGCTTGGGCGCGAACTGCTGGGGCGCCCGGTGCTGCTGTACCGGCAGGAGTCGGGGCAGGTGATCGCGCTGGAGGACCTGTGTCCGCACCGGTCGATGCCGCTGAGCCACGGCCGCTTGGAGCAAGACCGCGTGATCTGCGGCTATCACGGATTCGAGTTCAGCGGAACCGGCGCCTGCCTGCGAGTTCCTTCGCAGGTCCAAGTGCCCTACGGGGCCAGCGTGCGGTCGTTCCCCATCCGCGAAGAGACTCCCGTGGTGTGGATCTGGATGGGCAACCCGGAAATGGCCGCGCAAACCGAACCGCCCGAGTTGCCCTGGCTACACGGCGAGGGCTACACCGTCTTCGACGGCGCATTCCAGGTCGAGGCGGACTACTTGGCGATGCACGACAACTCTTTGGACTTGACTCACTTCCCCTACGTGCACGGGGAAGCCTCCCCGGCAGGCTATCTCTCCATGCCGCCGCCCCTGGACGTCGCCGTGTCGGAACTCTCCGTCTCCTATAGCCGTGCTTTCCCGCCGGCCCGGCTGCCGGAATGGCAGATCAAGGCGACCGGACTGGACCCCGGGAAGGACTACGTCCTGCGCGAGCGGGGAACGTTCGCATCGCCGGCTTTGCATATCAACCATTTTGACATCGACGTCCCCAGCGAAGACGGCGGCCCAGCCGTGGTCTACCAGAAGCCCTACATACGCGGCTTCACGCCGCTAGAGCCGGGCCGTACCCATGTCTTCTACTGGGTGGCCCGCAACTACGCCCGCGACCGAGACGACGTCACCGATCACCTCCGCGCCGTGCACGAGAAGTTACTCCGCGAGGACAAAGAGGTCGTCGAGACGGCGCAAGCCCACGCCGCCCGCTACGGCGGACGCACTGACCTGACCCTCGTCAACGCCGACGTCGCCGCCGTGCAGGCTCACGAGATCGTCAGCCGCATGCTGGTCCGCGAACGTGGCGGCCGCATCCACGCCCGTCATCCACGCCCGGCCTCGGCCCGCTGAAACCGCCCGAGCCGAAGACATCACCGTCCTACCGCAAATGCGGCCTTCAACGAAAGTGAGAACTCCAGGATGACCGCAAGTCTCGACAAGATTCCCACCAGCGACGTCGACTTGTTCAGTGACGAGCACCTGCAGGACCCCTACGGCGACTTCAAGGTGCTCCGCGATGACGGACCCGCGGTCCGCCTGTCGCGCCTAGATGTCACCGCCCTCGCTCGGTACAAGCCCGTCCGCGAGGCCGTCGACAGCTGGGAGACCTTCCGATCCGGGCAAGGTGTCAGCCTCAACGACCTTCTCAACAAGGCGTGGACCGGGACGGTGATCGCATCCGACCCGCCCTATCACACGGCGCTGCGCGGAGTCCTCAACGAGCGGCTATCCCCGCGACAGGTCCGCAAGATGAGCGATGATATCGACGCACGGGTCCGTCCGATCGTCGACGAACTCGTCGACAAGGGCTCCTTCGACGCGATGAAGGACTGCGCCTACCGAATCGTCCCGAACTTTGTCGTCGACGTTGTCGGCTTTCCGCCGGAGGGCAGCGGGAGCGAACATCTGCTGGGGTGGGCCGAACAGATCTTCAACGTCAACGCACCCGAGGACAACAAGCGAATGCAGGAGTCAGTTCCCGGACTGGAGAAGATGTTCGAGTGGCTGGCCACCGTCGCAACCAAGGACAATGTGTCGCCGGGAGGTTTCGCTCGAGCTATCCACGATGCGGCCGAGCGAGGCGACATCAAGCCGGAGTCGGTCGTTCCACTGATGGCCGGCTACAGCATCCCGGGCACGGACACGACCCTCGGCATTCTCGGCAACGCAATCGCCCTGTTCGCCCAGAACCCCGACCAGTGGGACCTCGTCCGGGCCAACCCAGACGAGCTCATGCGCCCCGCTCTCGTCGAGGTGCTGCGGATGGACGCGCCCGTGCAGTGGTTCGCCCGCGTCCTCTCCCGCGACTGGGAAACCGATGGCGTAACCATCGCCGAAGGCACCCGGGTCATGTTGCTCTTCGCCTCGGCCAACCGCGACGAACGCCACTACCCCGACCCAGATCGCTTCGACGTCACCCGCGACCCGATGGACCACGTCTCCTTCGGCGGCGGCGTCCACGGCTGCCCCGGCCAGCACCTGGCACAGCTGCAGGCGAACCGCCTCATGCGAGCCTTCATCGATCGTGGAGTTCAGCGCTTCGAAATCACCGGACCCACCCAACGCAGCCTCAACAACACAACCCGAGCGTTCTTCGAACTACCTGTGACCGTCACCGTCGCTTAAGCGTGCTTGTGAGCCGCGATGTGGTGACAGTTACCCAGTGTTGGACGTGGGGCACGATACGCGCCCACTGACTGACCGACCCGATTGGGCTGACCCGGCCAAATGCCCGTTCAGCCGTGCTCGCGATGAGGGTTTGCCGAAATGACGCGATCAGGCCGGATCGGAAGGTGGCGCTGCCGTCGTCCTGTCGCATGCCACACCGCGTTGGCGATGGCAGCGGCGGTGCCCACGATGCCGATCTCACCGATGCCCTTGATGCCGGACGGGTTGGTCTGATCGTCGTGCTCGTCGATCCAGGAGACGTCGATCGATTGGACGTCGGCATTCGTGGCGATGTGGTAGCCGGCCAGATCGTGATTGACGTAGTCACCGAAGTGCGCGTCCATGATGGACTCCTCGAATAGTGCCATCGACAGTCCCATGGTCATGCCGCCTATAAGCTGCGAGCGCGCGGTTGCGGGGTTGACGATATGACCAGCCGCGAAAACGCCGAGCATCCGAGGCACCCGGATCTCACCGGTAGCCACATCTACGGCGACCTCGGCGAATTGGGCCCCGAAGGCGTGTCGCACCACGTCAGCCTGCGCTGCGATATCGGGTGCGGTGTCGACGGTAACCACCAACCCCTCGTCACCACCCAGCGAGCGCCTATCGCTATCCGACATCACGTCACCGCTGCCCGCCGGCCCCGCGCCGACCGCCGCGAGGCGTTTCCGGAGCTCATCGGCAGCCTTGACAATGGCCCAACCCCAGGAGGCCGTTCCCATCGAGCCACCGGCGATCATCGCCTGGCCGAAATCGCTGTCGGCTATGCGCAGATCAATCCGGTGCGGGGTTACCTGAAGCGCGTCCGCCGCGATCTGGAGAAGTGCCGTCCGGGCTCCGGTGCCGATATCTGCTGCGGCTATACGTACCTGGAAGCTGCCATCACGGTGTGCCTGGATGGCACAAGTGGTCGGCGAGTTGCGCGCCGGGTAGGTCGATGACGCAACGCCGGTGCCGACCAGCCAGCGCCCGTCGCGTCGGATACCTGGGCGCGGGTCACGGGAGAACCAGCCGAACCGCCGGGCACCCTCGGTCAAGCAGGCGACCACGTTTCTGCTACTAAATGACCGGCCACTGTCTGGTTCGACATCCGGCTCGTTTATGACCCTGAGGTCAACCGGGTCGAGTCGGCAGGCCTCCGCTAGTTCGTCCATGGCCGACTCCAGCGCGAAGGCGCCCGGCGCCTCGCCCGGCGCGCGCATCCAACGTGGGGTGGGAACGTTCAGTGCCACCACCCGATGCCCGGTCCTGAGGTTCGGTGTGGCATACATGACGCGAGATATCACGGCGGTCTGCTCCGCGAATTCGAGGACCCGCGACGTCTGCGAATAGGCCACGTGCTCCAGGGCCTGAAGGCGTCCGGTCAGGTCCGCACCCAGCCGCATCCGCTGGATAGTCGGGGTGCGATAGCCGGTCAGGGAGAACATCTGCTGGCGAGTCAGGGCCACCCGCACCGGACGACCGAGCGCCCGGCTGGCGAGCGAGGCCAACACCACGGTCGGTCGTGCGGTGCCCTTGGAACCGAAGCCTCCCCCGACGTGCTCCGAACATACCCGGACGGCCTCGTCCGGGAGCGAGAACAACGTGACGAGGGAGCGCTGCACCGAATAAGCGCCCTGATTCGAGTCATAAACCGTGAGTCGCGCACCATCCCACGATGCCGTCGTCGCGTGCGGTTCCATCGGGTTGTTGTGCTCGGTCGGCGTGCTGTAAGTCTGATCCACCCGCACCTCGGCCGAGGCCAGTGCGACATCCACCTCGCCCACCGAGGACTCGGCTGGAAAATTCGGATTTACCTTCTCCGGTGTGTACATCGAAGGGTGGTCGGCTGCGAAACCGGCGTCGTGTTCGTCCTGCAGATAGCTGACCGTCAGAGACTCAGCGGCCGCCCGGGCAAGTTCACTGGATTCGGCCACCACCAGCGCTACCGTCTGCCCGCGGTATCGCACCCGGTTACCTTGCAGGACGAGCAGTTCGCCGTCACCGGCTTCGGTCAACCGCTCGGCGTTGGTGTGGTCGATGACGGTCAACACGCCGGGCTGATCGAGCACCGTCTCCCGGTCGATCGAGATAATCGTGCCGCTGGCGATGGTCGACCGCACGACCCAGCCATAGGCAAGCCGCTCCAGCCGGTATTCGGCAGCGTACCGAGCCGTCCCGGTGACCTTCGCCAGCGCGTCGACCCGCGTGATGGCCTGACCGACGAGTGGATTCTGACCGACAAGTGGGGCGTGACCGACGAGTGGAGCCTCACGTACCGAACCCGCCTGCCCGGGCAACGGGTTTTGCGGCCGAGTGCCGGACCGACCGGGCGTCGAGGTCATCGCGGTCCTCCCGCCAATGCGGTCAACGTTTCCACCGTGAGGTTTCGAATCAAATCCACCTTGTAGGCATTGCCGGGTAGCGGAACCGCCTGGGCCAGTTCGGAATCGGCCGCCGCGGCGAATGCTCCGGCCGTGGCCGGCTGGCCGAGCAGTGTGGCTTCCGCCCTCCGGGCCCGCCAAGGCACTGCGGCGACCGCGCCCCAGGCGATGCGGCAGTCGGCGATCCGGCCCTCGCGCATGTCCAACGCGGCGGCGATCGAGCCGATTGCGAAAGCAAAAGAAGCTCGTTCCCGCACCTTGCGGTATCGGGATCGGATGGGGAGAGGACCGGGCCGCAAGGCAACCCCGACGATCAATGCGTCCGGCGCGGCCGTGGTCTCGAGATCCGGACGATCGCCCGGCAGTCTCCGGAGCTGCTCGATCGGGACGGCACGCTCGGTATCGCCCTCGCGAAGCAACACCTGCGCGTCTAGGGCGGTCAGCGCGACTGCCAGGTCGGACGGGCCGGTGGCAATACAGTGCTCGGACGCTCCGAGGATCGCCGAGTTGTGATGCTCGCCGGTTCGCGCCGGACAGCCCGTTCCGGGATGGCGCTTGTTGCACGGTTTGGTGACGTCCATAAAATACGGGCATCGGGTGCGCTGCATGAGGTTTCCGCCGAGAGTGGCCTGGTTGCGCAACTGTCCGGACGCGCCGGCCAGAACAGCCTCTGCCACCGCCGGGAACCGGCTTCGGATCACCGGGTGGGCGGCCAGGTCGGAGTTGCGCACAGCCGCTCCGATGGTTACCGTGCCGTCCTTTTCGACGGTGATTGCGTCCAGCGGCAGCCAACTCACATCGACCAGCAGCGATGGCCGCTCCACATCGAGCTTCATGAGGTCGACGAGGTTGGTGCCACCGCCGAGGTAACGGGCGTTTGCCGCGCCGGTGAACGCCGCGACGGCACCCGCTGCATCCTCAGGACGCGCGTATCCGAACTCCCTCATGCCGATGCCACCGCCCGGATGGCCGCGACGATGTTGACGTAGGCCCCGCAACGGCACAGGTTGCCGCTCATCCGTTCGCGGATCTCGTTCTCATCCAACGCCACCGCCTCATCCAACGCCACCGCCTCATCCAATGCCACCGCCTCATCCAATGCCACCGCCTCGTCCGCGACATCGGCCGTAACCGCGCTCGGCCAGCCCCACCGGGCCTCGTCCAGCGCCGCGATCGCGGAGCAGATTTGACCCGGCGTGCAATAGCCGCATTGCAAGCCGTCGTGGTCGATGAAGGCTTGCTGCATCGGATGCGGCGATTCCGGGCTCCCCAGCCCTTCGATGGTGGTGATGTCGTGACCTTGAGCCGACACCGCCAGTATCAGGCAGGCATTGGCTCGGCGTCCGTCCATCAAGACCGTGCAAGCCCCGCATTGGCCGTGGTCACAGCCCTTTTTCGTGCCCGTGAGGTCCAGTCGCTCGCGAAGGGCGTCCAGCAGAGTGATCCGATGGTCGAGTTTCAACCAGTGCGGACTGCCATTTATGGTCAGGG
>Ga0307504_10000252_pt1 | contig 11220 bp, 5 predicted proteins | sample 19_S_MG_FD_194516 | JGI IMG/M metagenome (GOLD analysis project Ga0307504, IMG submission 194516) | Soil microbial communities from Populus trichocarpa stands in riparian zone in the Pacific Northwest, United States - 19_S | ecosystem: Environmental > Terrestrial > Soil > Riparian zone > Trees... | reverse complement strand
CAACGCCCGGTCCCGCACCTAACCGAACCGACCGTGGAGAAGGTTCGGCATGCGCTTGGGGCGCTTCCAGAGGGTCCCGTGCATGTCCGCGTCCTGGTCGATCTCACTGGTATCGCGGACGAAGCCGCTGTCGACGCTCTGCACGAACTGGCCTTTCTCGTCGTGCAGAACCGGTTTCAATCGTTGGGCCGGGCGGACTCGAGCTGCCTGGGGCTGGTGCTGTGGAACCCGTCGGATCCGGCGCCGCCGCCACTGGCCGGTCTGTTCACAGGCCTATTCAAGGTGATCAGGCTCGAGCTGCCTGAATGCAGATCCTTTGTGGTGTTGAGCAATGCCGCCACTCCCGCCGACGGCGCCGAGCAGGTTCGGGGCGAGTCGGCCCGCGTTCAAGGGCTGCCTGTCGTCCACTACCTCGATGGCGTGCGGTCCGTTCCCGTCCTTCAGGCCGATCCGGGACGACTGTTGCCTCCGACTTCGCCGCGACTGAGGCCGGACTCTGTGGTGGTGGCGGTCGGTGGCGGCCGGGGCATCACCGCCGAGTTGATGATCGAGGTGGCCAGGCAGCACCATTGCCGCATCGTGCTGATCGGCAGCAACCAGCTCGACGTCCACCCGAAGCACTACATGGCCTTGGACGACGAGGCTTTCGCCGCCGGCCGGGCAGAGTTCATCCGGACGGCGATGCGTGAGAGGCCGGGAACCACGCCCAAGCAGGCGAACATCTTGTACCAGCGTATCGCCGATGCGAGAGTGACCGTGCGCAATATCGCAAGGATGACCGCACACAGCGGAGTCGGGCGGGTCAGTTACGTGACCTGCGACGTCACCGATACCGGAAACGTCGAAACGGCGATGAACGAGATTCTTCGATGCGCCGGCCCGATCGATCTGCTGGTCAACGCTGCCGGCCTGAACCGGTCCGCTCCGTTGTCGTCGAAGTCCCTCGAGGAGTTCCGGCGGGTCAGGGATTTGAAGGTTCACGGATATCGAAATCTCAAGGCAGCTCTGCGAAAGTCACCGCCACGAATCTGGTGCAATTTCGGCTCGTTGCTGGGCATGACCGGCCAGGTGGGCGAGGCCGACTACGCCTCGGCGAATGACTTTCTCGCGTTGGCCTCGGTCTACCATTCGGCAAAATCGGGGGAGTACGAGACGACGATCGGCTGGACCCTGTGGGCCGAAGTTGGACTCGGGGCGAACGAACTGACCAAGGCCTACTTCGAGAAGAGCGGGCTGTACTCCGCAATGAGCACCGCGGAGGGCGCGCATCATTTCATCCGTGAACTCGCCATGGCCGAGCCGGAACCGCTGACCATCCATCTCGGGGACGCCGAGCGCGCGGCGATCGACCGGTTGGTTCCGGGATTTCTCCGACCGACGCGGCCGCTCGGCACAATCGGTCCCGACCAACCGGCCGCCCGGCCCACGCCACTGCGATCGGCGCGACCGGCCGACCGGACCCGGCCACTCCGTTCGGCCCAACCGGCCGACCGTGCGGTCGGCTACACCTTCTACGCGGATCGGATATTGGCCGAAAGCACCGAGGAAATCGTCTTCGAGCGGGTCTTCGACTTGGCCGCCGATCCCTACCTGCGGCACCATCTGGTGGGTGGTGTACCCACGCTGCCCGGAACCTTTGTGACAGAAATTGCCTTCGAGGTGGCGTCCCGGTTGGTGCCGGACCAGCAGGTATTCGCTTTGGAGGACGTACGGTTCGAGCACTTCCTCAAGGTGCGAGAATCCGACCGTCCCACCCCTCGCCGGATCATCGCGCGGGTCGTGGAACGACGCGTTGATCTGGCACAGACCACGGTCGAGGTCTTGGTCGTGTCCGACGTCGTCGCACCGAACGGCACCGTCCTCGTGAAGAACCGTCCGCATTTCCGGACCCGAGTTCGGATGGCCGGTCAGCTGCCCGAGGCGCCGCTATGGCAACCATGGCCGGACGCCGCCGAGGTCGGCGTGGACGATCCTTATCACGCGGACGGATCGCCGGTGAAGCTGACCGGGATGTTCGTCTGCACCACCGGAACCCGGTTGCATCCGTGGGGGAAGCGCGCGGTCTATCGGCCTCGGGTGTCAGACACCGACCCGGTGTTCTCCCGCTTCGGTCTGCCGACGATCCTGTTGGACGGCCTGGCCCGCACCGGCGTGCTGGCGCTTCTCGACGACGAGCTTATTCCGCTCGCCGCGCCGCTCGGTATCCGTCGGGTGGACGTCTATGAACATATCAACGACTGCCAGATCAGGTCGAAGTACGGCGAGATCGACCTGTACGCGGTGGTGAGCGACGAGGCATCGGGGCACCAATCGGCCAATCCGCATAACCATTTCGCGGCCGTCCGGCCCGACGGTCGAGTGCTGTCACAAATGAAGGACCTGTCGTGGACGGTGATGGGCTTCTTGCGGTCCGGAACCGGTGAATTCCTAACCCCTGGCCAGGCGGCGCTCCTTGTTCCGTCGATGGCGGACGGAGCACGGTGATGACCGCAACAATCCAGCAACCGCTCGGCGTGTCAAACGCCCCGGGACCACGTGGCCCCGTCGCGATGCTTCGTAACATCCGTACGTTGCAGAAGCAGGCGGGCGAGCTGTTTACCGACCTGCATCGCGCTCACGGTGACCTCGTGCGGCTACCGCTCGGTCCTTACCTCACCCACCTCAACATCCATCCCGACGGCGTCCGGCATGTCCTGCAGGACAACAACGCCAATTATGTCCGCGGCAAGATGTATGAAAGGTTCAAGATCTTCTTCGGCACCGGTCTGCTGACCACCGACGGCGAGGAATGGCGGACGCGGCGTCGCAAGGTCAACCCGCTGTTCCACCGCACCGCGATCGCTGCCATGGGCGAGCAGATGACCGAAGCGACCGGGGTGATTCTCGACCGCTGGCAATCGCCGGCCTCGGCGGGTCATCCGGTCGATATGGTCGCCGAGATGATCGACTTGAGTCTCGGCGCGCTCGGCCACCTGATGTTCGGCACCGATCTGTGGCCCCAGAGCTCCCGGGTGGCGCCGGCGATGGCTGTCTCGCTCGAAGCCATGATCTTCAAGGGCAGCGTCTCACAGATGACGCCGGACTGGGTGCCGACCCGCTACAACCGTACGATCCGGCATGCCAAGGGAGTGCTCGACGAGGCGGTGCGGGCCATCATCGCCGACCACGAAGCCGCTCCACGGCAGGGCAAGCCCGATCTGGTGGATCTGCTGCTCGCCTCGCGAGATCCCGACGGTGGTCCGGCGAGCTCGGATCAGGGCATCCATGACGAGATGAAGACAATCTTCATGGCGGGGCACGAGACGACCGGCGTCGGGCTGGCCTGGGCGATGTACCAGCTGGCGATGAACCCCGAGGTTCAGGAAAGGCTTGCCGAGGAGGTCGAGTCGGCGCTGTGCGGGCGGGTTCCGGTGTTGGCTGATGTGCCGAACCTGCCGTACACCCGCCAAGTCGTCGACGAGACGTTGCGGCTGCACCCGCCGATCTGGCTCTTCCCCCGGGATGCGGTGGCCGATGACGTCATCGCGGGTCGGCGAATCCCGGCGGGCAGCAGCGTCTTCCAGTGCCCGTACGTGACCCATCGGCACCCCGACTTCTGGACCCGGCCGGACGTCTTCGACCCCGAGCGGTTCGCCCCCGGCGGGCAGGACGACCGGCCGCGCTTCGCCTATTTTCCGTTCGGCGGCGGTCAGCGGCAGTGCATCGGCAACCAGATGGCACTGTTGCAGATGCAGCTGACGATCGCCATGACGGCGCAGCGGTACCGGCTGTCGCCCGCGCCTGGGGGGCAACCCGAGATCGGTACCCTGGTTTCGTTGCGACCGCTGCGAGGCATGGGCGTTTCGATACAGCCCAGACGTCGATGACAGCCGCCCTCGAGGTCTCCGCGCCGCCGGTCGTCTCGTCGGATGGGGAATCGGAGCTTCGCCCGGTTGGGCGATACGTCTGGACACCGTTCGAGGTGGAGCAGCTGGATGGCGTCAGCGCCGGGCTCAAGGGTCGCACGGTCGCTGTGGTGGGCGGCTGCGAAACCGATGCCGCGGCAATTGTGGCGCAGTTGCGCCAGGCGGGCGCCAGGGCGTTGTGGCTGCCGCCCACGGCCGGTCCGGTCGAAGCCGAGGTCGATGCGCTGCTTGCCACGGCCGGTCGACTGGACGGCATCATCGACCTCAATCTGGAAGTAGGCGCCGAGGATTGGCGCCTACCGTTCGCGCAGTCGCTGGCGTTGCTGCGTGGGTGCTTTGCGGATTGGGTCACCGAATCCGACGCCAACCGCTTGTTCTACGCACCGGTGACTCGGATGGGCGGGCAGATGGGCTTCGGCGCGGATGGCGCGACGAATCCCCTCGGCGGCCTGTGGGCGGGACTGGCCAAAGGGCTGCCCAGGGAGATTCCCAACTGCAACATCAGGATCGTCGACCTTCCGCCTGAGCTGGGTGCCGACCCGGCCGCCTCGCTGGTGTGCCGCGAACTCTACCGATGGGGCCTGTTCGAGATCGGCCTGTACGGTGGCCGCCGCGTTACTCTGCGCGCGCGGCCGGAGCCGGCGGGGCCGCCCCTGGCGCCGCTGCGCCCGTCTGACGTGGTGATCATGTCCGGCGGTGCCCGGGGTATTGGTTTCGAGCTCGCGCTGCACCTGGCTCGCACCCGGGGTTGCCGAGTCATCGTGAGTGGCCGGGCGGTCGCCCCGGACCCGAGCGATCCCGCCCTGACGATGGCGGAGGAGGACTTTCGGCAGTTGCGTGCGCGGCGCCTTCGGCAGGCGGCCGCCGAGCATAGCCCCGTCACCGCGGTGCGCGCCGAGTTCGAGCGGCTGACCCGAGACCGCAACGTGCTGGCCAATCTCCGACGGGCGCGGTCCGAACACGCCGACATCCGCTACGTACAGTGCGACATCACCTCCGCCGCGGACGTCGTGCGGCTGCTGGATCAGGCCGGCGGCCCGATAGCCGGGATCATTCATAACGCCGGGCTGGACCTGCCGGCTCGGCTGCCGGTGAAGCAGCCGGCCGCCGTGGAAAAAGTCGTGTCGGTGAAGGTGGAAGGGTTTCGCAACCTGCTGGCCGCGATGGCCGGCCGGCCGGCCCCCAGGTTCTTCTGCAATGTCGGTTCCCTGACCGGTCGATGGGGTGGCATGGTCGGTCAGTTGGACTACGGCGCCGCCAACGAAGCGCTGAGCCGGCTCGGATTGGCCGCCGGAAACTCCCTCGGCGCGGCCTCGCCGAACCCCCTCGGTCCAGATGCCCGGTCGCGTCCGGGCCCGCGAACCCGCTTCATGACGCTGTGTTGGCCGACTTGGGATCGGCTCGGCATGATCACCAACTTCCAGGCCACCTTGCGGTACATGTCCGCGCTCGGGGTCGCCGAAGGGGTACGGCATTGGCAGCGCGAACTTGACACCGCCGGTCGCGGGGAAGTGACCTTCATCGGCGACGTCGGCTCGGCTCTGGTGCCGGTCCTGCTCCGCGGCTATCCGAGCCGGTCGGCACTGCCCGGTATCGACCGGATGAGCTCCGCCCTGTTCTTCCTGGGTGAGCCGACCAGATTCCGACCGTACCAAGAGATCGCTTCGCGCATCGATGTTCCCGGCTCGAGGCTGCCGTGCTGCCATGACTTCCGCATCGAGGGGATGCCAGCCCTGCCCGTCAGTGTGTGCGTGGAACATCTACTCGCCGCGGGTGCCTGGATTCTGCCAGACGGGCGCGACGATCTCGTGGCGACCGAGCTCCGGGACCTACGCCTCGATCTCGCAGGGCTGGTGTTGCCGGACGGCGCCCCCGTCACGCTGGTCAAGCAGGCCGCCGGTGACTGGCAGGGCACGGCTTGGCGGGTGCTCGTCAGCTTGTGGCGGGACGGCGTCCGGTTCGCCTCGGCCGACGTCCGGTATCAGAGCGCCCGGTCGGAGCCTCTGATTGTTGACTGGGACGCCATCGATGGTGTGCCGGTGCGGCTTGCCGAGCCGCCACCTCGACTTCCGTTGCACTGGACGGGGCAGGTGTTCCGGTTGGCGCGTTGGGTTCGGCGGGAAGAGGTCTCGGCATTGCGAGGATCGGTGGAAGCCGACGAGGTGTCGGATGCCTTCGCGGGTCTGGCCCGGCCCGTCCCGGCGATCGGCTTCAACGTGATGGAAAGCATCGTGCGAGGTGCGTATCTGGCCGGTGCGCCCGTCGTCGGTGGCCGCAAGCCCACCACGCTTCAGGTCGATCGCATTCAACTGGACGGACGAGGTGGCACCAGTTGCGAGCTGACCGGTGATGGCACCGGCCGCCGCTGGCAAGCCCGCAGCCTTGACGGCGCGACGTTGGTGCGCGTCACAGGCATTCATTTCAGATAATCACAGGGCACGCGAATCATGACCCGGGAGAAGAACAATGCGAGATGAAAGCCGGCGCTCCGGTCCGTACTGCGTGATCGGGGCTGGCGCCGCGGGCCTTACCGCGGCGAAGAACCTTTTGCGGTACGGCATCGATGTCGACGTCATCGAACGAGAGAACGACCTGGGCGGCAACTGGAATTATGGGAAAGCCTCGAGCAGCATCTACCGCTCGGTGCACACCATTACGTCCAAGCCGTTCACTCAATACCCCGATTATCCCATGCCGTCGCACTATCCGACGTTTTTGGGGCACAAACAGGCCCTCGAATATCTGCATTCCTATGCGAGGCATTTCAAGGTCGACGAGCATATCGAGTTCTCTCGAAGCGTCGAATGGATCGAGCGGTCCGATGACCCGTATCTGCCGTGGGAGGTACGCCTCGACGGCGGCGAGCGGCGTAGGTACGCGGGTGTCGTCATCGCGAACGGGCACCTCTGGAAGCCACGGTACCCGGAATATGCCGGTACGTTTGACGGGGTCAGCATGCACTCGAGCGAGTACAAGACCCCCGACGTCCTGCGTGACAAGCGAGTACTCGTGATAGGTGCCGGGAATTCTGGCTGTGACATTGCCGTCGAGTCGTCCCAGCATGCGGGCCACACCATTCACAGCACGCGCCGGGGCTATTTCTATTGGCCGAAATATCTATTCGGGCACCCGTCCGACGTGGTATACGAACTCGCGTTGAAAACGCGGGCGCCGCTGCCGATTCGACGTGCCTTCGGGAAGCTGTTCCTCAAGCTCAATAGCGCCGGCACGCCCGAGCAGTACGGTTTGCCGCGACCCGCCCAACGCCTGTATGAAGAACATTTCATCATCAACAGTACGCTGCTGTACCACCTCGGCCATGGCGATATCGTCGCGAAACCCGACGTGGCTGAACTGCTCGGCGATCGTGTCCGCTTTACCGACGGTACCGAGGCTCAGGTCGACGTGATCATTTATGCCACGGGATTTCACCTCGCCGAATTTCCGTTCATCGATCGGAGGCACCTGAACTGGCGGGGGGACAAGCCGAGCCTTTTTCTGAATGCATTTCACCCGGTATACGACGATCTTTTCCTGGTCGGATACTTCCAGACCTCGACGGGGAACTGGCCGTTGATGGACTACCAGGCGCAGATTGTCAGCGGTTTCGTCCATCAGGCGCGCGCCGGCTCCGAACGTGCTGATTGGTTTCGGAACCTGAAACGCGACCCGCTCGGCGTAGGGGCGACAAGCGGCGGTATCTCCTACTATGAGTCCGAGAGACACGCACTGGAGGTCGAGCACTATGCCTATCGGCGTGCGCTCAAGAAACTCATCCGCAAGCTCGACGCCTGCCCGCCAGAACGACGCGCCGCGGACCTCGACGCCGCGCTCGCAGGGGGGTAGCCGCCGCGGCGTGCTCAACCTCATCGCCAGGTGGGCGGACCGCAGGGCGCTGGCGTTGGTGGCGGGTGCCCTCCTGCTGGCCGCGCTTGCGGGCGTGTTCGGAACTCCGGTCACCGGCACCCTGTCCGGTGGATCCGCGGATTTCGCAACGCCGGGATCTGATAGCGCCCGCGCGGCGAAGACCATCGAGAATGCCACCGGGCTGAGCAGCGACGGGGGCATCGTCGCGCTCGTCCGGCTACCGGAGTCAATCGATTCCGCCGGTTCTCAGGCGCGGGTCGCGGCGGTGGCGGCCCTTCTCAGGTCAGAGCCATCCGTGGCCCGGGTCGCCAGCTACTTCGACAGCCACGACCAGAGCATGGTGTCGCGGAACAAGCGGCAGACCTTTCTGCTGGTTCAGCTCGTCCGGGGTGCGAGCGGTATCGATGCCGCGCAGCATCTGCAAGACAAGCTGCGCGGTGCCACCGACGTCTCGCTCGGAGGCTCGCCGATAGTCGACGCACAGGTCACCGGCACCGTTCAGGAGGACCTCGCACGGGCCGAGCTGCTTGCCTTCCCGGTGTTGTTCCTGCTGTCCCTGTGGATCTTCCGCAGCCTGGTGGCCTCGGCCCTGCCGCTGGTGATCGGCGGCTTGAACGTCGTCACGACATTGCTCGTCCTTCGCGGTATATCGCACTTCGTGGACCTGTCCGTCTTCGCGCTGAACCTGGTCACCGCACTGGGGCTCGGCCTGGCGATCGACTACAGCCTGTTGATCGTTTCCAGATTTCGGTCGGAGCTGTCCGCGGCAGGCGGAGACGCCTCCATCGCGATCACCAGGACCGTGTTGACCGCGGGACGCACGATCGTCTTCAGTTCGCTGACTGTGGCCGCCGCACTGGCCACGTTGACGATGTTCGGTCAGCGCTTCCTCTACTCGATGGCCATCGGCGGAACCGTGGTCGCGCTGCTGTCGGCGACTGTCGCGTTGTTGGTGCTGCCGGCGATTCTGCGACTGCTCGGGCGCAGAATCGACTCGCTGGCACCGCGTCGCTGGCAGCGACAGCAGGCTGGCCAGGACGGGACGAGCCAACGGTGGCTAGCACTTGCCGGGCGCGTGACGAACCGTCCCGTCCTGGTGGCGGTGACCGCGACGGCTATCCTCGTCGCCTTGGGTCTGCCGTTTCTCGGAGTGCGATTCACCTCTGTTTCGTCGGCCAACCTCCCGGCGGCGTTCAGTAGCCGTCAGGTCGACGACTCCTTGCGCAGCGACTTCGTCGCGGGTCCACTGGATGCGATCCAGGTGGTGATGACTCCGCAAGGCGGTGACGCGGCGGCCGTCGACAGGCTTCGCGGCGAGCTCCAGCGCCAAGACGGGGTCCGCTTGGTAGCTCCCGCCCAGCGGCTGAACGCCGCGACCTGGCTCATCCCGGTGACGTCTCGGTCGGGGCCGCTCACCAGTGACAGCAGAGCGGTAGTTCAACGCATCAGGGCCCTCACCAGCGACCGCTCTGTTGCTGTCAGCGGTCAGGCGGCGCGGTTCGCCGACCTCCGCGCCAGCCTGGGGGCGAAGTTGCCGTGGGCCGTGCTCGTTGTCTTCATGGCCAACATCGTCGTCCTGATGTTGATGACCGGCTCGGTGGTGCTGCCACTGAAGTCGGTGCTGATGAATGTGCTGAGCCTTGCCGCGACCTTCGGCATCCTCGTGGTCATCTTCCAGCAAGGGCACCTGAGCTCGCTGTTGGGCACGACGGGGCAAGGGGCCCTCGAGACCACCCAGCCGGTCTTGCTGTTTGCCCTGGTGTTCGGCCTGTCAACGGATTACGGAGTATTCCTGCTCGCGAGCATCAAAGAGGCGCGGGCTGACGGAGTGCCGGATCGGCAGGCCGTCATACTCGGGATGGGTCGGACGGGCAGAATTGTCACCGCGGCGGCCCTGCTGTTCTGCGTGGCGCTCGGAGCGTTGGCAACCTCTCGCATGGTCTTCATCAAGGAATTGGGTATCGGCACCGCGCTAGGTGTGCTGATCGACGCGACGATCGTCCGGGCGCTGCTCGTCCCGTCGTTGATGACCCTGCTCGGCAGCGCGAACTGGTGGGGTCCGCGTTGGCTGGGCCGGCTGGCCGCGCGGGTCGAGGGCGGCGAGCCTCGGCCAGCGCCTTCGGTCATCCCGGGGGTTTATCCGGCAGCTGGCGTCGTCCGGGGTGGTCGGCATCGCGCTCCCAGGCGTCACGAGGTCCGACCCGGCATCGGTCTGGGTTTGTCTCGAACGATCGAGGATGCCGCGCCCACGGGCGTGGGCCGGCATCGCATGTCGACCGCGCAGCGGGTCACGTGATCGGGCCGGACGAGGCCCACGTGTGGATCCTCGATGATGCGCCGGGGCAGGCGGCAGACTGCGATGCGCTGTGCGGCCCGGAACTCGAGGCAATGCGTAAGCTGCGCATTCCAGCGGCTCGACGGGCATATGCGTTGCGCCACGTGGCGCTGCGCCATGCCCTGAGTCGTTGTGTCCCGGTGGTGGCCCCCGGGGAATGGTCATTCGACCGCGGCCCGTGCGGGCGACCGGAGGTGTTGGCCGGGCGGGATCTGCCGCCGATACGGTTCAACATCTCCCACACGAGGGGGGCCATGGCCTTTGTCGTCACGGCGACTGCCGATTGCGGAATCGATATCGAGGCGAAGAACAGCCAGCTCGACCTTGGGGCGATGAGTTCCCTGGTGCTGGGCGACTCGGAGCGCATCATGATGGCGAGCACCTGCGAGGGTGACCGGCTGAGGCTGTTCTACCAGCTGTGGACGCTGAAGGAGGCATACCTCAAGGCCTGCGGGCTGGGCCTGTCGCGGCCGATGACCACGGTAGAATTCGACGTGCGCGCCACTTCACCGGCATTGGCCGAATCCAGGCCCCGCGACGGGCGAGCCTGGCAGTTCGATCAGTGGTCCGTCGGAGACGAATACCTGGTCGCGCTTGCGGTGGGCGCCCCGCGCGAGGCGCCGATCAGGGTCGTTCACCATGCCGCGTTGGACTGAACGACGAGCACCATGTCGACGGGGCGCAAGTCTCGTCTGACCGATACCTGGCGAAATCAGGAGGGAACCGATGTATCACTGGATCGTCCGGCGCAATCTGCGAGCGTCGTTCGACGAGATCAACAAGGGAAACTATTCCGCGATCGTGCGGCAGTTCGCCACGACCGGGGTCGAGCATTGGTTTTCGGGTTCGCATGCCTTGGCGGGTCGGCGGGATGACGTCGAGCAGATCCGGCAGTGGTATGACCGGCTGGCCCTGGTATTCCCCGACCTGCGCTTCGAGATCAGCAAGATCGTCGTAGTGGGATGGCCGTGGGACACAACCGCCATGATCGAATGGGTGGATCATGTCACCGATGGGACGGGTCAGCGGCTCTCCAATCAAGGGATTCACGTCATCGGACTCAAGTGGGCCAAGGTGACTGAACTTCACGTCTACTGTGACACCCAGATGCTG
>Ga0307504_10000251_pt1 | contig 11238 bp, 11 predicted proteins | sample 19_S_MG_FD_194516 | JGI IMG/M metagenome (GOLD analysis project Ga0307504, IMG submission 194516) | Soil microbial communities from Populus trichocarpa stands in riparian zone in the Pacific Northwest, United States - 19_S | ecosystem: Environmental > Terrestrial > Soil > Riparian zone > Trees... | reverse complement strand
TCGCGTGGGCGCGGACGGCGATGAGGACGACGTGAGCGTCTAGGACATCGGACGACCCCGCCTTAGCGAGCAACTCCCCGACGCCAGTGGCGTGCGCGGCGTCGAAGGACTCGACGAGGCAACCACGCAGCAGTCGGTGCAATTGGGTCTGGCGCGGCGCACGGCTGACCTGGGCAACCGCGGGTGCTGTGGTGATCGGGACCAGGCCAAGTTCGAGGCGGGCACGGTGATCGGCCCACATCCGTCGATCGCCACGGTCGGCGGCGATCAGGGCGCCGGCGTCATAGACAACGCTCATGCCGAACGTTGCGCTGCCGATCGGCGGGTTTCGGCGACCACTCGTGCCCGGGCGGCGTCCATCTCGGACTCTGAAAGCGGGCCAAACTCTGCCTCCCACTCCGCGACGGCAGCACGGCCGTCGCGCACGAGAAGCGCTCGTCGAGCGGCCGCGGTCATCCAAGCGGATACGCTGACGCCCTCCTGCTCCGCGGCCGCGACAACCTGATCCCGCACATCTGGGTCGACGGTGATCGCTAGCTTAGGCGACGGCTTCCCACGGGGCATGCCGCAAGTGTACTACCGCTCTACTACCAATTGCCGCCAGTCCGGAACCGTCTCGCTATGCTCGCCGACAGTCACGGCGGCGATCCGCGCAGATGGATGGCTAGGGGCCCAGGTCCGACACGTCTGCGAGTAGGCGCCATGTCGCGGACGTTCGGGTGGGAGGGTGACCCCTCGCCGTCGCGGACCGCGTGACCGATACTGCCCCACCAGCACCCATCTTCTTTTTTGTTATACGATATGCGGGTGGTCAGTGACGAGCAGATCCAGAAGTGGGCCGACGAAGCCGAGGCCGGATACGACGTCGACACTCTCAAGCGCCGGGGTCGCGGACGTCCTGGCCGTGGGGCTGAGCCGATGCAAATCGTCGCTGTCCGGTTGACTGCAGAGGAACTCGACGCGCTCGACGCGGCGGCCGCCAAGCACGAGATGAGCAGGTCCGAGGCGATCCGCGCGGCACTGGCCCACTTCGCTGCGTGAAGGTCCACCACAGCGCACTCAAGCACCGCATCTCACCGGAGGACGCGATCCAGGCAGCACAGTGGCCACTATGGGTCGAACCCCTAGACGACGACGGCCCTCCCCACCGGGAACTACGACTGGGATTCGACACCAGCGCCCGCCTACTGGAGGCCGTGGTACCGATCCTCGAGAGCGGCGAGCAGATCATGATTCACGCTATGCCCGCTCGCAAGCAATACCGCGATCTCCTGCCCTGAACGTGCCGACAGAGTAGGCGGTTCGGCGATCACAGAGCCGTCTGATCCGCGCGCCGGGCAGCCACGCGAACCTGCTTTTCAAATGGATCACTGTCGCGCGCGGCGCATGTCGTTCCGCGACGTGTCAAGACGCAGTCTCATGAGCGGGTATTGCGGAACGCCCGGGGCGAATGGGTGGATGGCTACATGAGACCCAATCGCTCGATCCCGTCGCCAACGGTGATTCCAGTGTTGAGTTACCCGGACGTGCGCGAGGCCGTGGCCTGGCTGACCGCCTCCTTCGGGTTCGCCGAGCGTGTCCGGATCGGCCAGGCTCACCGCGCCCAGCTGTCGGTCGGTGACGCGGCGGTCATCATCGCCGACACCGGCGCAGATCGACGCGCGCCCGATCCGGCCGTCAAAACCTGCTCCCTCACGGTGCGCGTGGTCGACGTGCGGGCGCAGTGCGACCGGGCAGCCGAACAAGGTGGAACCATCCTGATGGAGCCGACCGAATTTTCGTTCGGCGAGCGGCAGTGCACAGTCCTCGATCCCTGGGGGCACCACTGGACGTTCTCGCAGACGATCGCCGATGTCGCACCTGAGGACTGGGGCGGCGAAACCATCGACCCCTGGTAACCCCAACATCCGCAGTAGCCGCGCTTGGCGGGCGCCGACGCTGACGGCGGGTTGCGAGCGTCCCGTGGACCCAGTTCACGGCAGTGTTACGGCGAGTATCCGTCGATAGCGTGCACCTCGAGGGGCCCACCGCAGCGCGCGGATCGGACCGTCAGGATCACTCGACCACACCAACGTGGCGTGCGACTGGCATTGACGATCCGCTATAGACTGGGTCCGTGACCAGGGCTGACGGTGCCGAACTGCTGCGCGAGGCGCGCCACCGCGCGGGGCTGACCCAGACCGAACTGGCAGCGCGCGCAGGCGTGACGCAGAGCGTGATCAGTGCCTACGAATCGGGTCATCGTCAGCCAGCCCTGTCCACCCTCGCCTCTTTGATCGGCGCGACCGGATACGTACTCGACGTGCGCCTACGCCGCCAGCCAACGGGATTGGCCAAGCTCACTGGTCCGCTCGGGCGGCGGGTGCGTGCGCACCGCCGCGAACTGCTCACCGCGGCCCGCACGCACGGAATCAGCGACCTGCGCGTCTTCGGCAGCGTCGCCCGGGGCGAGGACCGCTCCGACAGCGACGTCGACCTTCTGGGCCACATGCCACCCGGCATCAGCCTGATCGGGTTGTCCCGCGCCACCGAAGCCCTGGAACGCGTCCTCGGCGCCAAGGTCGATTTCGTGCCCGACGACAGCCTGAAACCAGCCGTCGCCGAACGCATCGCCGCCGACCTGGTGCCGCTATGAGCTACCGCGACGCGGACCGGCTCAACGACATCCTCGACGCCATCTCCGCGATCCGGTCCCACCTCAAACGCGGCGGACTCAACGACGGAATGGTCTTCGACGCCGTACGAATCCGCCTACTCGAAATCGGCGAAGCAGTGAAAGGGCTACCGGCCGACCCGGTCGCCACCGAACCAGCAATCCCGTGAGCCTGTATGCGCCCGCAGAAGGCCCGCCGGCGAGGGTCGGCGCCGGGTCGGGCGCCTGCTCCAGAATGAATCGCATGTCCAAGCTTTGCTCGGCGGTGCCTGTCGATCCAGGGTCCGTGGCGACCCTGACACTGCGGCCGGCGCCGAAGCCAACCGCATCGGGAGCCCAGGATCAGGGTGCCTGCTCTGCGGCGCCCTGATCCGCGATGCAGAGCAGTGTTCGCTCGGCGCGTACCGGCACGAGGCTGTTACGCCTGTGAGCATATGGACGGGTCGGGGCCGGTCGCGGCGGGCTCCGGCTTCGGCTGGCATTGCGTGTCCGCCCATGCCGCGGATGCAGTGCGTCTTGCTCGCGCACGATCCGCGGCATGGGCGGCTGATCAGCTTGGGGACCGCCTGTCGGCTGCGGTGCGAATGGCGAGGTCTGCAGTCGGATGCATCGGCTTCGACGCCTCGGGGCAACCGAGGTGCTTGCGATGGAGTTGATAACCGCAGGCACCGTCGCCGCGTTTGCTGCCGGGATCTGGTCTTTCGTGCTGGCCGTGGGGTGCGCGGCGGAGTGCGGCTCAGTGCACGACGCCGAGCAAGTGTTGCAGGGCAAGCCTCTGGATTCGCGCGAATCCGTAGCCTCTGGCACGGGCGGCGTCCATGTCGAAATCTTCCCAGGCCGTCCGGTCGGTCAGTAGCTGTTGGTAGGTTTCGCCGTCGGACAGGGTTGGCTGGTCCAGTTCAGCCACGCCGGCGGCTTCGAGCGCTTCTTGGACGCTAGGGTCGGCCCGGAAGGCACGGGAGCGGTCGCGCAGTTTGAGGTACAGCTCCATGTTGGCCAGCGCTGATTCCCACACGCCGTCCATGTTTTCGGTCCGGAGTGGTTTGAAGTCGAAGTGCCGGTCGCCGTCGTAGGTCGGCCCGCCGCCCGGGGCGCCGTTCTCGAGAAGGTCGACGGTGGAGAAGGCTTGCAGGAGGTCGCCGTAACCGAAGACCAGGTCCTGGTCGAAACGTGGGCCCTTCTGCCCGTTGAGGTCGATGTGGAAGAGCTTTCCCTGCCAGAGGGCCTGGGCGATGCCGTGCGTGTAGTTGAGGCTGGCCATCTGTTCGTGGCCGGTCTCGGGGTTGATGCCGACCATGTCGGCGTGTTCGAGTTCGGAGATGAACGCCAGCGCGTGGCCGATGGTGGGGAGCAGGATGTCGCCGCGGGGCTCGTTGGGTTTGGGTTCGATGGCGAACCGCATGCCGTAGCCCTTGTCGATGGAGTACTGGGCAAGCAGGTCGATTCCTTCCCGGTACCGGTCCAGGGCGGATCTAACGTTCTTGGCGAAATCGACTTCCGAGCCTTCACGTCCCCCCAGAACACGTAGATCTGTGCGCCGAATTCAGCGGCGAGGTCCATGTTGCGCATGACCTTGCGGATCGCGTACCGGCGTACGGAGCGGTCGTTGCTGGTGAAGCCGCCGTCTTTGAAGAGCGGGTCGCCGAAAAGGTTCGTGGTGACCATCGGTACGACCAGGCCGGTCTCGGTGAGCGCGGCCTTGAATTCGTCGATGATCTGCTGCCGTTCGGATGGGCTGCGCCCGGGCGGGATCAGGTCGTCATCGTGGAAGGTGATGCCGTAGGCGCCGAGTTCGGCGAGCTTGTGGACGGCTTCGACACCGGCGAGCGCGGGTCGGGTGGCGTCACCGAAGACGTCTCTGGCCTGCCAACCGACGGTCCAGAGTCCGAAGCTGAATTTGTCGTCACGGGTCGGGGTGGGAGTCATGGTCTTCTTCCGTTTCTCCGAGGAGGGGGTGGTTGTGGTGGGTGGGTTACTTGCTGAAACCGGCGGTGAGTCCGCTGACGAGTTGGCGCCGACCCACGATGTAGAGGGCGAGGATGGGCAGCGTGGACAGCACCACGGAGGCCAGGATCGCGGGGACGTTCACGGTGAACTGACCCTGGAAGCTGAATAGCGCCAGGGGCAGCACCCGCAGGTTCGGGCTTTGGGTCAGGATCAGGGGGAACAGGAAGCCGTTCCACACCTGCAGGGCGTCATAGACGGCGACGGTGGTGATGGCCGGGCGGACGAGGGGCATCGCCAGGCTCCACAGCATCCGCCATTCGCCGGCCCCGTCGATGCGCATCGATTCGAACAGTTCGTTGGGGACGTCGCGCAGGAAGTTGGTGAGGATGACGACGGTGATCGGGATCGCGAACGCGACGGAGGGCAGGACCAGCGCGAGCAGGGTGTCGTAGAGCTGCATCTTGATGATGAGGTAGTAGATGGGGATTATCGTGGCCTGCAAGGGGATCGCCAGCCCGAACAGGAACAGCGTGAACGAACCGCGTAGCAGCCGATTGGTGCCGCGGACGACGGCGTAGGCGGCCATCACGGAGACGGCCAATGTGAGTAGGACTGAGCCGACGGTGACGATGAAGCTGTTGCTCAGGTATTGGAAGTAGTTGTTGTTCAGGACGAGGCGGTAGTTGTCGAAGGTTGGGTGCGTGGGCAGGGCGAGCGGGTTGGCGCCGAAGAACCCGGATTGGCTGCGTAGACTGGTGACGACGATCCAGTAGATCGGGACGATCACCAGGATCAGCCAGAGGACGCCGCCGAGCGCGCCGAGCGGGTTCCGCTCGGTTCTGGTACGGCGCTCGGTCTTCTGGGTCCGGGCGGATTTGGTGCTGGGGCGGGTGAGGGTCATCAGGCACCTGCCGTTTGGCTTTCCATCCGGCTGAAGCCGGAGAATTTTACGAGACCGAGGGACAGCAGCAGGCCGGCGGCGACGAGGATCACGGCGATCGCGCTGGCGCTTCCGAAGTCGTGGCTTTGGAAGCCGGTGATGTACATGTCCAGCGGCAGCAGCCGGGTCGCGAACCCGGGGCCGCCGCCGGTCATGATGAACACGACGTCGAAGTAGGTCAGGGACCCGACCAGCATGAGGGTGGTCGAGGTGATGATGGTGTAGCGAAGCTGGGGCAGGGTGATGGAGAAGAACTGCTGCACCCGCCCGGCCCCGTCGATCGACGCCGCCTCGTACATGCTGGCCGGTATCTGTCGCACGCCGGCTTGGTAGAGCAGGCTGTGGAACGGGACGAACTGCCAGGAGATGACGAACAGGACCGTGATCAGGACGAGGTTCTGGTTGCCGAGCCAGTCCTGATCCAGAAACGACAGCGGGGTGCCCTTCAGCGACTGCGGCAGCCCGAAGTTGGGATCGAGCAGGTTGCGGTAGGCGAGCGCGACCGCGGCCGAGGACAGCAGCAGCGGCACGAAATAGATGGCCGCGAACAGGGCGCGGTAGCGTTGCCTGCCAGCGGTGAACACGCCCAGCAGGAGGCTGATCGGGGTTTGGATCACCCAGCTGATGACCATGATCTTGAGGGTGAGCCACAGCGCGTGCCTTGTGACCGAGCCGCTGAAGACCTTGGTCCAGTTGTGTGCGCCGGCCCAGCCGATGCTGCCCAGGCCGTCCCATTTGGTGAAGCTGAGCACGATGACGATGAGCATCGGCAGCAGCGCGAACAGTCCGAACAGCAGCAACGCCGGCACCGCCATGATCAGTGGGGCCCCTCGGTGCGGACGGGGCGCCCGCACCGAGGACACGCTGGTTGCCGTACTCACTTGCCGACCTTGTTCATGTTCTGCGCGAACTGCTCGGGCGTGATCTGCTTGAGGAACAGCTGGTCGAGGTTGGTCAGCAGGGCGTCTCCGGCGCTGGCCGATAGCGCCTGGTCCCAGGACAGCTGGTAGCTCGGCGCGTCCTTGACCAGGCTGTACTGGAAGCTCAACCAGTCCGAGTTGGGCTGGCTGCCTAGTTTGCTCTCCAGCCCGACGACCGGCGGCACGCTGCCGGCCTGAAGCAGGCTGTTGACGTAGGCGTCGTTCATGACCCCGTCCTTGAGGTACTTCACCGCAGTCGCCTTGGCCGTAGCCGAGGAGGAGGCGGTCACGGAGAAGAAGTTCGCCGGGTTGCCGACGATGTCGGTGGGCGCTCCCGCTCCGCCGGTGATGGTGGGGAAGGTCGTCCAGCCGAGGCTGCCGTTCTTGATGAAGGCGGCGTCGGCGGTTTGGATGGTGGCGAAGTCCCAGCTGCCCATCAGCTGCATAGCGGCCTTGCCGGTGTAGAGCAGCGCGGAGGACTGGCCGGCGTCGTAGGTGATCGACTTGTAGCCGGTGGCGAACGCGCCGGCGTCGACGAGCTGCTGGATCATGCTGCCGGCCTTTATCACGGCCGGGTCCGACCAGGCATTGGGTTTGCCGGCGACGATGTTGTTGAACACCGACGGGCCGCCGACGCGGTCCACCAGGTATTCCAGGTACATCAGGTCCGGCCACTTGCTGCCGCCGGCCAGTGAGATCGGGGCGATGTCGGCGGACTTCAGCTTCGCGACCGCGGCCAGCAGGTCATCCCAGGTCTTCGGTGGCTGCACACCGGCCTTGGCCAGCAGCGTCTTGTTGTAGTACAGGACAACGGGCTGGGTGCCGTTGACCGGCACTCCGTAGAGCTTGCCGTCGAAGGAGGCGACGTTGACCACCGAGGGCAGGTACTTGGCCTTGACGGCCGCGCCGAGCGTCGGGGTCAGGTCCTCCACCTTGTTGGTGGCTACGTAGTCCTTCAGCGTGCCGCCGCCCCAGTTCTCGAAGATGACCGGCGCGTCGTTGGCGCCGATCGCGACCCGCAGCTTCTGCTTGTAGGCGTCGTTGGCGTAGTACTGGTAGTTGATCTTGTCGGCGGTGTTCGCGGCGTTCCAGCTGGTCTGTGATGCCTGGAACGTCGTCTGGGAACCCCCCGACAGGGCCCACGACAGCACCCCGCCGGATCCCGTGCTGCCGCCGGGGGTGCTGGGTCCGGACTTACCGCAGGCGGCCATCGTCAGCGCGCTGGCCACGATGCCGGGCCGTGCAGGCGGCCATCCGTAGTGACTTGTTCATCGGAGTTGTCCTCTCGCCAAACCCGCGCACAGGGGGCTTGATCGGGTGGTGGGAGTCCCGTACGGACCGGCCGAACGGGTGGTCTTCGGCTCCGAAATACTTTCGGAAATCTTTCTGCCGAGTTGCCTGGACGAGAGCGTAGGCTGCCCCAGGACCGGCGTCAAGACCCATCTTTCAGCCCGATGCAGACGCTGATAGGACGCGATGTCTCAAAGATTTCAGTGTTTGCGGGCTTGTCAGCAGCCGACATGTCTGCGAGACTGCTCGAAAGTTTTCCGAAAGTAGGAGTCTCATGGCGGAAAAGGGACCACGCCCGCGGCGGGCTACGCTGACCACCGTCGCGCAGGCAGCCGGCGTGTCGCTGCCCACGGTGTCGAAAGTGGTGAACGGCCGCGGCGATGTGGCACCGGCCACCCGCGCCCGGATCGAGGAACTGCTGGCCCAGCACGAATACGTGGGGACCAGCCAGACACGCCCCCACGTCCGGCTGCGATGCCTCAACCTCATCTTCGACACCTACCTCAACCCGTACAGCATGGAGATCACCCGGGGCGTCATCGAAGCCGCCGCCGAACTGGACGTCGACGTTGTTCTCGGTCTGAGCAAATCACCGATCCCCGGCGAGACCTGGGCCGATCGGGTGGTCAGGTCCAAGCGGGAAGGGCTGATCCTGGTGACCACGGAGCTGTCCGCGGCCCAGCGCGACCATTTCGCGGCCGCCCACGTGCCGCTCGTGCTCATCGATCCGATCAACGTGCCCGACGACGATGTCGTGAGCATCGGGGCGACCAACTGGTCGGGCGCCCTGACCGCCGTCAATCACCTGCTGCAACTCGGTCATACCCGGATCGGGGCGATCGTCGGAAACCCCAACGCGGTCTTCGGGGGCGCCCGGTTGCACGGCTACCGCGCCGCGCTGTCGAATGCCGGGCTCGCCTATGACCCCGACCTGGTGCGCACCGGCCCGGTCACCTTCGACGCGGCCCGCGCGGACAGTCTGGTCATGCTGCAGCGACCCGACCGGCCGACCGCGGTCTTCGCCACCAGCGACGTCGAGGCCCTCGGCGTGCTCGAGGCCGCCCGCGAACTCGGCATCCGGGTTCCCGACCAGCTGAGCGTGATCAGCTTCGACGACACCGTCCTGGCCCGCATGTCAGCGCCCCCGCTGACCGTGATCAGCCAGCCCTTCGCCGAGATGGGCCAGGTCGCCACCCAAACGCTGCTGCAACTGGCCGCCGGGCAACGCCCCGCCAGCCACCGCATAGAACTGGCCACCAAACTCGTGGTGCGCGAATCCACCGCCGCACCCTCGACACCGACGGAGCAAGTCTGATGACCGCTACCCAACCCTCCACCGACCACTCGGCAACCACGGCGCCGTGGGGAGACACCACGCTCCCGCCGGCTCAACGGGTCGAGCTGCTGCTGGGCGAGATGACGCTGGCGGAGAAACTGGCGCAGCTGGGCAGCGCCTGGAAGGACGCCAACATCACCGGTATCAACGTCGCCCCGCAGCAGGACGTGTTCACCCGCGAAGAACCCTACGACCAGGTCCGCAAGAACGGCCTGGGTCATCTCACCCGGCCCTTCGGCACCTCGCCGCAGGAGCCCGCCGACGCCGCGCGCAAGGTCACCGCGCTGCAGCAAGATCTGCTGGACAACACCCGGCTGCGGGTGCCCGCGATCGTGCACGAGGAATGCCTGACCGGGTTCACGACCTTCCGGGCCACCGTCTACCCCACCCCGCTGGCCTGGGCGGCGACCTTCAACCCCGGCCTTGTCGAGGCCGTGGGCGCCGCGATCGGCGCGGACATGCGCGCCGGCGGCGTCCACCAGGGTCTGTCACCCGTCCTGGACGTCGTGCAAGACCACCGCTGGGGACGGGTCGAGGAAACCCTCGGCGAAGACCCGTACCTCATCGGAGAGCTGGCCAGCGCCTACGTCCGCGGACTGCAGGGCACCGGCGTGCTCGCGACCCTGAAACACTACGCCGGCTACTCCGCCTCCCAAGCCGCCCGCAACCACGCCCCGGTCCACATGGGCACCCGAGAACTGCGTGACGTCATCCTCGTCCCGTTCGAGATGGCTGTCCGCGAGGGCGCCGCGTCGGTGATGAACTCCTACTCCGAGATCGATGGGCTCCCGGTCGCGGCCAGCAAGTTCCTCCTCACCGACGTTCTCCGCGGCGAATGGGGCTTTCAAGGCACGGTCGTGTCCGACTACTGGGCCGTGGCGTTCCTGGAGTCGATGCACCAGGTGGCGGCCAGCCCCGGCGTCGCCGGCCGCCTCGCCCTGACGGCCGGGATAGACATCGAACTGCCCGACACCCGCGCCTACGGGGAGCCCCTCGCGGAACTGGTCCGTGCCGGGACGGTGCCGCTCGAGCTGGTAGACCGCTCGGCCCGCTACGTGCTACACCAAAAACTGGCCCTCGGCCTGCTGGACGCCGACTGGACCCCCACCCCGCCCGCCGATCCCGACAGCCTGGATTTCGACTCCCCCCGCAACCGAGCAATAGCCCGGCAACTGGCCGAGGAGTCGATCGTGCTGCTGGCCAACCCCGACTCGGCGCTCCCTCTCAACCCCGCCGTGACCGACATCGCCCTGATCGGGCCCTGCGCCGGTGACGTCAACACCTTCTTCGGCTGCTACAGCTTCCCCAACCACGTGCTGCCCTCCTTCCCGGAACTGGGCAACGGGATCGCCGCCACATCGCTGCACGACGCGCTGGTGGCCGAGTTCCCGCACGCCACCGTGACATATCAGACCGGCTGCGCGGTGACCGGCTCAGACACCACCTCCATCGCCGCCGCCGCAGCAGCAGCCGCGGCAGCGTCAGTGGCGATCATCGCGGTCGGCGACCGCTCCGGACTGTTCGGCCACGGCACCTCCGGCGAGGGCTGCGACGTACCCGATCTGTCCCTGCCCGGGGTGCAGCATCAACTCGTCGAGGCCGTCCTGGCCACCGGCACCCCCACCATCCTCATCGTCGTCTCCGGCCGCCCCTACGCCCTCGGCGCCTATACGGGCCGCGCCGCGGCGATCGTCCAATCGTTCTTCCCCGGTGAAGAAGGGGGCCCCGCCATCGCCGGTGTGCTATCCGGCCGGGTCAACCCGTCCGGGAAACTGCCCGCCCAGATCCCCAACGACGTCGGAGTGAACCCCGCCACCTACCTGCACCCGCCCCTGGCCGGACCCAGCGACAGCATCAGCAACCTCGACCCCACCCCGGCCTTCCCATTCGGACACGGCCTGTCCTACACCCAATTCGACTACACCGACTTGATCATCAGCAGCTCGGAGATCGACACGGCAGGCGAACTCCGTGTGCAGTGCGACATCACCAACACCGGCGCCCGAGCCGGGTCGGAAACGGTGCAGCTGTACTTCAACGACCCGGTCGCTCAGGTCACCCGACCCACGACCCAACTGCTCGGCTTCACGCGAGTCAACCTCGAAGCCGGTCAGACAGCGACCGTCACCTTCGACATCCACACCGACCGGCT